>Ga0080006_1155439_pt1 | contig 29788 bp, 29 predicted proteins | sample RS3BMetagenome_FD_69209 | JGI IMG/M metagenome (GOLD analysis project Ga0080006, IMG submission 69209) | Ferric oxide microbial mat and aquatic microbial communities from Rainbow Spring, Yellowstone National Park, USA - RS3B (SPADES... ...
GAAAACAAGGAGTTTCTGAAACTCTACTCACAAACGAGACAGGATATATTCGTAAGATTGCAGAAGGCGTACCAGAACTTCTTCCGCAGGTGTGAGGAAAAGAAAGCTGGGAAGAAGGTAAAGGTGGGTTTTCCTCGTTTCAAATCAATTGATAAATACAAGTCAATAACATACCCGCAGGACAATGGCTCTTTCAGAATCGAAAGGATAAAGAAAGAAGACCGACTAAGAGTTTCAAGAATCGGAACAATGAAGATTGACCTTCACAGGCCTATAGAAGGCAGGATAAAAACTCTGACGATAAAGAGGAGAGCAGGAGAGTATTATGCGATATTCACAACGGTAAACGAAATAACTGTGCCAGAAGTTGCGGATACAAATCCCGTTGGCATAGATATGGGGTTAAACTCGTTTGTTGCTCTGTCAGACGGAACAAAGGTAGAGAAGCCTAAATTCGTAAGGCAGAGTACAAAGCATCTTGCAAGATGGCAAAGAAAGCTTTCAAGAAGGACAAAATGGGAAGGCAACGAGAAGGCAAAAGAGCAATCTAAGAATCGCGAAAAGGCAAAATTCGGTCTTCAAAAGGAATGGGAACATGTTGCAAGTCAATCGGATGACTTTGCGCACAAACTTTCTAATAAACTGGTAAATCTAGGTTATACTTCATTTGCGGTAGAGAAGTTGCAGATACAGAACATGGTGAAGAACCATAATCTTGCACAGGCAATATATAATGCTTCATGGAGAAAGTTCATCCAAATGCTCTCATACAAGGCTGAAAGTGCTGGTTTGAGGGTATTTGCAGTTGATCCAAAAGACACGACACAGGAATGTAGCAGGTGCGGACATATAAAGACAGGGTATGAAAGAATAGATATGTCAGTAAGAATATACCATTGCAATGTCTGCGGATTGACGATGGATAGAGATATAAATGCTGCGTTAGTAATAAAAAATAGAATGGAGATGCTCAAAAGAGCTACCGTCGGACAGACGGGAAGTAACGCCTCTGGAGATGCGGCCTCTACGATACAACGGGTATCACAAGTCGTGTCGATGAACCAGGAACATACTTTGCAACCAATGGTTGCAGGGGAAGCCCACACGCTTTAGCGGTGGGGAGATGTCACTTATATAATGCCACATAAGGATTATGCCTGCCAAGATATTTGTAGGTACATCGGGGTTCATGTACTCATGGAACCCGGATGGGTTGGATTGGTATATCACGGAATCCGGATTGGATTGCCTAGAGCTTAATGCATCTTTTTACAGGTTTCCTTTTCCAAACCAAGTAAAAGGCTGGCTCAATAAAACAGAGGATTCTGGCGAAAAGCTGCGGTGGATAATAAAAGTAAACAGGCTTATAACACACGTTTATAAATTCAATCACAAAGCGGAAGAGCTATGGGGCAACTTTGCAAAATTATTCGAGCCTTTAGACCAATTGGTTGATTTTTACCTCTTTCAGCTTCCGCCAAGTGTTAAGCCCACCATGCTTGACAGGCTGCGATCTTTTATTAAGAAGACCGGGCTCGAGGGTAGGGCGGCGTTAGAAGCAAGGAATATAGAATGGCTGGATAACGAGAGCATGTTAGAAAGCATTGGTGCAACGGTGGTGAGCGTTGATGCGCCGGACTTGCCCAGAACCATATTTAATACCAATGGCATTGTATATGAAAGGATACATGGAAGAAGAACTTGGTATTCGTATGATTATTCCAAAAAAGAGCTTAAGGAGATAGCTGTTAACATAAATAAAGTGAAGCCAGGTCGAGCTTATATCCTTTTCAACAACGACCACGATATGCTCAATAATGCAAGAATGATGAAGGAGATTATGCTTAGAAGTAGGCTTTAAAAGTCCAAACCAGAATTTTACAGTTATAGCTTGTTTTGCCCGCGCCTCATTATCTCCTTGTAAACTTCTGTACGATTTTCATCATTACGCAGCATATTCATTATACGTCTGTGCTCGCTCCAGACTGCATATGCGGTAAGCGTGACGGCATACCCTGCAAGTCCGACAAAAAGTACTGTATCGTTCATTCGTTTTGCACCGTTTGTAGTGCTACTTATTCGCACAACATTTAAAATTTACATATAGCAGTTCATTGCTTTGAGAAAATTTAGGCCTTTTATATTATTTATTAGTTATGTTTGGTTCGCAGAATCAAAGCATAAAGTCAAAAGACAAAAAAGATGGGCCCGCGGAGATTTGAACTCCGGACCTCCCGATTTCTGCTTCCGGCAATGTGCTTGAAGACTATCAGTCGGGCGCTCCAACCAGGCTAAGCTACGAGCCCGAGATCTATTCCAATTTTACTTCTATTATATTTCCATTAGGTGATTCCTCCTTAAATACTTGGGTTTCGAATTTATATAGATTTACATTGGGCTGCTTCCAGTAATCTTTTGGAAGGCCGGCCTTCAGGCACACTTCCTCAAGAAACTTAAGTTTATCCCATTTCTCCTCCACGGCAACAATAGGTAACAGGAGACCGGAATAGAACCCATATTCTATAATCAGTCCGTCCCTGCCTATCTTTATCCCGTTTAGACGAGATTTTTGACTTTTTTCGAGCGGTTGCGGTTCTGAGAGAATGCTTACCTCAAATACTAGCTCATCAAGCTCATGATGTGAAACAGGTACAAAGCGTGGGTCCTCAGTAGCTGCAGATATAGCGGCGTCTACCACGCTGTCTTTCAGTGCACCATATGCGCGTGGAAAACCTATGCATCCACGCAGGGTTTTTGTTGGATAGAACTCTATAGTGACAAACACCCCGTATTTATCGGTGTTTATATGCTTTATGGATTCTGTTACTATGCTCTTGTTAAAATGCGGGCTCTTTATATACAGCTCTACAGCGTATCGTGCAGCCTTTACAAGGCTCTTTCCGTCTTCAAGCGATAATACTTTCATTTTGCTTACCTTTTGATCAAACTGCACAGGACTCCTGTGAAAAATAATCACATATAACAAATAAATAGTTATGCAAATATATAACTCATCGAAAGCCAGGATGGCAGATCAGCTATGCGGCCGCCTGCAGAGCGGCATAGAGGGGTTCGACTCACTTTGCGAAAATCCCCTTCCTGGCTTTTTATTCTTAATTTGAGTAGGAATATTTGTTTTTTATTTTATTAGTCTTTTATACATCGATTACTACATCGATAACAAATCCTGCGCTTGACTTCTTAACCGAAAGATTATAGCGCGATACGCCCTTCGCATCAAGTTTTGAATAGTAGGGTTTTACCTTCTTTCCGTAGAGCATTGCGTTTAGGGCGTAGCCCTTTTTCAATTTTTTAACCTTTGTATGACTTATATAGTAAAAGAACAACCCGTTAGCATCTCCGATAGAAAGGGCATCCTGTAGAGAATTCCAAACCAACCCTTCAATAGTTTCTGCATGCTCTCTCAGCTTTATCACATTTTTTTTATCTTTGGATTTCGATATCTTTGCGGTATATGCGATCGTATCAAAAAGTGCATTAAAGGCGTTTGAGAGTGCTGTGTTTAGAGTGCGGCCATATGCACGAAATTCGACATCCGCGGTGTGGTTAATGTACCTAAACTTTGCCAATGCTACACCCTGCACCCTACTGATGCAAGTATATGTCTAAAAGAAGGGTTATTAATGTTATCTGAAAAATTGATATGTCCGATGATAAAAAGAGTAACTACTGAATTGTGATGAGTGCCCATATCGGTTGAGGACGATAAATAGATAAATTTGGCAGATTGAATGAAAGAGAAGATGATAGGAATAATTGTTCTTCTTGTAGCATTTTTTATAGGGAGCTTTAACATTCTTTACAGGACGGGCTTTGTTATACAGGATAATGACCCGACCACATACATTGTTGTAGTAATGCTAATGCTTTTTGTAATGCTAGGATTTGGAGTAAAGGAGGAGCTTGATATTGTAAGCACGCGAAGGGATTATGTGCTCGGCTTTCTTGTGCTTGCTGTATACTTTTTAGTAGTGGCGTATGTCAGATCGCTTATGTCTTTTGTATTCTATGCGTATAGAATAGATGCGTTGCTTCTTCCGCTGTTTCTTATCAGCATCATAATAGTCATTTTTGGGATAGACGGGGTAAAAAAATTAAAGAAGCAGTTGGTCTACTCCATATTTGCATCTCCTGTTGTTCTTCTACCCATAATAGTCACAAATACCAAATTTGTCGACTCTGTAGCTTACCTTACATACTGGCTAATGAAAAGCGTGGGGGAGCCAGTAGTAAAAAACGGCCTTTCGATAATAGCACCCTCTACGTATAGCATATCAATAGCTGCGACTTGTGCGGATCTTGGTGCATTCATAGCCTTGGTAATGTTTCTTGTCCCAATAGCGTATTTCTATACTGGCAAGAAACTACATAAATTTTATTGGGTGCTAACTGGAGTTATTCTGTTTTTCATATTTAATATTGCGAGAGTATTCTCTATAGCGAGCATATGGGTTTATTACGGGATAACTAACGCTGTTTCAGTATTCCATCTGTTTGCCGGCCAAATACTTTTTTATTTGGCAATAATAGTAATGATACTGATCGCAGGTAGGTTTAGATTAGGAATATGGCGGGTATCTACTGCAAAGCATAGGACATTTAAAGCAGAAAGAGGCAGGCACATGCAGGTACGCACCGGCAATAATATTGTAGCCGCACTTATCATAGGCTTACTAGGGTTTGCAATTACACTGCCTTATCAGAGCGCATTGTACCTACCGCTTATGTCGATAAATACCACGCAGCAGGGCACAATGCTTGCAGTATACAGAGCCGTTGCCTTACCGCTTGAAGCTGCGAGAATGAATATGAGCATACTTGAAGCTACGAATAGCACGGCAATATTGGCATTGAGCAATCATACTTTTAACAGAACTAGGCCTATCTACGTAATAGCGAAGATGGAAGGGCGTGCGGTGGATTATGGTATGCTCGCAAACTACAGCAGAGTGTGGAACAGGTCCGCTGTAGTGCTGAACAATGGGATAACCCTTAACAGTGCAATGATAAATTCTAGTGATCACTCCTTTTATATAAACTACTTCCTTCTACCGTATAAGCAATTAAGTGGCAATTGGAGTGTTGTTGGGTATGAGATATTTTATTACTTAAACAAAACTTCTATGAGCATCAGCAGCGTTGCGGGTTGCACGGCAAATACAGGCCCGGTTAATGAGATAGAATCTGCAGTGTACAATATACTCAACCTAAGAGGAGTATATAACAACAAGATGATGTGCGTTAGCACTATATCGGCATCGAGCACACAGGCATGATGTATAAAACTGTGACTGAATGAGATTGGAATTTAGTGCGGGGGTATTGGTATACAAATATGAAGATGGAGAGTATAGGTTCTTGTTTCTAAAAAGAGAGGAGGGCTTCTTGGATCTGCCAAAAGGCCATATAGAGAAGGGAGAAAGCGCGGAGCAGGCGGCAATCAGGGAAACAAAGGAGGAGAGCGGCCTGAAAGTGGAGATAGACCCGTTCTACAGGTATAAAGTGCACTACTGGTTTTACGATGGCAGTGAAAAGATAAAAAAGGAAAACACAATTTTTATAGCGAGGGTACCTGACAGCGCAAAAGTTAAGGTCTCGTATGAGCATATCGGCTATGTATGGTTGAATTACAGTGCCGCTATGCAACTTGAAAAATTCAAAGACACAAAGGAGCTTCTCAAAGACGCTTATGAATACATACAAAAGAAGGACAAGATAGAAAAGCTTAATGAAGAGTATAGAAAGCTTCCTATGAAGTACAAAAAGTGGGACCTCAGTAGGAGGTTTGTCCCGGGCGAAGGGCCCGCAAATGCGGAAATCGCTATAGTGGGGCAGGCGCCGGGTGATACAGAAGACAAACAGGGAAGGCCGTTTGTCGGAAGAAGCGGAAGGCTTCTTGATCATCTGCTCAACATAGCAGGCATAAAGAGAAGCAGGGCGTATATAACAAGTGTTGTGCAGTTCTTTCCTCCACGCAACAGAGTGCCGAGTAAGGAGGAGATAATGCTTTGCAGCGGGTTTCTAAAAAAGCAATTGGAGATTATAAAGCCCAGGATAGTAATAATACTGGGAAATATTGCAGCATACGAGCTCCTTGGAATTAAAAGGGTTACAGCCGCGCACGGCAGTATGATAAGGGATAAAGATGTTGTTTATTTTGTTACACTGCACGCCTATATACAGCTCAAAACGCTCCACAAGCCTAGGATCTCCGCGCTTAGGCCTTGTCAGCGGGGAGGTCTCGCGCGGGTAGTCTATTACAAAAGTGGGCTGCAACAGCTCAGGCTGCACCAGAACGCTGAACAGCCTATCATAGGCATGCGCCCGATGCCTCTTGCCCTTCTCAAGCTTTATATTATGGCTTTCCACCAAAGAGAATAGCTCTTCGTCGCTGAGGGCGAGCACATCCTTTCCAACCTTTTCATTTATGCTGTCAACATATTTTATCCTCTTGAAGGGCGGAGAAAAAGAGATATTCTTACCCTGATAGATAATCTCGTCTCCGCCTGTAATGCTTTTAGAGATGCTGGACAGCATCTCCTCTGTAAGTGCCATCATATCATTGTAGTCGGCATATGCTTGGTACCATTCGATCATTGTGAACTCAGGGCTGTGCTCGCTGTCAAGATCCTCATTTCTGAAGTCTTTGCAGATTTCATACACTTTATCAAATCCACCTATTATTAGTCTTTTAAGGTAAAGTTCGTCGGAGATTCTAAGATAATCTTCTTCATTTAAAGTGTTGACAAAGGTTTTGAACGGCTCGGCGTCTCCGCCTCCGTACAGAGGCTGTATTACTGGAGTTTCGAACTCTATAAAGCCACGGCTGTCTAAAAATTCACGTATAGCCTTCAGTGTCTGGCTTCTTGCTATGAATACCTTTCTGGATTCTTCATTGAGTATCAGGTCAAGATACCTTTTTCTATATCTAAGCTCTGTGTCTTTCAGACCGTACCATTCGCTGGGCAGCGGATGCAGCGCCTTGCTTAGAAGCACAAGCTCCGACACATTTATGCTAATCTCACCGGGTTTTGTCTTGAATACCTTGCCTTTTGCCCCGATTATATCCCCGGTATTGAATGACTTTACAAGTGAGAATACTTCTTCACCAACCACACCATAATCAAAGTAGCACTGTATCTTGCCGGTGTGGTCGAGCAAGTCTACAAATATAAGCTTGCCGGAGCGCCTTATTGCGAGAACCCTTCCTGCGACGGAGACTTCGCTGCCTTCAAACTTTGAATAATCGCTCTTTATAGCTGCAGCAGAGCTCGTCACTTTGTATGAATAGGGGAGTTTTGAAAAAAGCTCCTTAAGCGCCGCAGCGGAATCATTGTCGTTCGCCATTAAATCGCGCATATTAAAGAAGGGAATAAGGTATTTTAGCTTTTCCTTCATTGCAGGCTGAGCGGCATGTTTTGCACTTAGCATAGCTAACGCTGGATAAAAAAATTATGGGAGACCTGCCGAAGCAGGTCCGCCCTATTGTGGAGGTGATACAATTAGTATGTTAGTCGCCTTGCCAGCATCATATTTGTAATAAACCTTCTTGCCGAGTTGATATCGGTCAAGAAGCCCCGCTTTATAGAGCTTATTTAGCCGCGCCGAAGCGGCGTTTTTGCCCTTATAGCCCAGCTTTACTCTAATGTCTTCGGCGCAGGCCATGCTGTGGGGTGAAAGTTGAATGGCTTGGATGATTTTGGTGTCTGATTCGGAGAGAGGAAGCTCTTTTACACCTTTTCCAGCGTCAACAGCCTGTGGGGCGGCGGTAGCTTCATCTTCTATTGCAGGGGAGTTTATCTCGGCATCTATCCTGCTTATGCTTTCCGCAATGCCCTTCAGAAGCATAGTAGTCTTCTTGTTCTCCTCAATCATATATTTCAGCAAGGCGAAGAGATTAGAATTGGTTTCATTTGACTTTTCATTTTGAAGGATCAACTCTTTTGATTTGTTTGAATTAGCAGAAACGGCCTTGAGGTATTTTTTTATGGTGCCAAGCTCTTTTTCTATCTCGTGTTTTGAAGCCATAAACATCATCATAGCATGAAATGCTCATGACACGAACTTTAACGTGTCATGATTGAATCATGATATGGTAATGATATGATAGGTATTTAAATCTTTCTAAAAGCAGAAGCGATGTACAAAATTAGTGGAAGCGCACATAATACAGTGCGATTATGCTCTGTATATAGCAAAGAAGATAATTTATAAATTTCTGGTATAATTATCAGAGTGGAATAAAAAGCATGCAGGTAATGCTCAGATTTTGACGCAGATATGGTAAAATGCAACAAGTATACATCCCAATGGAAAGGCTCGCAAAGCTGAAGAAGGACAGGCATATGCTAGAGCGGCTCGAAGAACATTGCAAATGCAGCATAAAGGAGAAGGGTGACGCTCTTGAGGTTACTGGAGACGCTTATGACGAATATATTGCAAGGGAAGTACTCTTTGCATTCGGCAGGGGCTTCAGCGACAAAGAGGCACTCAAACTGCTTAACGACAGGTATTACATAAGTACTATCGACCTTGGCAGGATATTCGAAAGCAAAGATAGGCTGCATGACATAGAAGCAAGAATCATAGGACATGAAGGTAAGACAAAAAAATACATAGAAGAGGTAAGTTCTGCCCTGATAAGTATTTACGGCGATACAGTCTGTATAATAGGAGAGATGGAAGCAATAGACGAAGCGGAGGTGGCGATAAAAACATTAATAAATGGGGGTTCCCATAGAAAGGCGTACCAGCGGTTAGAGGCGCTCCACAAAAAGAATAAGAACCTGTAAGCCGTATAATTGTCATTATAAAAATTGTTTTGGCTTTTATCGTCAGGGTTGACAGGCGATCGGTGCTGTAAAATGGAAACATTGCAAGCTGATGAGATTTTTAAGGAGTTCAAAGAGCACTCCATATCAGAGTTCTTCAAAAAAAACAGGCAGATGCTAGGATATTCAAGCCCGGTGAGGTCACTCGTTACAGTAGTGCACGAATACGTGACAAACTCCCTTGATGCGTGCGAGGAAGCAGGCATACTGCCAGAAATAGCCATCAAAATAAGCAAGATTTCAGAGGGCGTTTATTCTGTAAGTGTTGAGGACAATGGTCCGGGTATACCAAAAACATTTATTGGAAAGGCTCTCGCCACGATACTTGCAGGTACAAAGTTCCACAGGTACATGCAGCAGAGGGGGCAGCAAGGCATAGGTGCTGCGGGCTGTACGCTTTTCTCACAGATAACTACAGGCAAGCCTGTATATGTAAAGTCTTATACAGGCAAGGGCAAGGCTTATTCATGTGAAATTTCAATAGATACGGTGCACAACAAACCGGTAGTAGGCAACTTTACCGAGATAGAGGTAAAAGACGGGGCAAGGCATGGTCTGTATATAGAGGGAAAATTCGGAGATGTTAAGTATGAAAACAGCGACCATGGAGTATATGAATACCTGAAGAGAACTGCGCTTTCTAACCCGCATGCGCAGATAAAACTGACGGATCCGGAAGGTAAGGAGACTGTATTTTTGCGTTCTGTAGATACTATACCTGAGAGGCCGAAGCCAACCAAGCCGCACCCGCTCGGGTTATCGACGAATGATCTGCTGGACTTTGCCCATGTAAGCAAGAGCAGAAAGATATCAAGCTTCCTTGTGGAGACGTTTGTAAGGACCACGCAAAATAAGGTCAATGAACTGAAGGAGCTTGCAAAAAACGTGGATTTCGATAAAGACCCGCGTACATTGACATGGAATGAGGCAGAGGAGCTTGTAAAGGCTATAAGGTCTACATCTTGGATTGCACCTGACGCTTCTTATATAATAGCGATAGGCAAGGAGCAGATAGAGAAGGCGCTGAAGAATATACTCGCGCCAGATTTCATGTCTGTTGTAAAGAGAAAGCCTCAGGTATTCAGGGGCGGAATACCGTTCATAGTGGAGGCAGCTGTGGCCTTTGGAGGCGGGGCCGGTAAGAAAACTTCAGAGGGCTATGAGGGAAATGTAATGAGGTTTGCCAATAGGGTGCCGCTGCTCTTCGACAGTGGAAGCTGTGCGATAACTGAGGCGGTTAAGGAACTGGACTGGAAAAGGTACAAGATAGACATAGAGACGCAGCCGGTCAGCATTCTTATAAACGTCTCATCTATTTACATACCATATTCAGGAGTAGGCAAAGAAGCAATAGCACAAGAAGATGAAATAATAAACGAGATAAAGCTTGGGGTTATGGAGGCAGCACGTGGGGTGCAGAGGTATATAAGCGAGAGGGTTTCAGCGAACATAGACAGGAACAAGTATAAGACTATAATGAGGTACGCAGACCAACTTGCCAAGGACCTCAGCAGCCTGACAAATATAGACGAGGCGAAAATAAGAGGAAATCTCGAAAAACTTGTGGCCAAGCATTACCCCAAGGCGAATGACGACGTGGATGAAGAGCAGGGACATAAGACAGATAAGCAGGATAAGCCGGATGAAGGCGTGGATGAGCAGGAAGATGATGTATAGCATACAAGGGCAAGCTGTACAAAAATTGTATAAGAACAGCCCATACCAGTTTTCTGCTTCGGCTTTAAAATGTTAGAAAGTAACCTATGTTACTGATTCGCCTGGATTATCGGCGTCTATAAGCTTTACAAACCCTGCTGAGATATACATCTTCAGCTCCTCTGCCTCTACTGTGGTTGAAGCGTACAATTTTGACTTGAATTCGGCAAGCTTGTTTGAATTTAGGAAGGCGATGTACATCTTTATGTCTGGGTATACACGGATTTTCTTGAACTTGCTTGTATCTGCATAGATTACAACATACACCCTGTCACCGTGTATTGTGGTAATTATATCGGAGAGGTTACTAGCGTCAAGGTCTGAGAAGACAAATGTATTAGTCACAAAATAATTCCTTAATTTCTTGAATGTGGCAAGATACTCGGCGCTATGGCCGCTTTGCGTTACCCAGTATGAAGGCATGTAAAGTCCGTCAATCTCTATCAGCATGCCGCTGCTGACCAACTTGTCGAGCATGCGCTCTATGTTTCCATACGTGAGGCTTACAGGCATGTTGTTATAGCGTATGTAATTTGATATCGCACCCTTCACTTCTTTGAGTGAAAGGGGCATATATTTCCAGTGATAATAGGCATTAAGCTTGTCAAAAGCCGAAATGAGGTCTTTGGAGGGTATCTTTATTGCGGTCTTTTGCTGCTGTGGCAAAATCGGCACATCTATATAGAATTCATCCCTGTTAGGCTCGCGTATAAGTATGATCATGAGGAATACTATTACCAGGACTATTGACAATTCCAGGTACTGCTTGTTTATATTTATAACTTTTGGAGGGTTGTATGCGATGTATGGGAATGATTCGGAGAACATTTGTATTGTAAAGTTAACGTGGCCGAACATTTGCGGGCTGCCCTTCGGAAGCGTATATACAAGCGTGCCGTTTTGCAGCACGCCGCTTTCAGAATAGAGCTTGTTTGCGCTTATAGAATAGTTCACACCGGATATCGGTTCGCCGAGGTCAGAAATATAGAAGGTAAATACACCTGCTGAAAAGTTCTGTGATATAGGTTTTATGGTTATATTAGGGACGAATAGAAGGGAAGCTGCATATTGGCGGTCATAAAAGCTTTGAAGCGAAGCGATGTATTCGCCGGGACCCAGCGGGAAACCCATGTGCTTTATGAACGTAAAATTGCCGAATGCAGAGACGGGGGGAAGCGAAGTCGTGTATACCTCGCTCATGTTGAGGTTGTACACATTTATGTGCGCCTCCACCGGAATTGGAGCAACTGAATTCGTAAATATTACCGCTTGGACATTTGTAGCGCCGTTAGGCACAAGTGCATTAGGCAAAGAGAGCGTTCCGTTTATGTAGAAACTAGGTTTATAGTAAAGACTGTAATAAATAGAGTTTGATGATGTTGAGAAGGTTTTGTTTGTATAAAGTAGTATACGGCCGTAACCGTTGTTCAAGGTCGCGATCTGCGGATAGGAGTAGTTAATTGGTGGATTTGACATAAGTATACCTATGCTGCCTTTGGTGCTCACGATTGGATTAAAAGAAAGGGCTTTGTTCCCGTTGGAGTACGAAGGCAGCCAAAGCAGTGAAGCGATAGTCTTGGCTATATCTGATGCAGCTTGGGATGGATTTGCCCAGGTATCGAGGTAGTTGGAAAACGCTATAATAGAGCCTTCCGTATTGCCCACATTAACAAAGGTGATGTTATAATATGATGCTCCCTGTGCAAAGGAGAATGTTGGGCTAGAGAAATATAGTGAGAAATTCGGTGGAGATAGGGGTGGAGATTTTTGGCTTGAATAGGAAACAGTAGACATATATGGAGGAAGCGGCGGGGATGGCGTCACTACACCGCCCGGAAGAAGCATGTTTGAGAAGGATCCGCCTATATAGATTATACTTATTCCCTTAGACATCAGATACTGAATCAGAGTCGCGCCCGTGCTACCATAATCCTCAAAAAACTGGCTGGGGAACAAGCCGTTTGGCACTATAAGCACAGAGTCGTTTGCCATGCCCGAAAGATTTTGTATAGAGATGTTATGCAGGGCGCCGGCGTTTGGAATCAGGCCGTAACCTGCGAGTGAGGTCCCTAACGAGTTGAAGAACTCATAGATATTACCGCAGTTTAAGCATTCATCTGTAGTGTTTAGAACATATATTCTTGATGGAGGAGGATAAGCGTATATAGAGCCGAATATATACAGCTTTGAGAGGTTGGAAGTAGTATAATTTATCAGGGCGTATGGCATTATTTTACTACCAGAATTATAAAAAAGCAGGTTTTGTTCTGAAAGATATGCTGACAGATGCGCCAGGCCTATAGCATGAGAGGGAGGAGGAGTATATGCTGAAGCCTTTGCAAGCATAGCCCTTACATAAGCGGCCAGCGCAGCGAAGGCTATGATTACGATTATGACAAGTATTAATATCGCTTTTATTCGCTTTTGCAAGCCTTACACCGTAATAACCCGCATATACCTGCCAGTATTCTTATAGGTCATGCAGGAGTTTGAGACGTTTTAACCCTGAACAACTTCATAAACAGGCGTGTCATGAAATTTTCTTTTTGACCTAGAGGTTTCAATATATGGCACACCTTTACGTACTGAACCTTCTTGTTTATGCGCACATAATATTTCATATAACCGCTGTTTATATCTCAGTTTTTACATTTTTACATTTTACATTTTGATTTTGTTTGTTCTACTTACCCCTTTATTTCAACATATCCGAGCGAGACCATCTTGTTTAATATTTGTTCGACGCGCGGAGGTGTTATCTTGTAGGTTTCAGCAAACTCATTAATGTCTATCGTGCTGTTGTGCGCCTCTATCCATTCCTGGATCATTACCATCAGTGACTCGTCAGAGTAAGTTTCGAGCGCTTTGAGCCTTTCGGTGAGCTCCTTGTTCTGGTTCTGCAACTGCGTGGTCTGCACTACTAGATTCTTGTTTGCCGCAGTAAGCTCTATGTTAAGCCGTTTTATCTCCCTGAACTCATTAAAGAGGGAGTCATAGTTGTTGAACAGCGTGCTATAGCTTTGCGACAGCGAGTTAAGCACATCATCTATCGCCGAATCCGCATACTGGAATAGCTCTGTTGGGTTTGGTGTATAAAGGTCTGCGATCAGGGACAGCACGCTGAACAGGTTCTTTAAAACATAAAGCTTCCTCAGTTTTTCACTGGAGTCCATAGGTATGCTGTACTGCACCACTATGCTGTCTTTGTTTAAATTGATCACAAAGAATAGGAAGGGCCTTTTTTGCATATCTCTGCTTTCCACCCTTATTAATGAGATGCTGTTTGGGGAGGTTTTTATAGAAAATAATTGCGTGGAAGAAAGCCTGTTGCTTATGACGTCGAAGCTGCCAAGTAGCGTACCGCCGAGCTTTATCTCGCTTATCTTTGGTTCAATAAAACCTGTTTCGTCGGGCAACACATCACTCAATAATACGCGTCTGAAGCAAATTCAGCCTATGACACTAATATGAGAGAAATAAAGAATATAAAAAGATATGTTTATGCATTTTGCTTGCCGTGAGCTGAGGGGCTTTCACGTGTGGGCGGCTTGGGTTGAGAAGCTGAAGCTTCATTACTTCCATGCTGCCGAGGTATCTGCGGTATATTGAGCGCAGGCACATAGTTGACAAGTGAAAGCAGGTAGAGAAAGAGGGTTATAAGCACACCGTATGCTAGTGCAGCGAGCTTGTTTGGGGAAACAACAAGAAATAAGGCTGTGAAGATCACGCCGAGTGCGATATAAGTCGCGCGGCGTGTATCAAACCTTTTCCTCTGCTTTGCATACTTAGGATAGCAGTCTTTGCATACTACAAGCCTATATCCCTTCTCGTTTTTGGTCACGTTCCTTTTGAATAATCTTATAAAATTGATAACATAGTCTTCCTTAACCTCCAGCCCGTCTTTGGGCAGACCACAGATTATGCATCTCGATTCTCTTGAAGGTTTTGGCAAAAAATCAATCCAGGGTTACATCAGCATCATATACTCTGCCTATCTCCGCAACAATCCTCTGTTCGTCAACCATACCGATAACAATATTTATTGTTACGTCGTCCATGCCCAGGCGCCGCAGCATGTTTATTATTGCATCTCTTTCTAGGCCGGCTTTTTCCAGCAGAGAGATAAACGTAACGATATTTATGTGCCTGTGCGAGCGCTCCATGTTGCTTATTATGCTTTCTATGTTCTTATCACTTACTTTAAGTGCCAGCAGTATCCTGCGCAGCTCCACTCTAGATATGGAAAGGGTATTGCTAGCCATTTGATACACCCGCATTCGTCATGATCCTTGTTATAAGCTGGTCAGGTATGCTGAGGTTTCTAAGGAAGGCAATTATGTCTTCAGTCCTTGTATTGTGAGCGCGCAGCAAATTTATAAAATCGCCTATCTTAGAGCCGCGGCTGTTCTGGTCAAGCACCGAGAATATGGCGTCTATGTCGTCTCCTGAAAGGTTATACTCTATGAATATATTTTTGAGTTCGTCCTTTTCAAACTGGTATTCACGCTGCACAACGCCTGAAGATATTTCGCTCTGCGTCAGCGAATCTGTTATGTCTATCGTGTACACATAAAGCGGCTCTTCCCCCTTTATCTTCTCCAAAAGGAAGGTTTCTGGAAACTTTAGTGCTGTTTGGAAGGCCATGACTACAGCCACCTGGCCTACTCCGAACTTGCTTATTTCAGACCTTATGAAATCAGAGAAGTTTAGCGATCCCTGTATATAGTTCATAAACCTCTCGAATTTTATTCTTAGTATAAAGTTTGTGCCTACGTTCGAGAATATTGCCTCGTTAATGTCCGTCGGGTTTTGCGATGCTACTATCAGCCCGAACTTGTATTTTCTTCCCTCCCTGACTATGGTAACTGCATCACTTTTCTCGTCGCTGGCGACCTTCCATGCTTCGTCGAGCACAACAAGCGTCTTAAGGCCCTTTGACTCCGACCAGCTTTCGGAGCGCATCATCTCCTTGAGGGTCTGCAATATGAACAGCGCTGCAAGAGCGCGGAAACGGTCGTCTGAAAGCGCTGAAAGATCTATGTCCACAAGCCCTGATTCGACAAGCTTTGAGAGGTCAAGGGTGCTTTTCCTTGCGAAATAATCCTCGCCCTCCCTTGCGAACTGCCTGAGCCGGTATATAGCGCCCTCGAGCTCGGCCGGATACTCGTACGTACCTTCCTGAAGCTTCTCTTCAAGCAATGTGATAGCATCCTTGAGCGTCGGGGCGTCCTTTCCCACCGGAGCCTTCTCAGACAGCGAGAAGCCTGAATTGACATATGCCTGCTCCAGGGCTTCTTCCGTGAGCCTCTTCTGCTCCGGATATGCACCTATATCCGTAAGTATGTCGAAGGAGTTCATTATCTGCTTTACCCTGTCAAGCGGCTTCATGCCCGACAGGTCCATGATATTAATATAGGAGCCCTTGCCCAGCGATACGATAATCCCAGCGCTCTGATTTACCCACGCCTTGTACTCCCCCGCCCAGTCTATTATTACAGCGTTTGTTCCCCAGACGTAATTGGCGCGAAGTATGAAGGTCTTGACAAAGTAGCTTTTTCCTGCACCGGTTATACCTACTACAGCTATGTGCGGGTTTGTTATATTCAAATACGACCAGGTGAACGGGACTTTGAATATCTTTGTGTTGCCTATGAATATCGACTTGAATGGATCGCTTAGCAGCACTGATGCTGGAGGCTCTGGAGGGCGTGAGATAAATGCCCTCTTCGCGATTTCGTTGCTCATTATGTGCTGCAATTTTAACAGTGTCATTTTACAACCTCAACCCTGCTGGTTGAACTGCGTAGCTACGGCTTCTACCGAAGTCGGAATCATAAAGTTATACATAAACAATGTATATAGCTCCCTTCCTACTATCCTGGACAGGTCGACATCGAAGGCGCTGAAAGAAACCTGCAGCTGCTTGATCTGCTCGCTAAGGGAGTCGAGTGCTGCCTTTTCGCTTATACCTACAGCTGTAGTTTCCAGGTACATAAGCGCAGCGATGGGCTTTTCGCCCTGCGAGATCCTGTCTATTTTTGCCTGTATCATGTTTATCCTCCTTTGTATGTCTGTTACCGCAACGTCGTTTGCTGAAGGGTTCTGGAGCAGTCTGGAAAGCTGGAACTCCTGGTAGCTTCTTTTGCCTTCTAGCTCGTCGCGGGTTTTTTGCACGTCCAAACCAGCGGAAAGTACGTGAAACTTGAATGGAAACCCTATGCTCATTATTGCGCGCTCCCACTTATCAGGCGAGCCCGCAAGCTGCTCGTCAGGATTTTCTTCGACCCTTTCCTCTTTGAATACATATGGGAAAAGGTTTGCGGTTATGTAGCCGGTAGCATAAAACAGGCCGTTGACATTCTTTATTACAGCATTCTGCCCTTTGACAATATAGTAGTTATTAACCGGCTGGAAGGATATGCCGAGCATCGAGGTAAACACAGGGAAGATAACAAAATCTGCGAAATTGAATAGCAGGAGGAAGCCGATAGTCAAAAGCGCAAGCAACAGGACCACATCTGCAATGAGGCCCTTGCCGAACGTTGATGCACCCGCCATTGCTATGAGTGCGACTAGAGAGGTAAAGGCAAGGTATACTATTGTTTCTTCGTCCATGGTTTCGCCTATACTACCTGCTCCTCCACATTCTTGATAAGCCTTTCGCTTATTGTAGAGTAAGGTATAAGGAATTCGGGCTCTACAAACTTCAGCAGATCTGCGCCGGTGATAAGGCTTGGGATAACACCGAATATTGTGCTTATGCCCGCCATAAGCTCTGTAGCTTTCTGCTCGGCTATCGAGACCGCTTCGTACTCCTTTGTGCCTGTCGCAGAAACAGACGCATATGTCAGGAGCTCAAGCGACTGCGAGGAATTTATGCTGTCGAGTATGTTGCGCCACATCGAGAGCTCGCCGCGTATCTTCTCTACCGCCTTGGAGTCGGAGTCAGAGTCAGATTTTGTAGCGTTGACCTCCATATTTTCGAGCTCATTTATCCTGCCGCGAAGCTGCATAATATAGACGTCCTTGTTCATGGTGAAGAGCTGCGTAGTGAAACGCACAGGGTCTTTACTAAGCCCAACGAGCCGGCTTATCTGCTTCGAAAAATCTATTTTTTCATCATTGCTCATCTCTGTTGCTGAACGGTATATAGGTATGCTTATGTACACAGTGGCAACAAAATCGTCGCCGTTCTTCCTTAGTATGGAATCCTGTGATGTTGAAAGCCAGTATGCATTCTCCTGGCTGAGCACCACCCTCTTTGACCTCTGCATGAACAATGGTATCATGAAAGGGGTATAGTACCTTGACGCAAGAGCCAGGATATCAAACAAAAAGGCAAGCAGCAGTAATATAATCTTCACCACATCCAAAAGAGGAGAGGGTGAGATGGACATTGCTGTGATTAGGAACACTATGGACATGCCAAGGAAACCCAGAAACAGCAGTATCTTCTTATCCATTAGATCATTCCAAAGCGGGCAGGCTCAATAATACCGTCATATTTTTCTATTGCAAATTATATAAAACTTCTCACTCTGCTGCCAGTATAAGATGCTCCGCCTATGAAATTTGCTATTTGTGTTATGAATACGTATGTCACAGATATGATAAGCGCAGGATAAAAGAGGATCAGCAGCCAGAAGGAACTCAGGGTGCTGCCGACGCTTTGCAGCAATGTCGGCAGTGGGCTTGAAGAGGTAAGGCCGTTGGTCTCTGCGCCAGTTCCTGAGCCGAAACGCGTTAGCTGAGTTGCGGTTGTCTGCATGCTGCTGAGCAGGTTAGGCGCAGTGAAGTAGTATGCGACTGCGAACAGCGCAGGCATAACTATGTAAAACCCCATAGCCATAGCAATAAGCATGCCGCCGAACGCCCTTGTGGGAAATAGGGCGCGCAGTATTACGCCTGGAACTAGGAATGCAGGAATAGAGACCGTGGCGAAAAATATAAGGAGGTAGTATTCAGCATAAAGTGCTGCTATGCCATCGATAAGCAGCCCGCCTATTGCAGAAGCAGGCTCCATTACAAGAAGGGTTATCGGAGCATAAGCGGCTTGTAGTATGGGGGTTAGATACCCGTTCAACGTATTCAAAGGCGGGAGAGCCGAGGAGATAGTAATAGACACACTCGTATAAAACGCATCCGTTGCATATATATTGAATAGGGAGGTGTAAATCGATTCGGCGCCGTTGATGGTCTCGTTAATCAGATGGAAGGCTGTAGCATACGGGTTGATAGTACCTACAAAGAATGAGGGGATCAAACCAAAGGTGACAGCTGAGACAAATAGGAATATCAGTACTATTATTGCGCTGGCAGTTGCCTCGTAAAGTTCGCCCAGCCCAAAGTTGCGAATCTTGTCGTTTTTAATTCCTGCACCAACTGCAAAGATTATAGAGGCGATAGAGAATGCTATAAGCAAGGCGATCTCAGCTACAGGCAGATCATTTTCCCAAACGGATGAGATCTCGGAGTTTATTGGGCAGTACCAGGGTGCCGAATAGGTTATGTTCTGCTGGATTGAGGGGGGCAGATTGGCGCAGGGGCCTGATGGTGAGGGAGGCGGAGAAGGTAAGATCGTTGTTGTCGGAATATAAGCATAGGCTGAGTTAAATGAGAGTATAATGAACAGTAGCACTGCTGCAAATATGACAGGCAATATAAGATGTGTTATTGCACGGTTCATAAGATCACACAAATCCCGACATCAGGGAGAGGAAACTCACCCTTTCGCCTATCGCACTTGAAAAGTCAACAATAAATGCATCAAGTATAAGGAAGTTAAGAAAAGGTATAAAAGTCATGCCCGCAACGAGGTATCCCATAAAGGCGAACACCGTATCAAGAACTCCGGATGCAAGTGGCAATAGCGGCGAAAGCAACAATGAGACAAGTAAGTTTTCTATAGAGTTTATTTCAGAAATAGATATCTGCGTGTCTATAAACCCATAGGTTATACTTACAAGAAGAGGATACACAAGGCCCAGGCCTATGGCGAATGCGATCATCACGCCTCCGAAACTCCTTGAAAATCCGAATGTGCGCGCTATTATGCCGAGCACAAAGAATACAAACAGAAACAGCAGGGATGACGATATAAGAAGAAGCTGGAGCTGGTTAAGCACAAGCATGAATAGTATTGCATTGAACGAGACAGTGAGGATGTTTTCAATAGAAGTTGAAAGAACGCTGTCAAGGGAGAGCGTAGCGCTGACAGTAGGCTGCGTGGGCATTTTAATGGTCACCTTTAATCCTGGTGCAAAGCCAAGCACATAGGAAGCGTAGAATAATTTTGAAGAAATATTGAACGCATAATTATTGAAAGTGCTGAGATCGCACGCTGATAAAGTGAAAATGCTGTTTGCCGATGTACAGGACGAAGGGAGGAGGCCTATAGAATTGAATGCGTTGACAGGATTTAGCAGGAAAAGGTATGCAAAAAAAGAGAAGATTATAAGCATTGCAATAGAGAGAAGCGCCTCGTAGATCTGCATCCGCGACCACGTGCGTGCTGTGGGGCTGTTTATTATAGATGCAAGGGCGAAAACAATTGCGGCTACGCCTATTATTATCAAAGAGGCGGTTATCGCAATACCCTCCCAGCTTGCCGGAATGTTTTCGATGAGAAGTAGAATGTTAGATTGAAGCAGGGGTTGTGCTGAAAAAGAGACAGGCACTGCTATGATTGCGAGTATCAGCAATGCCAGCATGGCAAACCTTATGTACTTTTTACCATACATCTGCATTTCAGCACCTAAACCAGCCTCTTCAAGATATCTGAGGACTTGAGCGATGGAGAACCCAAAAAGTCGCCCATGCCTTCAGCGAAATCTATTGCTATGAGTATTGAGATTATTGCTCCTACAATCGCGTATAATGCAGGGGAGATTACATCAGACACAAAGGCGCCTATCATATTTGAAGGCTGTTTTATATAGCTGATCGAGCCGATAGCACTTCCAAAAGCCGTTATGAGGCTTGAACCTAAGGAAATTTGACTGCTTGCACACGATGCTAGGCTACCACCAGAGCTGCATATACCGCCTGAGCTTAGAAGGTTTGTGGTTTTGCCTGCAAAGCCGAGATAAATAGTTAAAGTTGAAGGGGTAGTTACGCCGCGAGAAGATGAAGAGGCAGGTATGCCGTTGGGCAGTTTTACCCATACCGTGAGTGTGCCACTGCTGTTGCTTTCAATCCATGCAGGCAGTATCTGGCCACTTTGTGTAAAGAATTCAAAATTTGCAGCAACGCCATTATATGTAATATAGCTTGCATAATTGCCTTCATTTATTTGTATCATCTGCTGGAATGGCGATGGTGCGGCTGTTCTTTGGCTGTTGGTTATGCTTACAGGGACATAGTATTTAATGCCTGAAGGAAAAGTGGATGTAGCAGCGGTGATTTGAACAGAGCCGAAGCTTACGCTTGGCATCACGCCGTTGGGCGGGTAGGCACGGACACGAACCCACTGCCAATATGTTGTTCCAATGAAATCTCTTGGTCCAAATGGACCAGAGTTATAAGTAGAAGGCATAGAAGTAAAACTTTCTTTTGTTGAATAGTCTGTTTGAGCTATTAAAGGATTGTTGTTCGGACCATCTACTAGAGTATATATATGCATATTTCCGTCTATTGAATATGGCCAACGTGCTTCTCGTGTGTAGGTTCCTGAAGCGTAAACATAAAACGCATCTGAACCACTAGAGCCTCTCTGTGCCCAAAGAATGCTATTTGCATTAGCCCCTGTTCCTTGAACATTGAAATAAACACCGCCATCTCCTGTAGAAGCTGTCCCTTCTCCATAATAATCTATTATATATGGAGAAGTAAAACTTGTAGCTGAAACAAGCATATCATAATTTTGATTTGGGGTATAAGTTAAACCATTATTAACAGTGTAAGAAGCCCCATTAGCTACCCATTTTGGACTTAAGCTTGTCCCGGCAAAGTTATCATAAAAATTGAACACGCTTGCCCCATTATCATACTGTGCGTAGGTAGGGCTGAGCTGTGGGGCTTCACCTATGCCGCTGAAAATGCTTATCGCACCTATATTCAGGGTAAAGCTCAAGAGAGCTGGCAGCACCAGGAAGAAACCTATAAAGATACCAAGGAACGCGCCACCTGCGGCCCTGGTCCATGGTATTGTACGCAGCACTACGCCAACAAACAGGAATATCGGGAAGAACGCAAAGATTATGAATAGGAATAGTGCAACGCCGGCCATGAGCAGCACAAAACCCCATGCTATGTCAGTAAGCATGCCGACAACTTTGGTTATCAACGATACGCCTGCAAGCGGTGAGAAGGCTATGCCGAAAAAGTTTGGCTCGATGCTTATTGTAAGGGACTGAAGGAAAGATAGTATAGAGCCCTGCACCGTGAAGCTGATAGCAGCGGGCAGCAGGCCTATTGATACATTTGCTGCCTCTGTGCATGCGCTCATGAATTGCGAGTCCGAGAACAGGCTTGTACCGGTAATTGGGCTAACTGGAGGAGAGCTGGGTGTGATTCTGCTAGAGATAGAGAAGGTACCAATGAGTACGAGCACTATCAGAACTGTTATGATTATTTCACCTATCTCACCCTTTGAGAAACGTATCAGCTTGTCTATTTTGAACGCAAAGCCTATTGCGTACAGCATGCCGACTATGAGCAGCATCACAGCTATCGCAAGCAGCGACAGTGAGAGCATGTTATTGAGCGAGGTTGGATAGGAGAATATGGAGTATGCATTGCCTGAATTGCCTGACGGTTGAAACAGCCCGGAGCAGTATGCATAACCAGAAACTTGCGAAAACGAGAGGTTAGAGAGCAACACAGGGAGCAGTATAGATAGCAGCATAGCTAAGTAGAGAGCGTGGTGTGCGCCTTTAAGTCGCTTGCGCTTTGATTTAAGCACTGTAGACATTTATACCAACCTTGCGAGGCCACCGAGTTGTGTATCGCCTCCCATCAATCCAGACAGACCGCGTATCGAAGCTATGAATATGAGCAGATTTAGTATAGGCATAAAATAGCCCATTACCCCTATTATGCCGTAAAGGTTAAGTACGTCATAGAGAGTATGCAATGCGCTCGGCACAGTGCAACCCACGGCAAGAGGGAAGTAAACTGAGGAAGGTGATGCGAACTTTCCATAAACCAACAGCAGCAGACTCGAGAATGGTATAAATGACTGGGCTATGTCTGCGGTTTCAGAGCCGAGCAGGGTCGTCGTTCCAAAAATGGAGGGATAGCAGCCGTCTTTTGTGGCTATCGCTGCGATGCTCGGCTCTACGAAGAAATTTATCTTGTAATTGCCACCGCTGGAAGAGGGCAATGTTGTTATAGAATTGAATCCGTATGCGGACGGGGCATACATAGGTATGCCGTTGCCAAGCGAAAGGTACTCCAGCGCAAAAACTGTCGGGAATATCAGCACTGACGCGATTGCGGCAGCTATGAAAAGACCACCTATCTTCCTTGTGAAAAAGAAAGCCCTTAGGATTATACCGATGAATAGCAGGAAGGGCCATGCATACAAAAGTATTGTAAACGCGAGCATCTGCGCCACAAACGATTCGAGCGAAGTTGTAAGTATTAATGTAAGCGCCTTCATAGAGCTGTAGATCATGTCATAACCCGCATACGGGGTAAAACCTACAATTATCCTGAAGACAGTTACAGCGCCGAAGTTGGGAAGATAGCAGGGAAGGTCTGTACCGATGCAGAATCCGCTCTGGGGTGTGAATTTGTCAAGGAAGCCGAGGAAGGCGTCAAGGTTGAACATGTTGTTTATATTCGTTGCTGTCTGATTTGTCATGTTGGCTAGAACAGCTATCGAAGCAGCAAGGGGATAATCTATCTTTGTAGTGAAGGAATTAGTATACTGAGCATACGTGGAAGCGGAGACTATAGAGTATACACCCGGGAAGTAGGTTTGGCTCGCCGGGGCAATCAGTGAATTCTGAGGGCCGATAATTGATAGTTGAGTTGTGCTCATTATGTTGAAGACCATGTTTGATATGGTTGTGGGGTTCATAAGTGCGGTGGCTGAAAGCGAGGTATACAGCAAGTCACCAGCTATAACAAGTACGCCCAGTACTATTACCATGATGAGCGCAGTGCCAATAAGCTGGTAGAATTCAGACAGCGCTGAAGCCTTCACCGTGCGGTTGTTGAGCAGGACACCCAGCAGATACCACACGGCAAGCATTCCCGAGTCTACAAGCAGTGCTGCACCTATGAGCGGAAGAAGGAGCGAGTGCACAGATGAGAAAGTCGGATACAGCATAACACTTGTAAACATCATTGTTTTTCACCGCATTATACTCTATATATTGCTCCAGAATGAAGCCGCGCCTTCTATTCCGGAATTCAACGCCTTGGTAAGCGAAATTGCAAACCCTATAGTTATGGCTATGTTGAGCGCGAACAGCAGCACGGCCTGGAACATAAGCTCCGAGATCTCGTTTACTATAGTCAACGGCTCTGAGAATGAAATAGCAGAGAGAAAGCCGGTAAGGCTCAGTGTGCTCCATATGGAACTTATAGAAGGTGTTGTAATGCTGCCAAATGCGGGTATGCCTGTTGTGCTTAGGAATGTGGTTGGTATTGCCGTTGGGTGCGAGTATGTAGATTCCAGGAATGTATAGGTAGGATTTGATGAACTAAAGAGCCAGTGCATAGTATACGCATCGAAGCCGATTGTGGCAGGATATATCAGATAGGCTGCAATAGCTATCGCAAGAAGAGAGTTTGAGGCGGTGCGCAGGCCACCTCCAGCAAACGCGATTGAACGCATAGCTATAGATATAGGCAATACAATGGTGAACATTGTGTACTCTATTATAGGTATGGCAAGATACTGGATAAAGAGCATGCCTACTGCAAGGATTACAAGAGGCGAGAACAATGCAACGAGTAGCGTGCTGAATAGTCCGAGGCCTATAGATGCATCATAGCCCAGGGTTATAGTTACATTCAGCGGACCTGCAGCACGAGAGAATATACTGGTGAGTCCTGGTATATTACTTACTATGGCGGATCCCAAAAATGCGATTACCTTTGAGTATATATCATACGATATTGATAACGCGTAGATCTGCCCGTATATGCCAAGACCCTTGTTAAATACAAGGTTGCCTATGTAGCTGTCTGCAAAGATGAATGGAGAGTATGCTTGCCCAGTAACAGACTGGCTTATATACGTTGAAATGCTGCACATGGCGGAGGAGGATGCGATCAATACTGCGATTATTACAGCGCTGATCATAAGCTGTGTTATCTCTATTTTTGTGATGCCCGTCATCTTCTCGCGGGTGTTTGGCGGCAGTAGCCTGCTCAGCGAATAGATTGCCGCGACTATGGAGAATCCTACTATTATGACAAGGTAGTTTATGCCTATCCAGTTGTTGGCGTTGGTGAAAGAGCCGTACAATGCACAGCTGTTTATCATATTCTCACAATTTCACTAAGCAATCTTGAATTTCTTTCCTAAGCCCGTTGGCAGGCGCCCGCCCAGCAGTGTGGCGATATGGCCTGTAACTACCAGGCCTATAACTAAGTCAAATATAAGCAATAGAAATTGCACCAGCGCATTCACCATTGTATAGGTTATGATGTTCAACTGACCATACACACCTAATACTCCTGAAAGGCCGAAGCCGAAGCCGGTTATAATGGAGGTATTGCTGAAGGAGTTAAATGCACTGCTTACCGCGCTGCTGAAGACAGATAGCAAAAAACCAAAGAGAGAAGTGCTGCTGCTCGGCGGCGCAACGAATATACTTTTAGCTACCGTGGTAAGCGGCATATTCATAGCTACAAACAGCGCAGGGTATACGAGTGAGATACCTATGCCTATGGCCAGAAGCGTACCACCTATAGGCCTGACTACAGGTATGGCACGAAGTATTACACCGAAAGGTATAAAGAACGTCAGACCCAGGATCACGATAGTGTAGAAATACTGCGCCTGCATGGCGAACAGCAAATAAAGAGGTACCACGACCACCATGGTAAAATCTGCAAGGAAGGAGGTTGATTTGCCTGCGGTGTCTATTATGCTACTTACATATATGTTGCTTTCAGAGCCAAACGTGAAACCCGCGAATATTCCTGGAATTGGGATCGGAATAGGTATTGGTATGTAGAGGTCTAGCGTCAAACTTTTCATAACGTCTGTTCCTAACGCCAAACCGTATACGTAATCAAAATCGTTGTTCATTGATGTGTTCATAGGATAGATGTAATCGCAATATGTAGAGTAGTAAAAACCCTCTAGGTTGTGCTGTATGCTGGTGCTTAATGATTGCTGATTGCCTGAAAGTGAAAAACTTGCGGGATAGCCACCTATCGCGGTTGCTATGCCACTACTTATAACCAGTATGGAAAAAATCGATATCACAATCAGGATTGATTTTACCGTCTCCCAGAGCTCGCCCTGATACCACTTCTTTAGGCCTTCAACTTTAAGCACCTCTCCCAGTACATAAGAAAGCGCAACAATAGAAAATGAGAATAGTATTGCAATGAACGACACGCTCACTGCATCGCTAAGCGAGTTTGTTAGACTAGAAGGTAATGTGATGAGTGAACAACTGCTGCTTTGTGCACCAGCTTGGGGCGCTAGCAGAAGCAGTGACAGAAGCATCAGAAGAGCGAGCGTGTGGCTGTGTCGCATGTTAAAAGCTTATGAAAAGAGATTTATAAGCATTTCTTAGTGCACGCGTGAGTTGAATTTTGACAGGCGCAAGCACAGCAAATGCCTAAGCGCCTAAGAGAAAGAGTATGGAAAAACTGTGGCGTTACCTCTTCAGCATTGCAAAGCGCTTCATATACATCTCGCTCTGAAGCAGAACCAGAAACGGCACTATGAACACAGCATTGAAGATGAGCATCGCATAGCTTGATATGAGGGTGTGGCTTAAGGCGAGGAAGATAGCGTCGAAGAAGGTAAGCGCGACTATGGCGATGAAAAGCCATAGCAGGAAGTAGTCAAAGCGCTTGAAGAAGAACTTTGTACCCATCTGCATTGCCCTGGTTATCCTGAGATCATCTATTACTATCGAAGAAGGGGCGTAGAAGAAGAACGGTATTATAAGAAGGGTGATTATGTAATAGACGTAGGCAGGGAGCCCAAGAAGGTATACAGCTAAATTGAATATGGAGAGCAGCAGGGTGAATAGGAGCAACACCACAAACACCCTGCTTGTATACTTTTCCAGACCCTCAAGTACCTCCTTCCTAATCCTTACATGCGTCCTGCCGTGCTTTACAATTATGTTTATTGCAACTATGGCGAAGCTTAGGAATACAAGCGAGAAGAAAACCGACAGCACTATTACAGAGAATGTAAACGCATTAAGGTTGAGCAATTCGCTCACAGTTCTTACAAATATAGCGCCCATGTCGTTATAGGTCGGGAAAAATGCGAGCAAAGGTATAAGGAAGGCTATGATCAGTGAAAGCGAAAAAAATAGGATTATGCGCAGGTTAGAAGCATAGGCCCTTGCCGTATAAGCTAGGACATTGGTCACATTCACACCGGCTATGTAATTATATTGAATAGAAAATAATAAATAAACAGCTAAATGGAGTGGTTGCTACTTAGAGACGAGAGGTATAAGCCGAGATGGCGCTGCATTAGACGAATATGGCATGCACTCAAATGTATTTACCTCTATCTGGCAAGAATAGCTATGCGAATCAACTTAATTGCAGCAGTGTAATCCGCCGCACGAACAGGTTTATCAGGTACTGCCGCAGGTGGCATAGGTCTGATTGCCAGCTATTACACTTATTATGTAAGGTGCCGAGAGTGCGATTATAACACCGGCTATTCCGCCGACTATCATGCCCATCCCGTATCCCTGAAGGCTGCCTTTAAGGTTGCCTGGCAGGACATGGGCACCTGCATACATTGCACCGCCTATTATGATTAGCACAAGTCCTATTATGAATATTACAGTATGAACTATGGTGTATATGCTACATAAGGCGCTTGAAATTGCATTTACCTGTGACGCGAGCAAAGCGAGGGAGATTCTGAATGATATTGCAGAGGAGCTTGCAAAAAATTACGAGATGGTAAAAGCGCCGTTTGGATGGAACAAGAAACTGAGCATAGACATAAAAGGCCACCCCCTCGCGGAGCAGAGCAGAACGTATTCTGCAGGAGCTGAGGAAAGCGCGGCAAAACAGCACAAAAAGGCCAGGTCCGGGGAGGTCAACACTGCGATAGTACATAAGAGCGACTTCTCTGGGCTTCCAGAAACGGACCATAGAACCATATCCGAGAATTTAGACCTTTTCACCTTCCAGGAGGTCTCGCCTGGCATGGTTTACTGGCACAAAAACGGCTACATAATCTACAGGGAGCTTGTCAAACTCATGAGGGACCAGATTGCAAAGTATGACTACGACGAGATAAGTACCCCCGCAATAGCAAACATTGCACTGTGGCATGTCAGCGGGCATATAGACCACTACAAAGATAACATGTTCATATTCGACTCCGAAGGTGAAAAACTTGGGCTGAAGCCGATGAACTGCCCCAGCACCATGCTTATCTACAAGTCAAGGCGGTGGAGCTACAGGGAGCTGCCATTCAGGACTGCGATATTCGACAAGATCTATAGAAATGAGATCAGCGGTGCACTTACGGGCCTATTCAGGGTTAGGGAGCTGACGCAGGACGACGGCCACATATTCGCAAGGGAGGACCAGATAGAGGGAGAGATAAAGAACTTACTCGAGATTGCTAAGAGCACTTATGCACTTTTCGGGATGAGCTATAAGCTTAAGCTTTCCACTATGCCGAAAGACCACATGGGCGACGAGAAGCTCTGGAATGAGGCTACAGAAGCCCTGACCAGTGCGTTGAAATCGCTTGGGCTCGACTACGAAGTAAAGGAAGGCGAGGGCGCCTTCTACGGGCCGAAGATAGACGGAGATGTGACAGACTCTATGGGAAGAAGCTGGCAGTGCCTTACAATACAGCTCGACTACCAGCTGCCAAGAAGGTTCAACCTTGAATACACGGGCGAGGACGGCAAGCCCAAAGTGCCGGTTGTGATACACAGGGCAATACTAGGCAGCATAGAGAGATTTGCTGGAGTGCTGATAGAGCATTATCAGGGCAAATTCCCCACATGGCTCGCACCCGTGCAGATCGAGGTAATACCCATATCAGAGCAGGTAAACGCCTACGCGGAGAGGGTGCTCAGGACTTTGCGCGAAAAAGGTTTCAGGGTGAAGCTCAATGATTCAGACAGAACTTTGGAATACAAGATACGCGATGCACAGCTCATGAAGATACCGTATATGGTAATATTGGGCAAGAAGGAGGAGGCAAACGGCACAATAACAGTAAGGACACGCGGCAACTCCCAGAAGGGGGATGTCAAGCTAGAGGAATTTGTTGAGAGGCTCACAAATGAGATTGCGGAGAGGCAGCAGAAGACGAGTTACTGATTCGGAGCAGGCGGAAGGCGCAAAAATATTTAGCCGCCGCTTTCTGAAACCGAGGCTGCGGGGCATATAACAAAATAGGTAGAATTATAGAAGATGCATCTTGCAGCTATCGAGTTTCCTGCGTATATGCTAAGATTAACCTCAGAGGTGTTCCGTAACATAAGTATGTTCTGATTAATGTCTGAAGGCGAGGCAGTATAGTTTTGCTGCAAAGAGGGCACGCCGTTGACATACAGGATCTTTTCGCCGTATGCGCCAAATATTGATACAGCACTAGAATTTCGCGCTATTCCGTATAGGAACACATGGAAGACTTTGTCGAGGTTGTGCGGGCCGGCTTTCACGCTTATAGTGTAATAGGCACTGTTGTTCACATGCATCGAGGCTTTTCCTAGGACAAGAGGCGGGGAGACAGCTGATGCGGACAGCACAACATAGAATGCGCTCGCTAAAGCCATAAGTATAAGCAATGCGGCCAGAGTGGCGTTTGCATTTAGACCTTTTGAAGAGAGATAGGACTTAAACCTGCCGGCATAGGGCATGGTGTTTTTATATGCCTTATTTGGCGAATCTTTAAGGGCGAGTGAGATTATTGTTAAAGATACAAATAGCACATAGTATAACGCTAGGCTGTGGTTCATAAATACAAATGGTATTATGCTCAAAGTGCCGATGATCTTCTTGTTGTTGAATGCAAGAATCCCTAATACCGAGAAGGCTATTGCGATTGGGTACAGTTTTGAGACAACGCTCTCCGGGAT
>Ga0080006_1145047_pt1 | contig 29715 bp, 43 predicted proteins | sample RS3BMetagenome_FD_69209 | JGI IMG/M metagenome (GOLD analysis project Ga0080006, IMG submission 69209) | Ferric oxide microbial mat and aquatic microbial communities from Rainbow Spring, Yellowstone National Park, USA - RS3B (SPADES... ...
CCCGCCCGCCCCCCCCCGCCGGTCGAGTGCCATACGCTTCGCTCCCTTCGAGGTTCGTTAGCTTTACGATAGCGGGCCACGAGGCTCCGGTGGAGCGTTCCCCGATAGCGGTCGACGACGCCCGCCCAGACCCCCGCACCGCCGAACATCACCAGCGCCAAGAGCCCCCAATCTTCGCCGGTCATGCGGATCGCCTCCTGGAGGCAGGGTAGCGCGGGACGGGGGGATTATCGGTCGGGGTGGCGGGTCGCCCGAATGCGGCGGGCAGTGGGGAGGAGTTTGGCAATGGGTGACGAATGCTAAGGAAGAGGGTGCCAGATTGCCGGAAGGTGGGCTGTGGATGTTGACATGGAAAGAGTATCGAGGTCTCTTGGGAAAGGTCATGCGGGAGCGAGGGGTCCGCTGGACGGTAGGACGGGCCATTGCGGTGACCGGACGATGGATCGCGGGGGAACGCCAGGACGTGCAGCGGGTTCCCGGCCATCCGTTCCCGGCGTTTCCTATCTACGACGAAGCGATCGCCTGGAACCAGGCCCTGAATCAGCAGTTTCTCCGGGAGCGCCCGCCCATCCGTCGGGCGGTGTGGGTGCTGCCGGACTTTGCCGCTGTGTCCAATGGCGGGCCGAATACGCTCTTGCGTTTTGCGCATCATTGGGCCGATCAGGGGGTGGAGACGACGATTGTGGTCGTCGATGCCACCATCCACCGCACCAGTCAAGCCCTAGCCACGGAGGTCCGCAAGGGGTTTGGGTGGCATCCGAAGGTGCGCTTTGTGGTAGGCAACGTGGCCGGCCAATTATTCGATGAGGCGTGCCTGCCGGAGAGCGATGCCTGTGTCGCCAGCCTGTGGACCACGGCGTATTACTGTCTAACCTATACCCGAACTCGGTCGAAATGGTACTTCATCCAGGATTATGAGCCGTTATTTTACCCCGCCGGCGTCGAGTATGCCCTGGCGGCCGCGACCTATGAGTTTGGATACCTAGGGATCGTGAACACCCCGGGCCTCTATGAGTATGTGCGCCAGCACCATCCGGATTTTCAGGGGATCGCCTTCGTGCCGGGGGTGGACACGGACGTATTTCACGCAGAGGGCCGGGCGCCTTGGCCCGAGGACGGACCCTTTCGGGTCTTCTTTTATGGCCGGCCCGGCGTCCCCCGCAATATGTTCGAGTTGGGCGTCACGGCCATGCACCAGGTTTTTCAGCGCTTAGGCTCACGGGTGGAATTCCTGGTGGCCGGGTGGAGTGACTATCCCGCAGGGCTGCCGCCCACCGCGCAAGCGTTGGGGTATCTCCCGTATGCGGAAACCGGCGCGTTGTACCGCCGGTGTCATGCTGGCATGGCCTTTATGGCCACGCCCCATCCGTCGTACCTGCCGCTCCAGCTCATGGCCTGCGGAGCCGTGCCGATTACCACCTGGAACCCGGCGACGCATTGGCTCTTGCGTCCTGGGGTCAATAGCGTGGAATGCTGGCCGACACCGGAGAACTTGGCTACGGCGGTGGAAGCATTGGCGACGGACGCCAGCCAATGGGACACTTTACGGGACGGGGCGCTGGAAGCCGCTCGGACGTTGTCCTGGAGTGCAGCCCTGGATCAGGTATGGACATGGGTGAGGGGGACTCCATTAGGCGTTGCAGCAACACAGCCACCCTTCTAAAGTCCAAACCACGGCCACATCGGCGCCGGCTCGAGCTGTGGGGAGGATGGCAAGTTTTGATGGAAGGAGCGAATTAACTGCGGTGATATATATCGTGACCAGCCTATTGGGAGGATTGGTAGGACTATGGACGGGGATCTATCTCGAACGATCACGGCATAGCCCGCGAGGCATCAGATGGGGGTGGAGCTGGCGAATGCGTCAGGCCAGCACCGCCAGGCACCTTCCAAGCCAGTCCATGGCTTCCTGCCCCTGCCGCAGGGATCCCCTGTGCGACCTGCGCCCATGGTGTCTACGCTATTGGGGATTGCGCTATGAATCCACAGGGCGGGTCATTGACTAGAGGCCAACCCAGGTCCAGGTGGGGGCAGCCGTATAGGTCAATGTGATGCTCTCGTTGGGGGCAAGGTAGATCATGCCGCTGGTCATTCCCGTATTTGTTCCATTCACAGCGATGTTGGTCACGGTGCCGCCCGACACGAAGACGCGCACGGGGAATCCGAAGGTGTTTGTCACGGCGGTTCCACTGGCAGGCACCGCGGGCGCCGTCACTAAGCCCACAGGATTGTAGCCGACATTGTCGACGACAGCAGTGGCATTGCCCGGATAGGCGATAGGCGCTCCATTCGTCACGACGTTCTTATCCACGTGGTTGTTTGCAATCAGCAGACCGCTCGTGGCTGTGGTTACGTTGATGTGGTAGAGCGTTGTGGGCGTGGTCTGATCGTCGAAGAGTAAGTTCCCGATCACTATGCTGTTGGCCGCGCTGACGGCAATGCCTGAGCCTTGTCCGCCCTGTCCTTCGTCGAAGATGGTGTTCGCGATGATGTTAATCTTTGCTCCCTGGGCGATGATCCCGACGGCCCCGTTGCTCCCATTGCCATCGTGGTGAATGGTGTTCCCGGCAATGGTAATGTTGCTCCCTTGCCCGGATGGAATGATAATGCTTCCGGTAGAGAGGTGATTCCCTTGATTATTGCGGTAGAGATGGTTTCCAGTAAGCGTGATATTGTAATTCGCGACGGCCGGCGTCTGATTGGAGAGGATACCAATCCCAACCGACTGGTTGTAGGCTATGAGGCATCCCGACACGAGGATGTCATGGCACGGCTGGGTTCCCTGGCTGTCGTTAAAAATCCCAATCCCGCCGCCGCTACAGTTCGTGATGGCACACCCGGTAATGGCCGATTCGTAGACCCCGCCCCAGAACGCGAATCCGGCATCGCCCGATCCGTCAATTACCAACCCGTTAGCTACGCATCGGTAGGATTGACCGGCAAACTCGGCGGGCTCGCGGTTGTTTAGAAACAAACACCCCTGGAGGAGTACATCGTGCGAGGTGCCCCCAATACTCACGGGGGCCCCCGCGAAATTCTGGAAGGTCAGACCACGCACGATGAGATAGCTGGCTGCCGTGTTGGTACCAATCCCAAGCCACGTGTTTCCGACTTGGTTGGCGCTATTCCCATCGAGCACTCCGGACCCTTCCACCGTCACATTGCTGGCGTTGGCCGCGAAGAGAAACATGCTCGCGTTGGCTTGGTCCGCAAGTCGGAGGTTGCCGTCGATGATGATGTGTGAGTTACTGGGTATGGTGATCGTTGACGAGATAGTGTAGGTGCCGTTCGGTACGCGGAGAGCGGCGACACCGGCAGCGGCGTTGACTCCTGATTGGATCGCCGCCGTGTCGTCATGGCGTACTACCGCCCCATTGACCGTCGCGCTGGCCGCCGCCGCCAGCGTCAGGCTCGTGGTCCCCGCCCCGCTCTGGATGGTCGTCACTAGGAACTCGCCCAGCGCGCTGCTCGGCGGGGTGCTGGCCACCCCGACAGGGGCCGTGATCGTCGCGAGGCCGGTATCGTCAATGGCCGCCCCGTTCACAATGGCAATTAGTCCGGTTGAGCTCGGTGTGCCTCCGGCCGGGGAGCGATAAAGTGCGATGCCGGCTGCGCTGACGGTAGGCCAGTTGATGGCGTTGTAGTTGGTTGCACTGAGGGTGGCGTTGCCGTTGGTGATGGTGGTGGCCGGAGAGGCCGCCGTCATGCCTCCTTTGCCATCCAACAAGGCAATGGCGTACCCCCACGAGGTGGTGCCCGTCGTCCCCTCTGCGGTGACGGTAGGAGCGGTGGGGGTGGTGGAGGTGGTGTTGCTGGTAGGTGCACTGGCCCCTGTACTGGTCGCCGCCGCCGAAATGGCCACGGTGATGGTGGTGCCAGACACGCTGACGGCCAATCCGCTCGTAGCCCCTCCAGAATAGGTGATGCCGCCCGCCAGCGTGACGGTCCCGAGGAGCAGCGGTGTGCTGGTAGTGCCCACGTAGACCCCGAGCCCGGTTCCGCCAAAGGGGATGGATTCGGTAAGGGAAATGGTATTGCCCGCCGCACTAACGGTGATGGAGGCCACGGCCGCCAAAGTTTGGTTGCCGGCCATGTCGGTGTAGGTGATGCCGACGTAGACTACTTGGTTGGCGGTAAAGCTGCTAGTCCCGGCAGCTTGCGAGAGTGTCGGCGCAGTGGGGTTCGGCAAGGCGGCTGGTGGCAGCGGCCCCGCGTTGGCGATGGAGATGCCCTGGCCATTCTGGAAGTCGATGGCGCTGGCCAGGGCGAGTGTCGTGCTCCCGGCGCTGATGCTGCCGGTGGTGGATTGGCTGGAGCCGCTGGCCCCGAAGTCGCGCTTCACGTCGAGGGCAAGATCCAGAAGGGCCGCGCCCAGTTTCGGGTTGCGGGGGAAGACGCCCTGAATGGGGTCAATCATGCCAGCATCACCTCGATACTGACGGTCAAGGTACCGCTCTGCGCGGTCGCGACCTGCAAGGCGTAGGTGGCCCCCTTGGAGACGGGCCACTCAAAGGTGTAGGGCTGGTTCGCGTTCAGGGCGGTCCCGTTGTTGATGGCCCCGAGATTCGTCGCGGTCCCTCCGACCGGCGTGACCACGAGGTTGACCACGCTGCTGGTGGCGAGGCTAATCAAGAGCAGCGCCCGCCCCGCGAAGGGGGCGGTGAAGCTGGCGAAACTCGTGTTCGCGGCTTGGTTGGCAATCGCCTGGAGCGGGACCACGTCCAGGGCGCTTTCCACCGGCAGGTAGGGATTACCGCTGGTATCGGTGGGCAGAGCCTTCGCGCCCACCTCTTGGATGTTCTCGGGGGCCGTGACGGCAATCGCGAGCGCCCGGTAGATGGTGAACCCATCCCCCGCCGCGAGGGCGTTGGGAAGGGCATCCTTGACCGTCACGGTCGTCGTGACCGTGCCGCCGCTGACGGTGGACGCCACGCTCGCGACGACCGTGCTGAACCCCTGATTCGCGCCGGAGCGGAAGACGAGGCGGGCGTCGGTGAAGTTCGCCGCATCGTTGGCCCCGACATAGGGCACCACGGCCTGGGCCCAACGCTCCCGCACGGTGAACTGCGTGGCCCCGGCCGCCGTGGCCGCCGCCACGACCCAGTGCCCCACGAGGACGCTGGCGTGGTATTCCAAGTCCAGCGCCAGGTTTTTCACGCCCTCTTGTGCCATGCCCGCTTACCCCCCCTGACTGGCGCTCAGCAGGCGGTTGGGCACCGCCTGCCAGAGGTTCCGCAACGCCACCCGCAGCGGCTCAAAGTATTGCGCCCAGACCGAGGCCGGGATGAAGGCGACGACCAAGGCAATGGCCGCCGTGATATCGACCTCGCTCCCGTTGTGGAGGACGAGCGTGAGGTCCTGCGGGATTTCGTGCTGCCCGGTGACTAACACCGGGATCCTGCCCGCCTTGAGCAGCGGCGTCGGAATCGCGGTCTTGGCCAAGGCTCCCTGCGCGGGCGGGCCAATGGGCCCTGCCAACACCACGGGCTGCGGGCTCACCTCGGTTGGGGTCTGCGTCCACTGACTCAGCCCATACTGGAGCCACGCTTGGATCGTCGCCGCACTCGTGTAATAGTCCGCCCACAGGATCCAGTCGCTGAAGCTCAGGACTTGGACGTCCGGCGGCACGACGAATTGGAGGCCCCAGCTCTGGGCCCCGCTCGGCACCGTCGTCCACAGCTCGAGGTACTGCACGTTAATGGAGGTTTCGTTCGAATCGCCCGCCCACGCGAGGTAGTCTGGAAAGAGCAGGGGCAGCTGCAGGCTGGTGCCATACGGCACCGGCAACCCGCCCGCTTCCGCCGCCGCCGCCGGCTTCTGGCTCCCGAGCCCTGCCTGCACCGCGTCTGCGAGCTGGCTCATGCGCTGCGCCAGGTGTTGGACTTGCTTCGTCAGGGCTTGGAGGGCCACCGCCTCGGGACTCGGAGCGGCTGCCGTGGCGTTCGTGGCCCCCGCATATGCGGAGCCTAGAAAGTTCACCGTATCCACCCTCCCAACACCGCTTCCGCGTAGGCGAGTGCCTCGCCCCCGCTGGTGGGAGGCGCCTGCAAGCCCATCCATGCCGCGAGCAGCGGGGTGCGGAGGTAGTGGCTCAGGCGCAAGCGCACGACGACGCCCGCCGTGGGCGTCTGGGCCTGCAGGGCGCAGTTGAGTTGGCTGGTCGCCGCAATCCAGCAGGGGAAGGGGGTGTCGAGGCCTGCCGCATTATCGAGCCACCAGCTATGGGTGGGCTGGGGCCCGTCGCGGGATACGGTGAAGAGGAGCTGGTTCCCGACGCTGTTCGCGGGCAAGCTGACCGCCACGGCCCGCAGCACGACGACCTCGCCGCTGCGGACGGTGATGGTCGGCACGACCGGCAACGGGTTCGCGCCCGCCGTCACCACGGCCCCCAGTTCCTCATCCCCCAGCCACGCATGGCCCCAGATGTGGGCCAAGGCGGTGCGGAAGTCCCAGGGCACCAAGTACTCGCCATATTGCGCCCAGAGCGCCTGCACCCGTTCCGGGAGCGGCAGCCCGAGCCGCATCGCCTGCCACGCGGGCATCGGCCACACCCAGGCCGCCACGGTCAGTTGGGTGGGGGTGGTGAGCGCCGCCGCGCTGGTGTTCTGCCACGAGACGAGGCACCGCTCGGGCGTCGTCCAGCCAGCGGCGGGCCCGCGCAGCACCGGGAGCAGGCCGCTCGGAAACACGCTGGTCGGAATCTGGCGCTGCGGCGTCACGTTCCAGTCCTGCTGGGCGGTGCCCGCCGGGATCGTCGGGCGTCCCCCGAAATCGACCAGCAGGTTGACCGACGCATTGGGGGTCTGGGCCCAGTCGGACAACACCACCAGCACCCCGCCGTCCCCGTAGGCGGCCGCCGTGTGCAGTTCGCGGCCCACGCTCTGCAGGCTGATCAGCGGCTCGACGAGGCCCGCCCCCAGGGCCGGATCCAAAAAGGTATAGGGGCGCATCTCCGTCCCGTAGCGAAAGGCGGCCACGTTGGGCCCGAGGATACTTGCCCCTTGCGCCAGCGGCATGGTCTTGCCTCCTCCCTGATTGCCGCGTTGGCCGCCTTAGGGATTACGGATAAGCCGGAATCTCCCCGGCGGGCACGGCCGAGACAATCGCCACGCTGCCCGCGGGCGGGGCCGCCGACAGGGTAAAGGTGTTGCTAGGTGCCGCAGGTGTCCCCGTAAAGAGCGCCTCCCCCGCCGTGGGGGCCCCGCTGGCGATCACCGTCAGCAGCGTGAAATCCGTCGAGGTCTGCCCGCCAGCCAGGTACACAATCCATTGGATCGCGGCCGCGTTGAAGGGCAAGGTCTGGGTGGTGCTGGCGGCGAGGCTGATCGCCACGACGCGCCCCACATTCAATTGCACTGGCATCGCTTCTGCCTCCTTTGCTCCCCGGCCTTAGGCGGCCACTTGGGCCCCGGTGCCCACGAACTGCGTGCCAGCCGCGGGTTTGAGCAGATACCCGGCCTGCAGGATCCGCAACAGGCCCGCCCCGATGCCGCCCGCAGCCACCGTGTAGACCTGCGGAGCCATGTTCTGCCGCACGTTGAGCACCCGCACAAACTGCTCGATGTCCGCCACCGGGAAGAACAGCCCTTGGTCCGGCAGGATCGGCGGGGTCGCGCCCCACTGCAACAGGTTGGTCCCGGCCGTGATCAGGATGCCGTTCTCATTGGGGTTCGGCACGGTGGAGCCGTTCACCGCCCACGAGAGGTACACCTGCGGGTTCGGTTGGCCGGACTGGAACAGGCTCGGGTCAAACCGCAGGCCAAAGAGCGTCGGCACGAAGGCCGCATTGGTCCCGGCCAGCGCGTAGCCCAGGTCGTAGTCGGTGGTGGCGACGTTGTTGCTTTGGGCCCCTTGGATCTGGGTGTTGTTGGTGTAGAGGTACTTCTGCGCCTGGGGGATCGCTTGGGCATTCACCGCCGAGCGCAGGACCCAGGTGATCTGGTCCTGCCAGTACCCGCCGGGGAAGCGGCCCAGGACTTCGGGGTTGGTCGGGTTGCCCTCCAGGACCGGCCACCTGAACTGCCCGCTTACCTGCCCGCCGGGCCCGTAGTTGATGCCGTAGTCGGTGTTGGCCGTGATTTGCGGGTAGTAGGCCGCCAATTCCGCGTCCGTCCAGATGTCGAGGTAGCCAAAGAACACCAGCGGCGCTTGGGCGGCCGCCCCGGATTGCCCCCACCCGGCTTGGCTCCGCACCCGCACGGCGAAGCCTTGGTTGGCGGGAATCCAGATGGTGCCCGCGATCTGGAGGGGGAGGTTCGAAATCGGCTGCCCTTGGCTGTCTTGCAGGAGTTGTCGCAAGCTGGCCGCCTGGTGGACCTGTTCGAGCCGTCCCGCCCGGAGATGCCGCGGTTCGGGGTACATCTGGGTGAGGTAGTCCGCCCGGGCCACCACGTCGTTCGGCTGCCGGTCCCCCACCTGGAAGCGGATCTCCACGTCCGGCAGGGACCCATTGGCGTCGATGGGGTACAGCGTGTACCAGTCGTAGAGCCCCCAGCCGTACCCTTGGCCTGGGATCGTCGTCCCACTCGGGGCTTTCAAGACTTGGGCCTGAAAGCCGCCGCTGTTGACGGACCCCGCCAGGGGCGTGACCTGCTCGGCATTATTCGGCGGGCAGGCGTACACCGCGATCACGATGTCCGGCTGGTGCGACACATATCGAATGTTCGTTAATGCCATCGCCTAAGCCTCCTCCTTCGCGCCCCTAGCGCGCCCCATTGAGCCAGCTCGCGCGCGTGGCGAGGCGGCGCGGCATGGGCGGCACGCCTGCCCCGATAGGCTCCGGTGGGGTACTGGGCGGGATATAGCCGCGTTGCGGCACCCCCCCTTGCACGGGCGGGTCCGGCACCTTGAAGAGGGTGGTGTCGGCGTAGCCGCCGAGGACCATCCCCAGAATCGTGGCCCCCGCCTGGACCAGCCCGTCCCCGGGCACATCGGCCCACCGCTGGCGCGCCCCATACTGGAGCCCCTTGGCGACCGCTCCCAGGACCACCAAGCCGCCTCCGGCGAGTGCCGCCTGCTTTTGCACTTCGGTTTCCACTTGGGCAGGCGTCGCACTACTGTGAGCTTTCTTGTAGTCGGCCGCCCGCCGGTCGATGTACATCTGCGCGAGGACGCCCCCTACGGCGGCGACCCCGGCTTTTGCGATATAGCCCATGGGCACGGGCCATCCCTCCTTGGGGAATTTCTACGGTGAGCATACGCCCCCGTTCCGTGGGCGTGGGGGCTTCCCGTCGCCACCTAGCCGCCGCCGCTCCCGGTGGCGCGGGCGATGCCAGTCGCCCGCAGCGACAGGAAGGCGGCGTTGGCCGCCGACACCCCAAAGCCCGCATAGCGCAGTTCCCCACGCCCCTCGACCGCCATCAGCCCCCCGAGCGCCGTCCAGAAGACGCCCCAGAGGATCGACCCCGTGGGCGAGCGCGTGGCGGTCCACAGCACGGTCAGGGCCGCAATCACGATGGTAATCAGGGCATCGATGATGCGGACCTCCGCCCCGGCCGCGACCGCGACGTGGGTGCGCAGCAGGGGAGGGGCATTGGCCTCTTGCGGCCCATGCAGGGCCCGTGCCCGCTGCTGCCGCTGCCTGCGCGCCGCTTCTGCCTGCTGCTGCGCCTGCTTGGCGGCGACTTGGCGCTGGGCGGCCAGAATGCCTTGGCGCTGCCTCCGCAGGGCTTGGAGCGCCCCTTCCGCCTGCTCCGGGGTCCGCGCCCGGAGCACCCGGGCCTCTGCGTCGAGCACCTGCTGGGTGAGCCGATACTGCGTCGTCGGATCGGGAATCGCGGCAATCAGCCCTTGCAGGCTTGCGCTCAGCGTCTCGGCTTCCTGCCGGAGGGTGTTCAGATCCGGCTGGGTCGTGGTTGCCATGCGCTAGGCCCTCCCTTCCCAGCGGGTCACCAGTTCCCGCTCGGTTTCGATGTCTTCACTGGCCTGGACCACACGATGGAGCACCCAGGTCCCCCCGCCCAACACCACGACGCCGCCGACCACCCAGTACCACGGCAGCCCCATGATCCGGAACGGGTTCCCCCCAAACCACACAAAGCCCCCCGGAGTTTGCGCGGTGGGCGTCGGGACGTGATGGGCCGCCATCTGCCACGGCGCGTTGGCCAGCGCCTGATAGAACAGGTAGGCCACAATGCCCGCAACGAGCATCCCGACCAAGATCCAGGCCCACGGCTGCCCCTTGACCCATTGCAATTCGAGTTGCCCCGTACTCGCATCGGCATAGGCGATCTGGGTCGCCCCCGGCCAGGCTTGCAGGGCTTCCCCGGTCGCGGGGTCCGTGATCGCGCCCTGCGCGAACTGCGTGTTGAGGTAGTCTGCCGCCAAGGGGGCCCATGCGCCGAGGCTCTGGATGGTCAGCGAGAGTTGGGCCCCTTCCGGTTGCCCCGCTTCGGCCTGCTGGAGCCAGGCGTTGACCACCGGCGGGCTCAGCGGGCCGGTCAGTTGGACCAGCGGCCCTTCCGTGCTATCCGTCCCCAAGACGACGGTGGCCATGCCCCCGCCCTCCTTTGCCGCATCCGTCTTAGGTCGAGGATACGCCGCGCCGCACCGCCAGCGGGTGCTTCGCGGGGTCGAGCAGCCAGTCGCGGACCTGATCGAGTACGGCATTGAAGCGCGGGCGCACGGCGGGCTGGGCCCAGGCGATGGCGTACTCCGCCCAGGGCCCGGCCGCCAAGGCGTCCAACAGGATGTCGTAGTCGTCGTGCGTCAGGCTCGCCACGATGCGCCGGGCCACGGGGTGCCGCTGGACCGTCTGCCATTGGGTGTCGTCCTCCGGAATGGCGGCCAGGGCCTGCCAGACCCAGGGCGGGTCCGCCTGCCACCCCTGGATGGAGGTGGCCACATCCATCGGGTGCGCGACGAGATACTCCTCGATGGCCGCCGCCGCCTGGCGCAAGAGCGCGATTTTGGCCGCCTGGGTAAAGCGCGCTTGGGCGGTGTCCAACCAATGTCGCCAGTCCATCGCCTACGCCTCCATCGCACCCAGGCCGTCTGGCCAATTCTGGCCCGCCTCGACCTCGCTGTTGCGCGGAATACTGGGGTGCGGGCGCGGCGCGTTGCCCGGCAGGAAGAGGTTGATCAGTTGGCTCCCGTTCTCTTTCACGAGGCTGCCGAACTGCTCCCACATCTCCGCCCGCTTGCGCCGCTCTTCCAGTTCCGCTTCGTGCAGGCGGTCTTTGCGGTCCTGCTCCCGCAGGCGCTCCTGCTCTTCCCAGTCGAGGGACCGCTGCAGGCGTTGCACATGGGCCAGTTTCCAGGCGATGTCGGGGTCCTGGTGCTCGCTCCGCAGTTGGATTTTTAACAGGTCATGTTCCTTGTCTTTCAGCGCGGCCACGTGGTCCCGTTCCCGTTCGGCGAGTTGCGCCCGGTACTCGGCCTCGATCCGGGCGACCGCCTCTTGGTGGGCTTGTTCCCGCGCCTGGATCACCTGGTCAAAGCGTTGCTTGAGATCCTCCACTTGCCGGGAGAATTGGTCGGTCAGGGCCGCGATGCGCTGCTCCTGGGCCTGCTGGAGGAGCTGGTTCACCTGGGCCTGGGACTCGCGCATCAGGGTGAACACCCGATCCCACATGGCATCGCGTTCGGCCTTCGCCGCCTCGACCGCACCGCTGACCTCGGCCTCGGCTTCCTCGCGCCGCGCCCGCTCGCGGTCGGCCCACTCCTGCATGGTGGCGGCCATGTCTTTGTAGAGGCCCGCGGCTTCCTTGGCCGTCTCCACCGTCTCGCTGGCCGCCGGGGGGGCATTGCCGCCCAAGAGGCCCCGAATCACTTGGCCCGCAATGGCGGCGTCCTGCACGTGGTCCAACAGTTCGTGGATTTTGTCGCGGACCCGCTGCGTATCCCCCTTGTCGAGCGCCTGCAGGACCTCTTCCGCCACCTTGCCCACAATCTTGCGGGTGGCCTCAGTGAGGGCCTCCGCCTCGGGCGTCTTTGGGGACGGTGTCTCCCCGCCCTTCACGGCGTCCACGAGGCGTTGGGCACTCCGAATCTGGTTCACCATTTTCGCAAAGGCCGGGTCTTCCGGCTTCCGAGGGGCATCCATCGGAATGTAGGGCATCGCTCATTCCTCCTGGGGGGCGAGCACCTGGCGCAGGCGATCCGCATCCAACTCGGGAAAGGCGAGGCGAAGCTTGGCCCACAGGGTTTCCCGCAGGACGCGCGCCGTTTCGCGCCGGGCGGCCTCCAACTGGGCGTCGAAATACTGCGCCATCCAGGGGCCAAACCGGGCCCCCAAGACATCCGCAAACGCATAGTGGCGCTGGCCGGGGGGCCGGTGGTCGTCCTCGGCGGCATCGCGCTGGGCCATATCGGTAATCCACTCGGCCCACTGGTCGCCGAGCGCCAGGACCTCGACCTGTTGCCGCTTCTCGTCGGGCAGGCCCAACAGCCACGCCTTGAAGTTCAAGACCAACTCAATCGGGAGGGGAATGCGGATGCCTTCGATGTGGCCGTCGAGCAGCGCCCGCCCGCCCTTCCGGTTGGAGCCGCCGCTCCCCCCGTCGTCCTGCGGCGGCTCCAAGGGCGGCAACCCCCCGTCGCTGCCGGTCGGAGGCAGTTCGCCCAGGTTCGGCGCGGCCGACTCCTCCGTGTCCAGCAGTTCGACGCGGGGGGAAGGCGGCGTATCGAGGGGAAGCGGGGCATCCGGATCCAAGGGTGGCGGCCCTTTCGGCGGCTTTTGCGGCATGTGCCATCGCTCCTTTCGCCCGCAGTCTAGCGGGCCGGAGCGCGCCGTGGGCACGTTGCCGCAGCGCAGTGATGATCGCGCCGCGCCGAGTGATGATCGCGTAGACTCCAAGTGAGGCGGACCAGCGGGCGCGGCCTGCGGGCCCCGCTGCGCGGCTATCCCGGCGGCGGGCCGGTCGCTGGCCACTGCATACCCCCGCCGCCTCGCGTATCGCAAGGAGGGCAACGCGCTATGGGCAAACGGTTTACCCTCTGGATTCCAGAGACCGACCAACAGCAATTCGAGGTGGCGGCCGCACGGCGCGGGGTGCCGCTCGCCGAGTGGATGCGGACCATCCTGCGGGAAGCGGTAACGAATGGCGGAGGCCGCAAAGGGCACGGCTCGTCGCCATTCGCCACAGCTCCGGCGCTCCAGGACGCCTGGCGGCGCGGCTATTGGGCCGCCTGGTGGGAAGCCTGCTACCGCACCGGCGACTGGGCCGCGTTTCCCGCCACCCGCTTCAGGGCGTGGTTAGCGGACCATCCCTTGGTGGGGTGGGACGTGTATGCGTGGCTGGCGCAGCAGACTTGGGGTTCGACGGCGCTGGCGTGGTGGCGGGCGCAGGGGTTTCCGACGCCCGAAGTTTAGCGTAGGCGTCCAGCGGCCCCTTAAACCAGGCGGCCGCGTCATACCATTGGCCCGCTTCCTGGAGCAAGGCCCGGCGGCGCGTCCAGTCTTCCGGCAGGCGGCAGGCTTGCGCCTCCTGCCGCTTCGCTTCGCCGAGCACCGTGCAGGCCCACTCGGCCCGCATCGCCACGGCCTCGGGAATGACCGCCCGCACGTAACTCTGCGCCTCGGACAGCCGCTCGGCCCGGCTCCGGGCCAACTGGCGGCGCACCCATTCGGTCGGCGTGACGGCGAGCCGCTGGCATTCCCGCATCAACGCATCCCATTCCTCCAGCGACAGCCAGACCCGGAGCCGCCGGTGCGTCCGGTGAAAGGGGCGGGCCCATTCACTCATCCCTCGCGTTCCTCCTTCAGCAGAGGGCCCTCTCCGTGGGGCCCAACACCGCTCGACTGAGCCTCCCCCGGGCGGCCTAAGACTTCCTGGGGGGCCAGAATGGGATACCCTTGGGCCATATACCAGGCGAGGCGGCGCTTCGCATGCCGTGCATAGGCGGGCACCCCGGGGTCACAGCAATCCCAGACCTCGGGGGGCGGTTTGCCGGGCACGGCCCGCATCGCCCGGCCCACCTGCTGCTCCAGCCGCGCATGCGACCGCCCGGGCGCGGCGAGAATGAGGCAGTCCAGCGCCGGAATATCGACGCCCTCATTGGCGAGCTTGGTGGCGATGACCACGGCGCGGCCCGCCTCCAACGCCGCCCAGGCCCGCGCCCGCTTCGGCCCCCCGACCTCCGCCGCGAGGCCAATGGCGGGGATACCCATCCGCTGGCACCAGCGGCCCAGCAGCGCCACGTGGTCCCGGCGCTCCACCAGGACCAAGGTGCGCCGCTGGCGTTGCCAGGCGGCCAAGATAATCCGCAGGATGCGCTGGTTGCGCCGGGTATCCAGTGCCCGTGCCAATTCCATCGCCGCCCAGCGCCGGTGGCCGTGATACTGCCAGCCCGTGTCCACCCGCACGACGCGGGGCAGCACAATCGCCGCTGCGTCCACCAGCGCCGCTCGGGGCACTGCCACCCGCGCCCCCAACGTGGCCGTCATCGCCGCCGTCATCCCGTCCTCCCGCTGTGGCGTGGCCGAGAGGCCCAGCCGGTATCGGGCGGGGAAGCGATGGAGCAAGGATTGATAGATGCGGGCCGGCGCATGGTGGCACTCATCCACAACGACCGTCCCCACGCGCCCCACCAAGGCCCGAAGCCACTGGGGCTGTTCGTAGAGCGTCTGCACGGTGGCGACGGTGAGCCACTGGCCGGGGTGGTACGTCCCGGCCCCAATCCAGCCGATGGCTTCCTGGGGGCGGGACCACGCAAACAGTGACCAGGCCCGTTCGAGGGCCTGGCGTTGCAAATCCAAGGTATGCACGAGCCACAGCGTCGGTTGGCCCCAGACGGCCCCGGCCAGATAGAGGCCCATGACGGTCTTCCCGCTCCCCGGCGGCGCGACGAGGATGCCCCCGCCCGCCTTGGCCAGCCACTCCACCGCCGGGACTTGGTACGGGCGTAGTTGCCCGCGCCACGGCCACGGCTGCGGGGCCCACGCGAGCCGCCGGTCCTCGACGGCCGCCCAGGTGTACCGGCGCTGGAGCCAGCGCCACAGTTCCCGCGGCAGGCCCAGCGTCCCCTGGTAGTCCACCCAGAGGGGCACCCAGCGCGGCTCTCCGGCCCGCAAGCGCCCGGTACGGCGCACCCAGGCCCACCGCACCAATTCGGCCCGCAGGGCTCCGGCGTCGGGCACCCAGAGGCGTTCTCGGAGGATGGCCCTCACCACGCCACCTCGCCATCGTTGAGCCAGTTGAAATCGACGGCTTGCCCGCCCAACGTGGGGCTGTTGCCGCACGTCGAAGGGATCTGGAACAGGTCCGCATACGGGAAGACATAGCCACAGCTGCCGTTGCCCGCCGTCTGCCAGTAGCGCAGCGCGTTGTTCAGGCCGGGGGTGTTCCAGACCCACCAGCAGACCGTGTAATTGCCATACACCCCTAGGACGTACCCCGCCGCCTGGAGGACCGGCAAGGCCGCCTGCAGGTAGGCCACCACCGCCGCATGATCATGGGCATCGGGCACGTAATCGACCGTCAGGAAAATCGGCTTGCCTGTGGGCAGCCCGAGGGCTTGCGCCTGTTGCACCGCCAGCTGGGCATCCTGCTGGCCCTGGGCGTCGGTAAAATACGCGCCATAGGTCGGATTCGTCTCAAAGATGGCCCAGACGCGGAGGCCCGCTTGGTGCAGCGTGTCCACCTCGCACCGCTGCAGGTTCCGCAGGTAGCGCCCCACGGCCGCGACCCGCGCCGCCTGCCACGCCTGGGCGACCGTGCTCGACACCGGCTGGTCGGTGTCCACCCCAAGGATCATACGGGCGTCCCCTCCCCCTTGGGCGGGACGCTAAATTGCGTTTCCACGGAGCCCCGATGGAGCGGTACCCCAAACGGGGTGTCGCCGAGAAACGGTCGTCGCTCCACCCGCTCCTCCTCCGCATGCCGGACATGCCCCCCATACGGGGCCAAGATCCGTTCCAATGCGGTGAGGCACTGCTCCACCACATCCCGGTGGGCCGGATCGAGGGTGCCTTCCCATTCCAGGCGTAACCGCACTGCCATATCGTCGCCTCCTTAGGCGGGCACCACCTGCGATTGGGGGGTGATGGCAATCCTCCCCAACTGGTTGCTCCAAAAGTCCACTTCCGTCAACACCGGCTGGCCATTGACGGGGGTGATGGTCAAGGTAAACGGGGCCCCGTAGAGCGCAGCCGCCGCATTCACCAAGGCCTGCATCGTTTCGGGCGTGTTGCTCCAGGCCGCCATGCCTTGGTAGACGCCCTGCAAGTACTGGGCCACCGCCGGATTCGGCTGCAACCCCCCACCCGTCGCGCTGGTCCCGCTACTGCTGCTTCGGGTGCTGCTGCTCCCGCTGGAACTGCCCGTACTGGGGCAGACGTATCCCCCGGTGATCTCGCCATAGCTGGTCGGAGCCCGCTGGCTGTTGTAACTCTGGAACTGGCCATCCTGAAAGACCGCGACCCCGTAATTCTCCGTCACCCCCGGCCCGAAGGCCCCTTCGGTCCCGGCGATGGCTGGACCTAAGCCCACCCAGGCTGTCCCGCATTGCTGCGGGTAGGACGGAGGCAATTGCATGTACGGCACCTGCCGCACGTAGATGGTCCCGTACTTCCCCTGGATGGCGACGTAGCCCGCAGGTGGGCCCGCAGGGGTCCCGGTGCTCCCCGTGCTTCCCGTGCTCCCGCTGCTTCCAGTGCCCCCGGTCGTCCCGGTGCCGCCCGGCGGCAACACGGGCCCTACGGGCTGCCCTGACTGGGCGTTACGGCGCCGCAGGGATTCGGCGAGATACCACCCACCCACGCCCGCCGCAAGCGCCCCGACCCCGATCAGCACCCCGCCGACCCAGCGATCCATGCGGCTTCCCCTCCCTAACTCGCGACCGCCGCATGAGCCTGCGGCGCGTTCGCCCATGCAAAGTTCGGCGGCACCGTTGACACCGGATGTTGTTGCAGGTAGCTCTCCGATTCCTCAAAGACCTGCCACAGCACCCACTGCCCGTTCTGCTGGACGAACTTGCCGATCAAGACCGTGTTCGCGGTGTCGGGTGATTGGGCGAGCACGTAGTACACCGGCTGCGACGGCGTGGGCAGCTGCACGAGCTGGACCACGCCCGGCACCGTCGAGATGTTCTGAATCCCCGCCACCGGGTAGCCCCATTGCGTGTTGCGCAGGAGCGCCTGGGTCCCATTGGGGGTCTGCACGTGGACGGGCACCCCCGCAAACGACAGGTCATTGGCCAAGTGCCAGCTCAGCTGATTCTGCGGCGTGTAGGCCCCCACGACGGGCGGGTAGCGCCGCAGGTACGCCTCCATGAGCGCCACCTTGCCGTGAAACCCGGCGGCGGTCGTGGGGAAGTTGCCGGTCAGCCCCGCCAAGCCGCCGAACTGCTTGAGGGCGAGGTAGCCGCCGCCCACGAGGAGGGCGGCGGCACCGCCCAAGGCCATCCACTCGCCCGTGTTCATGCCCTAGCTCCCTTGGGGGGGGTTGGGCGGGGCGGCCTTCGCCTGCGCCTGCATGGCCTGGACATGTTGCGCCGCGACGTGGCTCGACCCCAGCACCCAAGCGATGATAATGCCCGCGAAGCCGAGCACCGCATTAGCAGGGATATTGAGGCCCAGCCCTTGGTTCGCCACCAGCAAGAGGGCTGATAAGATGGTCACCCAAAATTGCTGGGTGTGCAGGGCTTGGACAATTTTCGCGTGGTCCATCGGACCCGCCTCCTTTCTCTGCCTCTAGCGTAGCAACGCCGCCTCCACCTGGCGGGCTTCCCGCTGGGCCCACCGCCCCACCCGGGCCGCCTCCGCCTCCGCTTCCGTGCGCCACGCGGGCACGGCCAACACCACGAGCGCCAACCCGCCGAGCGCGGCCAGCGCCACCGCAAAGCCCACCGTGACCGGCGGCAGCGTCAGCTGGAGGCCGGAGACGGTGGGGGGTGGCGCGGGGCTAGGCGGCGAGGGGCTAGGCGGCGCGGCCTGGATCGCCGCCACCGCCTGTTGGGCTTGGGCCAGATAGCGGCGGTACGCGCCAGTGGTGATGTCCACGCTCCACGGCTGCCAGCCGGGCTCGCCCGCATGGACCGCCCCTTGCCAGAGCGCCCAGGCCGCCTCCGCATTATGCACCGGATCAAAGAGCCACTGTTCCCATACATTGGGGTCGCTGGACCCCGTGACCTGTTCAAGGTACGCGCGGTGGATGTTGTGGATTTGCCAGAGGCCCCAGCTCGTGGCCCCGTCGCTGCTGGCGGGCCCCGTACAGCCCGGACAGGTCCCCAAAAAATCCCCCGGCTCGGTCGGATTCCAGCCGCTCTCGTGGCCCGCAATCGCCACCATGAGCACGGGCAGGGACGTCGTCGTGCCATCCGGGAGCGTCACGGGTTGATTGGGGAACACCTGCACGGCCGCCTGGGCCGCCTGCTGGATCGACATCGCTATTCCTCCGAAGCCCCGGCCCGCTCCGCCGCCCACGCCGCCGCCACCGACTGCCACGGCCATTCGCCGCGCCGCCACCGCCACCAGGCGGTCCCGCCCACCACGGCCACCGCCACGGCGATCCCCCCGACGAGGGGCCAATCCACGGTAGACGGGGTGGACGGGGTAGGCGTCCCCGACCCGTAGGGGGACGGGGTGGGCGTCGGGCTGGGCGACGGCTCCGGGTACGGATTGGTCGGCGGACTGTTGCCGGACGGGGTGGTTTGGGGAATCTGGTACGCGAGGCACGTGATCGTGCCACTGCCCGAGGTGCTGCTGAAGGTGCTCTGGCCGCCAATCACGGCCAGAATAAATGCGGCATAGAGGTCCGGCGGCACCTTGCCGTAGCCCGGCACCTGGCCGCCGGCCAGCTGCTCTTCGGCGCTCGTATAGACCCCGTAGAAGTAGTAGCCCCCGCCCGGGGGCGTCAGCGCCATCATCGCGGCAAAGCCCGAGGCTTGGAGGGTCGCGCTGCCGCCGCCGATGCCCAACACGCCACCGGGGGTGACGAAGCTCCCCTGAGGCAGGCACACCCCATTCTGGCTCCCCTTGATGCCCCAGCCGCGCACGAAGGGGTAGGCGAAGCTCCCCGATCCGGGCACGTTGAAGCCGACATTGAAGGTCGCCGCCTCCAGCCACGGATAGCCCAGCGCCTTGGCAAACCGCGCAAAGCCACTGCTGCCTAAGGTGTCAATCGTGCCATCTGCGTTGACCAGCTGGTACATGGGCCAGCCGCAATAATCGATCCAAATCTCCCCGGATTGCACCGCCCCCGCCACCAGCTCCGGCGTCCACGGCTGGAAGGCCGGGACCAGCGCCTCCCCGGCCCCGTTAATCCACGCGCGGGCGGGAAGCAGCGCCGTATGCCCGCTGGTGTCGCCCCCAAGCGCCTCATAAATGGCCCCGTAATCCAACGGGGTTGCCGGATTGAGCGCCCCGTAGGCGTTCTCGCCAATGACCGCAATCCCTGGCATCGTCCATCCTCCCCGCGCTTAATGGTGCGCCAGCAACCACCCCGCCACCGTGAAGGCGCTGGTCAGCAAGAACCCCGCAATCCCCAGGAGCAGGCTCATCATGGTATCTAGGCGCTGCTCCAGGCGGCGCACCATGCCAAACAGCGCCTCGCGCTGCGGCCACGTCTCCGATCCGTAGACATCCTCCTGTAACTGGCGCACGTCGCGCGTCAGCTCGCTGAGGGCCTCCTCGAAGCCGGGCCAGTGGACCCCCGATTGGTCCGCCATGGGTACTCCCTCCCTACGGCTGCTGCCTCCAGCTTACGAGGTCGGCATGGCCTAGCGCAGGCTTTCCGGGTCGTCCTCCCACTGGAGCTGGCGCACGGCGGGGACCAAGCGGGGGTGGATCCACAGGCGTTCGGTGCGCCACGCATCCGCGCGGTTGGACACGCTACCGGGGCCCCGCAGGCGATTCGCCCGCGTCCGGCCCATGCTCCACGCGGGCTGGCGGAGGTCCTGTACGTGCCAGCCCGCCGCCTCCAGCGGCGCGTAGCACGGATGCGGGTAGCCGGACAGAATCGCGGTCCCTTGCAGGCGCAGGCAGCGGGCCACCAAGGCGTCGTGGTCCGCCGCCGTCAACTCCAAGCGGTAGCCGCCGCCGCGCCGGGTGTCTGGATGGTAGGGCGGGTCCAGGTAGAAGCAGGTGGTGGGGCTGTCGTAGGCCTCCAGGCAGTCGGCCCAATCCAGGCACTCCACCTGCACGTGCCGGAGCCGGGCATGGAAGGCCGCCAAGGCGTCCACGGCATGCACCCACTTGCGTGGGGCGGACCCCTCAGGCCCCAAGGTATGGCCCCAACTGCGGCCAAAGGCCCCGCTGAAGCTTTGGCGGGCCACGACGAACCACCGCACGGCGCGCTCGATGGGATCCGCACACTGGGCCCAGGTGGCCCGGGCCTCCAGCCACTCCGCCCGGCTGTACGGCCAAGCCGCAAGGCGGCGCACCAGTTCCGGGAAGGTGGCCGGGTCGCGCAAGATGCGGAAGAACCCCACGAGGTCGCCGTCCCGGTCGTTGTACACGTCGAGCCGCTGCGGGTGCGGACGCAGGGCAAACAGCACCGCCCCCGATCCGCCGAAGACCTCGACATACGTGCCCCGCGCGGGAATCCAGGGGACAATCCAGCGGGCCAAATACGACTTCCCGCCGAAATAGCTCAGCGGGCTGCGCCGCGACCCCGGGTGCGGCCCCGATCCCCTCATGGCAGCGCCTCCTCTGCCGGTTTGACGACGGTGACGCAGAGGTAGGCCCCCACCACGTCCCGCTGGACGCACCGAAAGGCGAAGGTGATCCCATAGCGCGGGGCCACGTCCGGATGGCCGCCGCAGAAATAGTCCCACGTCTCGGGCCGCCAGGGCGGGGCCGTATGCGTCGGGTCTTGGGCCCATTCCGGGTCGCGGATGGGGGTCGCGCTGAAGCAGAACCCACCGGGCTTCAGGATGCGGTAGATCTCGCGCAGTGCGGCCACGCGGGGATAGTGGACCTGCCACCGCCCGGCGTCCTGGACCCACACTTGGCTCGGCAGATGTTCCAAGAAATCCCACGCCCACACGGCGTCCACCGAGGCATCCGGGAACGGCAGCGGCTCGAACCCGACCGCACAGCGGTGGGTGACCCCCGCTCCGGGCGCGAGGTCCACCCCGTAGGTCATGCCCGGCTGCCGGTGGTCCCCGCATCCCAGCTCGACCCATACGGGCGTTCCGCCCGCCTCGCCTCCCCGCCAATCTCCCATCGGAAGGCTATCCATGCCTACCACTCCGTCCGCACCTCCACGTCGGCCCAGCCCAACGCAGCGAGTTTGCGTTGAAGATACGCCTGAAACCGAGTCGCTTCCGGGCTGGCTTCCGACACCCACACACGCCAGCCGTCGTCCGCGCGTTCGACATCGCGACAGTGCAAGTCGCCCCAGTTAATCGCCTCAGTCAGCGCCGCCGCATCCTCCCGCGCCGTGCGTAGCACGGCCTCCACCGCCTGCCGGAGCGCCTCTGGCATCTGCCCATGGGTGGCCCGACTCCCCTTGTCGTAGGACCAATCGCGGCACCCACAGGTCGGGCAGGGGGGGCGAATGTCGCCGGCACGGTGCCCTCGGCTCAGCACCACGATGGCCGCACTGCCACAATTGGTGCAGGTCGCCCGCATCCGGTAGACGCCGACGCCCTTCTCCTGGCACAGGCGGCAGGTCGCATTTAGTTCCACCATCTGGGCCTCGCTCCTTTCCGCCGAACCGGGGCCCTCATCATCGGGGCCACCGGCGCTGGGGCCCGCGCCCATTGGGTCGAATGGCCACATCCGGGGGAAGCCCGACGGGCCGCTGCCACCCGACGCCGACCGCATACCGCGCATAGCACTCCAGACAGACCCGTTCGCCATCGGGGTACACGAGTTGCCGCGCATGGTCACACATGTCTGTTGTCCCCCCTGACGCCTAGTAGATAGCGCAGGCCGTGTTCCAGCAAAGATTGGGCCTGCTCGAACGCCTGAAGGCCCCAGGCCACCTCGTCGGCGAGATGTCCCTCCTGCTCCCGCTGGCGTTCCGCACAATAGCGCAGCATCGCCAAGGCCATCGTGACATCCCGCAACGTGTCCGCCATGCGCCGGAGGCTCTCCTGCCAGTATGACTGCAACCACGCATCGCGCATCATTCGCTGCCCTCCCGAACGTCGCACTCGCTCTCCACCAATGCCAGATACCCGCAGTGCGGACACCCCTCCGCATCGCGCCACCACCACCCGCCCGGCGCAAGCGTGTCATCCCACACCACCGGGCTCCATTGCCCACATTCCGGACACTGGGCCTCCAAGCGGGCGGCTCCGCGCTCCGCTTCGTCCAGCACGACCCATCCCTCCTCCGCCGCTACAACCCCGTCGTTCGCACCATTCGCCAGACCAGCCACAACCACACGCCGATCAAGAGCAGCCAGGTCAGCGGGTTCCACCAGTGGACCATGGCATGCCAGCCCGTGTCATCCTGCCACGTCGTGAGAATCCGTAGCCGCGCCAACCACGTGCCCCAAGGGTCATGCCGCGCTTCGGCTTCGAGTTGCCCCATCGTCTCTCCCTCCTTCCATCGCCCGTACCAGCGAGGGTCACTCCTGCGATAGCGGTCGCCACTCGCCCCAGATCGCGTTCCATTGCACGGAGCACACGGGGGTTACAGCCTGCAAGCGCACCGCCAGGACGGTGGGGGCGGCGCAGCAGTCGTACACCACCAGCCGCGCCCACCCACTGGCCCTTCGCCGTGCGCCGTCTGCCTCCGCCGCGCCGCTCATGCTACTTGCCCTTCCCAGAACACCTGCAAGAGTGCCTGCGCCAAGACCTCGGGGGCAGTCAGGTCGGGTGGTCCCACTTGGAATCCCGTACGATGTGGGGACCAGACATGCGCCACCCATTCCTTGGGATTGCCCGGCCCGTCCTGAACCGTGGCATGGAGGTCCCATTGCCATGCCCGCTCGCGCCAGAGCCACTCCAGCGCCGCGAGCAGCGAGGGCAAGTCCTGCGTCCACCGCTTCGGGGCCTTCCCAATGCGCCACTCGAGGTGCGCCTGTGGATCCGCCATTTCCTCCGCCCACTGAGCCATGGCGCGCTTCCAGGCCGCTAACCACTCCGGGGGACGCGCCGTATGCACGATCCGCTTCACATACTCCTGGCAGCACCAAAAACAGGGGGTCCCAATGGGCCGGCGCAGATCATCGTCCTCGTCGTAGCCATTATTGGGGTGCCCTTGCGGACAGTACTCAGCCGGATCCCAAGCGCCGGGGTATCCTACGAACTCCAGTCCCTGGGATATCCACTGCTCCAGCGTCATGCGCTCCGTGTCGGTCATTGGGTCTTCCCTCCTCGCTGCGTTGCTCCTACGTTCCCTCGCCCTTCCGCTCTGCCCATGCGCCCCAGCGTCACTCGGAGTCGTGTGGTGCCGGAGCGGCGGGCGGCGCGATTTGCGCCCGCCATTCCGCCACCGCAGCTTCCGCCTCCGCACCCTGCCACCGCTCCTCCAGCACCACGCGATGGTCGATCACCGGATGCAAGCCCAAGGCCACCGCCGCGTCCCACTCGGCAACCACCCGAGCGCGGTCATCCGTCCACCCGCCAAAGTCGATGAGCGCCACGCGCTCGTACCCTTGCGGCACCACGACCCGAAAGAAATGCCACCGCACCGTGCTCATGGCTCCCCCTCCTTTCGGCCTCCTCGCGCAGGCGCTCCGGCGTCCCCTGCGCTCGCCTCCGCTACCCGCGCAACACGCCGTAGACCCCCAGACCTAGGAGGGTCCACGCCGCCACAAGCCCGAGGACCCAGAGCATCCACAACCCAGGGGCGGTCCATGCCCCCCGAGCGCTCGCGTGTCGCGCCAGCCGTGCTCCCCATACCAAGAACGGCCCCATCGCCGCCACCACGCTCAGGGCTGCCCATCCCTGCGCGGCCGCCGCATCCATCGCCATCCCTCCCTACGCGAACCCGATTCCTCGCCTTGGTCCTCCGCCACCATCCAAGGCACCAGCGCCGCCACTACCTGCGGGACGACCGCATTGCCTAGGGCCTTGAGCCGGGGGACGCGGTGGGGGATGCCCGTTGCGGTGCGCGGCGGCTCCCACGGCGCTTGGGGAGCCCCCCGGCCTGCGGGCCATCGATGACCGTCCACCCCACGGGGTAGCCCATCAGGCACTCCACCCAGTCCGGATTCAGCCGGCTGCCCACCACATTCGGCAACTGGTCGGCCTGGTTGCCGTTGCGGTTCGGGCTCCGGTAGTCCCGCGCCGCAGGCGTCGGCCACCCGCCAGCCACCGCGGTCGCCAAGTCGTCGCCCCCGGACCCGGATCGCCCGCCCCGGGCGTAATCCGGGCCACTCGGGGTCGCCTTGGGCGTCGGCCACCGCGTCACGGCCGTCACCAGGTCGTGCGGAGCGTGGTGATGGGCGCTGAAGGTGTTCTGGGCCCAGCGGGGGCCTTGGCTGTCGTGCGCCTGCGGCGTCGGCCAGAGCAACACGGTCGCCTGCAAGTCGCCCCGGTCCTGCGGCCGGGGTCGCCCATAGTGCGCGGCGGCCGCTTTGGGGGTAGGCCACCACCCACACCCGGTCCCGGCGGTGGGGTGCGCCCACATCGGCTGCGGCCAGCACACGCCAGCTCGCATCGTACCCTGCCGCGGCCAAGTCCCCGAGAACGTCTCCAAATCCGCGAACCAAGAGCCCTGGGGGATTTTCCAGGAGCACGACCGGGGGTCGTAGGCCGCGAACCAGCCGGATGACCTCGGGCCAGAGCCAGCGCGGGTCCGCCTGCGCCAGCCGCTTACCCGCCAGCGACGTGGGCTGGCAGGGGAATCCGGCGGTGAGAATCGGCCACGCATCCGGCCAGCCCCCGAGGCGGAGCCCGTAGGGGATGCCCCCGATGCCGCAGAAGAGATGCCATTGGGTGTAGTCCCGTAGCTCATCGACCGTCACCTCCCGCACATCCCGGCACACCACCGCCCCGGCCGGCAAGTCCCCGGCGGCCACGTGCCGGGCCGTGACCGCACAGCAGTACGGGTCGATGTCGTTGTAGAACGCCTGAAGCCCATGCATGGCGCGTCGTTCCCTCCCTCGCTCGGCCCGACGTTCCGGCGGCCTTACGCCGAGGGCGCGTGGCGGGGCCTCCGGCGCACGACGCGCCCGATGGCCCGCAGGGCCGCCGCCACCGGAAGCCCACTGCCCAGGAGGGACACCCCGCCCAAGGCGCGCCACACCACGGGCCCTTCCAGGGCCTCGGCGACATGCATGCCTAACGCACAAAAGCGGAGCGGCTCAGCCATCCTCGTCGGTCGCCTCCTCCTCGTCGAACACCACCAGGGCCGCGACTGCCGCCGCCCACGCTTCCGCCGCCGCCTGGGTCCGCTCGTGTTGCAGCGCCGCCCAGGCGGAATGGGCGGCGTCCACCAGCCGGTCCCGCCGTCGTGCCCGCCCCAGGTCGCGCTGCCGCTGCTGCTCCCTCATGCCTGCTCCCCTCCCTGCATGCCATGCGCGGTCGCTAAATGCTCCCGCCACAAGACGCCTGCCCACCACGCCGCATCCTGGCGCTGGATCGCGTCCCCCCCGCACACCCACACCGCCTGTTGCCAGCCGCACCCCGGCACGGGGCACCGCTGTGCGGCCACTTCGACCCCGCTTGGCGCGGGCTGGTGCTGGCTCAGCAGCACCACCACCCGGTGGAGGGCCGACACGAGGGCCTGCCCTTCCGCCGCGTCCCGCGCCGCCGCCACCGCAACCTCGCGGGGCACCACGTCATACCCGGCCGCCCGCAGCGCCGCCAGCCGGTCGCCGAGCACCTGCTGGACCGTCGCCCAATCCACCGTGCTCATGCCCCGACCTCCCGCCGGGGTTCCCGCACCAGGGACAGACTGATCCGGCTGCCGGGCGGGCAGTTGTCCACCAAGGGCCACAGGTCCGGCGGCACATAGCCCGCCCGCCACCACCACTCCTGCGCCCGGGCCCCGTCGTCCTTGAACACCGCGATGAGTTCCGCCACCTGACTGCGGAGCGGCAAGCGCTGGCCGCGCTCCCACGCCTGCACCACCCCTTTGGCGTACCCCAGGCGTGTCGCCAACTCCTCTTGCGTCCACCGCTGCCGCAGACGCCGTTCCCGGAGCCACTGGCCAAAGGGCCGCCAGCCGTCATCGCGCTGCACCGTCTTCGGCATCCGCTTCGACCTCCTCCACCACCACGTCGGTCCATCCGGCCCCCCCGACCACAGGGCCGGTGCGCAGCGTCAGTTCGACCACGCACCCCGCCGCATCGTCGGGGAGCACCCCCGCCGCCACCAGCCCATCCAGCAGCAGCTTGGGCACCGCGTTGTCGAGGTCCCGCCGCCGCCGGTTGGGCCACCCGAACGTCACCCGCACCCGGGCCCGGGCGAAGGGCTGGCCGTCCCACTGCCCCGTCCGGCGGGCTTGGCCGACCGCCGCCTGCACCTGCCACCGGGTGGCCTCCGCCAGCCCGGCCCGGAGCGTCCAATGGGCCCGGCTCCAGCGGTTGAGCGTCACCGGCAGGCCCTCAATCCGCATCCGCAACGTCCGCATCGCGGGGCCTCCCTCGGCCCGTCTGTCCCTTGCCCTCCCACCACGCCGCGCACCACACGGAGACGACGCGCCGGGTCGCAGGCGACACCACCAGCACCCAATCGCGCCACCGCCAGCCGTCCCACCGATCCCGTCGCCCCGCATAGACGGCTTCCTGTACCGCTTGGCGCTGGGTCGCCTCCGGCACGTGGGGCACGACCCGCTGCCGGAACCGTTGCTGGGCATGCCACGTCCAGCTCCGGGGACGCAGCGGGGTCATGGCGTCCCCTCCCGGGTGGGCAGGAGCCGCTGGAGCACCGCCCCCACCGCTTCCGGAGGAGCGCGCCGGGCGATCCCCGCCCCTTGGCCGTCCTGCAACGCCGCCGGAAGCGCGGCCGCCTCTGCCTCCCGCGCCACCGCCGCCGCATAGAGCCGGGTGAATTGGCCCCGGACCACATCCGGGTCCCCTTGGCAAATGGCGTCCCACCCGAGCGCCTGCGCCACCGCCCGCACCGGGGGATCCAGCGCCGCCAGCGCCTCGGCGGGGGCGTAGTAGCCCCAATCCCGCACGGCGGCCGTCACCTGCCCCCACGCCTGCTCGGCGGTCGGCACCGGCGGGGTGCTCAACGCCAAGGCCGCCCGGCGGATGGCCCCCACCGCAGGCAGCCACGCCCCCTCCTGGGTGGCCAGCACCCGCCGCACGGCGGCATAGCCGACCTCGGCCGGGATGTCCGCCAAGAGGTCCGCCCAGACCCGCACCGTCTCGGGCGCAATCGTCACGGTCGGCACGGCGGCCGCGATATAGGCCAGACAGCGGGCGACCTCGTCCCGGGTCATGGCGATCCCTCCTCCTCCTCCAAGCCCTGCCGAATGGCGGCGAGATTGCGCGCGAACCGGCTCGCGCCGGGGGCATCGCGCGCCCGCCCATTGCTCGGTGCCCGGTCATACGCGCCTTCCCACACGCGGGCGACCACCTGTTCGCTCTGGAGGGCCCAATCGAACGTGGCCCGCCAGCCGCGCGGGTTGTCGCCGCGCAGGAACGGGGTGCCCACAATGCGCTGGAAATAGCCCGCCCACCACGCCGGGGTCCGGTCGGGATGGCCGCGGCAGCGGGCCTGGATCTTGGCCCGGCGTTGCGGCGTGAGCGCCACGACGCGGGGGAGCGCAGGCGGCGCGATGGCATTCCACTGGGCGACCACGGCGTGCGCCACGTCCCCGGCATCCCCGGCGACACCATCCGGTCCCCCCGCATCGCTCGGCGGGGGGGAGGGGTCTTCCCCGTCAGGGGAAGACAGGGTGGGGGGGTTCTCTTGTAAATCTGGTTCTGGATCTGGATTCTGTCTTCTGGATCTGGGGTGCATATGCAGAATCGATGCGTCTGCATCTGCGTCTGCATTGCAGGTGGATATGCGGGTGCAGTCCGTCTGCAATGCATCTGCATCGCCCGAATCGCGCCCTGACGCGGTTTGCGGCCCTTCGGAGGACTCCCATCGTTTTCGGGCCGCAGCGCGTTTTTGTTCCGTCTGCGCCAAAAAATCCGCAAAAATTTCCCGGAGTTTTGGCGAGAAAAGCACGGATTTTCCCTGGCGGGTTTCGCGCCGGAGGACCGCCATCGGGCTATCCACCAGCACGGACCGGAGCTTCCGCCACTTGGCCACCGTCACCCGCAGCTGGCGGGCCACCCACTGGTCGTCATCCGGCACGGAACAGTCGTCCGAGTCCCACATGAGGCAGAGGAGCTGGATGTGCGCCCCTAACTCCTCCAGCGTCAGGCCCGCATTGTTCCGATCACTGAGCCAATCGCCCGGAAAGAACTTGAACCACGCCTGCCCCATCCTGTCCTCCTCGTCTGCGGCCCCTACCCGGCGGGGCCATTGCAGAGCATCCCGAAGCCGGTGCGTCCCGGCGGCATAGCACCCCTTCGCCAGGCCCTTCCGTTCCTAGGCTCTGCTGAGCCGATCCTGGGCTCCGCCTGCCCGGCCGAAGCCAGGCTCCCGCTCCGCCGATCCGGCGCGAACCGTTGCGATGCTTTGCCCAACCTAGGCTTCGCCGAGCCCATCCCTAGCCCTGCGAACCATCGCCCATCCCGGGCGAAGCGATCCATCGCCTTCGCTCGGCGAAGCATTGCTGCGCCAACCCCCTTGCCTGCATCCCGTTGCCTCCCGGCCGGCTGCCTTGCCTGCGCCACCGGCCGCATTCCTCCGGGTCCCAGTGCCGTCGCTACAGATCGCTGGAGATGGCTCCCCTTGACCCTCGCCGTCCGGAGCAAGCCAGACCCCTTGCACTGCCCTACCGTCCTCCGCTCGACCGATGCCATGATCAGCCCTGCCGTGCCCGTGCGCCGGGGCTCCCGGTCCCAGGCCGTCGCCCTCCTCGCCTACGCCAAGCCAAGCCATTGGTGCGCCCTCCGGGCCGCTGACATGCCTGCTATTCCTGCGCCAAGCGCAACGCCCCATGCCTCTCCTCTGCCAGTGCGGACCCTCCTATGGCCTCTGCGGTGCCATCCATCGCTTCGCCGTGGCCACCCAATGGGGTCCCTCGCCGTGGCTCAGCCGTCCGATGCCCTTGCATGGCCATCCTGTCCCCTGCCCGGGCCAAGCTGGCCGTTCCCCGACCGATGCAGGCTCCTCCGATGCGGGGCGGCGGCGCTGCGGAACGACGGGCTGCAATCCGTAGCCCGTGCTCCCCATCGCCACGCCATCCGACGCCAGCCCGATACCACGCGACCCAAGGCCCCTCCCTTGTAGCACGGCCCCATCCGATGCCTCGCCATTGCCGCTCCCCGGCGACCCGACTCCGCCCGAGGCTTCGCCGCGGCTTTGGTTCCCGGAGCATCGCCATTGCCGCCCTGCGGCGACCGATGCCTTGCCATTACCTTGCCGGAGCCTCCCCCGGCACACCAAAGCATTGCCAATCCATTGCCTCCTGAGGCTCAGCCACACCGTAGCACCACCCAGCTCGCCCACGCCGTTGCCGAACTAAGCCAATCGCCGCCCAGCCGTCGCAGCCCGTTGCAGCGCAACGTGTCCGCCACACCCCGCCAAAGCCTAGCCTTGCCGCAGCAGGCCTGCACTCCCCAGAGCATTGCCATTGCCGTGCCTCCCAACGCACCGTCAGGCCGTTGCTTCTACTACGCAATCCCCGCCCAGCCACTGCCGGACCAGGCCACCCGAACCGGAGCCCTTGCATCCCTCACCGTCGCGACCCCCCTTGCCTCGCCTGGCCTTGCCCTCCCGACACCTTGCCATCGCCACCCAACGCCACAACTCGCCTCGCCCGCGCCATGGCGTCTCACCGCCCGCCCATGCCGTGCCGTTGCA
>Ga0080006_1155147_pt1 | contig 29706 bp, 33 predicted proteins | sample RS3BMetagenome_FD_69209 | JGI IMG/M metagenome (GOLD analysis project Ga0080006, IMG submission 69209) | Ferric oxide microbial mat and aquatic microbial communities from Rainbow Spring, Yellowstone National Park, USA - RS3B (SPADES... ...
GCCCAGGTAGAGCTGGCGACAAAGGAATGCTTCTGGTCCCAGGCGGAGATTGAGAAGACTCTGTCGATTTCCCGGTTCAGAGCGCGCCGTCTCGAGCAAGACCGAGTCGGCGCGCTCGGCGACCAGCGAACGCCACTGCTTCGGAACCTGAGACCACCGATTCACAAAGTCTCCCGTCTCTAGGTCTACTCCAGATAGGTGGCGAATGAAGTATCAGTCTCAAAGACTGTACAGCTCTTAACATCCACCCTTCCGGCTGTCATCGACCGCATCTGTTCTCGGGTTTGTTCAAAGAAATATCGCACCAAATTTTCCGCCGATGGATTGATCATGGTGAACGGCGGAAGATCGTTGATCATCTGATGATCGAGATAGTCGACGATCGGACGCATGACTTGTTTGAGATGTTTGAAGTCGAGGAGTAGGCCGGTCTCATCGAGCTGTTTGCCCGCGAGTGTGACCTTAACCTTGTAGTTATGCCCATGTGGATTCTCGCACTTGCCGTGGTAGTTGCGGAGGTAATGGCCCGAAGAGAAGCCGGCCTCCACTGTGACTTCAAACATTTTTGTTGAATCCTCTTCTAGCAACAGGTGACAAGCGCCGATCGGACCGAGTTGCTGGGCCCAATCGACGCCACCATTTAGCTCACGGACGCGGGCTCATTGGCGGTACGCAGGCCTGCTGCCGTCGCCACCATCTCTGTGAGCGCCAGTTCAACCTCCGGCCACCCTCTGGTCTTTAGGCCGCAGTCAGGATTGACCCAGAGCTGTTCGGCCGTAAGAACCTCCAGAGCCTTGTTCAACAGATCCTTCATTTCGCCATCTTCAGGAACACGAGGAGAGTGGATGTCGTATACGCCTGGGCCTATCTCATTGGGATAGCGGACGCGATGGAAGGCATCGAGCAATTCCATCCGTGACCGGGAGCACTCAATCGAGATGACGTCAGCGTCCATGTGGACGATGGAATCGATGATGTCGTTGAACTCCGAATAGCACATATGGGTATGAATCTGCGTGCTGTCCGTGATGCCTGAAGAAGCGAGGCGAAACGCATTCACACTCCAGTCCAGGTACTCCGCCCAGTCTGAACGACGGAGCGGCAATCCCTCACGGATGGCAGGCTCGTCGATCTGAATGATCTTGATGCCGGCGGCTTCGAGGTCCACCACCTCGTCGCGAATCGCGAGACCGATCTGCTGGCAGGTCCGCGAACGCGGCTGATCGTCGCGCACAAAGGACCATTGCAGAATCGTGACCGGCCCGGTCAACATCCCCTTGACGGGTAGCTTACTTAGCGATTGAGCATATGTAGACCAACGGACGGTCATGGGCTTTGGCCGGGAGACATCGCCATAGATGATCGGCGGCTTCACACAGCGCGATCCATAGCTCTGCACCCAGCCGTTCTCGCTGAAGACAAAGCCTTCGAGCTGTTCGCCGAAGTACTCCACCATGTCGTTGCGCTCGAATTCGCCATGCACGAGCACGTCGATCCCGATCTTCTCCTGGAACCGGATGCAGCGCTCGGTCTCTTCTTCGACGAACAGATCATAGGCTTGCTGGTCGATCTTGCCATGGCGGAATGCGGCACGCGTTTTGCGGACCTCGGAGGTCTGAGGGAACGAGCCGATGGTGGTTGTTGGAAACAATGGAAGCCCAAGTGCGCTCACCTGCTGCTCGCGGCGGACCGGATAGGGGCTGTTCCTGCTCAACATCGACTCGTCGATGGCTGCAAGCCTCTTCTCGACCTCCGGCTTGTGAATCAGGGGGGAGGATGTCCGTGACGCAATCAGAAGTGCATTCTCATCGAGTTCCTTCTGAATAGATCCTTTGCCCCCTACAGCGCGAGCCAGGACAGCGACCTCTGCGAGCTTCTGCTTGGCGAATGCCATCCAACTGCGAACACTCGCGTCGAGCTTCAACTCCGCATCGAGTTCGAAGGGGCTATGGAGCAAGGAGCAGGAAGGCGCGACCTGAATCCGCTCTGCGCCAAGAGCCGTCGTTGCGTGCTCGAGCAGAGTTACCGCCCTCCCGAGATCGGTTCGCCATACATTCCGGCCATCGACGAGCCCGAGTGAGAGATGAAGCTCCGGAAGTTCTTTGGTCAGGAGCGCAGCAAGCTGCTGCGGTGCGCGAACCAGATCGAGATGGAACCCAGAGGTGCCGAGCGAGAGGGCGAGCTCCAGATTCGCTCCCAGTTCCCCGAAGTAGGTCGCAAGCAGCAGCTTCGGCGATCCCGACTGCAGCGACGCATAGGCTTCGCGATAAAGCTTCTCCGCATCCAGATCGAGATCGAGGCAAAGGCATGGCTCGTCGATCTGCACCCACTCCGCACCTGCAGCGCTGAGGCGCGAGAGCAATAGCTGATAGAGAGGCAGAATTGCCTTGAGCACTTGGATACGGGTGACGCTCGCGTCGGTCGGCTTACCGAGTAGCACGAAGGATACCGGTCCAAGCAGGACAGGACGCGTCTCGATGCCAGACTCCTTTGCTTCCAAATACTCTTCCACCACCTTGGCCGAGAGCAACTGATACTCCATGCCTGGTTCAAACTCTGGAACGACATAATGGTAGTTCGTGTCGAACCACTTCGTCATCTCCATGGCGGTAGCATTCTTCGAGCCGCGGGCCATGGCGAAATAGGTCTTCAGATCGACCGGACCGCCGGAGTGCAGAAACCTGGAAGGCACCGCGCCGAGCGTGGCCGCCATATCGAGCACCTGGTCGTAGAACGAAAAGTCGTTCGAAGGAGGGGTTTCAATGCCTGCGTCCCGTTGCAGCTTCCAGTGGTTCGCACGCAGATTTCGCGCGGCATCGAGGAGAGATGATTCCTCCGATTTGCCAGCCCAGTAGCTTTCAAGCGCGAACTTCAACTCGCGCTGCCCGCCCATCCGTGGAAATCCAAGATTTCCTGTCTTTGCAAAACTCATTCAGCTCTCCTTTGGTGCTTCTACTGCTGGTGCTTCTACTGCTGGTGCTTCTACTTCAAAACTTTTGACCGCCGCTGGCTTTCCTTCTTCATCCAGAGCAACCAGCACGAACCTGCCTTCGGCGCATAACCTGCGGTCACCGGACAGAAGATCTTCGGCGTGTAGCGTCACAGCCACGGTCATGGAACTTCGTCCGGTGGCGACCACAGACGCATTCAGTTCGATCAGATTTCCATGTTGGGCGGCGTTCTTGAAGTCGATCCGTTCCGAGCATGCGGTCACGACGGTGCGACGCGCGTAGCGAGACGCTGCAACAAACGCTGCTTTGTCCATCAACCGCAACGCGTGCCCACCAAACAACGTGCCGTAGTGATTGGTCTGGTCAGGGAAGACCATCTCGATCATGGTGACGACTTGCGCCGAGCTATGAATCACGAGCCGAGAACCTTTCGGCCCCTGAGATCTGGACAGGGGAAAAAGCAGCACAAAGAAAGCGCTGCGATCACCCGGCCTTCCCCTCGGAGGCGTGTGCATACATGCTCACTATCGAGCAAGCTTCTCGGCAGGTCTTCGGACTTGCAGGCTACCTACTTGCTCCAGCTTCCCAGTTCATGGCTGAACCAGTGCTTATGTCGGAGCGTTCGTTCCTGCTTACCGCTGCGGGGCAGTTCCGGATTCAAACCGGATTCCCTTTTAAGCCCGATCTCGCGATCGGGCACCGTGAAGTAGTTTGATTGTACCTGCCCGAAGCTGCTTTTAAAATGAAGGGGCTTCGGCGTTGCATTTAGAACCCCTCGTAAATTTGAGAGCCGAGTGGGCAAAACTCTACTCCCATGTCAGCGAGCCACCGTTCTGATACTCGATAACTCGGGTCTCAAAGAAGTTCTTCTCCTTCTTCAAATCCATAGCCTCTGACATCCAGGGGAATGGATTTTCTGTCTCTGGGAAGACGGGTTCGAGACCGATCTGGCCGCACCGGCGGTTGGCGATGAAGTGCATATACTGCTCACATAGCCCTGCGCTGAGACCAAGAAAGCCATTCGGCATTGTGTCGCGTCCGTAGGCTGCTTCCAACTCAGCGGCGGACCGCACCATTCCCTGGACTTCTTCCTGAAATGATGGACTCCACAGATGGGGATTCTCGTTCTTGATCTGGTTGATGACGTCGATACCGAAGTTCAGGTGGATGGATTCGTCGCGAAGGATGTACTGATACTGTTCTGCGATCCCCACCATCTTGTTGCGGCGGCCGAGCGACAGAATCTGCGCAAAACCGGTATAGAACCACATCCCCTCGAAAACGACGTAAAAGGCAATGAGATCCCGCAGAAACGCCCGGTCCGCGGCAGCTGAACCTGTAGCGAAGGAGGGATCGCTGAGGTGCTGCGTGTACCGGATCGCCCACTCAGCCTTCTCGGTAATCGACGGCACCTCACGATACATGTTGAAGAGTTCGCCTTCATCAAGGCCCAGGCTCTCGACGATGTATTGGAAGGTATGAGTGTGGACGGCCTCTTCAAACGCCTGCCGCAGGAGGTACTGACAGCATTCCGGATTAGTCAGGTGCCGGTAGATCGCCAGTACGATGTTGTTGGCGACCAGCGACTCGGAGGCCGCGAAGAAGCCGAGATTTCGCTTGATGGAACGACGCTCGTCTTCAGTGAGACCGTTCGAACTCTTCCATAGCGCAATATCGGCCTGCATCGAGACTTCGGTCGGCATCCAATGGTTGTTGCACCCCGACAGGTATTTCTCCCACGCCCAGCGATACTTGAGCGGAAGCAGTTGATTCACATCCGCCCGGCAATTAATCATGGCCTTGTCGTCGACGCGCACTCGCGCAGCGCCCCGTGCAATATCACCAAGACCTGTGGCATCCGAGTCCTCCTTGATGGGAGGAGGGGTTAGGACGAGAGTGGATGGAACTTCTTCTACAGCGACACTCCAATCAAGCATGGGGCTTTCTCTCTTTCTCTGTATACGTCCAACTACTGGCAGGCTTCGCAAGTGGGATCGTTGATCGCGCAAACCAATGGCGTCACGACATCGCGGGAAACAGCATTAAGCTTGCCGTCCGTCCGATTCATCGTAGATTTCTCGACATGGGTAGCGCTGAGCGAACGCAGGTAGTAGGTGGTCTTGAGACCGGCGTGCCACGCTTCGCGATAGAGCTCATCGAGCTTCGTCCCGCTGGCCTGTGAGATGTAGAGGTTGAGAGACTGAGCCTGATCGATCCACTTCTGGCGGCGCGCCGCGGCCTGAATAAGCCATGTGACATCGACCTCAAAGGAGGTGGCGTATAGGCGTTTCAGGTCCTCCGGGACCCGGTCGATCGGACCAAGCGCGCCGTCGAAGTATTTCAGATCGCTGACCATCACCTCATCCCAAAGTCCTCGCTCTTTCAAGTCGTGCACAAGCGCCGCGTTGACCACGGTAAAGTCGCCGGACATGTTCGACTTCACGAAGAGGTTCTGATAGGTGGGCTCGATGGACTGAGTAACCCCGCAGATATTCGAAATGGTCGCCGTTGGTGCAATCGCCAGAGTGTTGGAGTTGCGCATGCCGACTGACTTCACGCGTTCCCGCAGCGTGTCCCACTCCAGCTTCGCCGAGCGATCCACCTGCAGTTCGTGCTTTCGGTTCTTCTGCAATAGCTCGATCGAGTCCAGCGGCAGAATGCCCTGACTCCAGAGCGAACCTTCAAACGTTGCATAGCGTCCGCGTTCCGCCGCTAGATCAACGGAGGCCGAGATCGCATAGAAGCTGACGAGTTCCATGCTTTCGTCGGCGAAGCGGACCGCTTCCTTCGACGAGAAAGGAATGCGCAAGGTGTAGAGAGCATCCTGGTGGCCCATGATCCCGAGCCCAACAGGACGATGACGCAGGTTTGAATGCCGGGCCTCCGGGACCGTATAGAAGTTGATGTCGATGACGTTGTCGAGCATCCGCATCGCCGTCGTCACGGTCTTCTTCAGCCGTGCCTCATCGAGACCGGCGGCGGTTGTGTGATTCGCCAGATTCACTGAACCGAGGTTGCAGACCGCGATCTCCCGGCTGTTGGTGTTCAGGGTGATCTCAGTGCAGAGGTTCGATGAATGGACGATGCCGGTGTGCTGCTGCGGAGAGCGCAAATTACACGGGTCCTTGAAAGTGATCCAGGGATGCCCGGTCTCGAAGAGCATGGTCAGCATCTTGCGCCATAGCTCCTGGGCCTTCAGCGTGCGGGTGATCTTCATCTCGCCACGTTCAGCTTTGGCTTCGTAGAACGCATAGCGCTCGGCGAAGGCATTCCCGTACAGGTCGTGGAGGTCCGGCGCTTCATCGGGCGAGAACAGGGTCCAACTTCCGTTCTCTTCAACTCGCTCCATGAAGAGATCAGGCACCCAGTTCGCCGTGTTCATATCATGGGTGCGGCGGCGGTCATCGCCCGTGTTCTTGCGAAGATCGAGAAACTCCTCGATATCGATGTGCCAGGTCTCCAGGTATCCACAAACAGCGCCCTTGCGTTTGCCGCCCTGGTTCACCGCGATGGCCGTATCGTTGGCTACCTTGAGGAACGGTACGACGCCCTGCGACTCTCCGTTTGTTCCGCGGATGTGCGACCCCAGACCGCGAACACCACTCCAGTGATTGCCGAGACCACCCGCGTACTTGGAGAGTAACGCATTGTCCTTGATGGCTTTGAAGATGCCATCGAGATCATCGGAGATGGTCGTAAGAAAGCACGACGAAAGTTGCGGCCGAAGTGTACCGGAGTTGAACAATGTCGGCGTCGAGCACATGAAGTCGAACGAAGAGAGAAGCTCGTAGAACTCGATCGCTCGTGCATCCCGGTCAATCTCCCGCACCGCTAAGCCCATAGCTACGCGCATGAAGAACGCCTGCGGGAGTTCGAAGCGCACACCGCTCTTGTGAAGGAAGTAGCGATCGTAAAGCGTCTGAAGACCGAGGAACTGGAAAATCCGGTCACGCTCCGGCTTCAGAGCAATCGCCAGGCGAGGCAGATCGAAGTTTCCAAGCTCCTTGTCCAGAATCTCCAGAGCGATGGCCTTCCGCACGAATTCAGGGAAATACTCCTCGTATCGCAGATCGCTATGTTTTTGCGAGGTCGTGACCGCTCCGGGCAGAACGAAGCCAAGGGCTTCATCGCGCAGATTGTTCAGCAGCAACCGCGCACTGACGTAAGCGTAGTTCGGCTCCTGTTCGACGAGAGCGCGCGCAGCCATCGTCTGCGCCAGACCCACCTCGTGCAACTGAATGCCGTCGTAAAGATTGCGCCTGACTTCTATCATTACGGCTTCGGGGGATACACCATGGAGGCCCTGGCAAGCAGTGGCGATCTCCTGCTCAAGATGCAATTCGTCAAGCGGTTCGACACGGCCGTTCTTTAGCCGCACATTGAGCCGAGAGTGAGTTGTAGGTGTCACTTGCTCTTCCCGCTTGCGACGCTCCTGGGCGCGTTCCTCGCGGTAGAGCACGTAAGCGCGCGCAACCTTGTGTTCTCCACTCCTCATCAATGCAAGTTCGACCTGGTCCTGGATGTCCTCAATGTGGATCGCTCGCGCTGGATCGGCCCGTCGGCTCAGAGTCTCGACGATGTGTTGTGTCAACGATTCAACTGCCTCATGAATCCGCCGTGATGAGGTAGCACCCGTTCCTTCGACGGCCACAAACGCCTTCGTGATTGCGACGGAGATTTTACTTGGGTCGAAGGGTGAGAATGAGCCGTTTCGCCGAATGACCTGAAAACTCTGGTCGACTTGGGAAGATGAACCGCGATTAGCGTAGGAGGGAGGCGGAACGGGCGGAGCGCCGTTCAAACTGTGTGTCGCGGAACTGGCCATGGAGCATCTCCTTGGCCTCGGAGAGTGATGCGAAGAAACAGCGGTGCGTCTGCAACCGAAGACAAGCCACTGCCACCTCGCCTCCCCTCGGAGGCATTAGCGTATGTTTCCGTGGCAGGTCTTCGGACTCTGCAGGTTCAACCCTACTCGCCGGACTTCCCAGTGCCTTGCGGGCACCAGTGTCATCTTGGGCTTTCGTACCTGCTTACCGCTGCGGGGCAGTTCTGGATTCTCACCGGATTCCCTTTTGATTCTCCTCACGGAGAAACCATGGAGGATACCACTATATCTTGGGCAGTTCCTTAATGCAAGTCCATTCCTGGGGGCATGGCGCAAAAGCTACGCGAACGCTTCTCACATTGATCCAGGCAGATATTTGCCCCGATCGCGTGCGTAGGTATTCAAGCACCCTCGATATTTGGAGCATATTGACACCCGCGCATATTCCACATAACGGCCATTAGTTCGCTGGCTTGAGGACGCCTCTGTCCGTCGTCCATGTCGGCTGGACGAATTGATCGTCATCACGGCGCACACCGGCGACGAGTATGCCGACACGTACAGCGATATCGATACCTATGTGCTTCCGCTGCTGCGGAGGCATCGCGTCCGTTACGTGCAGGTTGCTCGGGCGGGATCTTCCCAGACCGATGGCATTATTGTCCTCTCGGATAGCCGCGAGACCGGAAGGCTGTTCTGGGACGGTGCATATAAGCTCTCCGACGAGCTGCGCAAAGCAGGAACGGTCCCGCAGTTTGGCGGCGAGCATATCTGCAGTCTCAAGTTCAAGGCCTGGGTGATTGAGAGATGGTTTGCGGAGAACCTTGCACAGCCGGCGAGGCACGCGTTTGGCTACAACGCCAGCGAAACCAAGCGAGTCGCGAAGAGCGAAGCTGCCAGCGCGAAGCGCGTTGCCTTCGGCTTCAATGCCGACGAGCACAAGCGCATCGATAAGGCGATGCGCTATGACTCTCCCTCGCGCCAAAGCTTCTATCCGCTCGTCGAATGGGGTTGGACCCGTGATGCTTGTATCGACTACTTGTTCCGGGTGCTTGGTGTCCTCTGGCATAAGAGCTCATGTGTGCAGTGTCCCTTCAATGCCCTGAAAGACGATGCGCTGCGCCGCCACCACCAGCACCCAGAGCAGGTCGCCGGTGCGATGTTGCTCGAATACGTCAGCCTTGCCCTCAACCCACGAGGGACGCTCTATCGCAATCAATCGTTGATCGAGATCACTCGAGCAAACGGCAATCTTCCGGCGGTCGAGGGCTACGAGCAAAAGCTCGACGCGACGAGGTGGACGGTCTATCGGATCCGGAGAATCTACCATGCTGCGAAGGCTAAAGATGGCAGTCTCCTCGACACCAAAAAAGGCACGGCCATCCAAGCTGTGGAACGACTGACCGGGGAAATCGACAAGACCGAAGCCCTTGCGCGGATTGATCGAGCCCACCGATGAAGTGGTCGAGCAGCGCGAGATCCAGTACGTCTACCGGCAACGCTGCGCCGCACAATATCCAACTCGGGAAGAGTTTCTGGTCGCAGCTCCGGCAGTCGTCGAGGCAAAGGCCCGTTACGGATTGGATTGGTTCGAGGAGCAGTGGAACCGCAGGCAGCAAGAACTGTTTCCCTTGGCAGCGTGAACGCCCCAAGGCATATCAGTCGGGAGGTATTCAGTGAACTTCGTATGTCACGACGGCGGCCGCGCTGCGGCCGGATATAAGGGCAGTACCGGCGACTGTGTGACCCGTTCTATTGCCATCGCTACGGGCCAGCCCTACCTGGAAGTCTATGATGCGCTGAATGAATTAGGACAGAACGAACGCATCGGCAAGCGCAAGAAGCGCAAGTCGAATAGCCGACCGGCGTCTACCGGAAGAGCTATCAGAGATACCTCGAGTCGCTCGGCTGGTTCTGGAGACCAACCATGGCCATCGGAAGCGGCTGCACGGTTCATCTGCGAAGCGAGGAACTACCGAAGGGACGGCTCCTCGTCAAAGTGTCCGGGCATCTGACCGCGGTCATCGATGGAGTCCTTTACGACACACACGATTGCTCGCGACACGGCATGCGTTGCGTCTACGGCTACTTCTCGAAACCGTAACGGCAATGACCAACGTCACAGATCACACAAGGAGATTGAGATGATCACACTCGATTCTTGCTCGACACAGGATGTCGACAGGCTTCTCGGCCTCGCCGACCAGTTTCTTGACGACTGGGCGGAGGACGCCGTCCAGGGAGGCAAACCGGATGAGGACTATGAGCAGCGATCGACGGAATGGAAGGTGATCCGCCCGTTTCTGGTATCGGCACCGGCGATGCTCAAAGGGTTGAAGGAGATTGTCCATATCTGTCAGGGTTCTTCCGATCCAATGGCGATATGCTGTGCGGCCCTTGCACGAACTGCCTTGGATGGATTCCAGAAAGAGGGTGTGGCATGAAGCGGAAGGCTACGCGGTCAAATCCGAGTTCAACCGCCAGTCAGGGCATTCTCTATGAAGAAGCGACGGGCAAAACCGTCGACTTCATCCGCTATGCGGAGCAGTCGAGCGGCTGGCCGGCGTTCGAGGTCCGATTCACAGACGGTACCTTCTTGTTCATCGAGCCTATGCCGCGAGTTCAGTTTCGGGTTCGTCTTCTGAAGACAATCAGAGGAACAGTCAGGACCATCCGGGAGTATGGAGTAACTTCATCGACTGGTAGCTGATGATGGCTTTTCTCTTTGAGGGATATAGTCATAATGTTGACCATTACCTTATATAATAGGCTTTTAGAGGCAATATATTGACCGTTTATCTCAGGACAGTGCAGGAGGTACAGACAGGAATTGCCGGGCGGTTCAAGGCCCGGCGTCTTGCCAAGAACCTGACGCAGAGAGAACTCGCGACGCGCTCGAGCGTGACCTGGAGTTCGCTGAAGCGATTTGAGCGCGAAGGATTGATCGCGCTGGATTCGCTTCTAAATCTAGCCTTGGTGCTGGATTGCCTTGACGATTTCGACAAGCTGGCCGGGGAAAGCCAGCCCATCCCAGCCGCTCAATCGCTCGACGCCCTGCTGGCCGCGCCGGCGCTGCGGCGCAGAGCGACGGGCGGGAAAGGACGCAGCCATGGCATATAGCCCGATCGAGTTGCTGACCGTCTACCTGGACGCGCGAAACCAACGCCGCAAGGTTGGACGCCTCGCGTTCAAGGACAGGCAGGTCCTTTTCGAGTATGACCCCTCATTCATCGCTTCAGGCATCGAGATCTCGCCAATCAAACTTCCCCTCAGGCCCGGAGTATCCATTGCCGACACCGCGATCTTCGACGGCCTGTTCGGCGTATTCAATGACAGCCTGCCGGACGGATGGGGCCGCCTTCTGCTCGACCGCACGGTGGAAAAATACGGTATCCATCGCGGCCAACTGAATCCGCTCGACCGGCTGGCCTATGTGGGGCGCCACGGCATGGGCGCTCTCAGTTACGAGCCGGAGCTGGGGCAGCAAACCATCGATGATGCTCCGCTGGCGCTCGACAGACTCGCGGAGGAATCAGCCGTCGTGCTGGCTGGAGAAAACGAGGAGGTCTTCGAAGAGTTGCTGCGGCTCAATGGCTCCTCTTCGGGCGCCCGGCCCAAGATCGTGACGCAAGTAAGCACCGACAAGAAGAGAATCATTCACGGCCAGCAGGAATTGCAATCCGACTTCGCGCACTGGATGATCAAGTTTCCGTCTTCCCAGGACGCGAGGGACGTGGGGGCTATCGAATACGCCTATAGCCTGATGGCAAAGGATGCAGGCGTGGAGATGGATGAAACCCATCTATTCCGCACGAAAAGGAACAGATATTTCGGCACGAAACGCTTCGACCGGGACGGCGATGCCCGCATCCACATGCACAGCCTTGGCGGCCTGATCCATGCCGATCATCGCAGTCCCAGCCTCGACTACGATATGGTTCTGCGCGTGACCCTGGCCATGACCAGGAATATCCAGGATGCCGAGAAGGTCTATGCGCTGGCCTGCTTCAACGTCCTGGCTCATAACCGCGACGATCATGTGAAGAATTTTTCATTCCTTCTCAACCCGAGAAACGAGTGGGTTTTCGCGCCCGCCTACGATCTGGTCTTTTCCTATGGCCCGGGCGGCGAGCAAAGCATGCTCGTCATGGGCGAGGGAAGGAGTCCCGGCGCAGTCCAACTTCAGGCATTGGGCAAACAACATGGGATAAAGAACGCGCCGGAGATCCTGGCGAAGATAGAAAGGGCCGTGGCCAATTGGCCCCGCTACGCTGAACTGGCAGAACTTTCGCGAAAATCCACTAAAGAGATTGCGGGCAAGATCAACTCGCAGTGATCGTCTACATTCCTTTGTCTGGGCCACGGACGGATCGTGAATCGCAAGCCTATCGCCAGACGCGTTTCGAGTTGGCAAGCACTACCAAGGGAGATGAAGTGGTCCGAACACCCGCGACTGACCTGCTCCCTTGCAGTCCGTCCCGGGTGTGAGAATCGTCGTCCGGCGACGACGCTGACGGCTCAACAGGAATTGCCCGCGCCGATGGCCGGAATATCGCAACCCATGTCTGCCATGCGCCTCGCCTCTCGCCCAGGAGTCGACGAGGTTGGCGCTGCGTGTGGCGTAGAGCCGTCCTTGTCTTATTTCTTGCGTCGGTGCGGTCTTCTCCCCGAAGAGTAAGCCTCGCGTCAGAACACGGGATAGCAGGCTGACATCAGCCGCAGTATCGGATTGCCCAGTCTCGCCTACCTCCCTCGAAGCAAATCACATCTCCAAGGACAATTTATGAAACCCTCCAAGCTCTATGAAGCGCTTCATGCACTCATTGGCGAGCGTGTGTCCCTGCATATCTGGGGACCATGCGGCGTCGGCAAATCACAGATCGTCGGCCAAGTCGCCGCCGACCTTAACTACAGCTTCCTCGATGTCCGGGCGGTCCAACTCGACCCGGTCGACTTGCGCGGACTACCCAGAATTGCGGCGGACCAAACGGAATGGGTGCCCCCGAAGTTTCTGCCCACCACTGGGCAAGGCATCCTCTTTCTCGACGAGCTGACCTCGGCTCCCCAGATGACGCAGGCCGGGTGCTATCAGCTCGTTCTCGATCGCAAGCTCGGAGAGTATGCGCTGCCGGAGGGATGGGTCGTCATCGCCGCCGGCAATCCCGCCTCGGAGCGTGGTGTCCACTTTGCGATGCCGCGACCGCTTCGCAATCGGTTCGTGCATCTCGAGCTTGAGGCCGATCTCGACGATTGGTGCAAGTGGGCAGTCAAGGCCCGCATCCGTCCGGAGATCATCGCCTTCCTACGGTTCAAGCCGGAGCTGCTGCATGCGGCAGACACAACCGCTGACGCCAACGCCTGGCCCACTCCGCGCTCCTGGGAGATGGCCTCGAATGTCCTCTGTGGCGTCGCCAAACGCCGGAATGCAACTTCGCTTTCTGGCACCAGCGAGTTCGAGGCCCAACTCCTCGACGGGACGGTAGGGGAAGGAGCGGCCTCGGAGCTTATCGGGTTCCTGCGGCAGTTTCGTCAGTTGCCGTCGATCGACGAGATCCTCCTCAATCCCGCGAAGGCTGCGGTCCCTACGGAGACCTCGGCGCAGATCGCCGTTGCCACGGCGCTCGGCCGTGTCATGACCGACAACTCCATTGGACGAGGACTGACCTATCTCGACCGCATGCCGACCGAAATGCGCGTCATGGCGGTCCGCGACGCCGCTGCAAGAGAGGTTGCCATCACTCATACGCCAGAGTTCATTCAGTTCGGCGTGGACTACCGGGAGGTGCTGCAATGATTACCGAACGCGCTATGCTCGCGGCCGTCCACATCAGCATCTGGTCGGCCGTCAAACACGACCGCAAGGTCAGCCGCGATGTCGCCGATCAACACGGGGCGCACCAGAGCGCTGGCCGGTACAATAAGCAGCTCCTGCGAGGTGCAGACAAGCTGGACGAACTGCGAACGCTCGCAGGCCAGATCCGGCAGCACTTCTACAAGATCACCCTTCCGTGGTCCGATGAGGGCTTCCGCCTGCTGCCGTCCAACTTCTACTTCGGCCTGATGGAGCGGATGCGGGAGTTCGAGACGAGCTTCGAGCAAGGAGTGGACAGCTTTCTTGCGATCTATCCGCAGTACATCGACCAGGTACGCCCGGAGTTGAACGGACTCTTCCGGGAGGAAGACTATCCATCATCTGAAAAGCTGCGAACGAAGTTTGGCGTGAAGCTCGAAATTCTGCCGATCCCATCCGGCGCTGACTTCCGGGTACAGATGTCGGCTGAGGAGCGGGCTCGTGTCTCCCGCGAGATCGATGCTAATGTGCGCCAGTCGCTGGCCCGCGGCACCGAAGACCTTTGGAAGCGGCTGCGCGAAGTGGTCTCCCACATGGTGGATCGGCTCCACGAACCCGAGTCTCGCTTACATGGGTCGCTGGTGACGAATGTCTTCGACCTGGTGGAGATTCTTCCGCGCCTGAATGTTCAGGGCGACGAGGACCTGAATCGGTTCGCGGAACAGGTCAAGCAGCGGCTCTGTAACTACTCAGCGCAGGATCTCAAGAAGCATGACCTCCTGCGCGTCACGACGGCGGCAGACGCGGCGAAGATCGTGGCGCAGATGGACGGCCTCTTGCAGGACCGCGAGGCAAGCGAGGAACCGCAAGTCGAGCCAGTACCCAGCGTCGAAAGCATCCTCGACCATATGTCGGCCTACATGGGAGCTGCGGCATGAAGGCCCAGACGACCATCGAGCGACGTCTTCAGAAGGCGCGCACCACTCTGCTGCTCGACCATCCCTTCTTCGGCTCTCTCCTGTTCCGTTTGAAGGGACGGGAGAGCCAGTCGATCAAGACCATGGCCACTGACGGGGTCTCGCTGTTCTACAACCCCGACTTTGTCGACACACTCAATGCCGCGACCCTTTGCGGGGTCCTGGCCCACGAGGTGCTGCATCCGGGACTACAGCATCATGTGCGCCGTTCGGGACGTGACCCGAAGCGTTGGAACGAAGCTTGCGACTACGCCATCAACCCGATCCTGCTCGATGCCGGTCTCCATCTGCCGGAGGGCATTCTGGTGGACGATTGTTTCCGCGAGATGAGCGCGGAACAGATCTACAACCAGCTCCAGAAAGAATCAGAGCAAGAGCCACGCGATTCGGACGAGACGCGGGAAACCGCAGGAGATGGAACTGCTTCTCCTGACGCTACCCCGGGGGATTCCAGTGAACCATCAGCCCCAGTTACAGAAGGCGGAATCGGACAGGTGCTGGATGCGCCTGCGGCCGACGCGGAGACCTCAACGGCTGAGGAGCAGGCAAGGGAGTGGAGCATCTCTGTCAATCAGGCGGTCACGCTCGCAAAGCAGACTGGCAAAGTTCCCGCGGGCCTGGAGCGCTCCCTCGATGGAGCCGCCGAGGCATCCATCGATTGGCGGGAGTTGCTACGCCGGGAGTGGTCCGGGACCACACCTGCCGACTACAACTGGATGCGTCCCAACCGGCGCCACATCTGGGCGGAACTTTACCTCCCTGGAGTGGTTCGGGAAGGAATAGACGAGGTTGCGATCGCAGTGGATTGCTCCGGCTCTGTGAACTCGCGCCAGTTGCGTCTGTTCGAAACCGAGGTGCGCTCAATCCTTGAAGGCCAACGACCGCAACGCGTCTACGTTCTTTACTTCGACGCGGTCGTCAATAAGGTCGAGACCTTTGAGGCAGGGCAGCGTGTCTCGCTCAACCCGGTCGGCGGCGGAGGCACAGAGTTTGGGCCCTGCTTCGAGTGGCTCGACGAACATGGCGTTCGCCCTCAGGCTCTCGTGTTCCTGACGGATCTCTACGGGTCATTCCCAGACTCGGAACCGGCATACCCAGTCCTCTGGGCGTCCACCGGAGGCCGACGGGCGCCTTTCGGACAAGTTGTTCCGATGCAGGCCGCCTGATTTCTTCCAGTCGGATGATCGAAGGAGGTTCAACATGGAGAGGATCATTCGTATCTTCACGGATGGCTCAGCTATCGGCAATCCCGGTCCTGGCGGTTGGGGCGCCGTAATCATCGACGACCAGAAACTGCGCGAAATTTCCGGGGCCTTCCCGTGGACCGATATCTCTGAAATGGAACTCGTGGCGGCGGTCGAAGCTCTCCGCTCGGTACCAACTGGATCGCGGATCGAGTTGTACTCGGACTCCGAACTCCTGATTTTGGGCATGCGCGGCTTTGTCTTTCGCTGGGAGAGCCAAGGATGGCGCAACCGGCGCGGTGTCGCTCTCCAGCACCGAGATCTATGGCTCGAACTGGTCCAACTCAATCTTGCTTTAGAGATCCGATGGAGATGGCTGCGAGGACATAACGGCCATCGGTGGCAGAGCCGAGCCGACGCGCTCGCCTATCGGGCGGCGAGGAGCGTCGCCATTCCTCAGAGTATCGCTGCATGACAGCTTGCGCGACAGCCGCGATGTGACACCAGAAAAAACGTTTTGTAGGAGTTCAGTGATGACGAATATTGCGGAATCCCATTCCTTGTTTGAGATCGACGATGAACTGGATGACCTGCTCGAGCAGATCGAGGAGCGGGTTGGGGCTGAGGGACAACCCGCCGAAGAACTGCTGTCACGCTTTCGGGCCTTCTGCGCCGCGCACGGAGAGAAGGTAGACCGGATCGGCCGCTTTGTCCGGACGATGGAAGCCCGCGAGCAGTTCTGCCGGGCTGAGGCCGCGCGCCTTGGCGAACGAGCGCGCGCGACGGCGAATAAGGTGGAACGGACCAAATCGATGGTCCTCTTTTACCTAATAAGCCGAGAACTCAAAAAGATCGAGGGTCGGGAGTTCACCCTGCGGATACAGAAGAACAGCCAGGATTCCGTCCGCATCCTCGACGAAGAGACTCTGCCAATGGCCTTTCGCAAGGTCGATGCGCGAGTAGGTGGTGTTCTCTGGGAGACGGTTCTTTCCTATCTGCCGAAAGACCTGGAACGCGCAATGGCGGCTAGCATCCAAGAGATGAAGCCCGATACCGAAGCGATCAAGGCCGCTTCGATGCGTCATGAGGAGGTCACCGGCACGGAAGTGCGCCGTGGGTCCCATCTGCGGGTGACTTGATTGGGGTTGGGTAGATGAGTTGACGGGAGAAGTCTCGCACCACGCTGTGCGCGTTGAAACACGAGAAGCCAACAAAATCTTTAATGAGCCAACCACTGACGACTTGGCAGCCCGCATGCCGGCTCACGAATGCTCCTGCATTCTTAAGGAGATGGTTGTACCCAGCGCCCTCCGCGGGGTTCAAGAGCAAAAAAAGCTTATTCTCTCCAAGCATCAAGGCATGCCCCAATTCCCTTCGGTGAGATTGACTGAAGTAATCATCTTGCTCTCCTCTGTATTCATACGGCTTGACGCTACCTGTTCTAAACGGGACAACGTCTGAATTCGGTACCGGGCAAGGGACGATGGTTCGTTTGAACCTAACTTAGGACCGGTCGATTCCACGGCCGGCCCGCCTGCTTTCCCTCGCACCCCAGCGGGCTGACGATTAAGCTGACATGTCGATAACGATCTTCCCGAGAGGGCCCCTTGCGAGCGCATCCAGGGCCTGATCTACCTCGCTAAACTTGAATTGGGAAGCAATCACTGGATGAAGCTTTTTCAAAGCGAAGAACTCAAGCATCCGTTCAAACATTGCTCGTGATCCCGTTTCGATTCCCCTCACACGTAAATTCTTATTCATCACCGGGGCGATATCGAAGTTGGTTTTCCAACCGTCTAGAACACCGACGATCGCAACCGTCCCCTCGAACGCAGCGGCGCGAGAGGATCGGACCAGCCCTCCGCGAAGGCCCATGTCAACAATGAGTCTGGCTCCTTGGCCGTCCGTCATCACATGAACTTCTGTATCCCAATCCGGGTGTGTTTCGGAATTGATTGTTTGCCAAGCTCCGAGTTCACGTGCATGCGCCAATTTCTTATCAGAGCGCGATGTGACGATTGGCTTCAATCCGAGAGCGACAGCAATCTGAAGTGCGAACGTCGCTACACCTCCGGTTGTCTCGATCAAGATGACATCCCCATCTGAAACGGACCCAATCTCCGCGAGGGCATGCCACGCAGTGATCGCAGCTGTCGGAAGCGTCGCTGCTTCAAAATCGCTCAGGTAATCGGGAATCTTTACCAGTGCATCCTGTTCAACGATGAGGGTCCGCGCCAGCACGCCATCGTGGGCATTACTTGCTAAGGAGCCGCGGAACCGTGTCGCATCCAGCGGACCGTCGATCCACAACGGAATGATCGTAGGGCTCACACGATCTCCAACCCGAACCCTCGTGACATCACGCCCGACTGCCGATACCACGCCAACTGCGTCTGAGAAAGGGATTCTCTCCAGAGCAGGTTTGCGACTCTCGTTTCCTCGAATGAATGGCAGATCGCGGAAGTTGAGGGATGTCGCGGTAATATCAACCTGGACACTCGCCTCCCCGACGGCTGAAACCTCTTCCGAATATCTCTTGAGGCCGCCTAACCCATCTGTTCGATACACTTCAGTTTTCATAAATCCTCCAACACAGAACCCTGACGAAAGATCTGCTACTTACTAAGAAAAGACTACCGATGTAGTCGGGCGAGCATCCGGATTGCATCCACCTCGCTTATGGAGCCGACGATCGACAAGTCGCTCAGTCGGCTTGAAGTTGTTCGTCGGCAATCGTTTCTTCTTCTGCATTAGGACTATCGCTCTTGGGCTTGATCTTGGCTGAAGAGAGCATCGCCACGGCGAGAATGATCAGCGCCATGCCAACGAATTCTGCGGTTTCCATCCGTTCATTAAGAAAAAGAAAACCAAGAAGGACAGCTACGATGGGGTTTATGTATGCGTGAGTGGCAACTTTGGCGACCGGGACGTGCTCCAGCAGGTAGACATAGCTGGAATAGCCGACAAGCGAGCCACCAGTGATAAGCCACGCCAAGGAGCCGAAGGCGGCCCTGTTCCAGTGAGCCTGCGGCCATTGCCTGAGCATGCTGGCCAGAATCAGATTGAAAAGGCCAGCGAAAATCATCTGCCAGGCGGACGACACAAAGTTATTGACGAGCAGTCGTTGATGGCGCGAGTAAAGGCTACCGACGGCCCAGCTCAGTGCGCCCGCGAGACAAACGAGAATGGCTATGACCCGGGTCATGTCTGTAAAAAGGCCGAGCTTCAATGCTTCATGCAGAGTGGGCCCAAGCAAGGCAATCATACCGAGGAAGCCAAGGAGAATCCCGAGCCAACCACGCAGGTTGAGCGGTTCTCCAAGTGGGAGGGCCATCTCAAGAAGGGCGATATAGATAGGCGTGGCAGCGAAGATGAGTGATGCGAGTCCGCTGGGAATGAATTTTTCCGAATAGACCAAGCTGGTGTTGCCGACGGTTAGCAGCAGAAATCCGATGACTGAGAGCTTAGTGAGCGTGCGCAGAGGCCAAAGAATACGCAAATGGCGAAGATGGCAGCAGAAGAGCAAGATTCCACCGGCGACCGAGAAGCGTACACCGGTGAGAACCAAAGGTGGAAGTTGGGCCACTCCAATACGTATTGCAGTGTAGGTCGAGCCCCAGAAGAAATAGACACAGGCAAAGGCCACAAAAATGAAAGCCGATGAAGGAGTCTTACGATTGAACCGCAAAGGCGAAGCCAATTGGTTGGGATGGTGCGAACGGCGTTTCATGGGCTTTCCGTGGAGTCCTGAGTTTGGGCGTTCCGGATGAGGACACAGTCGACGCATTCGGTCTTTACAGAGCGCCTCGATGCAACATGCACTGCGTCTGCTCTGCGTCGATTGATGATTGTGTGTGCTAGCAGGTAGAACCTGCTGTGTCCTTTGCCCCGAACACCTGCTGTTTTGATGCAGAGCAAAAGTATGAACTCGATTAATGCGAGCGGTGCGGGTGTTAGCGCGTCGGCAAGCGCATACGCCGTCACTGCAATCACTGCTGCATTCTCAGCCAAATGATGCTCGTCCATTTTGTCGAGGGTATCGGCAGCCTTGTGGTGATACCTGAAATAGAACCGTGTGTCTTACGTAGGAGCGAGGCTCGGCTCGCCATCCGCGAACATCGGCGCAAGATCTTTCGAAGGGTTCCCTTCGACTATCGTTAGCGTGCCTGCTCCAATCGGCTTGAGCGCCTCGGCTACTGGAGCAAGATACAGCTTCAGATCGGAGGAGCTGAGCAATAGACCAGTCGGATGATCAGAGCCAAGATCGCTCTCCATGACCGCGATATGATTCTCGTATTCTGATGCGTGCTCTTTCCCGTATGTTATCGAGCCGCTCGCTCCGAGCTCCTCGTTCATCCAAGCGCCAAAGCGAATGGTGCGCAGGCGGTCCATGGTCCCGATCTGATCCTTGGTCCAAGGACTGGCGTCGGCCTCCGCGAGCGGCGGAACACGAGCAGCGACTAAGTGCGGCGGCCTCGCTACAGGAGGAGTTTGCGCCCGAGAGATCGAGACGAAACAGACAGAAAGCAATAGTGCAGCGGGTACACGTTGAAGACGCTTCATCAGGTAACCCCGGTTCGAGGTCTCGTAAGGACGACCAAGGCTTGTTCTTAAGAAAATCGAGCTTTCATAAAGCCTCTAACGAAGTCTAAAAGCGTGAATAGGCCATGTACATATATTAGAGAAGGCGCCATACTGATTTATCCTCTGAAAAAGAGGTCAATCATGCCGCGTACCTACAAGTCATCAGCACTCGATGCTATGGACAAAAAGATCATCGAAGTACTCCTTCTCGACGCACGCATCTCGATAAAGGAGTTGGCAAACAGAGTTCAGCTTTCAGCGCCAAGTGTCTCTGAACGGGTCGAACGGCTGCAGGAGCGCGGCATAATTCGACGTTTCACTGTTGAGATCGATCCGGTAAGCCTTGGATATGGCCTCCAGGCCCTTGTACGAATCAAACCACTCCCCGGCAAGCTACAGGTCGTACAGAAATTGATTGAGGACACGCCGGAGTTTTCCGAATGCTCCAAGGTTACGGGGAACGATTGCTTTATCGCGAGGTTGCACGTCTTCACGATTAGTCATCTCGATCAGATCCTTGACCGGGTATCTCGTTACGCCGAGTGCAACACCTCGATTGTGAAAGCACAGCCTGTTCGTGGCCGACTGCCACCATTTTGAAGCGTTTGCCTGCAAAGGCTTTGCCGATTCGATCATTGCTTATGGAGTTCTTGGCCTTTGCCCTCTTCTCCGCGCGCATCACTCGCTCGCACTTCGTTTCACCGTTCTTGAGCTAAGACAGAGCGCTGCAAATACTTGGCGATGCAAGAAGCTTGTCCACATCTGCAGATGTGGAGCTTCACGCTCTGTTCGCCCAGTTGACAGAGCCCTTCGATCCTTCTGAGATCAAATGGCGTGTCACATACACAATCGATACGGAAGTCGCGGAGCCGTGATTGCGTTCGCGGACCCACGCGCCTATAGCGACCGGCTCAACCACATCTTCAATCCCAGCGGTTGGACCCGGACGTATGAGGTCAACACGGTCTCGTCGATCACTCGGATGAAGAAGGACAAGCTCATCCAGACAGGCAGGGTCTTGGTGACTGTACTTTGACCAGCGCTGGATTAGGGACCCACGCCGACAACGGAAAAGATTGGGCTGACGAAGAGAACGCACTGACAAGCTGACAGGCGCAGGCATTCAAGCGTACCTGTATTTGCTTCGGTCTCGGGCATTATCGCTACAACTTCGCTGAGATCTGGGTTCCATTCAACCAACATCGTCAACCTCTCCACGTTCCAACACTCCCTCAATGGACGCTCCCCAAGTCAATTGCGACAGCGAGAAAATAATTCCGGTGCGAGTCCTCGACCCGCGGCGATGCAGCGAGACCCGATAGACCAGAAGACAACGGCAGAGATCGAAGGTTTCCGGCGCATTCTCGGAGATTCCATCTACGGGGAGGTCTTGTGGCGCGTAGCGCAGGCACGCGCGCAAACGCCATCCCCAACGCCCAACTCCAGTCGGACGTCTCCGGAGCGATAGAAAGAGCGGCACGCGGAATTCGCAAAGCCCACTCGCTGTCCGAAGAGATCGGAGAGCTTTCGCTGCCCAGAAGTTAGTAAACACAATGCGACTTCACGGTACCGATCCGGAACGTACGTGAAGCGGGTAGGCCTACAGCTTCTGGCCCAGTCGCTTTTCCAATGAGTTGCGGTAGGTTCTGCTGACGCGTGGATGGGAACCGTCTTTCAAGAAAACCTCGAACTCTCCATGCGAAAGGGGTTCGAGCTGCACAATGCTTTCGATATTGACGATGGCGGAGCGATGTATGCGAAGAAAGCGGCTAGGGTCGAGACTCTGCTCCAGATCAGCTAACGAGGCTCGGTAAAGAACTTCTTTCTCGGAGGTATGGAGGGTGACATAGACCCCAGCCGCTTCGATCCACTCGACGTCTTTCACACGCACGAACCTTGTGATTCCGTTCGTCTTGATTGCCAGCCGGTCCAGATAACGCGTTTCCGTCGCTTGCATCGCTATCACCCGCGCAACGTTTTGGCCGAACTCCCGAAGATGGAGGTCATCTCTTCGCCTCTTAACCCGCGTTAGCATCGTCTCGAACCGCTCATCGCTGAAAGGCTTAAGGAGATAGTCCAAAGCATTTGCTTCGAAGGCTCGGATGGCATGCTGGTCGTAGGCAGTGACGAAAACCGTAAGGGGCATATTCTCCGGACCAATTGCTTCAATCACTTCCAAGCCATTCAACTCAGGCATCTGCACATCGAGAAGCACCAGGTTGGGCTTTTCACTGAGGATCATTCGTACTGCGGTCTCCCCATCGCCTGCTTCTTGCATAGAACACACTTCTGAATCTTGGTTCAACAAGTCGGAGATGCGCTGGCGCGCTGGTGCCTCGTCATCCACGATGAGTGCGCGGATACCGTCAGGCTGTAAGGCAGTCATCCGTTTCCTTTCGTTTGCGCAACGGAAATGAGATGGACACCTCTGTTCCGCCCTCACTTCTCCGCCGGACATCGAATTGGCTCGTATCGCCTGGATACAGTCCGGCGAATCGCTCCCGTGTCACCGAGAGACCCACTCCCTTATGAGTATCGAACGACCAGCCAGACGATAATCCCACGCCATCGTCCAACACCTGGATGAGAAGCCTCTCCTCGAAGCGCTGCGCACTCAAAACAATTGCCCCACCCCGAGCTCTTTTGGAAATGCCGTGGCGGATGGCATTCTCCACCAACGGCTGGATGAACAGACTGGGAACCAGAGCATCTTTTACGTCTGGAGCGATTCTCATCTCGATTTTCAAGGCATCGCCGAAGCGGATCCTTTGGATGGCTAGATAGTGGTCAAGGAAAGCTAATTCTTCGGCAAGAGATATCTCGTGAACTCCTTGTGAGTTCAGAGAAAGGCGTAGCAAATCGCCCAGATGTTCGATCATTCTTCTGGCAAGTTTGGGTTCACGCTCAACTTGTGAGGCTACGGTGTTGAGCGCATTGAAGAGGAAATGTGGATCTAACTGCATACGCAATGCGTTGAGGCGAGCTTCTGAAAAGTTCCTTTGCAGTCGCTCCATCTGAAGTTCAGCGGAGACATAGCGCTGGTGGTAAAGGTAGGCTTCCCACACGCCAACGATGAGGCAGTACACCAGCATGCTCCAGAACATTTCTCTGAGGGCTTCCGCGATGACTCCCGTCCCGGACAGCCTAGACCATGCCCCTACGCCGAGCACAGCTTTCAAAACGGCCTCGACGTAGCAATACACAACAGTCACCAAGGGGCCTAAGAAGAGGTGCGAGACAAGGCGCGGCACGATCCGTTGCGCTGTAAAGGGTAGAACATGATCCAATGCGAGGATGCCGGGAACGAGGATTCCCCAGGCCCACCATTGCGCCAGCGCCGACATAAGTACCTTATAAAGATCACTGTTCTGCCCAAGCTGAGGCAAAGCAAAGATCACGGCAATCGCCGTCCAGAAGACGATGGAAACAACCGACCACCGGAGAGTGCTTTTCATCATGACTCCAGTCATCTGACTTCAGCCATTCTGACAGATCAAGATCGTCGACGTAATCGTCGGCGGCGGTGGAAGGGCCGTTGAGACGGTGCAACTTCTCGCTCTGTCTGTTCTGCGTCCAGTTCGCTCGATCTCCATACCGTTCTGCAACCACCAGGACCGCTTCAGAACATATCGTCCAGATACGTGGTGAAAGCGCGTAGCTTCGCGTTAGACATCCCTGCTCTCACATCCAGATGTGAGCCTGGCGGCCGTCGTCTTGAAGGAGATACTCATGAACCGTTTCATCAGCAGCCAACTTTTTGCTCTCACGATTCTGATCGGCACGGCGAGCTTCGCTCAAAGCCCAAACCCTGCCGAGAGCAACAAGACGGTCCCTGCCGGCACCGCTTCGGATACTATCGATGTTCAGCATGTGATCGACGCCTACCACGAAGCCGTTCTGAACCACGACGGATCTCGGCTAGCGAGTCTATTTATTCCTCAAGGCGGTATGTGGCTCAACGTGCTTTCCGATGACGCTTACGCCCGCGCTAAAGCGAAATCACCGGATGCGGTGAAGATTCGCGTAGGAAGCTACACGGATTTCGCAAAGGTGGTTTCGACCTCAAAGGCCAGCTTCAATCCGACGCACACACATCTGCAGCAGAACAGCGACGGGACGATTGCTTCGGTGTACTTCGACTTCGTGTTCCTGGTCGACGGACAAGAGCAAAACCGAGGGAGCGAGACTTGGGTTTTGGTCAAGGGTACCGACGGTTGGAGAATAGCGGCAATAACCTATTCGTCAAATCCACACACGTCATAAGCATTCGCCCCGAATGCCTTGTCCGTTCTCGGCACTGAGCGAGAACGGCAAATGAGCAGAGCACAACAAAAGGATAACAATGCATAGGTTCCAACTCGGCATACTCGTAATTACATTTTGCCTCTCGCTGCCTAATTCCGCCAGCGCAATCGAGCCGGACGCTAAAGCGAGCCAGGTAATCTCGATGAACTCAAGTCATTGGCATCCTGTCAGTGAGAAGTCTGACGTGCAATATGTAGTGAAGGAAGGCTTCCCCGATGGAATCATCGTTCTGAAATCGGGGGATCTCGCCCTCAACGAACTTTCCTTTCGTGACGGCACGATTGAGTTCGATATGAAACCGCTGGCTGAGGACATACCGGGCATACGCTTCCGGCAGCGTGATCATCAGAACGGCGAGGAGTTCTACATTCGCAGTCTTCCAGATTGCAGGGCCGAGAACGATTGCATCCAGTACAGCCCGGTGATCAACGGCTTTATGCTTTGGAACGTCTACCCCGAATACCAGAAGCGGGCTCCTGTCTTCGCCGATGGTTGGAATCACGTGCGGCTGGTGGTTTCGGGCAAACGGATGAACGTCTTCATCAACGACTCCGTCCAGCCCACGCTCTCAGTCGGTGAACTTCTCGGAAATACCCAGCAAGGCGGTTTGGAACTGCACGGCCCCGCGGCTTTTGCCAATCTTGTGGTCACGCTGGGCAAGACGGACGGCTTGTCCCCTGTTCCGCTTCCCGACAGCATGGGAAACGCGGCTGGAATCGTCCATGCGTGGGAGCTCGGACCACTGACACCTTTGCACTATGGATCGGTCCTTACGTACGCTGAGCGGCCGCAAGACCCGAAAGCATGGAAGCCCGTTCACTCTGAGCGATTCGGAATCGTCAACCTCAACCGGCAATTCAACGCTTCCAAAGAAGCGCCAGCGCTGACCTGGGTCAAGACCTCTGTCGATTCCGATCGAGATCAGCAGAAACAAGTCTCGCTGGGCTGGATTGGCCAGACGTGGGTCTTCGTGAATGGATCTCTGATCACCTCTGGCAAGAATTTCTACTACCCGGAGTCAGAGCGGCGCGGTCCGGATGGCCGTCTCTCGTTGCAGAACGGCTCATTTTTGATTCCACTGCATCGTGGCCACAATGAAATCACGATTGCTCTGTATAGCTCAGTCCACGACGATGCCCGCTCTCGGACCGCTTACGGCTGGGGCTTGGCCATGCGCTATGACGATGTGCGGGGTCTCGCACTCTCACGCTAAATTGACTTCCGAGCGAGTAATTCCTAAAGATCTACGCGCAAATCTTGGATTCTTCCAACCGCTACGAGTGGCGGACACTACGAAGTCCAAGCGGATACCTGCGCAAGGGCTATGCCACTGAACTGCCGGCCGCTTTGTAGATCTCTTCAACGGCCAGTAAATCCTTAAGGCCCTCTTCGCCTGGTGTTGCTGGCTCGGTGTTGTGCAGAACGCAATTTGCAAAGTGGGTGACCTCAGAGACGAACTGGTCGGGATCGTATACAGCACCGCTGCCTGCAAGGTCGCCTGCCTGGGTTTTTCCCGTGTACTTCAGAATCGTGTCTCCGTAGGTAAATGCTGGCTCTACCCGAACGTGTCCTGTAGTGCCATTGATCTGGAAAAAGTTTGTGCCACTCTGTCCATAAGAACTTCCACATTCTGCAAGGATGCCGGAGGGAAACTTCAGAAGACAATTGACGGTCTCCTCCACCGAACTAAACTTCCCACTCTTATCTCGTGTCGCTACAAATGCCCTAACATTCCCAGGCTCTTCCCCCGTGAACCAGCGGATTGTGTTAAGTGCATAGATTCCGAGATCGAACATGGAGCCACCGCCGGCGAGCGCTCGGTTGAGCCGCCATTCCTGTTTGTTTTTCATTCCGTAAAAGCCCGCTTGAAACTGCAGGATCTCGCCAAAGGCTCCAGAATGCACCATGTCATGCAACTTCAGAAATACAGGCTCATAGTGTAGACGGTAGCCAATCATCAGTTTGACGCCAGCATGGCGACACGCATCGATCATTCGTCTGCATTCAGTGGAGGAAATAGCCATCGGCTTCTCACAGAAGACATGTTTACCTGCTTCAGCCGCCCTGATGGTGTACTCACAATGCATGCTGTTTGGCAGGGCGACGTAAACAGCATCGATGGTGTGATTGTTGCGGATGCTATCGAAAGTCTCGTAGGTGTAGATCGAGCGATCAGGGACACCATACATTGCCCCGAACTTCTTCCCCTTTTCCTCCGGATGACCGGTGACCAGGCCCGTCAGCTTCGCATTCTCAGACTTGCTCACCGACCGCATGAAAACCTCGGCGATGCTTCCCAAACCAATCGGCGCGATGCCGACTCGTTGCTGAGCGGGCACGGTTTGCGAAAGACCATTTAGAGCAACCGAAGCGGATGCAATGACGGCACTCCTGGTGAACGTTCTTCGTGTGAGCTTAGACATTCTTCATCTCCGAGTTACGTACCTATCGTTCACGAGCCCACTCGTGGATCCATCGAAACGGGTGACAAAGGCTTGCCCCTTTACAAATCTCTCATCATTTCCGGCGCAAGAGCGTCGCGGTTCTGTCGGAAATGAGGCTTCATTTAGACGAAGCGAACTCGAATTTGTGTCCCCCGCCTTGCGAAACTTTGCGATCATCCACCCGGACGCTTCGCGGATACTTTCCAATTCGCCTGTCCTTTGAGAGTAGCTGTAGCTTCCGACCAGCCAACCTATCGACGCCAACTGACCTCTCTTACGCAGTGAATGCAAATTCACCTTAGGATGGATCGAGGTTGAATAGCTGACGCCAACGACAGGGCAGCCTACGGCCTGACATTGTGGGTTCACGGGTTGCTGGGACAAGGACGATCGGGATTTCCTGAACGGGGTATCCACTGCATGCCTTGCCTGGACCCCATGTGGGGGTCGTACGAAACCATCCTACGTTTTCCATCGCGCAGAATTGGAATGCTGATCGGCGTGTGAAAGCTTGCCGCGATTGGATTGATGTCGATGTCGGCAGTGATGGTATCTCCGTTCTGTAATCCTGCCCTGGCCGCGGGCGAGCCGGGGACGAGCCCTGCGATCGTCGACCCCGCCTGAAGACGAACCGGTGCGCGGAATCCCAGATCAAAGATCCCCACTTGCGTTGAGACCGCCACGAAACAGTCGCCGAACGCATTGGGTGCGGGCATGAGCAACCTGCCGTCCATCATGTTCTTCCAGTCTGCAAATGCCCACGCTCCAACATTTTCTTTGAGGACTGCGATCCAGGTTTGCTCTGTAGCAGGTGATCCGCTACGAATGCGCCTACTTGTTTCGTTCACAAGGTCCAGAACATGCAGCTTGGAACCACGATTTCGCAGCTTACCCTCAAGATCAGCGAAGTAAAGCGCTCCGCGTGCATACGGAACAGTCCACGCATTGCGGCCAGACCACATTACTTTCGAAAGATCATGATTGGGAACCGTTGCCAAAGCGTTGGAGTAATACGTCGCAGCCTCCCTGTTGATCAGGTCGAGGTATTCGCGAGGCGTGTACAGGCCTCCCGAGTATGGCAAGATAAGCTTGAAATAATCTGCCGTACCCTCTGTGTACCAGTCGCCGTCATCTCCGGGTGCCGCGTCGAGGTCTTCGATCAAGGCATGGACCATCTCGTGTGCAACGAGGTCGTGCAGGTCTTGGCCGCCAGGATCCCTTCCCTTGGGCAGATAAAGCAGGAATGACTCGTGAGCCGCTCGCCCGCTGGTAATCGGGCCTCCGTCATAAGAGCGAACCATGAATCGGAACGGCGTGGCAGGAGATCCATGAAACGCCTCGCGCTCTACGTCATACGCTCGAGTTGTCCATGGGCTAACGATCTTTAGCGCGTCTGGCAGAAGGCCCAGGGAGTACATACCAAAACCCTGAGCTGGCGGGGGAGATGGAAAGGTCAGGAGCGAGCCTGCCAGGAATAGCGTGGTCCCGAGAGTGTCTCGGTCTAAATCCTGATGAAAATCACCCAGCCCATACGACGAGACGGCAATCTGGCCGGCGGCCAAACGCCAATGCACCTGTACGTGCATTGGACCGTCAATAGGGGGCAGACACAAAAAGCTCATGAACGCCCCAGAGAGGCCGTTGCCAGCTTCTTGTATGTCGACGTGGGGCCCACGTTTCGGAGTCTCCTTCAGTGCGACCGGGACGAGGTAAGAGACATGTACCGGTCCATAGGCAGGCCTCGATGATTGCCAAATCTGGAACTCGCCGTCCTCTTCTTTGCGCCGGCCCAATGGCGCAAACGATAACTGACCTTGATCGTCACTCGCCTTAAGATCATGGAGTTGATCCGTGACCCGCTGGAGCATCGGCTCCAACGTGTCGAACTGAAGAACAAGAGGTTTGCCATCGCCCGCGCCCCACTCTGAAAGCACATAGTCCAGCTCGATGGCAGTTGCACGACCCTCAGCATCGGTCTTTGGAGTGAGTACGAGATTCACGATCGGCTTGGATGACTGAGGTGACAGGTCTTGAGCGTGACAACAACAATTAGCAGCCAGCACCAGGAAGAGGAACGTTGCTCGGCGGCTTACCGCTGCCGCAATGGAAATGAATTCCAGAGGATCACCGTTGGCAGGCTTGCGTCTTGACATCTTCTTTAGGATAACGATCATAGCGACGTAATGACAAACGCCTCTCGTAAGTTAATGCCAAGGTCTAACGTCGGGGAGTGAACTGGTGTGGCCCGCGCTACATGGTCTTTAGTACCGCGCGAAATGCGGGCGTTTTCAACAACAAGAATAGTTGAGGTGCCGCCGCCGATTTCAATTCGTGGTAAATCGCCAATGCACTCAGCGAGACGCATTTTATCTCCGCTAAGGTGGAATTCCGGTAGCTCGCAGGCCGGTTCCCACCAGCGCCTCCCTGCTTTATTTCACAACAACTGTGGTTTAAAGCCCTAACTTTGCCGCTTTGAAAGCATAATGTTGCTGGCCTGCCTAACGGTAAACGCCTCATTTCACATTAGGGAAACTCTGCACAAGTTCTGCGACTGCTGCCTGATGGCTTAATCTGATGGTTAGGGGTGGATGGCGAATGAGGCAGCAGACGTTTGCGTCGCAGTCGAGCTTTGAGAAGTATGGGCG
>Ga0080006_1138766_pt1 | contig 29695 bp, 22 predicted proteins | sample RS3BMetagenome_FD_69209 | JGI IMG/M metagenome (GOLD analysis project Ga0080006, IMG submission 69209) | Ferric oxide microbial mat and aquatic microbial communities from Rainbow Spring, Yellowstone National Park, USA - RS3B (SPADES... ...
GGAGGAGAACACCAAGGCCATAGAGGAGCTCAGGACAGCGGTGGCGGAACTGGGCAAGAGGACGGAGGAGAACACCAAGGCCATAGAGGAGCTCAGGACCATGACCCTGAAGAACGCTGAGTCCATAAGGATCCTGGAGAGAACTGTGGCGAATCTAGTCAAGGCGGTTAAGGGGATCAATAGAAGACTGGGAGGGTTGGAGAACACCTTCGGCCTCATAATAGAGGACTCCGTTAATAGGGATCTGGTCTCCTGGTTCAAGTCTGAGGGGATAGAGCTGCCCAGCTTGAGAGCTAGGACACTGAAGGTCGGGAACAGAGTGCTTGAGTTCGACTTCTACGCTGAGGTCGGGAACAAGGTCTTCGTTGGGGAGATCAAGACTACCTTGAGGGAGAGAGATGTGACCAAGTTCGCCCGTAAGGTTGAGCTACTGAGGTCCCACTTAAAGGGAAGAGAGGTGATCCCCCTAATCATATACAGGAATAGGATGGGGAGGCCCATAGCCCTGGCTAAGGGTTCCAACATAAGGGTCCTCAAGTACCTTAAGGGAGGAGCTTTTGAGGAGATCGCCTGATAACACCTTTTCTGTGCAGACTGTAGTATTCTTACGTAACTTTTAGATTATTACTTCTGAATACTGTATGACGGGAGTTGTCTTCCGGGCGTTTGTAGGCGTAAGACCCCTTCCGTGGAGTAGGGATCCCCCCGAAGTTTAAGAAACCCCAAACACTCTGCCAAACAGTCACTGACTAGGTGAGCGGCGCTGAGATGCCTCGGTTGAAGTCAGCGAGGTGCGCCCCTGCTCCAACCCCTGCGGGCGTGAGCACGTCCTCAGGGCTGGGACAGTCCTCTTCCACGATCTCCCAACCGATGAGGGACTCTGCCCACTAGGGTGGGAGGGACGAAGCGAACGGGAGGGTAATACATTCCCCTCGATTGACCCCAAGGGGTTGAGGATGCGCGTGTATAAACCCTCAGGAGGGTAGCGGAATTAAAGTAGTAAACTACCCCGCCCTGACGGACGGGTCTCTGGTGCCAAGAGGAGATGAAGAAAAGTCAGCGTGAAGAACCCCTTCTACTTTGAAACCAGATTAGTTATAACCTCAACTTCGAACGTCTTGCTTATTTCCTGGATTTTGCTCCTTCAGGAAGTTGAGTATGTCTTCACTTTCGAAGACCCTCCTGCGGTACTTCACGACTTGCACACAGTGATAATAAAGTGCGTAGGCGGAATGCGATCCTCTGTCCAATCTGTGCCACATAGTTACGTCTATTTTTATTAAACTAAAAAAATCATTTCCATAAGGGGGCGAAAGGCCCCCTTAACCCCCGTTAAGTTAAAACTTAAGCTGGATGGTCCCCAAGCACCACCCTCACGTCCACCGCGAAAGCTCCCCTCTCATTGATGATCAGTGGGTTTACGTCCAATTCCCTCACGTCTAGGTCTATGATCAACCTGGAGACGTTGGAGATAGTCCTTATGATCGAACCCTCATCGTAGCCCCTCTTCCTGGCCCTGATCATGTCCAGGAGCTTACTCTCCCTGATCATCTCCAATGCCTCGTCTTCGTAGACAGGTGCTATGCCGTAGCTGACGTTCCTCAGAACCTCCAGGTAAATTCCCCCCACTCCTGCCACCACGGCGTGACCGAAGGTTGGGTCCTTGATCCCCCCGACGTAGGCCTCTAACCCGTTCAACTGCTCCTGAATCATAACCCTCTTGGAGAGCTTGGTCAGCGTGGAGAAGACCTCCTTGACGTGATCCCTCTCCACGTTGAGGTAGACCCCCCTCACCTCAGTCTTGTGGATCGGTTGATCCGTAGAGATCTTCATGACCACTGGGTAACCAATGGAGTCAGCCGTCCTCTGCGCATCCTCGTAGTTCTCAGCTATTCCCCACTTCGGGGTCCTGATCCCGTAGATCTCCATGAGCTTCATCCCCTCGTAGTCGCTCAACGTCTTCTTACCCTTGATCAACTCCATGGCCGAGTTCATAGGCTGGGGGACTCTGACCTTCCTCCTGGGCACAGGTCTCTTGACTAACGCCTCCAGGGAGTAGACCGCCTCTTCAGGGAAGGAGAAGACAGGGATCGAGGCCGAGTCCAATATCCTGGAGGCCGAGTCTTCGTCGTAGCCCATGGCTACAGTCACAATCCCTTTCCCCTTGAAGTTGAGGAGTACCTTAGCCACCTCCGTGCAGCTCACCAGGGGGAGAGACTGAACTATTACCAGCTTGGTGCAATCCAGGTCAGCTATTACCTTGAGGACGTTGAGATACCTTTCCCTCCCAGCGTCACCCGAGAGATCCAAGGGGTTCTTGGGGAGGCTCTGCGGGGGTAGGACTCGCCTGAGCTCCTCCTTCAACCTCTCGGGGATCGTCAGCAGGCGTAGATCGGTCCTGGAGATCGCATCCGACGTGAGTACCCCATGTCCCCCTGAGTTGGTTACGACCAAGACCTGTTCCCTCAGGGGTTCTGAGGAGCTGATCAGTTTCGCCAGGTTGAGGAAATCCCTTAAGTTCTCCGTGAACACTCCCCCCACTGCCCTAACAGCTGCCTTAAACACCTCATAGGATCCAGCCAGGCTCCCAGTATGGGTCCTCACGGCCTCAGCGCTCTGCGCCGTGGATCCCCCCTTGATGAATATCACGGGCTTCCTGGAGGAAGCCTGGGACACCATATCGAGGAAATTCCCCCCGTCAGAAACACCCTCGAGGTAGACGAAGATTGCCCTGCTCTCAGGATCCATGGAGAGGTAGTCTATGACCTCGAACTCCCTCACGTCGGCTTGATTCCCCATGCTCACGAGGAAGCTCACCCCAGTCCTGGTCCTCTGAGCCCAGGTGAGCATGTAAGCCCCTATCCCTCCGCTCTGCACCACCATGGCCACCTCTCCCCTCCTCGCGTCTGCGAAGGCGAAAGTGCCGTTGAAGTCTGGAGTGAGTAGACCCATGGTGTTGGGGCCCAAGAACCTCACCCCATGCCTCTTGGCGATAGACACTAACTCGCGCTCCAGCCTCTCCCCCTCATCCCCCACCTCCCTGAAGCCTGAGGTGATCACGACGGCCGCCCTAGTCCCTCTCTCCCCAGCCTCCTCCATTACCTGGGGGACGTAGTCCCTGGGAACTGAGATGATCACCAAGTCCAATTCCCCAGGAACGTCCTTAACCGATCTGTAGGACTGGAGGTTCTCAATGGTTTCTGCCTTATTGTTCACGGGGTAGACCCTCCCCTTGAAGGTGTGTAGAAAGTTCCTCAAGATCACGTTGCCTACCTTCTCCCTGTTCCTGGACGCACCGACCACCGCAATGGACCTGGGCCTGAAAAGGGGATCTAAGGACACAGGTCTCAAACGCGGCGGAGTTTATAAAGAATGGGGGTTCAAAGGGGGCGGAAAACCTCGTGAGGCGGGACGGATAGCCTCCATTTAAATACCTCTTCTTAAATACCTCTTCTCTTGATTTATTATCCAGATACTAGTGATTCTCCTCCCCAGCCCGCTGGGAAATGGGACTGCGGGAGGACATCAGTATCTCTCACTCCCTTTCACGGGATCCAGATTCAATGATTAATCCCCTTTCAGATGGGGTGGACCTCTGATCTACTGGACCTGCCCACCAAATGAGGGATGTAACTCGAACCCGTGGCGGGGAACGCGGGAGCCCTTGAACCCTCCAGGACAGGGAGGAGGTCGGCCTCTTCCCTAAGACGTCGAACTCGACTACTCTTTTAAGGGCTCAAGTTCACTCTCGGGCCATGAAGATCGTGGTGGTCTCAGACCTTCATTACCCCAACTGCGACCTGGAGATGCTAAGGGAGGTGGTGGAGAGGGAATCGCCCTCTGTCCTGGTCCTCCTGGGGGATGTGGTGGTCTCAGGGACTAGGGAGGAGTTGATCTCGAAGCTTGGTTTCAGGGGGGAGATAGTTTACGTTCAGGGGGACGAGGATGCTGTAAGCGGTGACACCGAAGTCTACAGGGTGAAGGTGGGAAGGAGGGACTACGTCATGATGCACGGCCACCAATTCATGAGGGAGGAGAGGCAGTATAGCCTAGCTAGTTTCTTCAAGAGGATCCATGATTCCCTTCCCCCTCTCCTCTTCTGTCTCTACTTCAGGATGAGGCTCAGACTGAGGGGAGAGCACCTGGTGCTTGGACACTCCCACTCCCTCAGGAACTTCCGGTCCCTTAAGTGCACCTGCGCGGGCACCATGAGTAAGGTTAAGAACATCTACAACGACTTAGGCTACGTGGTCGTGGACGAAAGTGGCGTGAGGACGGTGAAACTCAAACAGGGTCAGGGCCCCACAACAGCTTGAAGCGGCTCCTTGAGGAAGGGGGGAATACAGCTGGGATGTGGAGAGGAACTCCGTCTCAGTCCCACAGAGACCCCGTCCGCAAGGATGGTGAACTTACCTCCGCCTGCTAAGCTTTACGCCTCCTTAAGCCCCCTTCTTTATAAGCCAAGGCAGAGCAGATCCCCCTATGTGAACAAGGAGATAGGAAGGAGGGCGGAGAGGGAGATCGTCAAGGTCCTAAGGGGAGCAGGCTTCCACGCCGTCAGGATTCCCACCTCTAACTCCTCGTCCAACCCCTTACCTGACGTCTTCGCAGTGAAGGGTCAAACACTCCTGGGCATAGAGGTCAAGAGCACGTGGGAGGACAGGGTTAAGGTCAGGGGAGAACAGATCAGGAAGGTCCTGGACTTCCTCTCCATGTTCCCTCTGAGGGGAGTGGGCCTCGTGATGGTCAAGTTCAAGTCGAGGTCGGAGTGGAGGTACGTGAGGGTCTCAGAGCCCATCGACCTAGTGGTAACCCTCAACGAGAGTTCCCCCCTGCAGGAACTCCTTGAGACCGCGTAGCCTATTTTAAGGCGGAGTGTCGAATCCTATTCGTGAAGATCAGGAGGGAAACAAACCTCTTCGTGAGGGGGCCCTGTAAGATTAAGGTCCTCTCAGGGGAGGTTAGGGCACAGGGATTGAACCTGAGGGGGGAGATCTCATTGGACGAGGGACAGACCATGACCCTCTACACCCCCTCCGAGGCCCAGTTAGAGATGGAGGGCTGTGAAACTCTCACATTCCCCGATCTAGGGTGGGAGGAGTTGGCGTCCCAGGTGATCTCCACTGGAGGGAAGGTAGTGGTCGTGGGCCCTACGGACTCAGGGAAGACGTATTTCGCCACCACCCTGTCCAACCTCTCCAAGGACTCATTGATCCTGGACGCGGACGTGGGCCAGAACTCCTCCTTTCTCCCCACCTTCGTCTCCCTGGAGCTCAGGCGCAACGGGTCCAGGGAGTTGAAGGGATTGAAGTTCTTCGGCGATATCACCCCCTCCTCTAACCCAAGGCTTCACGTGGAGCAAGTGGTCTCCATGGCTCGAGGGAACTGTATAGTGGACACTGACGGTTGGTTCAGGGGTTTCAGCGCGCTCAGGCACAAGCTGGAGCTCCTGGAGAGCCTCAATCCGGACCACGTCCTAGTCTTCGATGAGAGGTTGAGCGACTTCCTGAGGCCCTTGCTGGGGAGCAGGGTGAAGCTGGTGAGGAGGGCCCCCCTGAACTTGAGCAGGGGAGCGAAGCAGAGAAGGGGGCATAGAGCTAAGGCCTACTCCTCCTACTTCTCCCAGGCCAAGCTGAGGGTGGTGCACTCCCAGTACTTACTGGGCCACCACCTGGGCCAAGGGCTATACAACGCGTGGGGGGAAGTGATCAGCATCAAGGAGGAGGACGTCTGTCATAAGTGGATCCAGGGGATCGAAAGGACCTTAGTAGGGGTGATCAAGGGTGGAGAAGTGGTCGGAGCAGGGATTCTATTGAGCGTGGACGGAGAGGAAGTGAGAGTATTTACCCCTGTGGATGACTTGGACAGCCTCATCTTAGGCAGGGTCTACCTCGATGAGGAGTGGAAAGAGGGGAGGACCTTGATCCAGAGGTGTAACCCATTAGGCTGACGTGTGAGCGTAGATTTTAATTGGAAAGAGGGTGTCGGGCAAAAGGAGATCGCATTAAGCAGGTGTGGTATATTCATGTTAGGGATCGATACAGAGTTCAGGATTAGGTCGATGGAGAGGTGACTTCTCATACGGAAGGGGGAGTTAAGGGTAGAAAGCTTAGCCGGCGGAAATGGATAACCCCCTTACATGTTCGCCCTTTGCCTATAAGCCCTTTCGGCATACTTCCTCTTCACGAACTGCGGCATGAAGGCCACGAGGCCAGCAATTCGCCCCCTCCAGTTCCCAGCATAGAGCCTATACCAATCCAAGTAGTCACTGAAGTGAGCCTTAACTCCAGACATGGGTAGGGCGGCCAAAGTGATCCTGTCTATTGAAACATCGAGATCTAGCTGCCTAGAGTATGGAGGCTCGTCTATCATTTCCCTAATGGTCCGTATGTCCAATAGGTGATTCTTTAGGAAGTCTATTCTCCTTTGGGCTAACTGACCCCAGGAACTTCCCACTTGTATACTGGCGTTGGCTCCGTGGATTCTATACAAGCTGAGGACTTCAGGGGACACAAGGATATCGCACTGGCTCACAAGACTTAAGTAGAAGTAAAAGACGTCCACGATTAGGTTTACTCTCTTTAAAACGTCCAATCCCCTCTTCAAGACTTCCTTCCTCACGGATATGGAACTACTATTAACGTAGGCCCTCCATTTGAAAAGATCGTAGAATTTCGACCTCTTCTGATCGTTGTATACATAGAGCTCTTCTGACCTCTCCCTTGGCGAAGGACTGTGATGGAATCCCCTCCCGTCCCACGTGAGGAAGGAGTTTTTGAAGTAGCCCAAGTTCTCGTGAGCAGCGAAGACTTCCTTCACCTTCATTAGTTTCCTAGAGAGGAATAGGTCGTCATCGTCTAAGAAGGAGACGATCTCCCCCTCTGCCTCTTTAACTCCCTCACACACCTTAGTCCCTGATGGAGTCGAATTCACGAGGACCTCCCTTATCCTCACTTGGTTAGAAGTCTCACCTATCCCCCCGCGGAAGTTCTTAACCACGAGGATCTCATACTCGTTTTTCGGCAACGTTTGGATCATCGCTGATCGCACTGCATTTCTCAAGTACTGCGTTCTGTCGTGAGCCGTTATTATTACCGAAATGAATGGCACTGCGGGGTTTATGGAGAGGTGGATTAAAAGTCGGTATCTAAAGCCCCACGTATTAGTTCTAGGGAGTGGGTTCAAGGGGGGAAAGTATTCCACCATCAAGTCCTCTGACTTCCTCCCAGCCATGAAGGGTTACGGGGTTCGTGGTTCCCACAGCGAGGGGTTACACCTAGTGGGCAGTGGATCAGAGGACCACCTGAAAGGGGTAAATCATTGAATGCCTCTGGATCCCATGAAAGTAGGAAGGGAATGCTGGTTCCCCCTCCCGCAGTCCCATTTCCCTATCGAGCTGGGGAGGGGCATCTTCACTGGAAATAAATCAACAGAAGAGATATTTGAACGGGAAGCTATCCGTCTCAGCAGCGGGGCTTTACGCCCCCTAATCCTCATCGCTATAATCACACAAGAGCTAAGAAGCCGTTGTTAACCGTTTCCGATAAATTGTGAAGTTTATGTCATTTGATATCATTTCCTATCCCTCTTAACACGTAGAGTTGTGAACTACCCCGCCCTAACGGACGGGGCTTCCTGCTTCCTTGCCCCACCTTGCCCAAAGGGTAGAGGGCGGAGCTCCACAGGCACTGTCGTTCCCACCCCGAGCACTGATGTGAACCTAAAGTGTCATGGGGCTGTTGATCGGAGCAGAGGCGTACCACATGGACCCTCGCTCAGGCGTCTCGGTGACGCTTACCCCGTCAGTGAGTGTCACTGATAGAGTGTTTGAAAAAAGAAGTATATAAACTCTACTTAATGCAGTATCATTGTTTGCAGTACTGGGTATCTTAGCAAGCTAAGAAGCGTGGAATAATTGTTGAGTTCGTTAACACCCTGAGTACTCTTCTGTTTCATGTCCTAAGTATGGACGAAAAATGAGGGAAGTTAATTACCGTTGGTTTAAGTGTTCATGTGGTTATGAGAACGATCGTGACGTTATTGCGGTAGTTAAACGGGAGGGGGTCTCCGACCCCCTCGTCTGCCCCTCAAATGAGGGATGTAGGAGCGAATAGATGAGGGGAACCCCCGCCAGCGGGGAGGAAGTCAGATAATAAGTGACCACACTATGGACACACTCGATCCTCTTTACGCAATCCTTATATACCCAACCGAACCTCTTCCTCTCCATGAGGATTGTCGTAGGTGGCGTCAAGGGGGGAGTCGGGAAGTCCTTGATCTCCGCTTCTGTCTCGAAATTACTGGCCAGGATGGGTTTCAATGTCCTCCTCATAGACAGGGAGGTCTTAGGTTGGTCGTCAGAGCTCTTGGGGCTCAGGACCAAGGGGTTAGTCCACAACGTCATGACAGGGGAGGGAAGGGATCACTACACCGAGTTCAGGGAGGGAGGAGTCCTCGGTGTCCTCAGGTTCTACGGTGACTCCCCGACCTTCTACAGGTCCCTTCGTCTGTGGAAGGAGGAGGAATTCAGGCGGAAGGTGTTCGAGGAATACAGAGGGTTGCTGAAGGGGAAGGAGTTCCACTTCTTCGTGGTAGACAACCCTCCCAACGTTTTTTACTCCAGCGAAGTGGTGGGTTTTGAGGCCTCCATTTTCTACCGGGTGTTGGGTGAGATGCAGAGGCTACTGCTATGCGTCTCAGACCCCACAGAGAGGGGGGTAACTGAGGCCGTTAAGTACACATATGCAGTGCTAGAGGACTTGGCCTCGATCCCAGTGAGGCCCCCTGGCGTCTTCCTGGGCTTCGTGGTCAACATGGTCCCCCCTCTTCCTGACGAGATGGTCATGGCCGAGAGAAGGGCTAAGGAGGCGTGCGAGAAACTGAAGGCCTCTGTCTGCGGCGTGATCCCATTCGACGAGAGGCTCTACGCCTACTCCGATCTCAATAGGGTGGAGGACTTCCCGGATCAGATGAGGCAAATAGTCCAGCAGATCTCCCAGCTCGCTCTCTCCCTTACCTCTTGGAAAGCCAAGAGCCTAAATACCTAGCCAGGGATCCAGCTAGATGCATCTCCGAGAACACGTTTATCCAGACCCTCCCAGGTCCTCTCCCGTTGATGAAGTAGAAACACCTTTGTCCGCGCTCACTTCAGCCAATTGACCGGGAGGAACCCCCGAACCCTGCGCTTCCAGGCCCCTGGAGTTCCACCACGAAGAAGCCTGATCCTGTCAAACTCCTCGCCAGGGTTTGAGTAGGCCTCCCTCATCCTGAGCCGGAGTTTAACCAAGGGCTGCTTCAGGATCAGGTGGGAGGGCTCACCGTAGATCCTCTCCCCTTGTCCTAGGTCGACCCTCAACCTCTGGAAGTCCGATCACTTGAAAGTCGGCATGGCCTCCCCTCTCCCTTCACTCAATAACCTTGACTGCGGCATCGGGATTTGATCCCTAAGCCCCGCGCTCTAGGGCCCGCTCTAGTTCCTCCCTCTTCTCAGACGGGATCTCCCATCCCGTTGCCTCAGCGTCCTCCACCACGTGATCAGGCCTGGAGGCGCGGGGGATGGGGAAAGCGCCTCTGCCTATTAGCCAATTCAGGACAACCTGAGCTGGGGTCCTCCCGATCTCCTTGGCCACCTTGATCACCACTTCGTTCCTGAGCAGCCTCCCGTGGCCCAAGGGGTAATAGGCTATGACCCCGATCCCGTTCTCCTTGCACAGTGGGATCAGGTCTGCCTCGATCCTCCTATTGGCCAGGTTATACTCCATTTGCACCGTGGCGAGCCTGTGCCTCTTGAGGGCCTGCAGTGCGGCCCGGAGCTGTGGGGCTGAGAAGTTGCTCACTCCTATGTATCTGATCAACCCCTTGTCCACCATCTCCTCCATGGCCCCCATGGTCTCCCCTATGGGCACCCTGGGGTTGGGGAAGTGGACCTGGTAGAGGTCCACGTAGTTAGTCCCCAGCCTGGAGAGGCTCGCCCTTAGGGCCTTGAAGAGGGCTTCCCTCCTCAGATGGGTGGGCCAGACCTTGGTGGCTATGAATAGGTCCTCCCTTCTCTGGCCCTGGATGGCCCTGCCCACAAGGGGTTCCGAGCCGTAAAGCTCAGCGGTGTCTATGAAGTTGATCCCCGCCCTGATCCCCGCCCTGAGGGCCTGAACCTTAAGCTCCGCTCCTCTCCTGATCCCCAACCTGGAGAGCACGATCCAGGCTGCGTCGTAGTATGTCCCCATACCCACTACCGAGACCTTGTCGCACCCCCCGCATATTTCCCTATACTCCATAATTGCTGGTTCGTATAGTATCTTAAATACATTAGCCAGAAGCGTGGAGGATTTAAATCCGATCCCGTTTTACTCCTCCCATGCTCGCCTATGTGTTCTGGCACAGGAGGTCTCCTGGGGTAGAACCCTTGGAGTACGAGAGGAAATTGAGGCTCTTCCATCAGGGCTTGGGCCGGACTCAAGTCCCAGGTCTCGTTGGATCGGCCTCCTTCTCCCTGGCTGGGGTGGACTGGATGCCTCAAGGAGGGGTTTACGTTGATTGGTATCTCCTCAAGGATTACTGCGCGTTGGGTGTCCTGAACTCACAGGCCGTGAGCGGGGAGATGAGGGAATTACACGACCAGGTGGCCAAGGACTCCCTTGAGGGGAAGGGAACGATCCTGGAGCTCAGAGGGGGCCGTCCTTCAGTTGAGGTCGAGGTGGAGAACTGGATCTCGAAGCCCAGAGGGGTTAGATACGAGGACTTCCTCTCCAGCTTGCCCAGCTTCAGGGCCCTGTGGAGAAGGATCCTCGCCCTGGGTCCTTGTCCCGAGTTCCTGGTCTTAGGGGACTACGCTGGTGAGGCCTTGAGGATGAAGAGGCTGACCAGGATCTACCCTTGACTCCAGCGGAACTACCCACGAGGTCCCCAAGCCGATCAGGGCCAGGATTTAAAAGCCTGGGATTCACCAATTGCCCGTGGTCGCTTTACCCACTAAGGAGGACCTGCTCAGGGTAGCTGAAGCCAGTGGTTTCCCCCTCTCCGAGAGGGAGGTGGAGTTGATCCTGGCCGATTTCCCCCAGGTCCTGAAATCCCTGGAAACCCTAGACACCCTCCCTGACCTACCTAGGGTTGAGTATGAAAGGGACCTAGGCTATTACCCCACGAGGGAGGAGAACCGATTTGGCGCCTGGGCGTGGAAGGTCAGGATCAGGGGTAAGGATTCGGGACTCATGACGGGTAAAAGGGTAGCGGTTAAGGACAACGTGGCTGTAGCTGGAGTGCCCATGAGGAACGGCTCCAGGTTGCTCGAGGGCTACGTTCCCTCCTTCGATGCCACAGTGGTCACCAGGATCTTGGATGCCGGAGGGGAGATCCTGGGCAAAGCCACCTGTGAGGACTTCTGCTTCTCAGGGGGTTCCCACACCTCCTACCCTGAACCCGTGAGGAACCCCCACAACCCTGAGTATATGGCTGGAGGATCCTCCAGCGGCTCCGCCGTGTTGGTCGCTGCAGGGGAGGTGGATGTGGCCATAGGTGGGGATCAAGGGGGATCAATAAGGGGACCTTCCTCATGGACAGGTGTATATGGCCTCAAGCCCACTTGGGGTCTGGTCCCCTACACCGGCGCTGTCCCCATTGAACCCACGCTGGATCACCTGGGTCCGATCGCCAGGAACGTGGAGGACTTGGCCCTAACGTTGGGGGTAATAGCTGGAAAGGACGGGTTAGATCCGAGGCAGTCAGCCGCGGGATGTCCGGATCACTTGCCTAAATACACGGAGGAGATGAGGAAGGGCGTCAAGGGGTTAAGAGTGGGGATCCTGAGGGAGGGCTTCGGATGGCCCTACTCCGAGAAGGACGTGGATGAGACTGTCCTGTCGGTCGCCAAGGGGTTGAGGGACCTGGGGGTGGAGGTGAAGGAGGTCTCTGTTCCCGAGCATAGGGCGGCGAGTTCAGGGGAATTGAGCGGACTCTGGATCGCCGTTTTCAACGAAGGGGCTTGGAGGACCCTGATCGCGGGCGAGGGGTTGGGGAGTGGTTGGGTGGGACTATACGACAGGTGGTTCTCCGAGTTCTACAGTATGGCGAGGAGGCTCAGGGGTTCCTCCCTCCCGATCACAGTGAAGAGGTCCTTGATCATAGGCGGTTACCTGGCCCAGCGGTTCAGGGGTCACTACTATGCTAAGGCCCAGAACCTCAGGGGAGTCTTGAGGTCAGCCTACGATAGGGTCCTCCAGAGTTTCCACGCCCTAGTCATGCCCACGACCCCTAGCAAAGCCAAGAAGTTCCCCTCCTCCGAGGACCCGGAGGCTGTGTTGAAGGCGCCTTTCGGCATAGGAGGTAATATGGGTCAGTTCGATCTGACCGGGCATCCTGCGTTGAGTGTTCCAGTGGGCTTCTCAGGGGGGTTACCCATTGGTATGATGATCGTTGGGAGGCACTTCGACGAGTCCACCCTCCTTAGGTTAGCTTACGCATTGTCCTTAAAGCTGAACCTTTAGTGAGCACCGGAGTTAAGGAGGCGGTTCCCACTCTTTATCTTCCCGGGGTTTGGGGGCGTAAGACCACTCCCGCCAGGGAGGGGACGCCCTCATTTAAATATATTCGTAGACATCCATTAATGCCCGACGTGGGGTTCCGCTTTAGGGCTTACGCGGGCGAAAGTTGAGGGCGTTGAGGTAGTTGAGGTTGGCGAGTGAAGTGCGCAACACCCTGCGTTGGGCAGACCCCTATTTCCGTGAGAGGGACGGGAAGTGGTCGACCAGAACTGAGTTGAGACAGCCTTGGACTTGAGGAAGCGGGACATGTGTACCAACAGCTACATTCCCAAATAATGCAGCAAGTAGCGAATCGCTTCTACAGGCTAAGAAGAGGTTCCTGAACGGACTTTTGCGTCTCCCAAGGGAGGTGAAGCGTAAAAATAGTATCCTCTCGTGTACCCCCCAGAGCGGTTGGAAGGTCCTGGAAGCGAGGGGAAGCGAGAAGAAGGTAATGGTATTGGAACTCTGGGTGTCTTCAAGGTCGTTGTACACAGGGACTTCCCGCTGGACGAGGTGAAGAGGGCGATAGTGAAATTAACCCCCTCAGGCAAGGTCCACATCATCTTCGTTGTTAATGGATAATCAATTCCTGAGCTGGAGAATACAGGCAAGGCTGTGGGAATGGACGTCGAGGTGGGGAAGCTCCTCACTACCTCCGACGGGGAGCATTTCCCCAACCCGAGGCCCTACGAGAGGGCTTTCCCTTCACATGTGGGGTTTCGACCCCTTAACTCCTCCTCCGTGAGGTTTTCTGGGACAGCTAGCGGAGGGCGCCTAACGATGCGAACTCCCTTGTATCCTAGGGAGCGACCATGAGCCCTAGATTTGAATCGGGTTTTCAGTGAACCCTTAGGGTGGGGGAGAGGGCTGTTTGGAGAACTCTTGGAACTTAGCCCTCAGGTCTGAGTACTCCCTCTCCAGCTCCTCGTCCCACACCCCTTGGAACCAGGACTTCAAGTTACTCAGCACCTCGGAGACCACGAAGGACATATCAGCCCTCACAGCCCTCTTATCCATGTAGGGGCTGAAGTCCGGGTCGAAGCCGTTATACTGGTAGTCGTGGAGGTTGAGCGCCTTGTCCACCAAGAAGTCCACTGCGGTGAAGCCTATCTGAGCGAGATCGAGGCCCACGCTCTTCATCCCGTGAGTTGGGACAGTGTAGCCCTTCCTCTCGTACCACCTCCTCTCCTCCTCCCCCTTCCCCTGGACGATCTTGGCCGAGTTCTCCACCACCAGGGCGCTCAGGAGCGCCTTCACCGCTCCGAAAGCTTTCCCCGCAGCGTTCCTGGAGGCCCCGGAGTTGAACATGGCCAAGGCCAGCTTTAGGTCGTAGAGGACCTCCAGTAGCCTGGCCTTCACGTATGCCCTCCTATCCACCTTTGGACTTAGTAATTCCCTCTCCACGGGCTGAGATCGGATGCCCCAGTTAAAAGCGCTTTCCCCAAGCACAGGGAGATTGGACTTTCGAAAGACTGTAACACTTTTGTATAACTTTTAAATAATTCTATATTTAAATATTGTGAATTCGATCCTCATCTTACTGGTATCTTCGCCCGTGAGGATGAGGAAGTGGATAGGAGGGCAGTGGTGTTCCCTTCAGTCAATCACTTAAGCGTTGGCGTGTTCGATCCCTTAAGAGATCTGAATCTATTTCACATTAATAGAGATGTCTTCATATTTATTTATGTTTAACTGAATTGTGGAGAGGCCGCTAAGACCCAAGGAGGCTTGCCAACTAATGGGAATTTCCCACTCAAAGCTGTTGAGGTAAATTAGGGAAGGAAAGATAAGGGCGATGATGGCGGAAAGCGATTACACAAGATTGAAAGCCTCGACGGCGGGGGTGATTTTAACTTTGCGGGGTTAAGGGGGCGGAAGTCCCCCTCCGTGGGGACGGACAGCCCCCTTATAGGAAAGACGATTTCATAGTTAACGACGAATAGGTGCATAGACCTAGGCTGTGAGAGCTGGGCCTCGGGACTGGGGTTCAGGCCTGTGGAGACCCTCCGTAACCCCACGCGGGGTTCGCGGAACGGTTCCGTGGAAACTGCGCTGTGGGGGGATCGAGGTGGCTCCGAGGAGCGGGAGATCGTGAGGTGAGGATACCTTGTCCGTGAGGGCGGGGTAGTTCATGGACTTTAAGCCCATTCTCTGATCTCCTCCATGCTCGAAATGTAGTCACGAACCCACGGTGGGAACCATGAGCCCAGGAATCCTCCAGGGCAGGGAGGGGGTCAAACCACAGGCGAATACGATCTCCCGCTCCACATTGACCCACGTCCAAAGGAATCCTCAGAAGAGAGGTATGACTTATGCCCCCAGGGAGTGGAGTCGTCCTCAGGGGGTTAAGATAAGCTTTTAATGAAACCTATCTATCTCCACCCATGAGGATCTACGTAGCGATCAAGCAGGTTCCCGATGCTGACGACCTCAGGATAGACCCAGTGACTAACAACCTAGTGAGAGAAGGTGTTCCCGCGGTCATAAATCCGCCGGATCTACACGCCATAGAGGAGGCCGTGAGGCTAAAGGAGAAGTATGGAGGGGAAGTGATCGTGATCACCATGGGTCCTCCCCAGGCCGAGGGCTCGCTCAGGGAGGCCCTGGCCATGGGAGCGGACAAGGCCTACCTCATAACGGACAGGGCTATGGCAGGAGCTGACACCTGGGCCACTTCCTACACCCTATTCAAGGCCTTCCAGAAGATCGGGTTGGGTGACCTCTACCTCTTCGGGAAGAGGGCGGTGGATGGGGAGACAGAGCAGGTTGGACCTCAGACCGGGAAGTGGCTCGGAGTACCAGTACTCGGCTATGTCTCCCAGGTGCTTAGCGTGGAAGGGGAACAGGGAAGGATCGTGGTCAGGAGGACCACGGAGTTCGATGAGCAAGTAGTGGAAGCTCCCTTACCCGCGGTCATGACGGTAATAGAGACCATAAACAAGCCCAGGCAGCCGGACATCATGAGCATAATAAGGGCTAAGCAGGCCAAAATCCCCAGGCTCACCAAGGACGACATAGGAGCCGAGCCGGACAAAATAGGCCTGGCCGGTTCCCCCACAAAGGTCATAAGGGTCCGTCCTCCCCCCAAGACCAGGAACCCGGAGATAGTGGACGGGAGGAAGGATCCTGACAGGGCAGCGGAGTGGTTTGTGCAGAAGTATAGGGAGGCCATGGAGGCTGCGAAGTTAGTGGCCAAGGAGTACGTGAGGCCTAAGCCCGTGGTCAAGCTGGGGAGCGAGGTCTGGGTCTACGTGGATCACGTGGGGGAGGAGCCCAACGTGGCCTCCTGGGAGATAATGGGGGAGGCCAGGAGGATAGCGGACATGATGGAGTCCAAGCTCGCTGCTGCCATTGTTGGGGACAAGGTGGATCACCTAGCGGAGGAGGCCTTAAGTTACGGCGCGGACAAGGTATACATTGGGAGGACCAAGGGATACGACCTATACGACAACGACGTCTTCACCAAGGCCCTCTCCTCCTTGATCCTGAAGTATAAACCCGAGGCTGTCTTCTTCCCTGGGACCAGGAACTGTAGGGAATTGGCCTCCACCACGGCAATAACGGTGAACACTGGACTTATAGCTGACTGCACTAGCTTCGAAGTGGACGAGAAAGGGGTGCTCTACTCCACGAGGCCTGACTTCGGCGGGAAGGAGATGTCCACCATAATCTGCCCCAGGCACAAGCCCGTAATGGTGACCGTGAGGCCTGGTGTCTTCTCCAGCCTCCCCAGGAGAGAGGCTAAGGGGGAGAAGGTGGAGGAGGAGGTGCAGGACCTCTTCACCAGGTTCAAGGTGCTGGAATACAGGAGGTTGGAGAAGAGGAATATATTGGCTGAGGCAGAAGTAGTAGTGGGAGTGGGTAGGGGGATAGGGAGCCCAGAGAAGATAAAGGTAGCCGAGGAGTTGGCACAGGCCCTGGGGGGAGTGGTCGGGGTCACCAAACCCTTGGCAGACATGGGTTGGTACCCCAAGGAGAGGCAAGTAGGGCAAACGGGGACCACCATAAGGCCGAACCTCTACATAGCCTTGGGGATCTCGGGGGCCATACAGCACTTGGTTGGGATACAAGGGGCCAGGAAGATAATGGCGGTGAACTTGGACCCAGAGGCCCAGATCTTCTCCAACTGCGACTACGGCATTGTGGGGGACATATTCGAGGTGGTTCCCAGGGTGATCAAGATCCTGAAGAGGTGAACCAGGTGGACTTCGACGTCATTGTGGTGGGCGCAGGTCCTGCGGGATCGGCAGCTGCCCTAACGGCAGCCAAGGCTGGCGCCAAGGTCCTCCTCCTGGAGAGGGGGCCTGAACCAGGTTCCAAGAACGTCTCAGGCGCCATGGTAAGGATCAGCGAGATAGCCGAAGTGTTCTCCTCCAAGGACATTCCGGTGGAGAGGAACGTAAAGTCGGTGAAGCTGATCGTGCACAGCCCCTCTGGAGAGGTGTCAGTGGACGTGAAGGTGAGCGGAGGGTTGGGGAACGTGGGTAGGCTGAAGCTAGACAGGTGGATGGCTCAGCAGGCTGAGGCAGCGGGGGCGGTTCTGGTGACCAAAACCACCGCCCTGGGACTGGAGTGGGACAGGGGGGAGGCTAAGGCTGTGATCACTGACAGAGGCAAGGTGAGCGGGAGGGCCTTCGTCCTCTCCGAGGGGGTCAATGCCCTCATCTCTATCCAGTCCGGTCTGAGGCCCGATCTTAAGCCAGAGGAGGCGGTGGTCACAGTGAAGGAGGTGTACGCCATGAACAAGGACGAGGTGAACAGGAGGTTCTCCCTCAAGGAGGACGCGGAGGGAGTGAGCTGGAGGTTCCTGTTCGACAAGCCCCTCCCAGGTGCTGGGTTCCTCTACACATACAGGGACGCTGTGGCAGTTGGAGTGGGGGTGCCCATGTCCTCCGTGATTAGCTCCAAGGTCAAGCCGGAGAAGGTGCTGGAGGAGTTCCAGGCCTTCTCAGGGATCAGGGAAATAGTGAAGGAGGCTTCCCTGCGCGAGTACTCCTCCAAGGTCATACCAGAGGCAGGGTTCCCCTCCTGGAGGTCCTCCCGTTCCAACGTCTACCTAGCCGGGGATGCGCTGGGTCTCATAAACCCCATAACCTTCGACGGCATAGGACCAGCTGTCTCCTCAGGGGCCTTGGCTGGCAGGGCAGCGGCTGAGGGCTGGGGAGAGGAGAAGTATAGGGTGGAGCTACTCAGGAACAGGAACGTGAGGAACGTGGTGGGCTCGAGGGGCCTCTCCTCCAGCCTGCTCTCCAAGCTCGACCTCTATGTCAACCTGCTCCCGTCTCTCATGGTGAAGTGGGTCCAGGGGGATCTGCTGGGCATGAGGGAGGAGAGCCTTAAGGTAATGGGGAAAGTGGCACAGGACGTGATAAAGTTCGTGACGGGGGTGAGATGATGAGGGTGGAGGAGAAGCTCTACACGCTCAGATACAAGAGGGACGAGCAGCCGCACCTGGTGATCAAGGAGGCCCAGAAGTGCGTGGAGTGCGCCATGAAGAATGGGGTCCCACAGCCCTGTATTGCAGTCTGTCCCGCAAACGTCTACTCCTGGATAGACCAGAAGATAGTGGTGAGCTACGAGAACTGCGTAGAGTGCGGTTCGTGTAGGATAGCTTGTCCATACGACAACATATCCTGGAAGTACCCAAGGTACGGCCTAGGGATAGCCCTGAGATACGGTTGAGAACCGCCCGGAGGTTATGTATACATTTTTGTGTAAAATGCATTATTTGCACTGAGTGTTGCCTTTAAAGGGTTAACCCCTCTCACAAACCCATGGCCTTGACTGATTTCAAGAGAGTTCAGGAGGAGATGGAGGAGAGGAGTGCCCAGGAGGTGCTTCAGTGGGCCCTGGGGAAGTTCGGGGACAGGATCGCCTTGGCCAGTAGCTTCCAGGCCGAGGACATGGTGATCCTGGACATGATGACCCAACTGGTCCCGAAGCCCAGGGTCTTCACCATAGACACGGGTAGACTCCCTCAGGAGACCTACGATCTAATAGATAGGGTGAGGGAGAGATATGGGATCGCGGTGGAGGTCCTCTTCCCTGACAGGGAGTTGGTGGAGGAGATGGTTAGGGAACACGGGGTGAACCTCTTTTACAGGGGCGTCAAGCTCAGGGAGAGGTGCTGCTGGGTCAGGAAGGTGGAACCGCTCAAGAGGGCGCTCAAGGATTTGGACGCCTGGATCACCGGTCTCAGGAGGGAGCAGTGGGACAGCAGGAAGGGGGTCAGGAAGGTGGAGGTGGATCAGGTCCACGGAGGGATAATAAAGGTGAACCCCTTGGTGGACTGGACTTGGGAACAGGTCTGGGACTACGTGAGGGCAAGGGGGATCCCCTACAATATCCTCTACGATAGGGGTTACAGGAGCATAGGCTGCGCTCCCTGCACCAGGCCAGTTAAGCCAGGGGAACACCCCAGGGCGGGGAGGTGGTGGTGGGAACAGGGCTCAGGGAAGGAGTGCGGACTTCACGTGACTGGGTGAGGGAAGTGGTGAACCAACCCTACGGCGGGAGGTTAGTGGAAAGGTTCTCCCCCAGGGATCCGGATCCCTCCATGAGGAGGATCGAGGTGAGGAGGACCTATGCCTTGGACGCTGAGAAAATAGGCATAGGCGCTTACTCCCCCCTGGAGGGATTCATGACTTCCCCCGAGCTCCAGAGTGTGCTCAGGAGGAACGAGTTGGGGAACGGGCTACCCTGGACCATACCCGTGGTCCTGGGCGTTCAAGCAAAGCCGGAGGAAGGGGATCAGGTACTACTCACCTGGGGTGGGAGACCCTTGGCGATCCTGGAGGTAGAGGAGACCTTCAGCTGGGACAAGAGGGACTTCGCTGAGGCTGTCTACGGCACCCTCGACCCAGAGCATCCAGGGGTGGTGCAGGTGATGAACATGGAGGACTTCCTGGTGGGAGGAAGGATCACCCTGATCTCCAGGATAACCAGCGACTCCACCCCCATGGAGGTCAGGGAGGAGTTCAGCAGGAGGGGGTGGAAGAGGATCGCTGCCTACCAAACCAGGAACCCTCCCCACAGGGCTCATGAGCACGTTCAGAGGCACGCCCTGGAGTTGGTGGATGGCCTCTTCATCCATCCCGTGGTGGGGGAGTTGAAGGGCGACGACTTCCCGCCCCAGGCGATCCTGGAGGCATACAGTTTCCTGGTGGAGAACTTCTACCCCAGGGAGGTGGTGATCCTGGATACGCTGACTATAACCATGAGGTACGCCGGGCCCAAGGCTGCAGTCTTCCTGGCCACCGTGAGGAAGAACTACGGATGCACCCACTACATCGTGGGTAGGGACATGGCAGGCGTGGGGAGCTATTACGACCCCTACGCTGCCCAGAGGCTCCTCACCCAGTTGAACCCGGGCATCGAACTCCTCCCCTACCCGGAGGTCTACTACTGCAGGAGGTGTGAGGGCACAGTGACGGAGAAGACGTGTTGTCACCGGGAGGAGTGGGTGAAGATAAGTATGACCAAGGTGAGGCAGATGCTGCGCCAGGGTTTGGAACCACCTCGGGAGATGATAAGGCCCGAGGTCGCCTCGATCCTTGGGAAGTACTTGAGGGGGGGACCCTGATCAAGGGAAGACCTCAGCCTCAGATAGGTTGGGACACTGGGAGTCCTTTTCACTGAGGATTGGCTTCAGGGGCCACACGATCCCTATTTCCGGGTCGTCCCAGCTAATGCACCTCTCGTGGGGCTTGGAGTACTCCTTAGTAACGAAGTAAAGCACTAGGGAGTCCTCCAGGGCCTGGAAGCCGTGGGCGAAACCCGGGGGGATCCAGAGGAGCTGGTGGGATCCCCCTCCCCTGAGCTCCACCTCCACGTGCTTCCCATAGGTCTCGGAGCTCTTCCTCACGTCCACAGCCACATCCAGGATCCTCCCCTGCACCACCCCCACCAGCTTCCCCTGCTCCGCTGGGGGGAGTTGGTAGTGTAACCCCCTGAGTACTCCCCGCCTTGAGAAGCTCAGGTTCGCCTGAACGGGGGAGATCTGCACTCCCTTCTCCAGGAAGGCGGAAAGCTTGAATACCTCCCCGAAGTAGCCCCTATGGTCAGGGAAGAGTTGGGGAGTGATCAAGATCACCCCCTCTAGCTCAGTGTTCCTGAAATGGAAGGGCAAAGGATCACCTCCTCCAGGGCGTCTCTTCCCTGAAGAAATGGTCTCCGATCAGGGGCTCCCACCACCACCTGTTCTCCAGGTACCAGGAGACTGTGAGCTTGAGGCCGTCCCTCAGTGACGTAACGTCGTATTGAAGCTTCGTGTTGACCATACAGTACTTCCTATCGTGTCCAGGCCTGTCCTCGACGAACTTCCTGCGCACCTCCCTCCCCATGACCTCTCCGAGGAGGTCCAGGAGCTCCAGGTTGCTGACCCTTTGTCCCCCAGGCACGTTGTATACCTCCCCCTTCTTACCCTCCTCCAGGAGTCTAGCCAGCACTGTGGCTGTGTCCTCCACGTATATCCAGTCCCTCTCCTGCCTCCCATCCCCGTAGACGGGGACCTCCAGGCCCATTAAGGTCCTCAGGATGACCTTGGGGACGAACTTCTCTGGGTACTGCCTGGGCCCGAAGTTGTTGGAGGGTCTCACGATGAATGCATGGAGGCCGTATGTCCTCACATAGGCCTTCACCATTAGGTCCGCTGAGGCCTTTGAGGCTGCGTATGGGGAGGAGGGGTTGAGGGGTGAGGCCTCGTGGGCGCACTCCTCCCCGTAGACCTCATCCGTTGAGACGTGGAGGTACCTGAGGTCATGCCTCCTGGCCGCCTCAAGGACGTTGAGGGTGCCCAGGACGTTGGTTCCCACGAACTCCGCGGGGGAGAGGATGGACCTGTCCACGTGGGTCTCCGCTGCCAGGTTCGCTACGGCCTCTGGGGAGTACTGCCTGATCACCTCTTCCAACTGCTGGGGATGTCTAACGTCCCCCTGGACTAGGACGTGCTCCACCCCCCTCAGGTTCTCCCTCCTCCCCGCGTAGGTCAGGGCATCGAAGACCACTGGCATCCTCAACTTCCTCACAAGGGCTGAGCCTATGAACCCAGCTCCCCCTATCACAAGGACAGCCAAGAGTTCTCACCCAGGACTAGCCTATGCACTCCCCTACCCCCTCCTCCCCTCATCACTCTGCATCCCTGGCCCAGGATCGAGTCCGTTATGGATATACCCTCCAGGATCACGTTGTCCAGGATCACCGAGTTCTCCACCTCCGTCCTCTTCAGGGAGCAGTTGTCGCCTATGGACGTGAAGGGACCCACGAAGGAGTCGTCCACAACCGTTCCCTCCCCTATCACCGCTGGCCCCCTAATCACCGAGTTCCTCACCCTGGCCCCCCTCTCCACCACCACCCTCCCCTCGACCCTGGACCCCTCCGCGATCCCCTCCATCTTCCTCTCCCCGTATTGGTCCAAGAGCGTCATGTTAGCGTCCAGCACGTCCTCAGGTGTCCCAGTGTCCTTCCACCACCCCTCCACCAGGGAGTAGCCCACTTCCCTCCCCGAGTCCAAGAGGGCCTGGATCGCGTCCGTGATCTCCAGCTCCCCCCTCCAGCTCGGTCTCAGCCCCTCTATTACCTCGAAGACCTCCTGGGTGAAGGCATAAACCCCCACCAGGGCCAGGTCGGAAATGGGCTCCTTGGGCTTCTCAACGACCTTAATCACCCTCCCCTCCCTTACAACCGCCACCCCGAACCTGGAGGGGTTGGGGACCTTGGAGAGGAGGATCCAGGCTGAAGTCCTGAAGGAGAGGAGGGATGAGAGGTCCTGGAGGACTATGTTGTCCCCCAGGTAGACCAAGAACCTGTCCCTCACTAAATCCTTCACCCTATACACCGCGTCGGCCAATCCCCTGGCCCTCCCCTGGTACACATACTTCACCTTCACCCCGAATTTGGATCCGTCCCCATAGTAGTCCACTACCTTAGAGGGGAAGTTGTCCCCCAGGATCATTATGACCTCCTCCACCCCGCTCCTCCTCAAGTGGTCCAGTACCCACCTGGACACCGGTTTCCCAGCCACCTTGAGGAGCTGCTTGGGCCCCGTGTGGGTCAAGGGTCTGAGCCTGGTTCCCTGTCCTCCGTGAAGGACTACAGCCTGCACAGGGGTAATTGGGTGGGGAGAGTAATAAGGTTGCCACTTAGGTGAGGTCACTGGGAAACTTATTACCCGGGGGGAGGAGTGTGGGCCGTGAGGGTCAGCAAGCTCTTCGCGCTGAACGCGATCCTGAACGCCGTGGGAGGACTCTCCTACCCAGTGATCCCCCTCTACCTCAAGGGGATCGGGGTGGGTGTGGAACTCACGGGCCTGATCCTCTCCCTCCTCTCCTTGGGGACCGTGATCTCAGCCCTTGTCTGGGGAAGGCTCTCCGACTCCCCCAGGAGGAGGGGGAGGGTGGTGGTGATCACGTGCCTTGGAGGTTTCATATCCTTCCTCCTCCTCTCCCTTCCCTGGCCCCTGGAGCTCTTGGTCCCCCTCCTCTTCCTGGCCAACCTCCTGGCCTTCGGTGTGATCCCCGCGGTTATGGCCTCAGCCAGCGAGGGGGAGGGAGTAAGGGAGGAAATGGGTAGGTTCTGGATGGGCGCCTCCCTGGGCTATTCCCTGGCCACCTCCGTCTCAGGCGCCCTCCTGGACCGCTTCGGCCTACAGGTGATCTTCCAGGCCTCCGCAGCCCTCATGTTGCCAGCCCTCTGGGTCTCTAGGAAACTGGTGATGGTCCCAGGGCGGGTTGAGGTGCAGCCCCCCGATCCCCCCAGGGGGATCCCCAAGTCCTTCTGGCTCTTCGCGATCTCCGCCGTGATCTTCCTGTTCACCGATGTGGCCAAGAACCTCTTCGTCCCCGTGTTCTACGCCTACGGGTTAGGGACAGGGGATGCGTTCGCCACTGCAACCCTGAGTGTGGAGGCCCTCCTGGAGATCCCGGTCATATTCCTCTTCTCCAGGGCCTTGGCCAAGTTCAACTGCTGGAGTGTCTTCGGGCTCAGCTTCCTCCTGGCAGCGGCCTTTTTCCTCTTGAACTCGGCAGTCTTCGACCGGGTCTCAGCACTCCTGGCCATGTGCACCTACGCCCTGGTCTGGGGGTCATACAGCGTCTCCAGCTCCCTCCTGGTTTCCCAGATCGTGGGAAAGGGGAAGAGGGGGACGGGTTACGGGGTCTACAACGCTGCCTTCCCAATGGCTAACGTGGCCGGCCCCCTCTACTTGGGCTCTGTGATCTCCAGGTTCGGATTCAGGGAGGGCCTGATCTACCTCTCCCTCCCCGAACTCTTCACGGGAGTGATAGTGATCCTGAGGCAGGGCCGAGGTCCCGCGGTGAGACGTGAAGGGACTTAGGTGTCGTAGGTGGTTTCGACCACTCGCTGATCGGGGCTCATCCTTCGCCTCTGTGGAGAGTCACTAGGGATACCTCAGCCTTGAGGAGTGGGGAGCACGAACTAAATCCTTTTCCATGTCAGTAAAAGTATTTTTATCTTCTCGGGGGGTTAAGGGGGTGAAAGTCCCCTCCCTAGGGGATGGATAGCCCCTCATTTAAATACTAGCTTTCCTTCCCTTAGTGTTGCTAACGACGCCCCTCCCCAACTCGATCGAGGGCTTAATCGGGCTGCGGGAGGGGCAACCAACTTCCTCACTCCTCTTGCAGGGACTGGATGAAAGTCCCCTTCACATGGGGGCTCTCCGGCTACCCAGACTGCCCCTCAAATGAGGGGTGTAACCCCTCACGGCGGGAACGATGAACCCCCTGGAAGGGAACCCTTCCAGGGCGGGGAGGAGTCAGAGGTGAATGAGATTGTTGGACACACTGGGAATCACATAGGGTAGAGTTAAATAGGGACTGAGCGCGTGGAGTTGAGGTGAGAAGAGGCGCCCTCCTGGGCATAGGTTTCGCCCTGATGAGCTTCAATTCCCTCTATCAGTATACCTGGAATGTGTTGGCCCCCCTGCTCCAGAGCGGGCTCAGGGCTGGCTTGATCCAAGTGGAGACTGCCTTCACCCTCTTCACAGTCCTCTCCACCCTCTCCCAGATCGCCGGGGGCTACTGGGCCGACGTGAGGGGGCCTAGGGAGGTGGGGCTGATCTCCTCCCTCCTCTCTGCCCTGGGTTTCCTGGGTGGATCCCTCTCCCCCGATCTGGGCTGGTTCTACCTCTTCTGGTCAATGGGGAGCGTTGGGGAGGGAGTGCTCTACGGCATCGCGTCCAACGCAGCGGTCAAGTGGTTCCCCGAGAGGAGGGGTTTGGCTACAGGACTGGTCTCCATGGGCTTCGGCCTCGGCGCGTCCATTGTGAATCCCCTCCTCTTCCCGTTCAGTGACTTCAGGAGGCCCATGCTCTACATAGGCATTGCCGAGCTCCTTTCCCTCCCCCTCCTGGTGTCCCTGGTGGACTACCCAAGGGGCAGAGTAGGGGGTCTACACCCAGGGGAGGTGATCAGGACTAGAAGGTGGTGGCTCCTATTCTCCTCCTATGTCCTGGTCACGACCCCCCTGGTGACCCTCTCCTCCTCCCTCTCCCTGATGGGTTTACCCAAGGGAGAGTTGGAACCATTGGTAGCTCTTTTCCCTCTCCTCAGCGGGGTGGGTAGACCCTTCATGGGCTACGTCTCGGACAGGATAGGCAGGGTGAGGGCTGCCTTGCTGGTCTCAGGCCTCATGGTCCTTGGCTCAGCCTTCCTCTTCCTCAACGTGTTGACCTCAACCATTGTGGTGGGCCTCTTCGGCGGATCGGTGGTCTCCCTCTACTTCGCCCTGACCGCAGATCTCTTCGGGTCCAAGTATTCGACCTATAACAACGCCTTACTCTACGCAGGGAAGGCCATCACTGGAGTCCTAGGCGGGGTGTTCTTCGGTTCCCTGATCCTCTACGGAGTGGGTTACGGTTACAGCTTCCTGATCCTCTCCACCTCCATAAGCGTCGTGATCCTCCTACTCCTCTTCCGTTCCTCCGAGTGAGGCTTATCTATTTCGATTCCTTTCTGAATACAACGTCTGAAGAAGGGTCACCCAGAGAAGAAGAGATGCTATGCTTTCAATTCCTTTCCGAATGCAATCATTGTAGTATTCCTTATTGCTGCGGTTCCTCTTATCGTCAAGAACACTTTCTTCCTTTCTGGATGCAAGTGTGTCCAACTATTTCGCCTTTTTGTATTTAAGTCGAGTGGTGGGCCTCCGTTCGTGAGGGAATGTGAGTTCCAAGCTCCAGGGACTCACCGCCCTCATCACTAACGTAGTCTTCCCTCACTTAAAAATCCCCCACTCCCCGGAGGAGATCGCTAGGGCGCTTGCCTCTTTTTACAGAAAAGGGGGTTAAGGGGTGGAAAGCCTCGCCAGCGGGATGGACAGCCCCTCATTTTAAATACCCCTTCGTCGAGACGATTTTTGGTGATGATAACGACGCCCCTCCCCAGCTCGACTAGGGAAATGGGACTGAGGGAGGGGCAACCAACTTCCTCACTCCTCTTGCAGGGACTGGATGAAAGTCCCCTCTTCAAGTGGGGAGTTCTGGCGCCCCCGACTGCCCACCAGGGGTGTAGTCCCGAACCAATGGGGGGAAAGATGAACGCCTTGGAAGGGAACCCTTCCAGGGCGGGGAGGAGTCAGCTCAGGGCACAGCTTCAGGGGCGCTGGGTTGCCCAAGGGCACCCTCCATCATTGGAGAACGCTGTCTAGGGTTACTCCGCCCTCCGAGTTGAACGGGGAATGCTATTGACGAGACAGGGGTCAGGCTCGTCCGGGGTTTGACTGGTTTTGGGTGGTCAGGGATCTGAACACTGGGAGGAGCGGTGGGGTTGAGCGGGACCAGGACAGGGTTGGACGTAATAGTAATGATGGAAAAGAGATTGATGACGGACTCTGCCCACGGGGCATGGGGAGTCGGATGGGAGGGCATACGTTCCCCTCGATCGACCCAAGGAGTTGAGGGTGACCCTGTGTGAACCCTTACGCACGCCAGTGGCTGAATTGGAAGTGGGTGAAAGTAGGAGAGTCACGCCACGGGTAAACACCCAAATTACCCCGGGGTCTCCTCCCCTCCTCGCCCTGATCATTGAAGGGAAATGCCTATATCCTCCCCAGCGGACAATTCCCTGTGAAGATTGAGAGATCCCTTAAGGTAGCTGTCTTAGCCTACGCCCTACTCTCAGCACTGAAGATCGGGGGAGGGATACTCTCAGGGAGTTTCGGTCTCATCGCCGACGGGATTGATAACACCTACAACGTCCTGACCTCCTTCCTCGCCTTGAGGTTCTACAGCATCTCCTTGAAACCCGCGGACAGGGAGCACCCGCTGGGACACTCCAAGTTCGACACCTTCGGGGCCGTGGTCATATCGGCCATCATGATGGCCACAGGTGCCTCCCTTATAACCGCCTCCTCCCTGAGGCTCCACACCCCAGTGCAACCTGTGGGTCTCCCCTTCGCCCTGGCCTCCACCCTCTTCACTGGGTTCATCCTGACGTTCTACGCGATCAACCTGAGGCTATCGCGGAGCTCCTCGGTCTCAGCTGAGGTCAGGCACACCCTCTCCGACTTCATCCAGTCCGCCATGGTCTTAGGGGGGGTGGTGCTCTCCCTCGAGGTCTCGTCCTACTTCAACGCAGCCTCAGCAGCCGTGGTGGGAGGACTTCTCCTCTACCAGGGGGTGAAGGGGATCGTGGGGGTTAAGGACGCCATAGTGGACAGGGAAGTGGAGGAGGTGAGGGAGAAGGTAATGGAGATCGCCAGGGAAGTCCAGGACATAAACTTCAGGGAAATACACACTACTTCCTCTGGGAGGGATAAGGTGAGGATCGAGATCTACCTGCAGGTGGACTCAGGCATGTCAGTGGGGAAGGCCCACGAGGTAGCCCACGAAGTGGAGAGGATGATCAGGCAGAGACTCAAGGGGATCGTGGAGCACTGTGTGATCCACGTGGAGCCATACGGTTCCCACAGGGAGGGGGATTGAGGGGAATAATATTTCGTCGAATAGGGGCGAGGAGTGGACCAGGGATCCGCTTGCGGGGGTAAGTCTAAGGGTCTCTAGACTGATCTAGACGCCGTCGTCAACCGTTTCCGATAAGCTGTGAAGTTTATCTTCTCCGGGGGCTTTGGAGGACGGAAGACCCTCGTGAGGGAGGGGATGTCTCCCAAATTTAATGAAGCTCAAACCCTCATGTAAGGGCGGACTCACCGCTGTGGGAGGACACCCCCAGGCTATATTTTCTATATAGGTCACCATAGCACTACTCCACCTATGTGTTCTCTGTAGGGTAGTCTTTTATCTAGGGTTGAAGAGCCAGGAATCGAAGGGTAATGAGCAAGAAAGTCTTCGAGAACTTGGACAGGACGAGGTTGAGCTTCAACCACATAAAGGTCTGGTATACTGCGGGCATGGGTTTTTTCACCGATGCCTATGATCTCTTCAACATAACCACAATCCTCATAATCTTCAACATGTTCTCCCTACCTGGGTTCGACACCCACAACGCTTTGGTCACGGGTCTCCTGGCTTCCTCCTCCATCTCGACAGCCATCATCGGTCAACTCCTCTTCGGTTTCCTGGGGGACATAATAGGGAGGAAGACGGTCTACGGGGTGGAGGCAACCCTTATGGTTCTTGGGGCTCTCCTCTCCGCGTTCTCCCCCAACGTATACTGGCTCATAGCCTGCAGGTCCCTCATGGGGATCGGGATAGGTGGAGACTACCCCATATCCGCCACCATAATGTCTGAGTACTCCAACGTGAAGGACAGGGGTAAATTGACCGCCCTGGTCTTCGCCAATCAAGGCCTTGGATCCCTAGCTGCAGCGTTCGTGAGCCTGGCCTCCGTGATCGCCTTCCCCCCTGACCTGGCGTGGAGGGTTATAGCGGCGGTTGGGGCGATACCAGCAGCCACCGTGATCTACCTGAGGAGGAAGACCCCTGAGACCCCTAGATACTCCCTCCTGGTCAAGGGGGATGTAAAGGAGGCCCAGAGGGCTGCGTCCTTCCTGGGGGAGAGATTAGAGGTGGGCCAAGCTGTGAAGGCCAAGAGGATGGGGGTTAGGGATTTCCTGAGGGACTATTGGAGCCTCCTCCTTGGGACTGCGGGCACCTGGTTCATCCTGGACGTCGCCCTCTACGGCACCGGGACATACAGTGGCGTCATAACCTCCACCATCTTAGGCCCCAGTGGGACCGTGGAGAGGGCGATCCTCTACGCTGGCATACCGTATATGGTGGGCTTCTTCGGTTACTTCACGGCCGTAGCCTTGATGGACAGGCTCGGGAGGAGGGTAATACAGACCCAGGGCTTCCTGGTCATGACCCTCATATACGGCCTTGTGGCTGCCTTGGCCTTGACTTCAGGGACTAAGATCCAGGGCTTTCTGATCCCATCCTGGGGGGCAATGGCGATTTATGCCATGTCCTTCTACTTCATAAACTTCGGCCCCAACACCACCACCTTCGTGATCCCAGCTGAGGTATACCCAGTGCGATTCAGGACCACGGGCCACGGGATCTCGGCTGCAGCGGGTAAGGCAGGCGCCGCCATTACCACCTTCCTCTTCCCACAACTCCTCTCCTTTATGGGAGTCAAGGGGATCTTGGAGATGCTCCTCCTCCTGAGCATTGTGGGGGCGGTAATGACCATGGTCTTGGTCAAGGAAGGGAAGCAGAGGAGCTTGGAGGAAGTGTCAGGGGACGTGCTGGAGGAGCAGGGAATTCTCGAGGAAAGTTGACAAAATGAATGACAAGCCTCGCCCCTTCTAGGGGCGGGGTAAAAGTTTTTAAATTCCAAAACGTTTTAAAGTATAATAAAACGTGTCCCCGCAGGGATGCCCAATAAATACATATCCCCAAGTCCCTAGGATCTGGGAGTGGAGGGCAACTCCCAGTGAGGGATAGGGGTAATGGGCTGAAGGCCCAGCCCGCGGTCTACCGCTGGACGAACGGAGCGGGGTGGGTAAACCCCACCAGCTATGAGGTGATGAGAATGAAGGCGGTAAACCACAAACCTATGATCCCCCCTAAGGGAACCCTCGCCCTTTAGGGCGGGGAGGAGGTCAGTGTTGAGTCCTGGACTAGTGTTTACTCATGGCTAAACTTCTCCTTACTTTTAACTTCCAAATACTCCGCGGGCACCTGAGGGATCACACAGGGTCACCCCCAGGTCATTGGGGTGAGGGGAACACCACCCTCCCATCCGCCTCTTCCCTCCCGG
>Ga0080006_1132755_pt1 | contig 29693 bp, 25 predicted proteins | sample RS3BMetagenome_FD_69209 | JGI IMG/M metagenome (GOLD analysis project Ga0080006, IMG submission 69209) | Ferric oxide microbial mat and aquatic microbial communities from Rainbow Spring, Yellowstone National Park, USA - RS3B (SPADES... ...
TATCCCTTCAATATCGCTCAACTTATTGCCCTTTTGTTGAGCGATATTGAAGGGATACCCCAAGTAGATCGTTGATACGCCTCGTTCGTGAAGCATCTTGAGCAAGTGAGAAGCGAAGTTCCTATACAGGTGGAGAAGTCTCTTGGTTAGTTTCTTGAAAAGCCTCCTCCCCTCCCTTGACAATTCCTCGTATGCTTCGTATTCTTCAATGTTTTTCGCCTTGTCTGACAAGGACTGTGCCTCGGATATCCTCTTCCCGAGGTAGAAGTAATCCTCCTTAGTCCTAACGCCCTTGTATAATAACCACGTACCATCATTCACTACTACACTGGCCAAGACATTGATGCCCAAGTCTATTGAAGCCATTTTGTTTCCCTTAGGCGATTTAACTTGAATGCTCTTCCTTTCGCCGCGAAGGATATGCTTACTCTTTCTTCCCGTTTTAGTTTTTTCAACGCCCACCTCCACTGGGATGTAGGCATACCAAGCATTTCCAACCTCATCATAGTATATTTCTAGTCTGCCTTGTTTCCCGTGCCACCTTAATCTACCCGTAAAAATGATTTCTAGGCCGAAGTCCTTGAGAATGATGTGGTTTCGCTCATCCACTACGTACCTATCCTGCCTAATGACTAGGAGGAGCTTCCTCCTTCCAGTCTCCCCATCCTTCCAATAACGCGGCAGTGAAACGTGGTTCATGTGGGGCGGTAGTTTGTTCTCCTTCCTCAACCTCAATAGGGAGAAGAATGAGTTCCATGCCTCATTATTCTTCTGCATGACTGCTTGCGCGTTGACCCCCAATTCTTCCTTATACTTCTCGTAGCATTTATCCCACGTCCCCTCGAAATCCACTTTTTCACCGCGGAAGAACTGCTGCCTCCTCTCGTAGTTAACCTCATTAAAGAGTTTGGCTGAGGCGTTGGCTAGTCTTCTGAGTTTTCTTTCTTGAAACCCATTTGGTAGGAGGCGAACCACATTAGTCCTCTTGTTAGTGAATTCGATTTCTTTGATGTCCTCTCCCGGTATTGCGGGGGAAGTCGGCCCCCGCCCCCCATTCTTTGAAAATTGACCGGAAGAGGGCATCCTAAAGCGGAATAGTAAGAGGTTTTTAAGCTTTACCCCGCCCTAAAGGGGCGAGGCTTGTCGTTCGTTTTATCAGATAATAATTCCCCGCTTATCTATTTTTCAATCCTCAATCATTTCACATAATTGTTGGTTCTCATAATCCTGAAACGATGTGGCGCCGGGGCCGGGATTTGAACCCGGGCCCCCTTTCGGGGACGGACTTAGCAGGCCCGCGCCTTGGGCCAACTCGGCCACCCCGGCTCATGCGCCTATCTAATGAGGAGTTTTTTAGCTTTTCCTTCTCTTTATATTAATGAGAATGATAGACCCCGCTCCTTTAGGGCGGGGAGGAGAGCATAGATTGATGCATTACCCATGCGTTCGGCACTTAATATCCGTTGATTTTATTATGATTGATGCCCCGGCCGGGATTTGAACCCGGGTTTCGGGCTGTCTGCGCCCAAAAGCTCGAGAGGCCCGCATACTTGACCAGGCTATACTACCGGGGCCTTGATACCGACGTACTTGCTGCCTTTTTAATTTTTACCGTTCCAATTCCCTCCATGATGCGTCGCTTCATGCATTTACTGGTAATCCATTAAAAAGGGTTTAATTAATTTATTATGCGATGAGCGCTTTAAGGGCTTTGGGAGTCATGATTCCCTTCCTCCTCTCCGCCTATAGCGTATTCTCGATAATATACGTGATTCCACAATTATCCAGTGCCTTGGGGGTCAGCGTATCGCTAATCAGTTTAGCCGTGACTCTATCATTCATCGGCGGCGCGTTGGGGGGTGTAGTGATTGGAGTAGTTGCGGATAGGTGGGGTCGGCGAATTGGGTTGGGGTTATCCATATTGATATTCGGCTTAGCCACGTTAATTACTTCCCTAATCACTAATATATGGGAGCTTTACTTGCTTTGGTTCCTCGTTGGTTTCGGCGTTAATTCAGAGAACGGGATTAGTTACGCTGTTATTGTGGAGGTGTGGCGAAGCAATCAAGGCTTGCTGGGCGGCATCATGCAGGGCTTATACCCGGTCGGCATGCTTCTGGATGCAGCCACATCTTTCCTAGTGAGGAGTTGGAGGCCATACATGGCTATAATTGGGGTAGTGAGTCTAATTGGTTCCCTATCGTCTCTCCTAGCTATACCTGAGACTCGGTTCCAATCGCTGAGAACTAGTTACTGGGAAATATTCTCGCCTCAATATAGATCAATAACGGCATTAGGCACTGTTCTAGTTGCATCGGCATTCATGTTCACTGTACCATTCATAAGCCTAGTCCCGACCTATATCCTAATTAGGGGCTTCAGCGGGATCACTTACGAGGCAACGCTAATTGCGCTATCCACGTTAATGGCCGTATCATTCGGTTTGGCTGGGTACATAATGGATAGGTGGGGCAGCTTCAAGACAACAATAACGCTCTCCACAATGGCCCTCGCCTCCTCTCTATTATTCTTAGTAATTAATTTAATGAATTGGGGCTTAATTATTGTGCCAATAGCGCTGGGTTACTTTGCATCATCATTCTTCGCCTACATGGGGATATTGATGGGGAGGCTATATCCACCACAGGTAAGGGCAACTGGAACAAACTTCACCTTTCTGTTGGGGCGCATAATGGCCGGGGTAGGCGTTGCCTTGGCTGCCTCCATATCAAGCAACTTGGGGATAGGCATGTCATTTCTGATGCTGGCCTCATCCATTGCTGCAATAGCCTCATCAGTGCCTCTCCTTAGGGGGCGTTAAATAATGTTTAAAAACTGGAATTGCCATTACTGGCCTCCTCCCCACCCTAAAGGGCGAGGTTTGTCGTTTGCTTTATCACAACGCATTAAAGGAATGAGCGGCCATACCAGGTGGCTTAATACCGATCATCAAGGCGGCGCTGGGCAAGTGCCGCATGGCGCCACTCCCTTATTATAATAGCTGCTATAAGATATCTTAGCTATTGTATTAACAGTCCAGCCATTCTGCATAGCCCACCAAGTCTCTAACGTGCTTGCGCATGATAACAATTCATAGTATGAGCCACTTGCATAATTCCAAGCATAAAATCCATGCACATAGTATGGCGAGTGATCATTGGTATTAGTGTTGGCGCAGTTATCAGCCCATAGAACGAAGGTTCTATATATATTGTTGACGTAGGTTAATTCAACCCATTGGCCATACTCGCCGATAAAATCACCGAATGCGGACTGCGAGGCAAGCAATACTCCGGCGATGTGGAAGTCCTCGGTATAATTAACATACCCTCCAAAGAATGTGGCGTCGGGGAAGTATGTCTTCAAGATTGGGCTGGTTAAGTTAAATAGTTTGTACTCAATAATATCAACGATGTATTCATCGCTGCCCATCGCTGCCCTCTTCTCAGTAATTGATTCATTGAATAAAATCTCCCTCAATCCATCATCCACTTCAGCCATATTGCCACGTACAAACACTCCAACATACCCCTCTCCATTACCGGTCTTTACAGCAAAGAGAGCATAGTAGTAGCTGCTATTTCTAATTAATACTGCTAAGGTATAGTTAGTTACGCCGTGTTTCGCCAAGGTGGAATATATAATGTTTAGGTTCGATGGAATGCCGGTCGTCTCATTATATGGTGGAGTCGTCATATTAATAATCCATATTGAACTTGATGTAGTCGCCGTAATGTGTGAATCCCTATAGAAAACATATGCAAGGCTTGATGAACCCAAGAATAGAAAAATGATGACCGCAGATGCAATCAATAGGATACCTATGCCAAGACCAATGAGTACCCCAAGTCTCCTAGCCATAATATTAAATAGATCTAGGTAGTATATATCTTTTTGTATATAGTCATGGGACCGCGGATTCGGGTTCCAAGAGGTCCTGCCTATGAGATTAGTGGCTACTGGCTTCTTCATTATTTAAGTTCCATAAGTTTGAGAGCTGGAATTTAGTACTGGGTTTAACTTATCAATCAGACATTTCTCAAGCCTAATCCTCAGGAGATTCTTTCTATTGTTATGATCAATTAATTTATCACATATCAATACGAGTATAGATAAGCTGTTAATTCTTCTCATTAGCAGATCCCTAATCAATCGCTCCCTCTCAATAATACTTAGCCCCTTCTCGTGGTGCGCCTCCCTGTATAAATCATCTAGATAATATATTAGAAACCTGACCACGGCCTCGGAGCCACCAATATGCGCCTTGCAATGCTCATGACCAACTCTACGGCCTATATTATTGGACTCACCAACATAATAAATTGTTGAATCATCGAGGAAAACATAAATGCCAGATCGATTCTCGGCACCATTTATTCGTTTACAATTCAGTTTTTCAAATATGCATTCATCAATTGAAATATTAACTTCCTCTAAGCATTCTTTAAAGGTATTCCCAATATCCATTAGTTAAATATATAATATATTATTTAAAATGCTATCAGATCAGTCGCTTATAATAAACAATAGACCTAATCCATTTATGGCAAAGAGGAAACCAGTAGCTAGATAGCTAAATTATGTAGATAGGGACAATCTAACGTTGCTCAACGGTAATATGACATATAACGCGACTGGGTGTGATGGGAAAAGCAGATTCACAATAATATTAACAGTATAGTTCCCTTGCCGTCATTGCTGGCATGTACCTAATAGATTTAAGTCATTTAAATCTGAAACATAATGCCATCATGAAGAGCATGGATAAATCAAGTCACATGCATTAAAATGGTGGGGAGAATCACAGCCCTGCCTTCTCTTACCGATAATATTAATTGAATTATTGCTTAACGCTTTAAAATGATTAATGCATTGCCCGCAAGTGTATGGACTAAGCAGTAGACAATGGGTGCAGGTATTGGCGGCTTGGTCCGGATGGTTGCTGGACGGCTTTACAACAATAGCTTACGCCCTGGTCGCAGTGACAATAAGCACAATAATGCTGCCGCCCAACTTAGGGAAATTAGGGTTAATAGTGACGTTCGCCGGCTTCGCCGTGGAGGCATTGGCTAGACCAATTGGTTCCCTCCTCTTCGGCAATTACCTTGGGGACAAGATCGGTCGCAGAAACATGCTTGCAATAACTGTGCTGGGATTCTCCATATTCGGCGGCGCCAAGGGCCTTCTCCCAACATATGGAGAAGCCGGATTACTAGCTCCAATTCTTCTATATCTGCTTCTATTCGTTGAGGGAATGTTCGCTGGAGCCGAGTATGGGGGAGGAACAGCGCTAGTAATGGAGAGCGTGCCGCCTGAGAGGAGGGGATTCATTGGTTCCCTAATACAGAGCGGCTTCGGAGTGGGTTACTTCATCATGGCCGCCATATTCGCCATCATAAGCCATGCCTATGGGCCAATTAAGTTCCAGGAATATGGCTGGAGAATCCTATTCCTAATACTATTCATACCTGGCGCCTTGGCTTTCCTCCTCAGGAGAATAGCTTACGAGAGTCCAGTGTTTGAGGACCTACTAAGGAAACAGGCAGTCGAGAAGGTCCCCCTCATCGCCATGTTCAGGGAATCCACGGGCAAGATATTCACTGCCCTACTAATAACCACCGGCCTACTCTTCATAAACACGGCGACATTGAGCTTCTACCCGGGCTTCATGGAGATTATGAAGTACCCGAATTACTTGGTGGGGGAGTACGTGGCCATCATTAATTTAGCCTCCCTACTAGGCGTATGGATCGGGGGAGCACTCTCCAATGCAGTGGGGGGTAGGCGTAGAAGCATGTTACTATACTCAGCCCTATTCACTGCGGCAACGGGTCCTCTACTTATTATGGGAAGCATGGGCCCAACTTATGCTCTCCCAGCCTTCAGCGTGCAGGCATTTCTAGAGGCGGCGATTTTCTCTATCATTCCATCATTTCTATCCGAGAGCTTCAACGAGCGATATAGATCCACGGCAGTTGGCTTCACGTATAATGGGGGCGCAATAATAGGCAGCACCGCCATCTCCATAATATTATCGCTAAGCGAGTTAATTGGCTTATTGCCTGCCTGGGTGATCTCCATGTACTTAGCATCAACGATGATGCTGATTGGGATACTGGCCTCGAAGGAGACCTGGCGCAAAAACTGAGACACCCATGGTTACTCAAGATAATCCAGCCACGAATAAGACCCTTGCCTCCCCTTAACTAGTGCAATACTATAATCATCTTTATAACTGATGAGGCGCGGGTAATTGATGTGAAGCCATTGATAATAATAGTTGAGGGGAATTTGGGAGCAGCCATAATGCTCTTAAGCGACGAGACGGGTCTACCCGTGATTAATGATATAGGGGTCGGCATTCTGCCCATAAGGGATGCATCACAGGGAGCCAAGGTATTGAGCAGATTAAGTGGCATGGATGAGTTGCCTCAAATAATAATAGTAATCAACAGAACTGTTTGGAGTAATTTAATGGAGAAAATGGCGCCGCTTGACGTGGCTCGATTATTGATGAGGATCGAGGTCAGGACCGCTCGGCTCTAGCTTCCCCTGCTAAGCTCTATTACTACCTTCTTCCCATCTATGTCCCACTCCTGCATTAAGCCGCTTCCGCTCGGCTGCTCAATTAATATCTCGGTCCGCGTCTCCCCCTCTATGTAGCTCTTCATCCTATTAACAGCGGTAAGCATCTCCTCATCCTTAGTGCTCACTCTGGCTTTCGCTCTCTCCTCCATCTTCAGATTAAGCTTACTCCTCATTACCTGTATCCTCCTTATTAATTCACGCGCAAGCGCCTCGTAGAGGAGCGACTCATCCATATTCTTGCTTAGGCATATCCTTAATCCACTTGCCTCAAGCGATTCATACCCCTCCCCGCACTCCTCATCGGTGAATCTAACGGTCTTGACATTTGCTAGGAATGCGAGAACCTCCTCATGTTGCTTAAGCGCGGCGGATCCCTTGCCGCTTATCACTAGCTCCCTGAGGGGCCACCTCAGCTTAACCCCCATCTTATTCCTAATATTAGCTGATTGGGAAGCTATCTCGAATATTAGGTCAAAAGTTGCCTCCAGGTCCCCATTAATCAATTTCTCGTTTGGCTCAGGCAACATCAGCATGTGCACGCTCTCGGGCCCATTCTCCATGCCCTTAAGGAAGGCTTGGTACAGGTACTCCGTGGTGAATGGGGCAAACATGGCGCCAACCACTATCGCGGCTCTGAGGGCCTCGTAAAGCACTGTATAGGCAATTAATTTCTCCCTTGTCTCGCCCTCCATCCACGCCCTCCTCCTCATTAATCTAATGTATCTATGGCTTATGTCCTCCACTATGAAATCCATCCACTCCCGCGCAGCGTGGTGAAGCTCCATTTTCTCCATGTGATCCCTCACTGACTTAATCATCTTATTAGTCACGGAGAGGAGCCAGAGATCCTCGGGCCTAGCTTCATCCATTTCCTTAACCAGCTTCGCCGGAGTAAAGCCATCGAGCTCCATATAAGTCTTGGCGAACTTAACAGAGTTCCACAGCACTCCAAGGGCATTGAGAGACAGCTTGACTTCATCTGGATTAAATGCCAATGCATCGCCCGGCGCCGATTTTGAGAGGAGGTAAAGCCTCAATGCGTCTGCCCCATACTTGTCCAGCATGTCCTGCACCCACGTCACGTTGCCCTTGCTTTTACTCATCTTGTGGCCATACTTGTCCAGTATATGCCCCTGAATTAACATTGATTTATATGGGGCCTTACCCATCCAAAGAACCGACGTGGCGAGGAGAGAGTAGAACCAACCCCTCGTCTGATCCACGGCCTCCGTCACCCAATCAAAGGGATAAATCAAGCTCCACTCCTTGTTCCGCAATCCATCTGGGCCAGCTATCCAAGCGACGCCGCTGTCCAGCCAAACATCCATCACGAATGGCTCCCTCACCCACTCCCCGCACTCGGTCTCCACCTTAACCATGTCTATCCATGGCCTGTGAACCAACTTCTCGGGCGGTACATCAGGCAATTCCTTGGCCACCCTCCTCAACTCCTCGAGTGATCCTATGGCCATCATCTTGCTTGGGTCATTTCTGCATCTCCATATTGGGAGCGGCGTTCCCCATATTCTTGACCTAGATATTGTCCAGTCCCTTATGTTGGCTATCCAATCATCAAATCTATTCCTAAGCGACTCGGGGTACACCGCTACCTTCTTGAGTTCCTGAGTCATGGTTTCCCGCAGACTCGATATTCCGAGGAACCACTGCTTATCTGCCCTATATATGAGCGGCGTATTGCATCGCCAGCAATGCGGATATTGATGGGTCACTTCATCCCTATGGAGAAGCAGACCCCTTGATTTCAAGTCCTTAATGACGAGGGAATTAACGTCTAGGAAGTACTTGCCCTTGAATGGACCGGCGCTGAATATTCCATTTATTTCAACAGTATTCGTCACTGGGATGCCATGCTTCTTAGCTGCCTCAAAGTCTTCGGGGCCATGGGCTGGCGCTATGTGAACCAAGCCAGAACCATCTTCTAGGGTCACGAAGTCAGCCGTTATCACTCTATGCTGATCCCCCCTATATATGTGCTCGTACTGAAGTCCCTCAAGTTCTTTTCCGCTAACCGTCCGTGACACCTTATAATTATTGATGCCGAATTTATGCATTAGTGGTTCCACCAATTTCTCAGCCACAATCAGCACTTCTTTCCCAACATCGACATAGGCGTACGTGAATGATGGATTAACCGCCACAGCCTCATTATCTATCAATGTCCAGGGCGTAGTGGTCCAAATAACTAGATACGTGTTCTCCACACCTAGTACCTTGAACTTGACGAATATGGCTGGATCCTTCCGCTCCTTATAGCCCTGATCCACCTCAGCATCGCTTAGGGCGGTCTCGCATCTCGGGCAGAACGGCAATACCCTATAATCCTCGAAGAGGAGCCCCTTCTCCCACGCCATCTTCACTAATGACCATACGTGCTCGATGTACTGAGGCTTACGCGTCTCATAAGCATTATCGGTATCAAGCCACACGCCCAGCCTATCCGTGCCTATCTCAATCCAGTACTTCAAATAATGATCCACTAATTCATTGCATTTCTCTGAGAACTTATCCAACCCAACCTGCTCTATCTCCTTCTTGCTGGATACGCCAAGGGCCTTCTCCGCCTCAAGCTCCACCGGTAAGCCCTGTTCATCCCATCCCCCCTGGGCCCAAACCGAGTACCCCAGCATGTGCCTATAGCGAAGCACCGCATCCTTATACGTCCGGCCCCTTGCGTGCCCAACATGGGGGAAACCATTCACTGTCGGGGGTCCCTCGAGGAATGTGAATCTACCCCTCGGACCCACCGCATTGAGCCACTTATGTTTGATTTTATTTAGCCTCCAGTACTCAAGTACCTTGCCCTCTATTGTTTTTGAACTGAATGAACCCTCCAATCCGAAATCAATAACAGACACCGTTACTAACCTAATAAAATGGACTTAAAAATATTGCTTAATAATGACTAGACGTGAAAATAAGGCTAGGAAGACTTAAGCCTCTAATTGCTTATATAGGTAAGCCTTTTGGGGATTAGTTAATTGAAGCAATGCATTAATTAGGTCACTACTTACTTCGCTCGCGTTCCTAATTAGTAATGTTCTCACGTAATCGAGGAGCCTAGTATCTATCCTGACAACAGTATCAACGGTATCAAGTATGTATGGGTACCCAGTATTAGTTGTTTGCCCAGCTAGGAAGCCAATCACTTTATCGAGCCCAAGCCCCCCAAAATCAAGCACCTCTATCTTGGTGGCTATTGCTGAATTCATAGCCTTATAGAAAGCAACCTCCACTCCCTTTAATGATCCCAATTCCGAGTTGAATACTGCCTCCAAATTGCTTCTCCCCTCCTCGAACCGCCGCTTACGTAAGTACTCCTCATCGCTCCAGCACTTCAAGTAATTCACCTCAACCCACTTTGGTAGGAGTTCCCCAAATGTTCCAAGCTCAATGTATTGCCCCCTATCCAGCATCATGCTCATCAATAATTTATCGTTGACAGGAAGACACTTGCCCATCAATGCGGAGACGTACTTAGACCTAACCCTCTTCACCACTCCCACTATTGTTGTCCCTGTTGCCGCAGCCTCTTTCAGTAATCGCTTCATTGTCTTCTCAACAACGCTCCTCTCGCTTCTCTTGCTGGGCAAGTTATAGGGAAGCGGGTGGAGAGCTATATCCCCATCAAGGACAATTAGATCCAGTTTCCTGGAGCCCCGCTTCTTCTCATTCATTAACTTCACAGCAAGCTCACGCTCCATTATTGATGAACGAAATGCCACTGTCTTCTCAACTTCATTAGTGTCCTCGAAAAATACCGTTCCGGTCACGAATTTATCCGCCTCATTACCGGTGTTGCCCACATAACCATAGGCCACCACGGTCAATACTCCCCCAACTAACTCCAGCGCTGGATCGGCATAGCTTGAATCAATGGCGTATGCCTTAAGATCTCCCCCCGCCTCCATTATTGGCTTAACCCTATCGCCGAGGAGGGCCTTAACCTCATTAATTATATTTGATGACTCTGTTCCCTTCATCTTCTCAACTATGTTCTTTACATCAACGAATATGGAGAGGAGGAGCGGTGGGTCAATCCAGAAATCAATTGAGGAAGTTTCCACTCCTAATCCACCTCCCTCACCTTAAGGAGGAGCGGTTTCCTCAAGGGATTCATTAGTCCAGCCACAAAGAATTCCCTAGTGCCAAGTTGAGAGAGCGTCGCCTCGCTTATGTCAGCTATGTCCAGGTATGCGCCTATCTCCTTCAAGTCAGCCTGCGCCGAGAGCCTGGAGAAAAAGACTGTGCCCAGATTGGCTCTAATGCTTGACTTTATGTCCCTCGCTATTCTTTGGCTGGCCAACAGCAGCGATAATCCCCACTTCCTGCCCTCCCTAACCGTGGTCTCGATGGAGTCCTTGCATATTGTCCACTCGTCCTCTGGAACATAATTCTGGGCCTCATCTATTACAAAGACCAGGTTAGCCGGCACCTTAATGCTGCCCCGCTTAACCATTTCCCACGCCGAATCAATCACGTCAGCTATTATTGCCTGCTTAACAGTTAAATCCGTGTCAGCGCTCAGATCTATTGCGGCAATGCCGCCCTCAATGGCCCTCTTAACAACGTCGCTTGGCTCCACCACCCTCCTATTGAGCTCATCGAAGAAGGAATCATCAATGAAGTATTCGATGAATAGCTTAGCCTTCTCCACTGAGGAGTCCCTAGCCCCAACTCCCCTCATCTTCTCAACTAGGTGCCTCGTGAAGCTAGCCTTATTCCACTTGATCTCCCTGGATGGCTGTGGATCTAGAAGTAGGGTCTGCTTCTTCTTGCCTTCATCCTGCATGGTATACGTTATTGTAGCTACCTCAATATATTCGCCGTAGCTCTGCCACCCAAGTCTTGCCTTACTTGCTATCACGGAAGCTATGGTGGGGGGACTTATCTTGATTTCCTTAGATGAAATCACGTGCTCCTTCATGAATGGCACGTAATCCACCCCGCTATGATCGAAAACAACCACCCTATACCCCGCCCGCCTCAATTCACCTATTAATCCCCTTATTAGCCTCGACTTCCCAACCCCGGTTGCGCCGAAGACCCCAATATGATAATTAACGAAGTAGTGATCTAGCTTGATCGACCAATTACTGTACTTGTGGCTACCCACATTTATCCCGGCAGAGACCTTTAGGTAATCGTTAAGGACAGTGCCATCCCTCACGAGGAACACCTTGGAGCCGGGCGTAGCCACGTGGCTAACCTCCGTGCTTAATCCGCTTGGCGTTATCATGCCGTACAGCCTAACCATGCCGTTGGTGAATGGCATCAACATTGATTGATCCATTATCTCCGGCCTATCAACGAAGGGATTCCGCACCCTATCCCTCACCAGCGGCTCCAGCTTAGTTATTCTACGCACCACACCGAAGAATAATTGATCCCTGAGCGAATCGTCCCTGACGAGGGCTAATTGCTCCTCCACGGCGTTATCCTCTGACTTCCTATAGAACTGTATGGGAATAGCCAAGGAAGAGGCGCCGCTAACAGTTATGCCGATCTCCACACAGCACTTCTCAAGCAGCGAATCTATACCCATGATTTATGGTGCTCATCAAGGTATATAAACGTGACATGTATTTTGACTATGGGCAATGCACTCCAAAAATATCGGTGCTCACCTGAATGCTTTTATAGTCCGAAACTCAGATTAGATTAATGTTATCGATACCCCTAGTGAAGAGACTGGAGCCCCTGGATAATATAGAGAACGTATTAATGGATGAGTTAGGCAGGTATAGGAAATTCGATATACCCATAGAGGTGGAGTACAGCGAGGATCTAAAGAAGCCGATGCATATAATGGTTGGGCAATTCATGGAGAAGGACTCCATGAAGCTAGTGGAGGCAATTTACTTGAACGACGCGAACGAGGCCTATGATCATCCACCGCTCACCGTCCAATACGAGCAGGGATCCACGAAATTCATCTCCCCCCTCTACATAATAGACATGTATGGCGGCGCATTAATGCTCAAGCAATACACAATCAACATAACGAATAGATCAATCACAATGGACAACATAAAAATAGTGCTGGTGGGAAAGAAATTTGAGAAAATAAGGGATAAAATAAAGACGGCCAGGGAACAACCTGAACGCAAGCAGCAGCAAACATACACCATCTAACACATCAAATCCATAAGTAAAACGCCAACACAATAATTGAAGGCAAAGCCTAGCCTCAAATAATTGCCATCGCTCATGGCTTTGCAGTAAGAACCTTGACTATGGATTATAAGCCTTAACCCAACCACTATATGCCCAAGCCGCCACGCCGCTTAATGCTGCGCCTATTAATGCTTGGGAGAATGCATAGGCAATTATCGATGCCGCGACCAGGATCAACACAATCATTCTTCTCTTGAGAACTAGGGGGGACGCTAAGGCAGCCATGTAGAGGGCGGGTTGACCCGTGAAAAGCACTATGCCTGTTCCAAGCGATAAGCCGAGCCCCACCGCATCAATGATAGAGATACCTATGCGCTTCTGCCTGGGAGCCTCGGTTCCACGCATCAATATTGCGCTAATGATGGCGGCGGCATATGATGCAATGGATATGGATAACGGCAACCAGTAACTCCGCAATATTGAGAGGGCAATGGATATGGATGAAGCCATTATCGCTGTTGATTCCCAGGTCCGGAGCGATAGGTAAACAGAGTCCCCGATCCCCATTATTAAGCCGGCAAAAATCGTGGGGATTAGGATCAGCCATTTCAATGCATTCATATACATTATGATGAAGATCGCCACGTATATCCATGACCACGTTATGTTAATTAGGGGCCCCATATAGTGAGGCGACCTCAATCTTACTCCCCGCATAATGGCTATGCCGATATAGTAAGGAATCAATGGAATTAAGGCGGAAACCATGGGTAGCCCAGCCTCCCTCATAGTTAATGGAAGCAATAGGAACGATATTAGGTTCAATGCTCGCGATACGAATGAGCCGGGGCCTAAGCCTTTTTTCAATTGATTCACCCTACGGTTTCAGCAGTATTTTACCGATCTTTCTCCCATTTCTCAAGTCATCAAGTGCCTTTCCAAAATCCTCCAACCCATACTTAGCCACGACAGGCTCCACGCTATGATTCCTCATTAATTCAAAGGTCCTCCAAATATCTCCTCTATGCGCGGCTACATTGCCTATTATTGATATGTCCTTCATTATGGCGTAGCCCAGCTTAAACTCGTAGGCCTCGTTCGGATTAACATTCCCTATTAGCACTAATCTGCCTCCCATTCTAAGGCTCCTCATTGACTCACCAATGGTCGGCGTCCCCACATTCTCAATCACGACATCAACCTCGCCCACCCTCTTCTTGATTTCCTCGCTGAACTTGGATCCAATTATCACGTCATCCGCGAACCGCCGTAACTCCCTCGCCTTATCCTCGTGATTTGTCACCGCAATGACTCTGGACCCCATTGCCTTAGCTAATTGAACCGCATGGATCCCAACCCCGCCGCCGGCCCCCGTCACTAGCACTGACTCCCCAGGAATAAGCGAGGCCCTTCTTAATCCCTTATGAATCATGGCTAGCACGCAGGGAGTTAGGACAGCCAATTCATCGCTGACCCATGGCGGGACCTTCACTAAGGCATTCCCAGATATGCTTGCCTTCTCTGCGAAGAAACCATCGACATCCTCACCATAACTCCTCCTGGTTCTGCAATATACTTCCTCTCCCCTTAAGCACATGTCGCATGTTCCATCCGGTTCATAAAGCATTGGGACCACCCTATCGCCCGCCTTATACCTGGGATCCATTGATTCCGTAACCATCCCCACCGCTTCATGGCCGAGGATAACTGGAAAACGCATTCGGGGGTAATACCCCATTAACTCCAGTAAATCCCTATAGCAAAGGGAGGCATATGTTACTGACATAACAACGCGGCCCGGAGCCGCTGATGGTTCTTTAACGTCCATTATAGAGTAATCCATCTTTCCATTAACTATTACTGCCCTCACGCCACTAATGCCTAGGGAAACTTTAAAGCATTCGCTCCCCTCTTTTATTGGGTAAATATGTTTTTAACGAAATTATGCTCCTCCTTGCCCTTAGGCAGTAATACGCTCATATGGGAGCTTCGAATTATTGTGATGGAGCCAAGTAGATCAATTGATCAGAGCTTGCATTATATCCGATGACTATTCCCTGGGGATGGGAATACTCGCCCTGTGAGCCATTAATTGTTACTTGGGATCCATTAATTGCGGTGTATTGGATCTCAGTGACTGGAGTCACATTATAATAGGCCCTATTGGCAACTATGTATCCATGCATTGCAGCATTTGAGAGCGGCGATAAGTCGCTGAACGATGTAGTATTATAAAGGTTAAGCTCTGTGAAGTGAGTGATTACATATATTACAACCAGCGCCGCTCTATCTGCAGCTAGCACCCCGTGGTAAGTGGATGGGTACCACGGCGTATCCGATATGCCTCTTATTATCACCCAGGGAACGCCTAATTGGGCATTGGCATACGCAAATCCAAAGCCCTCGTTCTCACCTGCATCAGTCTCGTAAAGGGCGTTCTGAGCCTCCATCCAGGAAAGCGGTTCAGTCCATTGATTCGCCGACCCTATCACGCCCACTATTAGCCTAGCCGGTATGGAGCCTGTCACGTTTAGGCCTGTCACATCAATTAACGATGTATTGCCAAGCATATTGGCCGCCGCCTCCGCTGTCTGCACTAGGCCCAGCGAGGCGGGCAGCACGGCAATGTAAGCATAGTTAGGGCTTGGCGTGCCGGGGCCGTATCCATACGTGGAGGCATTTTGAGGCATTGGCCCCTCTTCGCCGTATGTAGTTATTAGCGACTTGCCTATCAATGAGAAATTATTCAGCACCATTTCGACGCCGGTATAATCGCTTTGGAATCCCCTATTATGGTAATGAATGGATGATTTATCTACCACGAATGCCCCAACAACTACATCACCCACCCTCACATTTGGATTTCTTGATCCAGCTGTTCCGCTGAGTATTGCTGCTACCACATGGAAGTGAGTATCCATTAAGTAAGTAGCTAATTCAGCTGCATACTCCTTCTCGCCGCTCCTAACCAGAACCACGGGCCGACCATTTATTGATCCCAAGTAGAAGGCGTAGCCATCTATGTAGGCCACCGCTTGAACCTTCATAGCCGCCAATATCGGCGCCTCCTCCATAGCCATGGGGGTCACTATTCCTATGCGGGGAGTCTTGATTAACGCGAGAGCAGTACTTAGCGAGAGCTCAGTGCCGTTTACTGATTTAACGACTAATCCATTTAGTTCAAGCGCTTCAATGGTTTTGCCATATGTGTTGGCGATTTCATATTCCTGTGCCGCCACCATAATTGCCGCAATAATGGCTAGGGCCAGCACCATTATTGCTATTTTGGGGGGAGTCATGCCTCCGGTTTTTTCGCTCATCATATAATTAATTATTATAATATCCCATATATAAAAATTGTGGATACTAACAAATTTTTATTATAATTATTTAAATAACTGATTAAAGAGCAGATTTATAGATTAATCCTCAATTTCCGGAATGAATCTCCGCAACACCGCGTAGTAAAACGCTAAACTAAATACCGCAGCAAAGAAAATGGCCGAGAAAAGCATAGTATAGATCGCCGCCAATGGGATATTGATTAATTCATCAATCATACTCGCAGCGCTCACTCCGCTCATGCCCTCCACAAATATATAGGGGTACCTGCCCATCTGACCTCCTCCCCGCCTTTAGGGCGAGGGTTCCCCGAGGTCTTGGGGGTTACGCCCCTTTATGGGCGCTACTCGGTGCCCCACATTCGCGGGTCCTCCTCCCGGTATTGCGGGAGAAGTCGGCCCCCGCCCCCCATTCCCAAGAAATTGACCGGGAGAGGACGTTAAAGGGAAATAGTCCTTCTTTTTAAGCTTTACCCCCGCCCTAAAGGGCGAGGTTTGCCATTCATTTTACCATGCTGGTCGGCCATATATCGAGCAATCCAAACTCAACCAGGGTTCCAGTTACCACGCCAAGGGAGAAATTTATGGCAAGCACTGTAGTCGCTGTTTTAGCGTATTTAAGGAAAACGGCATCTTTTGTTCTTTTCCATTGGATCAACCATGCGGATATTGCAAGCGGCAGCCCCAGCGTTAAGGATAGGAAGGCTGCATGTAGATATATACCGTAAATGCTCATGCTTAATGCGGCATTAACGTTGCCTGTATGAATATATACATGGGTGAGCGCATCATAAGTTTGACTCATATTATTCCCAATTAATACCAGTTATTAATTAAAAAATTCACCAGTGTTTATTTATTATGTGTAGCGAGAAACGCTAATTACTGGCCCTGACGAAGCTCTATGTTTTTCCAATTCCTAATCCACTTGGAATGTCGCCTAATACTCTATGGCATTTATACCCTAATTAACCCATAATAATAGTTATTTTGTACAATAATCAACAATAACTAGTAGTGAAAATAGCCATATGCTACGGAGTTAACTAGTCTATATGTGGATAATGCGTATATAATACATAATTCATGAACAAGCAATGCCGGGCTTCTCAAATACGATAGGCCTGCTCAGGGAGTCGCCGACTAGGAGAATAGACTCGATACGCGAGCGGCTACGCCGAGAGAACAGGGACATAATAGTGCTATCCACCGGTCAACCAAGTATACCCCCGCCCCCTAGGGCTCGGGAGGAATTGGCTAAGGAATTGATTGGAGGCGGCATGGAGTTGTTCGGGTACACGCCGAGCCAGGGTATGCTTGAATTAAGGGAGGCAATATCGAGTGACTTGAAGATGACGGGAGGAATAGATGTGGATCCCAATGATGTAGCCATCACGGCAGGAGGCCAGGAGGCAATGTTCACCACATTCATGGCAATCCTTAATCCAGGAGATGAGGTCATTTTAATGGATCCAACATACTTCGGCTATAAGCCCATACTTGAGTACTTGGGAGCTAAGGTGAGGAGAATACGGCTAAGCATGGAGAATGGCTTCAAGATCGATGTGGAGGAACTAAAAAGGAGCATTAATCCAAGAACTAAGGCAGTGGTGCTGGTTAGTCCCGATAATCCCACTGGTACCATTATTGGAAGCAGCGAGGCAAAGGCATTGGCGGATTTAGCTCGGGACCGGGATTTCTGGTTAGTGTCGGATGAGGCCTATAGAATGCTAGTATATGAGGGGAGACATGAATATTTATATAAATATGCCCCGGAGAGAACCATATCTATAAACACATTCTCCAAGGATCCAGGCATGCCTGGGTGGCGACTCGGCTTTGTTTATGGACCAAGCGAGGCAATAAGTCGAGTAAAGCTAGCCGGGGAGGAATTAACGTATTGCCCACCAGCCGTGTCGCAGAGACTGGCCATTATTTACCTAAAATCAAGCGAGAGAATGAGCCACGTGCAGCGCATAGTTAATGAATATAGGAGTAAGAGGGATCTCGTAATTAACGAGATTAGGAAGCAATTGCCATATGCTCGCTTCCATATCCCGCAAGGCTCAATGTTCATATTTCTAGACTTATCCAGCAAAGTAATTAATGGAGACTTATTTGCAGAATACGCTTTAACGAGCCACGGCGTCGCCGTTGTTCCAGGTAGTTACTTCAGCGATAAGTACAGGGGAGCTGTCAGGGTGTCCTTCGTATGGGAACCCAGCGATAGATTAATTGAGGGAATCAATAGGCTGAGCGCTGCTGTGGAGTCATGGAAAGAACCCTTAATTAGAGCATAGGTCCCTCTTAATGAGAGGCGGCTCCAGCGGCCTAAGCTCAGTAACTTGATGATCCACTAAGCGCCAATTTTCAAACCTGAATCTCCCATAGATTATTGACTTCGCGTCAAGCAGCATGGGGAACCACAACTTATCGTCCTCCCACATCCTATCATAAGGCACGTTCCCCACGTTAAACCACACGGGCCTCGCCTCATCACTCTCCATTGGTGTTCCCTCATATCCCGACGCGGTAAATAAATGAACGAAGTGAACGGACTCCACGGAACCCTTGCTCCAGTTCCAAAACTCAAGAAGGCCAGACCACTTGAGCCCAAGCGGAATTAGCCCCACCTCCTCCCGAGTCTCGCGTATAGCAGCCATGCATATATCCTCGCCTGGCTCTACCTTGCCGCCAACGCCATTATAGTAACCGGCGCCGAGGCCCCTCTTTTTCTCTATTAGGAGAACCTCATCACCGCGCCTTATATAGATCAATACTTCTAGAAAAACCATGAATAAGGAGGAAATGACTGTTTTTAACCTTAACCCTGGATCCGAAGCATTGATAATCATTGGGAGCAGCACCATGCCGCTAATGAGCCTTGGTAAGGATGATGCGGCCGCCGGGATTTGAACCCGGGATCTGCGACGTGGCAGGCCGCCGTCCTGATCCAAACTAGACTACGGCCGCTCATCTTTCGCATTAAATGGCTGGATTTTTAAGGTTTCCCCTCCATATCTTAACCCTGTGCAGACATGACTTGGCTTCGCTCATAGCGACTGCACTTTCCTCTTGACAATAATGGCTGCAGCAGCGCCAATTAGGATGGCGACGACCACTATTATTATGATTATTACTATGGCAAATGGATTCATGTATTGAACAACGGTAGAAGAAGGGAGAGCGGGGGGAACTACTAAGTATCTGGTCGATTCATTCCGGTTCATTATTACTTGGTAATGATCACTTGTGCTGGTTGCAGTAATTGGTATCAATGTCGCGTATTTCGGCAAAGGCATTATTAGTGGCGCTGGCAGTTCTTCCAGTGTTGTGTTTATTATGGTGGTGCGGCTGGGTATGACAAGTCCTTGTCCCATAATCACTATAAGGCTGGGATTGATCTCCCTGTAAGTAACTGTGATTATCGATACGTTTATCTCATGTCCATAAATGTATAGCGTCTCATTGCTGCTGGTCTCATTAATTATCGGTCTTAATCCGGTCATATTGCTAATATTTATGAAATAATAATAGGCGGCAATATATGGGATGAGCGGGACATTAATGAACATGGCCCTTCCATTAATTACTGGAGCGGAGCCTAGTATGGAGAATAATGATGATGGCCACGGAGACGGGGCAATTAAGCTTGGCTGGACTGCGGCATTCAGAGGGGAAGCCACTGGTCCATACATGGATTGAGCAAGGAATGGTAAACCCATGTATACATACCCATTATTGGCGGGGGCCCCCGTCGGTAACCGCACCATAATTGTGATGTTTCCCCGTGGATACTCATTAATTGGAGCTAGCCTCACTGGGGATGTCCAGGACCCATTTTGAATATTTTGAATGATTTCCTCAGCCTCTTTGCCGGTCACCCATGAGTACCCAATTCGGATTGATGATCCATTAAGCAAATAGACATATAATAGATATGATTGATCAAGCGACACATTGCCTAGGTACATTATTGTGCCGCCCCTCATAAATGGAAGAGCATATACAACAGGCGACCCGCTTGAGTTTAAAAGCAGGACTTTATACGTGGGCACGGCCACATACATGGTATAATTACCTGGATACATGTGCCCAATTGATGAATTACCTATTGATTGGGCTTGAACATTAATGCTCACTGGAATAATGGATTGAGTTGTTTGAGGCGTGATTGATTGCGCGTAGGCCATAGCGGCTAATGCCAATATAGATGCGATTATAGCCAGCACCGCAATTATTATCCTCATGCTATCGCCGATAAGGGAGTCGTAGAGTCAATAAATATTACTAATCCCTATATTGATTCCCTGGACTTCACATACTAGTTACTAGTACATGAAGGAACTAGGAACTAGTATTTTAACTAGTGGGCATTTCCAGAGAGCTAATGAAGGGCGAGTTAAGGGATACTGCGCTGAGGGTCTACCTATTATTGGTTAGCGAGGGACGATCGATGAGCATTAGGGAGGTTCAGAAGGCATTATCCCTATCCAGTCCAGGCGTGGCTTATCATCACCTTGAGAGGCTCACAAGGCTGGGGCTTGCTGTGAAGGAGGATGGTGGATATAGGGCAATACATAGAGGCGGCTTAATTGAGGGGCTATTAATAATCGGAAGCAGGATACTGCCCCGCTCGACGTTTTACCTAGGCTTCAGTTCCGCCATGCTTGTGGCATATATCATTGTAACCATGATTAGGTTAATTCCGCTGGATCCAATGGCTATAATAGCAATGGCTGCGCTCCTCGTTTTCTCCATAATGGAGTTCTGGGATCAATGGAGTAGGCTCCGCAGCATAATAAATAGGGAAAGCCAGCAATTACAGAAGTAGTTAGTAGTTGAAAGTTAGGGTGAGGAGGCTGTCAGAGCATTAATGCTGCGTATATTATGGAGGCAATGGAGACAAGCACCGAGATTGCCCTATCCATGTTCCTAGGCACCATGAATCTAGCGAAGCCGTAAATAGACATGACCAGTATAGAGCCCGCGGCGAAGAGAAGGAGCGACGCGATGCCCATGAATATGCTGGCAGTGGCTGCCAAAGCTATTAGCAATACTTTGGTCGGCGTTAGCGCAAGTGCTCCCTGTATGAATCCTAATCCCCTTGATCCCCGTGGTCCCAGCTCTAAATCGATGCCTCTCACCGATACATATAGAACTAGGATGCCCACTGCAATTGAAATCAATGCGGCTGCCTCGCTTAGTAATTGCTTTACTGGAAATGCGTTAATCACTAGAATCAGTGGAATAGCTATCGTGGCGAACCCCAGGCCATGGCTAATTCCGAAATAAAGCCCGCTCCTGAAGCCTCGTTGGGATAATGATATGGATGCCAAGTGGTCGGGCTCAATTCCATGCGCAAGACCGAGAAGAAGCCCAGCAACCAAAACATACACATGCATAGATATGGCTAGCAATGATTTTTTATAAGTTAAGATGCCGCCGAGTTCCCATGCCGAGGGGGATCCAATACATTTAAAAGAGGACAGGTATATTTTCCGTCTCCTCATCTGATCTCCTCCCCGCCCTGAAGGGCGAGGCTTGTCGTTCGTTTTATCAGCGCGCTTCAATGTCGAGAAGTGGACATAAATAGATCGCTAGCAAAACCAACACAATTATATGATGAGGCGAAACTACAAGTCTCGCTCCTTTTAGGGTTTTGGCAGATGGTGATCATACGGTGAAGAAGCTGGGATGCAGAAACATGGATTGTGTTAGGGATGCTTTAGTATAGGGGAGACACCAAATAATTAATGTTCTCTAGCAGTAATGATAATGATGAGATCACTGCATCTACATCGCTCATTAATGCTATTGATCTAGGGGTATGTATGTATCTGGCGGGCGTCGAAATCACGAGAGTTGGGACTCCCGTTCCATGTACGTGTATTGCACCGGCATCGGTTCCACCATAAGGATTGACTTGAAGCTGGTACTTTACTCCCTTGGATTCCAGAATCGCAGTGGCCTTCTCCAATAAGGTGGGATTAGTGATCATTGATCTATCCATTGCCCTAATCGCAGCGCCTCCACCTAGTCGAGTTATCCATTGTTCCTCCGGATTACTTGGCACATCTGCTGCCACAGTTGTCTCCACAACTATGGCTAGTTCCGGATTAATGCCATTAATCACGGCCTGTATACCTCTTAACCCAACCTCTTCCTGTGTATTCCATGCAAAGAAGAACGTTGCATTAGATGAGCGAATCCTCCTCGCCACCTCAATTAAAGCATATGCGCCTAATCTATCATCAAGCGCCTTCCCCATAATCACGTCGCCGCTGTGAACCATGACGGTGGAGAACGTGCCAGGTATGCCAGGCACCACCCCAGCCTTACTTGCCTCCTCCCTGGAAGTGAAGCCAGCATCTACGTAAAGCTCCTCAAACCTGTTCGGCGGCTTCTCTCTTCTCAAGTGCGGTGGATCAATGCCGACGACTCCCCTAATTAATTCGCCGCGTCGAGTCCTAAATACTAATTCTTGTCCTATCATTACCCAGGGATCAATGCCGCCAAGGGGTGCCACTCTAATAAAGCCCCTCTGATCCACGTGAGTAATAATGACGCCCACCTCATCCACATGCGCGCTCAGGAGAACGCGGGGCCCCTCATCCCCAATCCGCATGATTAAGTTACCTAGAGCATCTATTTTCAGGTCCCGCGATAATTGAGACACGTTGCCCTTAATAATGCCGGTGACGCTTGACTCGAATCCGGATGGCCCAAATTGATTAGATAGAGATTCAAGTAATTCGATGTTCATGGGTTTAGATATAACAATCTATTTATAAAATGATCGCCGATAATAATGAAAATCAATTCCTCAATACTTCACTAATTATGAAGCCCCAGAGAGATGGACTACCTATATAGTGATTCAAGTACCCCTCCTCTGCTTCTCCATTCACGGCATTTATGGGTGATGGTTGATCCCACACTAAGCCAAATGGGCCAATTGCTACCGCGGCCTCGCTTAATGCGATTCTAACGATGCTCAATGCATTAGTGCTTGAGTATTGGCTGGATGCCCAAACCATTAGGCGGGATCTAGTTAAGGAGTACTTCAATATCAGTAATGGATACATGTATCCAAGCAATAAGCCCGGTCTTGGCATAGAGATTAATGAAGACGCCTTGACGCGATACCCCTATAGGAAAATGCACTTGGAGTACTTCAGTAATGATTATAAGTATAAGCATCACGGTGATGCAACATGAAGTTGATCAGGTTATTACCTGGAGCCGGCATTAGGAGCAGCATTGGAACTATGGGAGCCGCCGCGGTGACGTTGATTCAAGATGATATTAATATAATGATTGATACCGGTCACTTCGGCAGTAGGGATAAATTACTCGCCAGGCTCAAGGCAGTGGGGCTCTCTCCAGGCAATATAGACGTAGTGGTTTTAACCCATATTAATTGGGATCATTGCCTTAACGTGGACCTCTTTCGCGACTCCAGGATAGCGATAAGCAGGAAGGAACTGGAGGAGGGATGGCTCTCCGGCGTACCTGATGGATTCACCGCTAAGTTTAGGGAAATGTTGAAGGAAATGGATCTGTTATTGGTCAGTGATGGACAACGCATATCCAGCTCCACCAGCATAATATATACGCCAGGGCATACGCCTGGACACATATCGCTGCTCGTGGATGGCTCCCCCAGGATAATCATCGCTGGGGATGCCGTGCCTAATCTACGTGCCTATAGGAGAGGCGTTCCTGACTTGATCTTCTTCGACTTGAGCCTGGCCAAGTCAAGCATTGAGCGAATAAAATCATTGAAACCGGACTACATAATACCAGGACATGATAGCCCATTTAACGATGCTGGATACGTGGAGAGAGATAACGTGGATATAATATTGAGGAAAGAGAACGAGGAGAACCTAGTCATCACTATAAGTAACGTGGAGGCGGATAAGCCCATAGTGCATAGAGATAAATAAATTATCCCAATCTCTATATAGCCTATTTCCAACGTGAAATCCATTGAGTGAGCCCGACCCCCCTCACCCATGTATTCAAAAACCAACGGCGAGTTTCATTTCAAATCCTCTAAGGTTAGCCACAAACCGTGTGTGGCGTAGGTGGTTGACAAGGAGAATCAAGGGCTTGAAGAAGCAGTTCCTCGCCTGCATTGCTTATAGTTATATTGGACTCTAAATGCATGCTTGGGAGACGTGCGCTATGATGGTTATTACCAATAAAGCGGCCAGAGGCAACAGAAAGGGCTATTGCCATGCCATAATTATAAAACGTTACAAGTATATCCACTCAGGAGTGATGTGGAGTCGCTGAACGCATCTTCCTCGAGGTTCAGTAAGCATCCCTCTTTGTTTCCAATAGATCCCAGCGGAATTCTCGTTTAGGTTTGAGCAGCTTTGGGTTTTCGCTTCTCTATTACGTCCCCCGTAAGCATCTTAATCCCATAATTCTTGGCTCTCTCCACTGCCTCCTCCGTGGCGGACACGGCTAGGAATAACTTGATGGGATCATTGAATCCAAATGCCTTGGTCACTGTGCTGCACTTTACATTGAACCAATCCAGATCATCCTCGTCCGCAAACGACTTCACCTCTATGAGGTAAACCCTCCCATTCCGCGCCAGTACATCTATCTCGTAGATGCTGCCCTTGGGCCCAAATTGCCCTGCCTCATCCTTATACGTGAACCTATTAACGTACCTTAGATCTATTTTCTCCACTTCCACTAACTCCTTAAAGAAGAGCTTGATCACTTCCTCATAATCCTCGCCCCACCTCCTTCCCATGGAATCCATCCTCTTCTTGAGCCCTATTACCTCCTTGCTTAACTCACCAATCGCATCCGTCAATCTACTTAATCCATCCTCGGTTCTCTTTTGCGCCTCCGCCAACTCATTAACTCTTTCAGTTAATTTATCTAGCCGCTCAGTTAAATCATTAACTCTTTCAGTTAATTTATCCAATCGATCAGTTAAATCATTAACTCTTTCAGTTAATTTATCCAATCGATCAGTTAAATCATTAACTCTTTCAGTTAATTTATCTAGCCGCTCATCAGTTCTCTTCTGGACTTCCATCAACTCATTCATTCTTTCAGTTAAATCATTAACTCTTTCAGTTAATTTATCCAATCGATCAGTTAAATCATTAACTCTTTCAGTTAATTTGTTTAATCCATCCTCGGTTCTCTTTTGCGCCTCCGCCAACTCATTAACTCTTTCAGTTAATTTGCTGAGCCTCTCTTCGGTTCTTTGCTGCGCTTCAGCCAAGTTATTGATTCTCTCCACCAGCTTGGTCAATTCACTCTCTACTCCCTTCTGCGCCTCGGTTAATTCACTAGTTGACTTCAATAAGCTCTCCAGCACCCGCGTATTCTCCACGCTCAGCTTCGATTGCTCCTCAAGTAATTTCCTAATGCTTTCAAGCCTCTCGCCCCACACCGCATCCTCCATATTAATCGCTCTAATCAACTCCCGCCTAAATGCTGGATCATCCCTCAACAACTTAATCAAGGCATCCCTGATATCGCTCAAATTTCCTCAACCCATCGAGAAGAACATAGCCATAAATATAAGGGTTTCTCCTCCCAGTCGCAACTCGAGACCAAGTTTTCCTTAATCGACTTCCTTAGCTTAAGTAATGCGTCTATTTATGGATGGATTGATGCATCAACACCTCACTCTGGTTTAGATGAAACTTACCCCTCATTGCAATTATGCATCGCATTACATGCATCAACTCGTCCCTACAAGCCCGGCCCATTGAATAACTCATCACCAGTACCATAATTAAAAAATCATTTAGTGTTAATGCAATGCGTAAACTACCCCACCTCACGGACGGGGTCTCTGGTGTTGAAAGATGAAGAATGCATGAAGGAATACATAATGGCTTCTTCATATTAATGATTGAGGTAATCCATCATTTAAGCGTAATGCGGAGATAAGCAATGATTTTTCCATCCATTATATGTTAAACAAGAAGCAAATAACTAATGGAGAACAATTTAACGCCTCATACCTCGTGTCAATATTAATCAATTTGCAGGGATACCGGAATTGGAGTATATGATGCATTACCCCAATGCGAAATTATCACTTATCTTGAATCAAATAACGTTCCACCTAGTCGATTTATTTCCGTGAAGATCCTCTATGGCTACTCAAAGGGGACCTGGCTCTTCATTTATATTCCAAAATATTTAAATCCAGAAACTGGATCTATTCTCGATATTGCCAATGGGGAGCAGGCATGAGGATTTGTATCTCACTTCTGCCTAGGGGACCGGTGCCATTGCATTATAACTACTTCATTCAGTCGGCTATCTATAATCGTTTGCCAAGGGAAATATCCCATTTTCTTCATTATAAAGGAATTAAAGAAGGCCCGAGGAAGTTTAAGATGTTCACCTTCTCACGCCTCATAGGAGATTTTGTCAGGAATGGAGAGCAATTAATATATAGGAACAAGTGCTACCTATGCATCTCATCTCCCATCAACCTGATAATAAAGGAAATCTATTTTTCACTCCTAAACGATCCAGACCTTAAAATTAAAGATACTAAGCTCATAGTAGAAACCGTGGGCATCATGGAAAACCCGGATTTCGGAGATAAGGCAACAATATATACTCTCTCTCCAATAACAATGTATAAAAGGGGCATAAATGGAGCTAGATACTACTCTCCACATGAACTGGAGTGGCAAGTGTTGATAGACCTAAATGCACGGAGGAAGTTTCACGCATTGAGGGGAAGATATCTTAAACATGGGCTGGAAATCAGACCTCTGAGGGTTTCCCAAACCAAGGTCATGTATAAGAACAACTTAATCAAGGCGTGGAAAGGGGAATTCGAGATGCGAGGACCCAAAACACTCATGAAAGTCATATACGATGCCGGAATTGGCAGCAAGAACAGTCAGGGATTTGGAATGATAGAAATATCGGGGAGAAGAATAAGAGACTTTCTAGACATCTATTAATTTCAAACCCTCTAAGGTTAGCTACAAACCCGTTGGCATTGGACTATTCGTGTTCGGCTGGTACCAGGTTTCAAACCCTCTAAGGTTAGCTACAAACGCGTTTTGCGGCGAATAAGAACCCTGTAAATACTTCCAGTTTCAAACCCTCTAAGGTTAGCTACAAACTAGAATTAACACCCTCACTTGGCGAAGTTGACTTGGGGTTTCAAACCCTCTAAGGTTAGCTACAAACTTCTCATAAACTATGAAGTCCTTGAAATTCTCACTCAGTTTCAAACCCTCTAAGGTTAGCTACAAACGGTACATGACCACGGTTAGGAAGTTCATGGGCTACTGTTTCAAACCCTCTAAGGTTAGCTACAAACTCACCAGGCAAAAAAGCGGCTAACATTGCTATGAAATGTTTCAAACCCTCTAAGGTTAGCTACAAACTGAAACAAATAATGGGGGCGATTATAGATACTATAGTTTCAAACCCTCTAAGGTTAGCTACAAACATACCCGTAAGAGTAAGCTTAGGAACATTGCATTCATGTTTCAAACCCTCTAAGGTTAGCTACAAACCTTTATAATATGAACCCGATAACCATGTTTTCCTTTCAGTTTCAAACCCTCTAAGGTTAGCTACAAACCGTTACTGGGCGTGGCAGTCCAAGTAACAGTGTTATGTTTCAAACCCTCTAAGGTTAGCTACAAACTTTGAAGACAATGTAGAAATAACGGGTGTTGAGATTAGGGGGTTTCAAACCCTCTAAGGTTAGCTACAAACAATTCATTCAATTTATAAGGCTCCTCGAATTCTATTTCGTTTCAAACCCTCTAAGGTTAGCTACAAACAAACAGGGAAAATGAATAAGTCCACCAACGCAATAGTGTTTCAAACCCTCTAAGGTTAGCTACAAACGCATAATTGATAGCGTAATTCAATTTTGGTTAAGGGAGTTTCAAACCCTCTAAGGTTAGCTACAAACTGTGGTGTCAAACAATGGGGTTTTACAGGAAATAAAGTTTCAAACCCTCTAAGGTTAGCTACAAACGCGATATCGAAGAACCATGCCGCTTTTTTGTTCTTAGTTTCAAACCCTCTAAGGTTAGCTACAAACCCGCAGACCACGCCTAACCCCATTGGGGAAGAGCCCAAGTTTCAAACCCTCTAAGGTTAGCTACAAACTCCTCTTCCTCTCTCACTGCTTCCAACACCTTTAAAGTTTCAAACCCTCTAAGGTTAGCTACAAACCCTATGCTAGAGCTACTGGAGATTATGGGGAATACTAGTTTCAAACCCTCTAAGGTTAGCTACAAACTAAAGGATGTGGCAGAGCAGTTTTTAAGGAATTACGGTTTCAAACCCTCTAAGGTTAGCTACAAACGCCATAATAGCCATGTCGAAATACGGCGAGAAACAAAGTTTCAAACCCTCTAAGGTTAGCTACAAACTTTTATCTTTCATTTGGAATAAGTGATGGATAAAGGGGTTTCAAACCCTCTAAGGTTAGCTACAAACACTCTAATTCTTGCCCCATTTCTTCACAATCTCCTGTTTCAAACCCTCTAAGGTTAGCTACAAACCCATTTTGGGTCAAAAATACCAACCACTCACCGCTGTTTCAAACCCTCTAAGGTTAGCTACAAACTACCCTGGAGCGATATGTAGCCCATCTAGCACGTCGGTTTCAAACCCTCTAAGGTTAGCTACAAACTAACGCCGGACATGATTAGGAATGCGGTTGAAAACGGTTTCAAACCCTCTAAGGTTAGCTACAAACTATTACACATGAAACCCACATATTTGCGGAGTCTTTGTTTCAAACCCTCTAAGGTTAGCTACAAACATGATGAAGATATTGAGTTGGCTGAGAATGTCATTATGTTTCAAACCCTCTAAGGTTAGCTACAAACTTCATTAATGATGTGAACACTGGCTCACAATCGGGGTTTCAAACCCTCTAAGGTTAGCTACAAACTCCTCACCTGTTTCTGTTTTTATTTCCGTCCCCGTTTGAGTTTCAAACCCTCTAAGGTTAGCTACAAACTCATTATGATAATTCACAGAGACCTCAGTTTTTCCCACCTGTTTCAAACCCTCTAAGGTTAGCTACAAACAACGGTTAATGGGCTCGATAAAAACGTGGAAAACACAGTTTCAAACCCTCTAAGGTTAGCTACAAACCATTCACTCGCACCAACATGTTAGCGCCTCAGTTTCCGTTTCAAACCCTCTAAGGTTAGCTACAAACTCTAACGCATATTCTGCCGTTATGGCGTTGAGTGGCGGGTTTCAAACCCTCTAAGGTTAGCTACAAACTGTGGTAAGGCTTCCCACGTTCCAAAATATACGGTGTGTTTCAAACCCTCTAAGGTTAGCTACAAACGACGACTGTATAGTATTGATGGATCAGTTTGCGGTCTGGTTTCAAACCCTCTAAGGTTAGCTACAAACTGGTAACCCCCTTAGGGGGAGAGGCGTAGGGGATCCAAGTTTCAAACCCTCTAAGGTTAGCTACAAACGATTTGGGCCTGAATTGGGTGCGGAATCATGAGTAGTTTCAAACCCTCTAAGGTTAGCTACAAACTGTGGTAAGGCTTCCCACGTTCCAAAATATACGGTGTGTTTCAAACCCTCTAAGGTTAGCTACAAACGACGACTGTATAGTAT
>Ga0080006_1130586_pt1 | contig 29655 bp, 26 predicted proteins | sample RS3BMetagenome_FD_69209 | JGI IMG/M metagenome (GOLD analysis project Ga0080006, IMG submission 69209) | Ferric oxide microbial mat and aquatic microbial communities from Rainbow Spring, Yellowstone National Park, USA - RS3B (SPADES... ...
GAGCTTCTCAAGTAAAGCTTGCACCGTGTCAACGGTCTGGTGGGTAGGGCGTGAAGAAGGAACAGAGGGAGAACCCTGATAGTCTGCCATCGGCAAGACTCCTTTCTGTGTGGCAAGAAGAATATCACGAACCTGAACCGTTTCAGGCTCATCGCTACACACCCTCTCGCCGGTGAAGGGAGACGATGAGCAGCGTCAACCGAACGGTGAAAGAAAGAAAGAAGAAGGGCGGCGAGGTCGGACTTGAACCGCCTTGAGGGCCTGTGCTGGCTCATGCGCTGATGCCCTGTCCAGCTTCACCCACGCCTGGTGTGTCTGCCAAACACTGTGACGTCGCGTTGTTCCGACCGGCTAGCCTCCGCTACCGGCACGCGCCGCTTCGTCGCCCATTGGTCTACCTGATAGACATCCTTTCTTGCCGAGGCACATCTTGCTGTGCAAAGTTATCAATCTTATCAAATATGATAATATTGATAAGATTGTAACTCAATCAAGCATCTATGTCAAGGGCTTATCAAGAAAATTTTTAAAAAGTTTGCAAGATTAGCAACTTTGTCATACAATGAAAGGAAACATCAAATCAGGGATAGCCGGAGGAATTTTGTTATGCCACGAATGAAAATCAGTAGTCAGTACTACACTGCCGCAGAGGTACGAGAAAAGTTAGGTATTACTCAGGGAATGCTTAACAACTACATCCGCAATGGGAGCCTAAAACCAATAGTACCCCCCGGTAAGAGACAAGGGGTATATCTACGTAGCGAAGTAGATCAACTAGCCCGTGAAACCGAAGCTTTTCTAGTCACAAGGAGTAAAGTTTCTAGTTCATTTGGAAGAGCTTCTGAACGCGATGTGAAAGCCACTGTTGAGATAACAAGAATACTCTTCGGGCTAAGAGAAAGCGAAGAAGCCACTGTTCAGAGACGCTTAACGTGGATTAAGAGAAACCCTGATATCCTGTATGCACTTAAAACGGAAGAGGGAACAGTGATAGGGTATGCTATTATGCTGCCGTTAAAACAGGAAAAAATCTATAAAATCTTGAGAGGAGAGGAGTACTCTCAGGAAGTGGATGCTGATGAAATAGAAACCTTCGAGCCAGGAAAAATAGTCAACATTTATCTGATGGGCATAGGACTTCTACCAGGGCTGAGTCATTTTGAAAAGCGTACTTATGGTTCAAGACTAGTAGCCGGAATGATGAATGCTATTATAGACCTCGGCAGAAGGGGAATTATTATTGATACCCTTTTTGCTAGAAGCGATACCCCAGATGGGATACGCATTCTCAAAAGAGGGTTTACAGAGATACCATCTCCCACTCACGCCAGGAATTTTAGCATCAAAGTCAGTGAGTCAGGAATCCCTTTCATCATGGAGTACAAACAGGCCCTTGCAGAAAGCGGTTATGGGAATAATCTGTATTGTATTCAACCAAGTACTGAAGTCACCGGTTTTAGGCCGTGATATACGAGGTGTTTCATCCTTGGTAATAAGCAAGTGAAGCTCGTTACCCTTGATAGCAAAACTGATAGCAATTAAGCCGAAAGAGGTCAATAATAGACGAACACAGACGAACGGCATTAATGTTCACTGCATTTACAAGTAAGCTATATTGGCAATCTGGAAAATTGTAGTATACTCTGTTATGATGGATACACCTGAAAACTATTATGCCATTCTCGGCGTGCCACCGAGCGCCGATACAGAAACGATCAAGCGCGCCTATCGTCAACTGGCCCGTCGTTACCATCCTGACCTGGCCGGCCCGGAAGGGGCCATCGAGATGAAGCGTATTAATCGCGCTTACGCTGTACTGGGCAACGCGGAGCGGCGTCAGCACTATGACACGATTATCAGTGGTATGCTTGATTTGCGTCAGAGCGGCTTCGTTCGCCCACGCCCACAGCCACATGCCTTTAATCCCGACGAAGATATATTCTTTTCGGGCCTGAACGTTTTCAGCACCAGGGGGCCGTTTCGCGTCGGCACCACCATCCACTCTTCACTTGGCGTCATCACCTCGTTGAGCAGCGTGCGCACCGTACACGGCCTTCAGATTGCCGCCGGTGCGCTGGACGGACGAGGCATGCTATGGCACATCGTCAACGGCGTTGCAGGCTCCCCGATCAGCTTCGTTGCCGATCCGCGCTTCACTGTGGAGTCGCTACGCGAATTGCGCTTCTCCGCTGCTGGTACGCTTGTCGCCGGGTGGGGCCAGCTTGGTCTCCATGTGTGGGATGCCTATAAAGGCAACCTGTTATGGAGCTACGCACTTCACGACCGCGCAGTTTCCGCACCGTATTCCATCGACCTGGTGCTGCACGGAGGAGCAAATGGCGAACGCCTGGTACGCTTGGCATTGCCACATCTACCGGAGGATGTACGCGCGCCACGCTCATGGGGCGTGCGCGCCACAGACGTGGTGACCCACCGACTCGATAGCGCTGCGAAACAATTCAGTGATCTCCAACTGTGCCGCGAAGAGGAGATCGAGAAGCGGCAATTCTGGGCCATTCGGCTGCGCGCTCTCTCCCAGGACGCCCAGGCGCTCGTTACCCTTTCGTGCGCAAGTGTTCCTCACGAGACGGAGCAGATGAGCGTCGTGCGGCGCTGGAATCTGAGCGCGTCCACACATACACGCAAAAACAAGCCTCGCGCAACTATCAGAACCTCTGTGCTGGTAGGCACCTGCGCCACCTGTACTCCCCCCTACGCGGTCACCGCCGACGCCAGCGCGCTGGCCTTTGTCTATGGCGGCAAGAGCATACGCATTTGTGATACCACGACTGGCACGTACACGGAAATCGCCAGCGGCACCATGGGTGGTAGCGCCCGCCTCGCGCTTTCCCCGGACGCTCAATGGGCCGCCGTCGCGCGTGAGGATAGTGAAGTCAATGAAGGGGTGATTGATCTCTGGTCGATCCCTGCTGGCCAGATTGTGCAGAAATTTTATCATCCCTGGCAAATTAGCGCTCTGCACTTTGCAGGCAAGCAACTGGTAGCCGCGCTCACTGATGGTACCATTCAGCTATGGGAATAAGGCCGAGATATTATCCTTTGCATGTTCTCGTTCGTTTATCTAAGTGAGCCAGACTACCTGTACTTATTTGTTTGTGAGTTTGTGCAAAAGCAAAAACAGTCATTATTTACTTTCTCATTGTCTTCATGAGAAATAAGGGGAGAATGTCCATGCGTGTCTCAGTAGTCGTGCCTGTCTATAACGAGGAAAAAACGGTCGCTAATGTCCTCAATCTACTTTCACAGGTTCCGCTTGATCTTGAGGTGATTGTGGTTGATGATGCTTCCACGGATCGCACCTGGGAGATTTTACAAGAACTGCGCCAGCAAGAGCCGTTTAAGAGTTATCATTACGTGCGCCATGAACACAACCAGGGCAAAGGAGTGGGATTGCGCACCGGCTTTCGTCTGGTGAGCGGCGATCTGGTCACTGTTCAGGATGCTGATATGGAATATGACCCCCAGGATTTGCCAAAGCTGGTGCGTAAATGGGAGGAGGCAAGCCGGAGGTACAGGCACGTTGCCGTCTATGGCTACCGCGACCTCTCGCATCAGAAATTTACGACACGCTGGGGCAATCGCTTCCTGACTCTTGTGACTAATATCCTGTTCGGTAGCCGTATTCGTGACATGGAAACCTGCTATAAGATGATGCCGGTCGAGGTCGCGCGCGCCTTGCCAATGGAGGGCCGCCGCTTTGAAATCGAGCCGGAGATCACCGCCTGCATTCTCCAGGCCGGTTATAAGATCGTCGAAGTGCCTATCAACTATACGCCGCGCAAAGAGAAAAAGCTGGCCCCCTGGAAAGATGGCTGGCCCGCACTGGCCATGCTGCTGCGCCGCCGCTTTGGCAAACCGTTCTGCGTCACCAGCCCTGTCGTCCAGGAACAGATGATCGAAGTACAAGCCACACGCTAGCAAGAAGCAACGCTTATAAAATTTTTTTTCAGCCGAAACCGGTCATGGTATCATCCGGTAGGGGCGTGATTCATCACGCCCTGTCTCTCACCGATGCACGCTGGGGCGTGATGGTGAATGTTTTCAGCCGAAGTCGGTCATGGTATCATCCCGTAGGGGCGTGCTTCATCACGCCCTGTCTCTGGCCGATGCACGCTCAGGCGTGATGGTGAATGTTTTCACCTGAAGTCGGTCATGGCATCATCCGGTAGGGGCGTGCTTCATCACGCCCTGCTCGTCTGTCGCACCGCTCGCAGGGCGTGATGGTGAATCTTTTCAGCTGAAGTCGGTCATGGCATCATCCGGTAGGGGCGTGCTTCATCACGCCCTGTCTCTGGCCGATGCACACTGAGGCGTGATGGTGAATGTTTTCAGCCGAAATCGGTCATGGCATCATCCGGTAGGGGCGTGATTCATCACGCCCTGTCTCTGGCCGATGCACGCTGGGGCGTGATGGTGAATCTTTTCACCTGAAGTCGGTCATGGTATCATCCGGTAGGGGCGTGATTCATCACGCCCTGTCTCTGGCCGATGCACGCTGGGGCGTGATGGTGAATCTTTTCACCCGAAGTCGGTCATGGTATCATCCGGTAGGGGCGTGATTCATCACGCCCTGTCTCTGGCCGATGCACGCTGGGGCGTGATGGTGAATGTTTTCAGCCGAAACCGGTCATGGCATCATCCGGTAGGGGTGTGTTTCATCACGCCCTGCTCTTCTGTCGCACCGCTCGCAGGGCGTGATGAATCACGCCCCTACGAGATCGCCGATAAAATTTATAATATAGCGATGCCCTGGTAGGTATTGGGTACAAATCACGCGCTAAAGAGTGACAAGGAGGAATATAATGCGTCCACGTATTCTTGTGACGCAGAAAGTACCAGATGCAGCATACCCTTTATTGGAAGAGATCGGTGATGTAACAGCCAATCTGGAAGAGGGACGTATCTGGACGTATGACGAACTGCTAGAGCGCGCTCCCGGTCACGATTATCTTTACACCCTGGTAACAGACACGATTGATGAGCGCCTGCTAATAGCCTGCGCCACCGCCACGCCACGCCTGAAGCTGGTTGCCAATATGGCAGTAGGCTACAACAACATCGATGTCGCAGCAGCCACACGCCTGGGCATCGCCGTCACAAACACACCAGGGGTTCTTTCCGAAACGACTGCCGATCTGGCCTTTGGTCTGCTGATTGCCGCAGCGCGCCGCATTACCGAGGCCGAACGCTATTTACGTGCGGGCAAGTTCACCGGCTGGGGGCCGTTGCTCTTCTGCGGAGCCGAGGTTCACCATGCAACGCTTGGCCTGGTTGGCATCGGGCGCATCGGGCGCGAAGTGGCTAAACGCGCGCACGGCTTCGATATGCGGGTCATCTATTACGCTCGCCACCGTCTTACACCGGAGGAGGAAGCTCGCTACCAGCTTACATATGCATCTTTTGATGAACTGCTCCAGCAGGCCGATTTTATCAGCCTGCATACGCCCTATACACCGGAGACGCATCATCTCATCGGTGAGCGTGAATTGCGCCTGATGAAGCCAACGGCAATCCTGATTAATACGGCACGTGGGGCCGTTGTCGATGAGCAGGCGCTTGTCCGTGCCTTGCAAGAAGGTCGCATCGCCGGTGCGGGCCTGGATGTCTTTGAGCATGAGCCAGTAGTCGAACCTGCTCTGCTGGCTATGGAGCAAGTTGTGCTACTGCCACATATCGGCAGCGCCTCGCTCCAGACACGTATCTTGATGGCAACCACCGCCAGCAACAACATCCGTGCACATGCCCTGGGCCAGACTCCACCCAATATCGTCAATCCTGAAGTAATCGAGCAGGGTGACGGCGGGCAAGGCAACGATGGGCAGGGCGACCGCCAGGGTACACCCCTACAATGATACGGTACCGTTCCCATTGCATGATATAATAAAGTATCAAAACAGAGGGTTGCTAATAGCCCTCTGCTTGTTTATCTGCGATCTGGTGCAGTCTTAAGGTGTACTGGATCATGAAAAAGATTTCTTAATTTTCAGCCAAATTGCCTCTGGAAACAGTTGACATTTTGCATACTTCTATCTATAGTCTTTATCAAATAGCAGGTGTGCTGCGTAGAGGAGCAAGAACTTGATGATACGTGCCGGAACCCTCTTAGAGAAAGAAGGTGGCTTCTGTGCCTTCTTTCGGGGTGAAGAGCATCCTTATGTTCGCTGTGTCATTGCCGATGCGGTTGACCCGGAGCGTCACTTCGAGTGTCGCGTTTTAAATAAAGAAGATATTCCTATTGCTGTAGGTTGTCCTATTACACTGGAAGTGATTAACGTCATTACAGACCGACGGAGCGGCATCGTTCTCTTTAACTGTCGCCTTCCTAATGACACAAACAAGACAGGGGAATAACACTATGAACTGTCCACGTTGCCAAACCGAATTGGCGGATACTGCCTCGTTCTGCCCTGCCTGTGGCTCCGTAATCCGCCCCCCCGCGCTACAAACGCTCTCATATCTGCCAGCAGGAACACCACCCTGGCCCACCAGTGTACCTGCACATATCAGTTCTGCCCAAACAATGGACGCGCTGGCTCCAACCGTCGTCGTACCACGTCCGACTAGCAAGGCTCAACCGCCATCCACGCCGCGCAAACGCAACTGGCTCGCGATTCTCGCCGTTGTGATCCTCGTGCCTCTCCTGGGAGCCGCCTGCACACTGGGCCTGCTTTTACTTAACGGGCAGGCAACTACAATCCAACATACTTTGCAGCAATCTGGCGGTAACTCAGCCGGTTCAACGGGTAGCACGAACACATCACCGACGCAGCCGCCTGCCACGTCCGCTACCCAGACCAGTGGCAATCAACTTCCCACTCCGCAGAAATTCCAGGACCTGACCAGCATCGCTTCTCTGCTTGGCGTGACGTTGAAATATCCCTCAAACTGGGTAGCCGATCCACCACAGCAAACGCAGTATTGGAACGAAGAGCGGCTTTATCCGCAACAACAGCAGTTGAACATCGATTTTGTCATTGTGCGCTATACGGCTCAGGCGACCGCGAGCATTAACAATGCCGACGATATGAACCAGCAAATTTTGCAGAGCATGAGTAGCCAGTCCGGCTTCAGCAATTTCCAGGTTGCCACCAGCGCACCCACCCAGGTCACTATCAGCAATACAACCTGGGAAGAACAGTATGCCACCTTCAGCGATAGTAACGGTATCTCCTACCATGTGTTCAGCATTTCGGTACAACACAAGCAGTTATATTACAATATCGGCATCGTTCTCCCTGATATGTACTATAATGAAGCCATGCAAAAGTACATTCAGCCGATGCTTCAGTCGGTGAAATTCGTGTCTTGATAGAGGGAGTAACATCATGGCAATCGCAACGCTGCCCTTTGGGCGCAGCGGTCATCAGAGTACGCGCACTATTTTTGGCGCTGCCTCGCTTAGCGCCGTCACGCAAGCGGAGGCCGATCAAACGCTGGAGGTGCTGCTTCAGTACGGCGTCAATCACATTGATGTCGCGGCCAGCTACGGCGATGCGGAACTGCGCATCGCGCCCTGGCTTAAGCAGTATCGCTCGCATTTCTTCCTGGCGACCAAGACGGGCGCGCGCACGGCGCAGGCGGCGCGCGAGGAACTGCATCGCTCACTTGAGCGCATGGGTGTGGATTACGTGGACCTCTGGCAACTGCATAATCTGGTCGATCCTATCGAATGGGATATCGCTCTCAGCCCCGGTGGTGCACTGGAGGCCGCTATCGAGGCAAAACAGCAGGGACTCGTTCGTGCCATCGGCATAACCGGTCATGGCTCGCAAATTGCAGCCACGCATCGCCGCAGCCTGAGTCGCTTCGACTTTGATTCAGTGTTGCTGCCCTATAACTATCTCAGCATGCAAAATCCCTATTACGCCGAGAACTTCAACGCCCTGGTCGCCACCTGCCAGCAGCGTAACATTGCCGTGCAGACAATCAAGTCTATTGCCTACCGGCCCTGGATGGGACGCCCACACACACACAGCACGTGGTACGCTCCCCTGGAAGAGCAGCAGGACATTGACCGCGCCGTCCACTGGGTTCTGCAACGCCCTGGCATTTTCCTGAACACCGTCGGCGACATCCACATACTGCCAAAGGTTCTCGATGCCGCCAGCCGCTTTGAGCAAGGGCCAGCCGAGGCCGAGATGGAAGCTATGGTTCAGCGCCTGAATATGGAGCCTCTTTTCGTCTAACACCATCGCTGACTCTTTCTCGCCAGAAGAAATACAGGCAGGATACCGCGAGGGAGGGAATACCTCTACAATGATGATGGATATGAGATACAGCGCATCATTGTAGGGATATTTCCTCGCAGGTATCCTGCCTGCCCTCTCCTTCCCTCACCGTATACGCACTCTTGCAATCTCACAGTATGTGCCATATGATATCTTGTATATCAATCGCTAACTCATCTATTTGAGCGGTGATGGTAATCTGACGGGTACATGCTAACGTAGTATAGGTCAAGAAACAGAATGGAGCGCTGAGGAATGACCTGCACGGATTTTGAAGAACTTTCCGGTGCATATGTTTTAGACGCTATAAGCCCTGAAGAACAGCAGGAGGCTGACCATCATCTGGCAGAATGCGCACAATGCCGCGCCCTGGTACGCGAATTACGCACGGCTCTTGACCACCTGCCGTTGTCGGTGCCACAAAGAGAACCTTCAGCATCCGTCAAAGAGCATATCCTGAACACCATTCAAGAAGATGCCGCAGCTAACCAGCCGATACAGCATATCGATCAGATACGTGCCCGCAAGCTTCCTCGCTCAGCCTGGCAGACGTGGCGTAATCAGTTGCTTGCACTGGCAGCCGTGCTGATGTTACTCTTGCTCGTTGGCATGGGAGCCTGGAATATCTCGTTGCAGCAGCAAATCCACCACCTCTCGGTCAATGCCCCTGTTACTTACACCTTACAGGGAACCTCAACCCATACGGGCATCAGCGGCGAACTAATCTATTACCCGCAGCAACATATCAGCGTCCTCATTATGCGCGGTCTTGCGCAACCGGATGGTACCCAAGTCTATCAGGGCTGGCTGCTCAAAGGCAAGCAACCCATCAGTATTGGCCTGCTCAACATCGAGAACGGCGTCGCAACGCTGGACTACATGGGGAATCTCACCGGCTTTAACGCGGCAGCGGTCAGCCTGGAGCCGGGGCCACAGGCCAGTCCACGTGCCCCTGTCGGCCCCGTCCTTGCCCTGGGCACGCTCCATTGATACCAGGATAGGGGGCAGCTTTAGCACGTCCACACGTGCCCGTCGATACTCCTGGAAAGTTGCATGGGCGTGCTAAAGCTATCCCAAATCGGGCTTTTTCTTTGCCTGATTTGTGCTATCCATCACAGGTTCTTATGCCAGGATACACATAAGGACATAAAAGAGTAAAGTGCTGAGCAGAACTATAGCCACCAGTAGAAGCAAATAGTCGAGAAGGATAGTCCCCTCTGACATGAGTCCCGATGAGATGAGCGCATCGCTACCACAGCTTGTCACCCAGCCTGAACTTGCCGTCGGTGTCTCCTGAGCAGCATTCGGCGTCCCGCCGCCGCCACCGGAGAAAGCTGACTGTGGGCCGATTTGCACAGTTGCTGTTCCATCGACAGTGGCACTGGACGTTGGACTGATCGCCACCGGCGTGGGCGTCGGGTCAGGAGAGGGGGTCAGCGTGGGCGTGGCTGTTGTTGTAGTGCCCATGACTGTTGAGGTGGGCACTACGGTTGCCGTCAATGTCGGTGTGGGCTGCGGCAATGGCGTTATTGTCGGTGTCGGCGAAGGTAGCGCTGGTGTTGGTGTTGTTGGCACGACGGTTGGCGTAGAGGTGGGCGACACAACGGTGGGTGTTGGCGTGACTGTGGGTGGTTGCGTGGGCACAACGGTCGGCGTCGAGCCGGGCGGCTGGGTTGCGACCGGTGTGGGTGTGGGTAACGGCCCGTGTTGTGGCGCAGGTGTGGGTGCTGGTGCCGGTTGTTTGCCCTGACCGGTGACTGGCGTATGCAGGTTAGATGATGTTACAACCTCGCTCACCGTCTGCGTCGGCGATGGTAGGCAGTTCTGTATGATTGTTGTCGTTGGCGTGACCGTTATGGTGGTCACTGCACCATCGGTGGTAGGAACGACATCTATCGGGCCGACTGATGACCTTTCACCGCGCGACCAGAAATGTCCAGCCGTAACTACAAGTAGGGATATACTGATACAAATGAGTAAAAAGGCAAAAAATGTGAAAAGCGCACGCTTCCCCTGATGGTAGCTGCGATTCCACAATGCCATAAAAGTGTCAATCATCGTCTTCTCCTATCCATTTTCCCCAAGCTCTCGCTGATGGTTGACATGTCTGTGATTTATTGTCCTATGTTTAGACCTACACTTGCTCCTCTTCTACCCGCCACAAGTCCGTTTGTAATGAAAGCGGCATCGTATCCACCTCATCAATTATAAGTCGGTCAGATTTTTGATGAAATGCCGGTACCTGTAGCGAGGCATATGTCCAGTGCAGGTACGTGGATGATGTAGATGGCGTAGGTGGTGTAGAGGGAGCCTGATACCCATCGGGGGTATCACTACATGTAGTGGTTGATAGTGTAGAGATGGCGGGAGCTACGGTCGAGGAAGTGCGCATGGTCTGGTATGGTAGCGCCGCCGCAACCTCTGTCGCCGCGCCAGGAGTCTGCAACGACTGCTGTTGCTGCCATAGAATGAGCAATGCTTCCAGATAGGACAGGCACTCGTCGGCAGAGGACAGCGCAAAGAGGTTTCGCTGTGTGTTCGTACCACTGCCACTCACCAGCGCCAGCGCATCTGGTAGCATGAGCAGGTGTGTGAGATGCGCGTAGTCGATGACAAACTGACCGAGCCTGCCTAGATAGATGACACGCCGGTTAGTCAGGATCAGCGTTCCGCGATCTTGCACCTCGCGGCCTGCCTGCTTACGCCCATTCGATGGTTCTCTGCACCATGCCGCCGTGCTGGCATAACAGACCCGCTCGTCAGGTGGAAGCCTTAGCGGAACGTGTACACCAGGTCTCCAGGGCTGAACTACGCTCTCCCCGCAGAACACATGTATATATGCCAGTGCTTTGCGCGCTGCATTGATATCGGCGATGCCACGTAAGACGACATCACATGTGCGAAAACGCAACGTCAAACGAACCGATTCAACGCCCATAATACGCTGATAAAGATATTTTACATGTATCAAATCACTGAGCGCGTAAGTGATGTTATCTATCGCAAGATAATCGCGGTAGAGGCGCAATGTGCGCCCCCAACCATAGGTAAATGCGATCAGCGGCTCATCCGACGTTGCCAGTTTTCCCTGGTTATTCTGCCTCATACCCACACCTCCGACGTTTTCCCTTCTGCCCAGAGCAGATTCTCTACTTCCACTCCTACTAACGAACAATATGAGGCAGGATAACATTTATCGATATATTCACGCTTTTCGTTTTACTTTGTGCACAATCATCTCGACGAAGATGCCGCGCAAATCGCCCCAGAGTTGCTCGGCATGGGCCTCTTCCTGCGCACGTGGCAGGTGCTGAGGCGTGCCCCAACGGTCACGCACGAACAGGTCGGTCAGGTAGTGTAACGCGCCCGCGCGCTCAGGGAATTGCTGGCTGAGTATCTGGCTATACTCGTAGGGGGTCTGAGAGAGGCGCGGTGCCAGCCCTACACAGCTTGCCATCCAGCAGAGCCGCCAGAACAGGCCGGAGACGCGCGAACTAGAGGCGTAGAGGTTGCGCCACCAGTGGACGACCAGCGCGAACAGGAAAAAGAGTAATGAGATCAGCAGCGCTCCGATAGAAATGGCTTCCAGCACCGGCATGCTCACCATGAAGACATTTCTGGCAGAGAACGTACCAGTGGGGTGATTCTTACTGGTAGTGGGGGGTGTCGCTCCAGGCGTTAGCCCAGACTTTGGTGCGGTTGTCGGTGTGGGTTGTAGCGGATGCGGGGTCGGCGTCGGTGAAGGAGATTGCGGCGGTGCGACAGGGGTGGGGAAGGAGAAGCCGGGCGTCGGGTCAAAGTCGATCCAACCGTAACCGGGGAAATACGCCTGTACCCAGCTATGTGCATCGGTGCCGTCAACCACCCATACCTTGTGCTGAGCATCGTAGTGGCCGTGAGCAAAACCATTGACCATGCGTGTTGGAATATTGAGCATGCGGGCCATCATAATCATCGCGCTGGCATAATAGGTGCAATAGCCGCTATGGGTTTTCAAAAGCCAGTCCACCACATCAGTATTGGCGGGAATGGGCGGATTATCCGTAGAGTATGTGAAGACGTGGGTATCACTCAGATGCTGCTCAAGGTCTTTCAATGCAGTATAGGTATTATTTGCCCCCACCGTCCACTGATGCATCGTCTGCAATATAGTGGGAGATTGAGAGATACTCAATGGCACTGCTTCGTAATAGACCTTCAGGATAGAGGCATTGGTATCATTGTTCCAGAAGGTGGGATCAGCGGTCGGCAAAGGCACTTCCATCAACGACTGCTCGTTTGCCGTAACCTGCGTCGATGTGACTGTATAGCGTTCTCCTGCTACGAGTGGGCTGCGCTGCAGCCACGCAGTCGCCATGCCGTTGCTATAAATAGCGACTGGCTTAGTAAAAGAAGAGGGCTGAGGGGGGGCAAAGATAAAATTTTTTGAACTGATCGGCGGCTGCTGAATCACTACATTCGTGACAACGTGCGTATCATCGCTTCTGACGACATCTGGCGGTATTGGCTCGTTGGGCGCAAACGATTGCTGGCTCGACGAATCAACCAGCGTGGTCCAGGTGTGCCCATCAAACTGATCGAGCGTCATCGCTTCCAGATATTGCGGGCCATTGCTGCTTGTATATTGCAGCACCTCTCCGGTGGGTAGATGAACACTATTGCTGATCGTTAGCTGGTCGCCAAAGAGATTGGCCGCCTGCTGATACGATTGCAGCAGGCCGGCCGGGTCGCGTAGCGAGATATTACCATTCGATAAATTGTTCCAGACATTGTTCATGCTGTCCCAGAAGCCGCCTCGCGGGGTCGGCTGATTGTGGAGCGGCAATAACCAGGCCGCCACCAGCGTTATCAATACCAGGGCAGAGGCAATGCGCATACAGCGCGTCGTCAACGTGTGCAACCACGCGCTATTGGTATACAACCCCTCTTGCTTCCATTGCACAATCTGTGCCACCAACTGCACCCGCGCAATCAGCAACAGCACCGCCGCCAGCAAAATAACCAGCAAGTAGGACAGGTCTTTTTGTGTATAGCTATAGAGGTTGACCAGCATGATCGAGCCATAGACCAGCGCCACTAGCCAGGGCAGGTGAGCGCGGTAGACCAGCCAGCAGCCAAAGTAGCTCAAAAAGAAACAGAGGAAGGTCAGATAGAAAAAAAAGATGACATTCGTATTCGGACTGGCGAGCGCACCCATGCCGCCCAGCAGCACTGCCTTGATACTGGCGAGCAACACAAACCAGCTTACGTGAAACGCCACGACCGCCGTAAGCCAGACGGAGAACCAGTGCCCGACCAGACAAGCTGCCAGGTGCAGCAGAGCCTGTGGAACGCGCGGCAATTTAGCTACCAGCAGGCCCAGCAATAAACCAACGGCAGGCGACCAGAGTAGAATCTGGCTTTGTGGTACCCAGTGAGCATCGACAATTGCCAGCACCACGCTATAGACAGCGACAGCGAGCAACAACAGCGCCAGCCATCCCTCTTCGGGCACGGGCAGTTTTTTTACGATAGATTTTGTCGGCGCTGAGGGCGGGCGAACAGTGGGTGGTCTGGTCGTTGAAAGGGGAATAGCACCAACATGGGATGTTCCATTTCTCTCAACTCGTCTGGCATCAATCACACTTGAACGCATTCCAAAACTCCTCAAGGCGACAATAATCCATCCTGTTTCTTCCAGTATACAATCTAAACCGGAGAAAAACAGCATCTTGAGGCACTTTTAGGACTAAATCCTCAAGATGTGTCATGTTTTGGACTGCTTCGCAAGCCATCACAAATTCTTTCAATTCTACACCGGCGCTGCTATCTGTCGCCGTCGCCCAAAGAAGAGCAGCAGCAACGTGGGGGCAATAAGCAGGCAGCTTGCGCCGAAGACGAACGAGGTTGAGAGGCTCACATTGGTCTGCAACCAGCCAGCAATTGTCGGGCCAATACTGTAGCCGATGCTCCATGTCACCGAATAGAAGCCGCTCAGCGTAGCGCGATAGCGATCAGATACCTTCTCCATCGCAAAGGCGGCGTAGATCGGGTCAATCAGCGTGCGTAGCAGGGAGCGCGTGTACTCGCCGCCAATCGCCAGCCAGATTGAGGGTGCAAAACCAATTAAGATCATCAACGGCGCGCTGACATACTGTACAAACGTAATCAGCCGCAGCTTGCCCCACCGCTTCACGAAGAGGGGCGAGGTCAGCGAGAAAATTCCGCCCGCCAGGCCGGAGATCGTGAAAATAACGCCAAGTGGGCCAGGCAGCAGATGGAAACGCAATACAAAGTAGAGCTGAATGAGCGCCACCACTGAGCCTTCGCCCATCGTAAACAGCAGGTCCGGTACCAGCAATTGCGCAAACAGTTTTACAGGTAGCCCTTCCTTTGCGCTGCTATCGGCCTGATACCCGGCGGGGGCATCACTGTATGTAGTGGCATCCCTTATGGGTGACGTGCCTGTCGATGCCACATCTTTAGGGAGCGCTGGCAAGACGATATTGGGCATCTGAGGCGGCGCAACGTTCTCTGTTACAGGCGCACCTGTGGTAGTCAAGGTACGCTTCGGCTCCCGCAAGAACCAGAGCGGCAGGCCAAAGACGAGCGTAAAGAGTGCCGCCGTCAGCACGCCCCAGCGCAGTGGCACCGTGCTGGCCGCCGAAACATGGAGTATGCCCGCCACAAATTCAGGAATGGCCCCGCCCAGCAGGTTGCCCAAAGCTCCTACACCGAGCAACAGAAAGCTATTCAGCGCCAGCACACCCACGCGCTGCTGCTCGCTGCTGCTTTCCGTCAAAATAGGGATATTCGTCACCCAGTAGGCGCTGGCCACCACGCCCTGTAACAGGCTGGCACCGAGCAGTAGTGGCGCAACGGTCATCAAGCCGGTGATAGCCAGGAAGAGCGGGGTGAGTAAGGCCGAAACCAGCAGAACTGGCTTACGCCCCAGGCGGTCGGCCAGCAGGCCAATCGGTATCGCGCCCAGCAGAGAGCCAATCGCACCCATTGCATTCAGCACGCCGATGAAGTCCGGCTTGTAGCCCAGGCTGTGCGCGTAGTAGGTGATGTTCAAGGTTGAAATGGTTATCTGAAAGCCCTTACCAAGTGTGAAGAAGAGCAGTAGATAGACGTTGAGCGGCAGGTCACGCCAGGATGGTAGAGGTATTCTTCGTTTAAACAGCAATATCTCTCGTGTCACAGGTTTAGAGGTGTTTTGTGCCAAAGGCATAGTAGAGTTGCTCCAGAGTCTAAGATGATCGCTCATTTGTCCGGCTTATAGCGTACCATATCGGCCATGTTAGCTACAATGGACGAAAGGACAGGTTCATGCAGATCCATTATTTATCTGATGTCTTAGAAAAATTAGGAAGAGTTTAACAGGTACTTAAAGTCTTATTGTTGACTTGATTTATGTAAATAGTCATGTTACTTTATAGGAGTCAAGTGTAATTACACTCTCGCGCTGTCACGTCGCTGCCTCGATAGAAGAGACATCCGCACGCGATAGCCGGGTGATTGTAGATAAGTCAGAAGAGGAGAAATCTATCCATGATGACAAGTGCCATGCTTGTTCTTGGTGCCGCACTCACCCCAGGCGGCCTGATCGCCTGGCTGGTTGTTGGCCTGATTGCCGGCTTTCTGGCGAGCCGCATTATGCGTGGACGTGGCTACGGCATCATCGGTGATATCATCGTCGGGCTGATCGGTGCCTTTATCGGCGGACTGATCGCCAACCTGCTTATTCCAGGCGCAACTTTCGGCTTCTGGGGCAGCATCGTCGTCGCCTTCATCGGTGCCTGTATTCTGATTGCCATTCTGCGCGCCATCTCCGGCGGTCTTCGTCGCGTGTAGGAGATTGGTTCACCGCGTCCGTGCATACACATCGATCCACCTGGAGACTCCTGAGCATGACGGATGCGGTGAACCGGCTCCTACGGGTTTATCGTATGTGTGTGTGTAATGCGAGCAGTTTTGCTTAGCATAGCCTCTACACCGCAGTAGCGCGTCTCGCTGAGTTCGATGGCGCGCTCTACCCATTCTACACTAAGGTTTTCGCCGTGTAACTCGTGTTCCACCGCTATCTCAGTGTAGACCTTGGGGTGCTGTTCGGCCCGCTTGCCATGTACTCGCAATGTGTAGCCGGTAATGCGCATGTGACGTTTGTATAAAATCGAGAGAACACTGATACCGGTGCAACCGGCCAGTGCGACCAGCAGCATCTCCATCGGGCTGGCTCCCATAGCCTGTTTCTGTCCATCCAACATATCCAGTTCGATGCTGTGGCCCGAACCGGTGGTGACATTGAAGTGCATCCCTTCCTGCAACCGTGCAGTTACGTACATCTCCTGCATAAATTTCTCCCTCAAAATCTGTAGGAACGCGATGATGAATTTTATCACCCGAAACCAACAATAATTCCATGCCGTAGGGGCGTGATTCATCACGCCCTTTTCGCCCGTCTCTCCGCACTCAAGGCGTGATGAATCACGCTCCTACAAGACAAATGACAGAAGGTCGTGGCCGATAATGAAGGTGCCACGATAGCCTTTCTGTTCTGCCGCCGCTTGCAGAGTTGCTCTATTCAGTGGGCGATACAGGTGCGAGCAGACAATCACACGGGCCTGGGTGGCAGCGGCCAGCGCGACCAGTTCCTCGTCGCTCGGATGGCCCGCATCAATGACGGCTATATCCACATCTTTCAGCGCGGCGATCTCCTCCTCGTGAACATACGAATCGCCGGTCAATACATACGTTTTGCCACGATAGGTGAAGCGCAGGCCGTGATTGCCAGCAGGCGGTAAAGGTACTGACGTAAAGGTGTGGCCTTCGATACTGAATGCTGGCGCAGTGATCTCGTGTACCACGATGGAGTAGTGTGACCGTTGCAATGAGGATGCGCCGAAAAGCTTCATCAGTCCATCGACCAGGCGGTGCACACCGGTCGGGCCATAGATATGCAAGTCGGCCTGGCGCGGGTTCCGCTGTGACCACGCTCCCGCCTGAAGCAGCGGTATGAGGTCCGAGACATGATCGGGATGAAAATGCGATAGCACGATATGCTGCAATTGCTGATGTTGCACACCCGCATCTAACAGACGCTGAGCCACGCCATGCCCACAATCGAACAGAATCAAGGTACCATCTAATTCCAGCAACACGCTAGAGGCGCGCCGCTCATGCTCAAGCTGACATGTCCCCGTACCCAGCAGGGTCAACAAACTCATAGGATAAGGCTCCCTTCGTACTATTCTTCGCGTTCCCATCAGGATCATGGTACGAGAGGGAGCCGGGAAAACGCAAGAGGCGGACGAGCGGGAAAAGTCGTCTACTCCTCTGCCTATTTGATGAATCTTGTTTGTTTCAGACTAAAAGCTTATATTCATAGCTAATACATGTTGTTACCATACATAGCACCATAGCCACCATAAGAGGGATACGGGTAGTACATAGAGGGATAAGGACAATAGCCCATTAGAGGGAAGAAGGAATAACCATAGCCATAACCATAACCATAGCTATAGCCCATGCCATAGGGCTGATAGGGCAGGTAGTTATTGCCACAGCCACAGGGGGGATCCTGCGTGGTACTGGTCGTTGGGTCTGTCCCCTGACCTCCAATGACGGCACCCAACACGCTTTCTCCATAGGAGATAAGTTTCGCACGGTGCAACCCACTCTTGCGAGATGGTAATTGTAATGTTTTCATCGTCAACATCCCTTTCTCATATCTATCTTTCAACATTACGTCTTGTCAGAGTCGTTCAAAAACTTTAACACTATTCTATTTTTTATATGGATGATGTATAGAACTAACTTGATCACAGACACACTCAGGTTCCTTTGTCACCCCTCCTTTCGTAAACTTTCCGTTAGCCCGCTAACATATTGTCAGCACCTTTACGCTTTGCCAGGGCGTATCTCCTCAAGGAGTATCTTTATCGTAGCATTTTTCAGAGAATTTGTCAAAGTGAACAGATATAAATTATATTATGGTATCGGCATATTATACAAATAATTATACGCCTTTATGTATTTTACAAATTCTTCGATCAGGCTAGCATATAATCGGGTCGAAGCATGGTAGGGATATACGCGAAGATCTGGTATCATATCTCAATGCAGGCTTCGTTACCGGACAAAACTTGAAAAATAGCAAACAAGCTCTACAGCGATACTACAGTCGGCAAGACACATCTTATTTTTTAGTATATAGCAGTCTTGACATGAGTAGTATATAATAGGATTAACCTCTCTAAGGTTCTTCATAACTCGCTCTTAGTTTTCTAAGGAGTACGATGTTGGAAAGCTCGGCTCGCACAGATCAGGCAACACAGGCCGAGATACACGCATTGCGACAACGGGTGGCGCAATTAGAGCAGGCACTGGCCAACCAGAGTCGGTCTGGCGCTGCGTCGGCATGCTCATCGGATGCATGTCTGCACCTGGAAGAATTTCTCGGCATTATCAGCCATGAACTCAAGAACCCGTTGACGACCATCAACGGGAATATTCAGATTGCTAAACGTTGTCTTCAGACATTATTGACTGAAGAACACAGTGCGGCGTGTGTGCAGGAATGCTATGATCTGATGTATGAGATGCTGAGCAGAGCGGAACAACAGGTGCGCATCCAGAATCGTCTGGTCAACGACCTGCTTGATGCTTCACGCTTGCAAACTCGACTGCTCACATTAGATAAACAGCCACATAATCTACTTACGCTGATACGGGGAATTATTGAGGATATACGTACCAGTATGCCACAACGCATCATTGCGCTAGAAGCACCAGATATTAGTGACATTCCCGTGCAGGTTGACAGTGATCGCATTGGACAAGTACTGATGAATTATTTGACCAATGCACTCAAATATGCTGATGCTTGCCAACCGGTGGTTGTGCGCGTAGAGGTCAAGGATCAAACCGTAAGGGTGGCAGTAGAGGATAAAGGGCCGGGGATTCCAACGGAGCAGCAGCAGTATATCTGGCAGCGCTTCTATAAAGTGCCGGGGATTCGTGCGCGTAACGGCTCTGGGACGGGGCTTGGCCTGGGCCTCTATATTTGCCGCACATTGATCGAATATCATGGCGGGCAGGTAGGCGTAGAGAGCGAAGCGGGCCGTGGTTCAACCTTCTGGTTCACGCTTCCTTTAAGGAGCAAAAAAACGAACAATGGAGCAGATACATTCTGTCATGATGCAGATAGACGCTTTGAAAAACCGCCTGCTTGAGACAACTAAGCGCATTCAGGCTCTCGATACGCAGGTAATGCAGGCGGCCCGTATACGACAAGATCGCCTGACGAAACCGCAGGGGAGCCTGGGCCAGCTAGAGGAACTCTCCATCCGCTTAGCGGGAATGACCGGCAAAGTGCGTCCACGTTTTCCGCGCAAAGCTGTGATGGTGCTGGCTGCCGATCATGGCGTGGCGGCGGAAGGTGTCTCGGCCTATCCGCAGGCGGTGACGGCGCAGATGGTGTTGAATTTTCTGGCCGGTGGCGCGGCAGTCAACGTGCTGGCCCGCCAGGTAGGCGCGCGCGTCATCGTTGCCGATCTCGGCGTCGTCAGTGAGTTGCCGGAGCATCCTCACTTGCAGCGCCGGAAGATTGGCTACGGCACACGCTCTATGACGCAGGGACCAGCAATGACAACACAAGAGGCATTGTGTGCCATCAGCGCCGGTATCGAGATGGTCATGGATGAAGCGAAGCAAGGACTTGACCTGCTGGCAATAGGTGAGATGGGCATTGGCAATACGACTGCGGCCAGCGCGATTGTCGCCGCTATCAGTGGTTGCCCTGTGGCGGATGTCACCGGGCGGGGTACGGGCATCGACGAAGAAGGCTGGCGGCACAAAGTTGCCTGTATTGAGCAGGCGTTGACTCTTAATCGTCCTGATCCCACCGACGCGTTGGATGTGCTGGTGAAAGTGGGCGGTTACGAGATCGCGGGCCTGGTCGGCGTCGTTTTGGCGGCGGCCTCGCTGCGTCTGCCGGTCATTGTCGATGGCTTTATCGCCAGCGCGGCGGCCCTCCTGGCGACCGAGCTATGCCCTCACGCGCGTTCCTATTTAATTGCAGCGCATAGCTCGGTCGAGGTAGGCCACCGCGTAATTCTTGAACGCATGGAACTGGTACCCTTGCTCAACCTCAATCTGCGCCTGGGCGAAGGCTCTGGGGCCGTCCTCGCCATGCCGCTCATCGACGCCGCTGCCGCGCTGCTCGATGAAATGGCTACCTTTGAAGAGGCGGGAGTGTCAGAGTCGGAGGCGCGCTAAGCAGTAACCTCCAGTAGTCCCATCGCCCCTTTGACCATATCCGCCAGCGCGTGGGTCATCACGGGATATTGGCCCGGCTCCGGTATGATTACTTCAATGATGGCCGAGCCTGCTGGCGGGATGGTGACGGCTGTTGTGCCAACGATATGGTTCTGCGGGTTGCCTTCGATATACACATCATCGAGGACGGTGCCGATAATATGGAAGGCACTAAATTTAGAGGGGCCGACATTCACGACGAACAGGCGCGCTGGCATTACGAGCTTGATAAAGCTTCTGCATAAAACATTCTCTTTGCATCTCCTTATTATTTATTGCTAAATCTCAGCTCCCCTTCCGTAATACTGGAAGTCCTCACGAAAACCACCCTGTCCCTCACCGACGGTACTGTAATCGGCGACAAAGTCGATGGAGCGCAGAAATTTCACCATTTTGTAGCCCAATTGCGTCTCACAGCGCAGGCGCAGAGGTGCGCCATGCTCAAGCGGCAACGGTTTCCCGTTCATTTCATAGGCCAGGATGGTCTGTGGATGCTTCGCCAGTGTTATATCGATGACCTCATAGAAGATGTGATCATGTGCCTCCTTGAGTTCAGGCTTGACCGACTGTTTCCCTTTCTGGTAGGAGGTCAGCACGACATACTGCGCTGCTGGCTTCACGCCGCAGAGGGCCATCAGTTCGCTTAGAGGCACGCCGCCCCATTCAGCGACACCCGACCAGCCCTGAATACAATTATGCTTGGTGATCTGGGTGTGTTTGGGCAGCTTGCGCAGGTCTTCCAGCGAGAGATGGAGCGGCGTGACAACCAGGCCACCAACCTCTAAGCGCCAGTCCGCGAAATTATTTTGCGCCAGCCGCTGAAACTCCTCACTCACCGGTGGGCGACCATTCACCCAGAAGTAAGGTGAGATATCGGATACCCGGTACTGCTGGCGGGATTCTTCGCGGTGCAGAAGCATCTTGCGCACGGGGTCTACCAGGAAGCCCAACGCGCGCTGCATCTGCCGACGGTTACGCAGTGTCTGCCAGGAAGCCCAGACCCAGATCACGATGGCGATAAGCAGAGCGATAACGCCAACCGCGATGGCGGCTCCCACGCTCCCTTGAGGTCGTCCAAAGATAATACTACGAATGTTATCCGGGAAATGTACGATGAGAACCAGTGCAGTATGCACGATAATGAAGAGTACGAAGGCAATCATGCTTAAAAAATGTAAGCTGCGCGCGGCCTGACGTCCACCGAAGAGTTGAATATACCAGGGGAAACGAGCCTCAATCGAGGGCGACATCGCTGCCCCCGTCGCCAGCATCAAGGGAGCTAGCAGGAAGATCACCGCCGCGTAGGTCAATTGTTGTAGAGGATCAAGGGGCCTGAAGCTGCTGGTCGGCGGAACGTGAAAAGTGATATAGGTGAGAAAGGTCTGCCAGGCGCGCGGAAAAATTGACCAGGAAGTAGGAAGCAGCGTCGCCCATTCGCCGGTGGCAAAGAGGAGAATCCAGTAGATAAGGCCGTTCAGCACCCAGAAGATAACGGAGAAGAAGTGCCAGTGGCGGCCCAGGCCAAGATTATCCCCTCCAGGCAAGGCCAGCCATTTTGAAACCGGCACCTCGTCATCCATTGATGTATACAGGGTATCTTTTGGCACCTTCTTCTTAACCAGGTTGAGCCAGGCCGTCTCCGGTTCACAGCCATCGTTCCAGTACAGGCGCGGATGCGCTCCGGCGATCTGAATACCACTGCGGATCAATAATACAATGAAGATGATATTAATGTAGTGGGTGAAGACAACCCACATCGGAAACCCGACAAGCTGCATGAGTATGGCTCTCTTTCACTGACAAAAATTACTCGTACACACCTCATTGCACGACGAACCAGGTACATATTAGTACACGCAAAAGATATTTATATCGTTTCACGACCAATTGGCTGCATAATAGGCAGTTGATCATATACCCTAATGTTTTTTCGCTCTATTACAGATAAACAACCGGGGTAAGCGCAGAACACGAGTTGCACGACACATATTTGTGACAGCGCCACCAATTTTTCCTATCTCCGCCTGAGATATTTACAAAAACTACCGCATGTTTTACAATTCATCCGGCATAAAGGGGTGTGTATAAACTTCCTTCCAACTCTTTCACCCAGAAATGCTCTACCGTTAGGCGATACAGAGCGAATCATCAGTCATGCAGTTTGCATCTCATCCTCCCCATATGAGGGGGATTTGTAGCGAGATTTTTTCAGGGAGAAGCCATGAAAATTACACAGAGAACCTATCCTCCCCTGCGGTCGGAGAAGTATGCGGAACGCGCGTTGCCGCAGACCTTTTCCACGTTTGATCTCATTGTGATCTATCTGGCTGCCATCTATTTTATTGGCAACGCTGCAGGCACCGCGTCCTTTGGAGTTGTGGCCCTCAGCTACCTGGCGCTGGGAGCGGTGACCTTTTTCTTGCCCTGTGCCATCGCAGCGGCGCAACTGGGCGCGATCTTCCCCTATGAAGGTTCGCTGTACAACTGGACATATCGTACCCTCGGCCCTTTCTGGTCTTTCTTTGCGGGCATCATGTACTGGGCACCCAATGTACTCAGCATCATGGCGGCTGCTGACGGGTTTGTAACCTATGTGCAAGGTTTAAATGGCCACTGGCTCACGCAACCCTGGCAACAGGGAGCCGTTATCCTCATCATCATTGCGTTCACCACCATCCTGGCCTTGCAGCGTCAGCGTGTGTCGCAATACGTAGTGAACACGAGTGTAATCGGAGTACTGGTAGTGACAGCACTCATGGCGCTGGCAGGAGTGCTGTGGCTACTGAGGGGCCATCCTTCCGCGACTCCGCTTAGCCATCCCGCCGACTGGATGATTACTCCAGCCAATTTTTCTCTTTTTGGACTGGTGGCACTACTCTACCTGGGCGTCTCCTTGCCGCTCAATATGGCCGGCGAGATACGGGATCGGCAACGCTCTATTCCCCGTCATCTACTATGGGGAACCGTACTTGTGCTTGTGGCCTACGGGATCGCAACATTTGTTCCTTTGCTCGTGCGTGGGTCAGCTCTGGCTCAGGCTGCTATTGTACCTTATGAAATTATTAACACACTCACAACTGCCTTCGGGGGGCCGATTGGAGCCATGTTAGGCTTTGTCGTCCCGGTGATTATTCTGGCTTTTTATGCACTGGCCACGATGGTCTACAATTATGCCAATGCACGCCTGCTCTTCGTTGCGGCAGTTGATGGACGCATTCCGGTTGCGATGGGACGCCTGAATAAACATCGTGTGCCTGCCAACGCTATCATATTTCAGTCGTTGCTGGCAGCGAGCTTAACAATCTGCATTTTCTTCGTCGTGCCCTGGATTGCCTTTCTCGGTAGTCCACAGAACCTGGCAATCGAAGCGTACAATCTCTTGCTGGCGATCCTAACGATGGTGGTAGCTCTTTCAACCATCTTTTACTTCGTTGATCTGCTGGTGGTTTTGCGCGTTCATCGCTCCTCGCTCCTCCAGCATCTTCTCGTCCCTGTGTGGCTGTTATGGGGGTGCATCATAATTGGCCCACTCGCATGTCTGGCGGTGGTGGCCGATACCCTGTTCAACTCCTGGATTCCTCAGATGATCCCCAACGATACCTGGCTTATTCTGATCGGTGCCTCTATCCTGGTCGCCTTTCTGCTAACGGCTATGGGTAGTATGATCTCTGCCGGACAGGTTTCCTGGGAGGCTATGCGAAGCGAGGACACACAGATCGAGGCGATGCGCGGAGCAACCAGAATGTAATCTGAGATTTGACGAAGGAAGCGAAATGTTGCATGATGCAGAGGCGACAAGGAGGAAATGCTTCTCGCCGCCTCTGTCTTTTGACCTTCTGATGGTTAAAGGGGCAAAAGGTTAGTAATTGCCGTTGCCTGCAGCGCCACACACACCAACATCGAAGGAAACGACAGTAAATGGAAGGTGCGGACTCCCCGCCAGTCCTGTGAAGATGCCCAGGTTCGTCGTGAAAATGCGGTCTCCGACAAAGGTAAGACTTGTCGGTTGATTGAGCAAGCCTCCCTGGGTGACAGCCGATGTGCCATAGGTGGCAATGATTTTTCCTTGCGGAGAAACTTCGGTCACGTTATCGCCCAGGTTTGAACCAGCCCACACGTCCCCCCGGCTATCGAGGGCTAAGCCATCTGGCCCGTTCAGTGGGGTAGAGGCGCTGGCACCTATTTTGGTATCTGGCAGAAGGAGGGCGGTAAAGCCGGTAGGATATTCTTCCAGGTCATCATTTTTGTTCTGCACAAAAATGCGACCGCTATCGGTGATCTGCCCCTCATCATTGACATGAAACGCGATAATGTCGTCCGACCACGTGTTGGCGACGTAGAGGGTGTGCCAGTCAGGGCTGAAGACAATGCCGTTGGGGGTAAGACCCTCCACGGGTGCGGTAAGGAGCGGATTGCCGGGCGCAATCACCGTGCGGATCGAGCCACCGCCGGGTGGAATGGCATAGACGGCTCCAAGATTTGAGTCGCTGGCGAAAAGCGTGCCGTCTTTATAAAAGACCAGATCTTCCGGGCCACCGCCGGGTGGATAGGTAGCATAGACGCTGATCCGGGGATTGTCGCTATCGGGATGTTGAATGCGCAGAATCTGCCCATTGCCATTAGCACCCACGTAGAGGTCGCCCGTGCGGTGATCGATGGTCAGGCCCAGCAAATAGTTAGAACTGACAAGTTCCTGTCCTGGTTTCCCACCAATCGTGTGCAGCAGGCGACCGGTGGCCGCATCAAAGACAAAGATGCGCGAATCGGTAGGAGTGACAACATTATAGGTGGCGACATAGACCTTGCCATCCCACGATGTCAGTCCCTCTGGATATTGTAAGAGCGGAACGGTATTGGAGGAAGCAAAGACGCTGCCAGTACTCGTTTCCCCGTCAGCATGAATGACGCCTGGGAAAAAGGTCATTGCTAATCCAGCAACTAAAAGAGGAATAAAGAGAAATTTTAGACGATGTGGCATAGATACGTTTTTCACTCCTTTGCTATTAGCAGCAATAGTACAAACAAAGCAAAAAATACATACACGCCTTGTTTGTTGTAGCATACCACAGAACCGATCTATTGTTAAGAGAATAGCCCTGTTAGGGTGAGCATCATTTTTTTGCGCTCGCCTTGCAAAAAAGACGCCATCTGCCCATTAGAAATATTGTTATGAACAGGTAAGAGGCATCGATGATGGGAATGGGAGGCCAGATTTGCTGATTAAGCTTACAAAAGGGTAGTACAAGATATACAAAAAAGGGGGAATCGCAAAACAACGATTTCCCCTTGCGTAAACAGCTTATTGTGCGTTCAGGCGTTCTTTGATAGTCTGGGCAAAAGTTTCTAAGTCGTCGAGGCGGTGCTGGATGTGATCGTAGAGCAGGTCGCGGTTGAGCAAGTCTGGTTCATGCACCAGCGCTTCGCGCAGGTTGGTTAGTATCTCCAGGCGATAGGCCAGGGGACGCGGGATGAGCTGCTCGCCGGCAACGATGCTTAACAGCTCATGATAGCCCTCTGGTTTGCGCAGGCCCAGGGCGACCGTCAGAATGCTGCACAGTTGCAGGCAAGCCTCAATGGCCAGTTGCAGATAACGCTCTGCCAGGCCGTAGACACGGTAGTCTGCAATGAACTCTTCGTAGCTGGTCTTGCCCAGGTCGCGCAGGATGGCAATGGCTTCCTGTAACTGTTTGAGGTGACGCTCTACGAGTTCTTTGTCTACCGGCAACATCTTGTAAATGCGGCGGCTCAGGGCCTGATTCTGTATCTCGTCGAATTTCTTGAAATCCAGGTAGGCCATGACGGCCTTCGTCTCGAAGGTGATGCGCTGTTTTTCGTCGCGGCAGAAGAGCAGTTGCCCGTGCTTAATCACCTGCAATTTGAGCAATAGCGAAGCCTGGTTTAAGATGAACACGTCGATACTATCCGATTCCAGACGCTTGGCCAGCTCGCTGAAGAAGTAGAGCCGATAGTCGAGGAACTGATCGGACTTGACCTGGTCCATCAGCAGAATAGCGATATCGATATCGCTCAATTGGCCGAAGCTGGCGCGGTTGGAAAGGGTACCGGCGAGATAAGCCACATTTACAGGAGTTTGGGTGAAGAGTTGATTAAGTTGAGCCTGCTTTGCAAACAGATTCATCAACGACCTCCAAGAGTGCCCTGGACAAACCCAGGTCGTTGGCATAAAAGAAGAAGCAATCCCTACCCATGTGCAAGGGGCTTTCTTTAACTATACCACAAAACGACCGGTGTTGTGAATTGTTTGAGACCTGAAATCGGCTCTATCTATCCTTCTACCCATTCTTCGCCGTCGGTAGCAACTTCTTTTTTCCAGATAGGAACAGTGGTTTTCAGCGTGTCGATGATGTAGCGACAGGCCTCGAAGGCCTCGGCGCGGTGTGGGCTGGCAACGACCACAATTACGCTGGTTTCACCGATCTCCAGCCGCCCGAAGCGATGAGCTACGGCGACGCGCTCCACGCCCCAACGACGCTGTGCCTCAGCAATGATCTCGCGTATCTGCGGCTCCGCCATCTCGACATAGGCTTCGTATTCCAGATAGCGCACCTGCTTACCACGCGCGTGATTGCGTACCACGCCCTCAAAGATCACGACACCTCCGTCCCTGGGATCACTGACAGCCGCCAGCAGCGCGTCACGGTCAAGCCGTTCGCGCGTGAGTTGTACGACCGGTTCCATAGCCTCCTCTCCTCCTGATCACATCTTGCTGGTTCCACCCCCCATGGGAGGGATAAACACTAATTCATCACCATCATGCAACACGCTCTCCAGGGGAACATAGTGACGGTTGAGCGCGTAGATAGAACGTTCCACGACAGCTTGCAGGCCAGGATAGCGGTCGAGAAGCAGGGCGCGCGCATCCGCCACGCTGGCTCCATCAGGCAACGTGAATAGCTCCTCATTAAGTCCGGTATGTTCGCGTAGGGAAGCGAAATAACGAATGCGTATCTTCATGGCACGAGTATAGCACACATAGGCCGATCAGGGATAGAGGCACATGCCTCTATCCCTGGCACGATGTCCACAGCATGATATCCCCTGTGTGTATTACTAGCATTATAGGCCATGCTGTAGACTCATGCCTTTCTCGTCATTTATTGCTGGTTTGCAACATCAGCCAGTGCACGGTCTAGCAGGTCGGCGGCCTCATCGAGATCGGCGGTAGTCAAGATCAAGGGCGGGATCATGCGCAAGTTGTCGGGGCTGGTGCTGTTGAGCAGCAGGCCGTGTTCCAGCGCCTTCTGCACAATGGCTGATCCCAGGCCATTTTGAATATGCACGGCGCGCATCAGGCCGAGACCACGCGGGCTGTCCATGATGGTCGGGTATTTGGCGCACAGTGCGTTGAGCTTATCGTTCCAGTATGCACCCATCCTGGCCGCGTTGTCGAGCAGATTGTCCTGCACAATCGTCTTGACGGTAGCGACACCGGCGGCGCAGGCGAGCGGATTACCGCCGAAGGTGGTACCGTGATCGCCCGGCGCGAAGACATCCGTGCGCGGGCCGGTCAACATGGCCCCAATCGGTACGCCACCGGCCAGACCCTTTGCCATAGTGACGATATCGGGCGTGATGCCATAGTGCTGCCAGCCAAAGAACTTGCCGGTGCGGCCCATGCCGGCCTGCACTTCGTCACAGATCAGCACAAGGTTCTGTTCATCGCACCATTGGCGCAGCCCCTGCATAAACTCCTGGCTGGCGGGCCAGATACCGCCCTCACCCTGCACAGACTCGATCAGAATGGCGATTGTTTTTTCGCTTGTTGCCTGCTTAACGGCCTCTAAATCATTGAAAGGTACCTGTTTGAAGCCATCGGGCAGCACACCCCAGGAAGCCTGATAGCTGGCCTGGCCGGTGGCCGCAGTTGTTGCCAGCGTGCGCCCATGAAAGCTGCGCTCCATACTGATGATTTCATAGGCTCCGTTGCGATGCAGGCGACCATACTTACGTGCCAGTTTGAACGCGCCCTCGTTAGCCTCCGCGCCGCTGTTTGAGAAGAATGAGCGCATGCCACCGCTCTGTATGGCAAGCTGCTCGGCCAGCTCGATTTGACGTATGTTGTAGTACAGGTTGGAGACATGTATGAGTTGAGCCGCCTGCTCCTGCACCGCCCGCACTACGGCGGGATGGCAGTGCCCCAGCACGTTGACGGCGATGCCAGCCACGAAATCAAGATACACCTTGCCATCGCTATCCCACACATGTACACCTTCGCCACGCACCAGCGTCACCGGTTGGCGTTTGAACGTGCCCTGATAATACTTACGCTCAAGTTCAGGCCAGTTACGTTGATTTACCTCGGTCATTGCCATCTGTTGTTTTTCCCCTCTGTTTCTCCTATATAGATGATTGTACGTGTACACGCGATAATGCATTTTCACCATCGGCGATCTCGTAGGGGCGTCATTCATGACGCCCTGCGGCTCGGCGAACCGCTGTCCGGCGATCTCGTAGGGGCGTCATTCATGACGCCCTGCGGCTCGGCGAACCGCTGTCCGGCGATCTCGTAGGGGCGTCATTCATGACGCCCTGCGGCATGGTGCCAGTGCCGGTTTCGGTTGTGAAAATGCATTATCGAGCAGGGCGTGATCAATCACGCCCCTACGGCATGGTGCCAGTGCCGGTTTCGGTTGTGAAAATGCATTATCGAGCAGGGCGTGATCAATCACGCCCCTGCGGCATGGTGCCATGGCCGGTTTCGGTTGTGAAAATGCATCATCGAGCAGGGCGTGATCAATCACGCCCCTACGGCATGGTGCCATGGCCGATTTCGGGTGTGAAAATGCATCATCGAGCAGGGCGTGATCAATCACGCTCCTACAGCATGGTACCAGTGCCGGTTTCGGTTGTGAAAATGCATTATCGAGCAGGGCGTGATCAATCATGCCCCTACGGCATGGTGCCATGGCCGGTTTCGGTTGTGAAAATGCATCATCGAGCAGGGCGTGATCAATCACGCCCCTACGGCATGGTGCCAGTGCCGGTTTCGGTTGTGAAAATGCATTATCGAGCAGGGCGTGATCAATCACGCCCCTACGGCATGGTGCCAGTGCCGGTTTCGGTTGTGAAAATGCATTATCGAGCA
>Ga0080006_1134844_pt1 | contig 29636 bp, 23 predicted proteins | sample RS3BMetagenome_FD_69209 | JGI IMG/M metagenome (GOLD analysis project Ga0080006, IMG submission 69209) | Ferric oxide microbial mat and aquatic microbial communities from Rainbow Spring, Yellowstone National Park, USA - RS3B (SPADES... ...
CAAGCCCGACAATCATCTGCACGCTGATGATGCAGACGAACACCAGCCCCTGTAGTGGTCCATCGGCACCCCCGGTGACGATCAAGGGGTCCGTGGTCGCCATCCACCGTGACGGTCAACAGGTGGGGAAGCCGGCCAAGCATTCCAAGACGACATGGAAAAGGCCCGCCAAGACATCGAGGCCGACGGGCGCGAATCCGAGCGGGTCGCCGCGGCGGTGACAGGTGCCGAAGAAGACGTCAGCAAATGCCGGGCCGAAGCCAAACGGCTACAAGGTGTCGCCAACGCCAACCTGTGGACCATCACTCCCGGCTGGGCAATCGAAACCGGCGACAGCGAGGTCGGGCGCGACCCGGTCGAGTTCGCCGCACAACTGCAAATACTGCGCGACGACCTGGACAAGCTGCAAGCCGACGCCGAGCAGACCGACCACGAACTCGCCACCGCCGTCCACGCCGCGGTGGGCGAAGCCCAACTCGACCCCACCAGCCACCCCACAACACCAGCACCTCAGCAGACACCAGATACCGTGCCTGGCCCCCACAATGGCGATCCTGGATACAAGACCGGATTGAGCCCGACACTTGCCGGTAGCGCTGGCGACCACCCGCCGATGCACGTTGGCGCAGGCTCCTCAGATCAGGTTCAACTGCAAGACAACCCACCCGGATACAACGGACCCGCAGGGCCGCAGCGAGATGCGGCCTGGCAGGCGTATTTGTCGCACCAAAACGGGGCCACCACCGGCAAAGTCGACCCGAAAAACTTGGTACTACCCGACCCCGATGCAGTGTCTGATCCGGGCCTGAAAACCCTTGGAGCAGCCGCCAAACAACAAGGCGTCACCTACGCCTGGGGCGGCGGACACGTCGAGGGAAAGACGGGTGTCTCGCCCGGCCACAAAGCCACCCCACAAGAAGTGGGTAGGGTTCCAGATCAGTCGTGGGATTACCAGGACAATAACCGGACAGGTTTCGACTGTTCGGGGTTGGCGCGGTTCGCCACCGAATCGGACCACGGCTTCGATATGGGTTCTGGCAATACGGTCTATCAGGAAGGGGCACTCCCCGGCCACGGTGCCGTGGCGGTTCCCGACTCGGCGCTCAAGCCCGGTGACCTCATTTACTACGGCCCCCCAGGTGACTCAAACCACGTTGCGATCTACGCCGGGAATGGGCTGATGATCCAAGCCGCCGAATCAGGCCAGCCGGTCGAAGTCAGCCCGATGCGGCACGACACGCACCGCAGTTACCACATGGGTAACTAACAGATCGATCCGGAGAATACGGTGATTGAGAACCCAAAGCGCCAAAAGGATTTCACGATTGCTGACGTCCTAGCCATAGCAATCAGGTTGGCCGCCACCATTTGCTGTGCGGTCGCCCTGGCCGCGTGTGCCCACCACGACGCGCCCGTCAAGGCCAGCGCCGAGCCTGCACGGGCGAACTTGTCGGCCGACTCGTTGATCGTCGGCCTCGATGACGTGCGTCGTATCGCCGACTATCCCGACTTGAGCTCAGTCGACTTGCTCGACGTGCATAAGCCGCGTGGCATGCACCAATACGATGCCGAGTACCCGACTCAATGCCAGGTGGTCTTCGACCAGGATGTTGCGTTCAGTCCCGGCTGGGTGAAGTTTCGGTCATTGGGTTACGTTGGTGCCAGCAATTACGGCGTGACTCAAGCTATCGCCATCTACGCAGATCCCGGAGCTGCGCGCAATGCATTTAATCGCGTCACATCGGAATTGACGGACTGTTCGCAACTGCACGTCGCGGACTTTCCGTTCACGGTCCGAAGGCTAGATCCCTCCACCGTCGCAGAGTGTGGCGACACCCAGTGTTCGGAAATATACCGCGTCAAGTCGTCGGTGCTGATTGGCGTCAGCGTCGTCCACTTCCGGGATTCGGAGCGGATCGCCAATACCGTCTTGCAGAACATCACCGACCGAATCAATACTGCCTGAGCAAGGCGGTAGCTTAAGAACTTGCGACATACGACAACAACGGTTCGCTACGCCGACCACAAGACAGGATCGGCTATCCCCCGACTGCAGCCGAGGGCGTAGTCGCTGTCATCGCGGCCGAAGACGAGGCAGACTGACGTCCGCCGATCGGCTCCGAACAGCCGACGAAATAGCTGGTGCGCCAACGCAAACGCCTACCTCAATCCACAGGTGGCCCGGTAGGTGGCCAACGCACCGAGCAGGCCGACCGCGGCGAACACCGCGAACAGTGTCCGCGCGGCCATCACCACACCGCCCTGGGTGCTGTTGACCACGACACCGGCCAGTCCGGCGCCAAACGCCCCGGCGATCACTTCAATCGTGTTGATCGCGGCGCCCGCCGCGGCGCCCTCCTGCTCGTCGACACATTGCATCGCCCAGGCGGACAGGTGCGGCCAGGCCGCGCCGATGCCGGCGCCGGTGATTGTCAGCGCCAGCGCCCACGTTGCGACAATGCTCACCGGCGCATTCTCGACCTGGCTGACGGCAGTCAGGAGCAGGCCGAGCGTTATCACCAGCGGCGCGGCGATGACGACACGGTTGACAGCTTTCCTCCTATGCAACGATGCGCTGAGAAGTTCGCTGACCGCCCAGCCGATTGCCAGTGCGGCGCCCAGGAATCCGGCCACCACCGGGACCAGATGTCCCAAGCGTTGCCCGAATAGCGGCACGTACATGTCGACCATCGCCGAGATCATCAGAACCGCCAGCGCCAGATAGATCCATTTCAACGGCCCCGGTCCAAATATGCTCGGCGGCAGCACTTTTACTGCCATCCGGCGGTCCACGACGACGAATAGGACGATCAGGATCACGCTCAGCGCAAGCAACGTCGCGGTCACGGCGATGTTGGTCGGGACCTGGGCAATACTGATGGTCAGCGCCGCGGCGCTCAACCAGAGCACCGACCACACCGGCACGTGCAGCGCAGGCGCGGGTTGATCGGGATCGTCGTGGCCGGCCGGCAACACCAGCGGGACCAGCACGGCCATCGCCGGGGTGAGCATCGCCATCACGCCGAACGCCCAGCGCCACAAGCCGAATTGGGCGAACAGGCCACCCGCTGCCGGACCCACCACCGTTGCGACACCCCACATCGCCGAGACCAACGCCGAGGCCCTGGTCCACAGCGCCCGCGGCAGAATGGTCGTGATCAGCGCGTAGCCCAAACCGGCCAGCAACCCCCCGGCCGCACCCTGCAGCGTGCGACCCAGGAGCAACACGCCCATATCTGGCGCGAATGTGCACACCGCGCTGCCGATTCCGAACACGCTCAGGCCCGTCAGGAATGACCGTCGGGCCCCGACCCGCAGCAGCATCGCGTTGACCGTCGAGGCCGCGACCACCGACCCGACCAGGTACAGCGTCGTCACCCAGGCGTAGAGGCGCTCGCCGCCGATGTCGGCAATCGCGCTCGGCAACAGGCTGACCGTCAGGAATTCGTTCGTCGCATACAACGCCACGCCGCCGGCCAGCAGCGTCGACGTGCCGAGGAATTGCGGGCCCAGCAGCGCCCGCCAGCCAACCTCAACCGGTGTGCGGCTCACTTCAGACCGGCAGCGTCCATCCCGCGCAGCTCTTTCTTCAGGTCGGAGATTTCGTCGCGGAACCGGGCGGCCAGCTCGAACTGCAGGTCACGCGCCGCGGTCATCATCTGCTCGGTCAGATCCTTGATCAAATCGGCCAGTTCGGCCCGGGGCATGTTCGCGGTGTCGCGACCCTCGAAGACCCCGGCGCTGACCGCCCGGCCCGGCTCGCCCTGGGCCCGGCGCCCCCGCGACGAGTTACGGCCGGAGCCGCCGATCGGAATGTCGCCGGCTTCTGTATCAGAGGCCTCGCGATAGACCTGGTCGAGAATGTCGGCGATCTTCTTACGCAGCGGTTGCGGGTCGATGCCGTGAGCCTCGTTGTAGGCGACCTGCTTGGCCCGGCGCCGATCGGTCTCGTCAATCGCCTCTCTCATCGAGTCGGTGATCTTGTCGGCATACATGTGCACCTCGCCGGACACGTTGCGGGCGGCGCGACCGATGGTCTGGATCAAGCTGCGCGACGAGCGCAGGAAACCCTCTTTGTCGGCGTCCAGAATCGCGACCAGCGACACCTCCGGCAGGTCCAGGCCTTCGCGCAAAAGGTTGATGCCGATCAGCACGTCATACTCGCCCAGCCGCAGCTGACGCAGCAACTCCACCCGCCGCAGTGTGTCGACCTCGGAGTGCAAGTAACGCACCCGAATGCCGAGCTCCAGAAGGTAGTCGGTGAGGTCCTCGGCCATCTTCTTGGTCAGCGTGGTCACCAGTACCCGCTGGTCGGCTTCGGTGCGCTTGCGGATCTCGCCGATCAGATCGTCGATCTGGCCTTTGGTCGGCTTCACCACGACCTTGGGGTCGACCAAGCCGGTCGGGCGGATCACCTGCTCGACGAACTCCCCGCCGGCCTGGCTCAACTCGTAGGGGCCGGGCGTCGCCGACAGATAGACCGTCTGCCCGATCCGCTCGGCGAACTCCTCCCAGGTCAGTGGCCGATTGTCGGTCGCGGACGGCAGCCGGAAGCCAAACTCGACCAGGTTGCGCTTCCGGGACATGTCGCCCTCGTACATGCCGCCGATCTGCGGCACCGTCACGTGCGACTCGTCGATGACCATCAGGAAGTCTTCCGGGAAGTAGTCGATCAGCGTCGCGGGCGGCGAGCCCGGCCCGCGGGCGTCGATATGCCGCGAATAGTTCTCGATACCGGAGCAGAACCCGACCTGGCGCATCATCTCGACGTCGTAATTGGTCCGCATCCGCAGGCGTTGTGCCTCCAGTAATTTGCCCTGGCCCTCGAGCTCCGCCAGCCGCTCCTCCAGTTCCTGCTCGATCGACGAGATCGCCTGCGCCATCCGTTCCGGGCCGGCCACATAGTGCGTCGCCGGGAAGACCCGTAGCGAATCGACCTGGCGCACGACGTCACCGGTCAACGGGTGCATGTAGTAGAGCGCCTCGATCTCGTCGCCGAAGTACTCGATGCGCACAGCCAGTTCCTCGTAGGACGGGATGATCTCGACGGTATCGCCGCGGACCCGGAACGTGCCACGGGTAAACGACATGTCGTTGCGGGTGTATTGCACGTCGACCAATAGCCGCAGCAGCGCGTCCCGCGGGACCTCGCTGCCGACCCTCAACTCCACCGAACGGTCCAGATACGACTGCGGGGTGCCCAGGCCGTAGATGCAGGACACCGACGCGACCACCACCACGTCGCGGCGCGACAGTAGCGACGACGTCGCCGAGTGCCGCAGCCGCTCGACGTCGTCGTTGATCGAACTGTCCTTCTCGATGTAGGTGTCGGTCTGGGCGATGTACGCCTCCGGCTGGTAATAGTCATAATAGGAGACGAAGTATTCAACAGCGTTGTGCGGCAACATCTCTCGTAGCTCGTTGGCTAGCTGGGCGGCCAGCGTCTTGTTCGGCGCCATCACCAGGGTGGGCCGCTGCAACCGCTCGATCAGCCACGCGGTAGTCGCCGACTTACCGGTGCCGGTGGCCCCCAGCAGCACGACGTCGCGCTCCCCCGCCTCGATGCGGCGCTGGAGCTCATCGATGGCGGCGGGCTGGTCACCGGCCGGCGCGTACGGACTGACCACCTCGAAGCGGCCGCCGGCGCGCACCATGTCCTCGACGGGTCGGTATTCGGAGTGCGCCAGCACTGGATGTTCGGTAGCGAACGCCATGCTCACCAGGGTAGAGCGGACCACCGACATCGGCGTCAGCCGTGCTGGCTGCTCCACACCCGGGTACCGGGATCACATTCGATGAGGTGCCCGTCCTCGGACTTCGACATGGTGAACACCGCTGTGTCGGTGCACGAGGTCCCGACCGGGTGCACACCGGTGGTGATCGGCGCCTTGTCCCAGGTGTTGCCTTCGCAGACGATTTGCTGGTTGGCGGTGGAATCGACAGTGACCTTGTCGATGTCGGCGCAGGGGCCACCCAACACCGCTGGTGACGCGCCCACCGGCGAGGCGGTGTTGGCGGCCGCCTGGGCGGGATCGGCGACCATGACGTCCGGCGGGACGTCGCCGGTCCGTGTCGCCACCACTGGGATCCGCAGCGTCGCGCCCCGCGACCCGCATTCGTTGCTCTGCACGGTCTGGGTTTGCACGCCACGCAGTGCGCCGTCCGGTTGCGGGGCCAACGTCGTGACCACCGTCTCCGACTGCGTCGACGTCGGACCGCCGCGCGACGTCCGGCACTGCACCTGAATCTGACGGGGCTCGGCCCGCCAGTGGCCGTCTACGAAATGCAGGACGCCCGTGTTGCCGCTGCCGGTGGCCTTCGCCACCGTGTGGTTCGCGTCGTCCAGTTTGGTACCGGTGGCCGCGCATCCGGTCGCGGTGCAGGCCGACGAAAAGGCCCACCAACTGCTGGCGCCGCCGTTGGTACGGATGACACCGTTCGAGGTCTGCCTCGCGCGGTCGTAATCGAGCCGGTAGCTGCCGTTCAGCGGCGGTGCCGCCGGCGCCGATTCGACGGACGACGTCGCGCTCACTTTCGGTGGCGCGCCAAGATCGGCTTGCGGATTGTCGTCCCAGGAGAGCAACGAGACCGCCCACGTCACCGACAGCGAGACCAGCACGAGGACCATCGCCACCACCAGGCCGGTTCTCAGTGACACCTTCCGTCGGCCGGCCGCGGTCGGGGCGCGCCGCTCCCGCAACCGCGGACGCGCTTTCGGCGAGCAGCCCGAAACCTGCTCGCCCAGGGCCGCGGCGAACTGGCGGCATCGCTCGAACCGGTCCGCGGGCTGCTTGGCAAGAGCCTGGAAAAACACCTCGTCGAGACCGGCCAGGTCGGGCCGATAGTCGCTGAGCCGCGGCGGCGCAGCGTGCAGGTGCTGGCCGATCACCGCGACCGGGTTGGAATGCTGGAACGGCGGCACGCCGGTGAGCAGGTGGAATGCCGAGGCGGCCAACGCGTACTGGTCGGCACGGCCGTCGACGTTCGCGCCGACGAGTTGTTCGGGGGCCGCGTAGGCAACCGTGCCGACCGCGACGTTGGTCTCGGTGATTCCGCTGACGTCGGCAAGCTGACGGGCAACACCGAAGTCCGCCAACAAGATTCGACGATCCTCCTCGTCGGGATGGGCCAGCAGGATATTGGCCGGTTTGACGTCACGGTGCAGCAGGCCTCGACCATGGGCGTAATCCAGTGCACCCGCAACGGCGGTGACGATCGCGCAGACATCCCGCGCGGCCATCCCGCCCCGGAATCGCTCCCGCATCAGGCGCGCGGCGTCGGTGCCCTCCACGTAGTCCATCGCGATCCACAGGTGGCCGTCGAACTCGCCCCGGTCGTGCACCGCCACGATGTGCGGATGCCACAGCGTCGCGGCCAGATCGGCTTCGCGGCTGAATCGTTCGCGGAATTCTTCGTCCGCGGTGGTGCCCTCGCTCAGGATCTTCAGCGCATCGCGGCGCGGCAGGCGAGGGTGCTTGGCGAGATAGACGTCGGCCATCCCGCCAGATCCCAGCGGCCGCAGGATCGTGTAACCGGCGAACGACGTGGGCGCCGCCGGTGGCCCCGATCGGGCGTCCCAGCGCTCGGTAGCTCTGGTCGCCTCGGCCACGGTCGCTTCCTCCTCGCTTTGCTTGCGCTGCAACCTTTTTCCGCTCATCAACCGGGACTGAGATCGAAAATCTCCTGCGGGCCTCATGTTTTCAAATTTGCTGCAGGGAGCTGCTGAGTTCGCAGAACTGTCGCACCCGTGCTGATCCTTCCGCCGGATGCGTTGCGTGCCCATTGCGGCGCTTATGTAACAGCTGTGAATCGAGGTTCCCTGTGCGCCTCGCGGACAACACATAGCCGAATCACAGTGCGTCCAGGCGATCCCCTGCCCTCGCGCAGTCGATACTGGAGTGGTGAGTCGACCAGCCCCGCCCGCGTTGACGATTCGGCATAGCGGGTCAGAAACCACATTTCTGCCTGGTCACGACGTAGTCATCGGTCGTGACCTGCGCGCCGACGTCCGGATCGCCGACCCGCGAATTTCTCGTGCCCATCTCATCCTGCGCTGCGAGCAAGGCAAGTGGGTTGCCGTCGACAACGGTTCTGTGAACGGGACCTTTGTCAACGGCTATCGACAAGCGGTAATCGACATCCGCGACGGGCAGAGCATCAACATCGGCAACGCAGGCGGACCCCGGCTCACCTTCGAGATCGGCGCGCGTCGAGGCAGAAACAGGCCGCCCGCACCGTCCGAACCCCCGCGCGGGCAACAGACCATGACGTGGTCGACCCCGGCCATACCCGCCAAGCCGCCGGCTGCGCTCCCCCAGCAACGGCCCGCTCCACAACCCCGGCCGGCGGCACCGCTTTCCCCGTCCGAGCATCCGACCACCGTGCAGGCCGGACGACCTCCCGCCGGGCCGCCGCCCGACCAGGTCACAGTGGTCAACGCGCGGTCCGCGCCGGTGCAGCAGACGGTGCCGCCCGCCGAGGTGACCGTGCTCGACGCACGCGCCGCCGCGGGAACGAACTTCGCGACCCGCTTCGTCAAACTCCTCGCCCCGACACCGAACCCGTCCGCGAAGCCGGCCGGCTCGGTCACGATAGGCCGGGCATCGGACAACGACATCGTGGTCCCCGATGTACTGGCCTCCCGGTACCACGCCACGCTGGCGCTGACCCCGCTGGGCACCGAGATCCGCGACACCAGCGTCAACGGCACCTTTGTCAACGGCGTCCGGGTCGGCTCGGCGATCCTGCGCGAGGACGACGTCGTCACCGTCGGCAATATCGATCTGGTGGTCAGCGGCGGCCTACTGGTCCGCCGCAGCGACACCGAGGCCGCAACCCGCACCGGTGGCCTGGCGGTACGCAACGTTGGTTATGTCGTCGAGAACGGCAAACAACTGCTCAGCGACATCTCGCTGACCGCGCGTCCTGGGACGCTGACCGCCGTGATCGGTGGGTCCGGCGCCGGGAAGAGCACCCTGGCCCGGCTGATCGCCGGCTACACGACGCCCAGCACCGGATCGGTGACGTTCGAGGGCCACGACATTCACGCCGAATACGCCTCGCTGCGCAGCCGGATCGGCATGGTCCCGCAGGATGACGTCGTGCACCGCCAGCTGACGGTGCACCAAGCGCTCAGCTACGCCGCCGAACTGCGGCTGCCGCCCGACACCGGCAAGGCCGACCGGACCAAGGTCGTCGCGCAGGTGCTCGAGGAACTCGACCTCACCACGCATGCCCACACGCGGGTGGACAAGCTGTCCGGCGGGCAGCGCAAGCGCGCGTCGGTGGCCCTCGAGCTGCTCACCGGGCCGTCGCTGCTGATGCTCGACGAGCCCACCTCAGGACTGGACCCGGCGCTGGACCTGCAGGTCATGACGATGCTGCGGCACCTGGCGGACGCCGGCCGCGTCGTCCTGGTCGTCACCCACTCGCTGTCCTACCTCGACGTCTGCGACCAGGTGCTGCTGGTCGCGCCCGGCGGTAAGACGGCCTACTGCGGACCGCCGGACGGCGTCGGCGACGTGCTGGGCACGACCAACTGGGCCAAGATCTTCAGCCAGGTCGGCGCCGATCCTGACGAGGCCAACCGCCGGTTCCGCGAGCGCGAGGAGCCACAGCCGCCGTCGAAGGCGGACCAGCCGGCCGATCTCGGCGAACCGGTGCACACCAGCGTGCCCCGCCAGATCTCGACGATCGCCCGGCGACAGGTCCGCCTCGTCGTAGCCGACCGGGCCTACTTCATCTTTCTGGCCCTGCTGCCATTCATCCTGGGTGCGCTGTCGTTGACCGTGCCGGGCAGCACGGGATTCAAGCCCGCCGCCCCCAACGGGACGCCCGACGAGCCCGCCCAGATCCTCGCGCTGCTGCTACCGGCCGCGGCGTTCATGGGTATTGCGCTGACGATTCGCGACCTGGTCGGTGAGCGCGCCATTTTCCAGCGTGAACAGGCGGTCGGACTGTCCACGACGGCATACCTGCTGGCCAAGACGGTGGTGTTCTGCGGGTTCGCGGTCCTGCAAGCCGCCATCGTCACAGCGATCGTCCTAGTCGGCAAGGGTGCACCGAGCCAAGGGGCGGTGCTGTTGGGCCGCTCGACGGGTGCTGCCGCCGGCGAGTTGTTCCTCGCCGTCGCCGCGGCCTGTGTCGCCTCAGCGGTCCTGGGGCTGGCCATCTCGTCACTGGTCCGCTCCAGTGAACAGATCATGCCGCTGTTTGTGGTCGCGGTGATGGCGCAATTGGTGTTGTGCGGCGGCATGGTGCCGGTGACGGGCCGGCTCGGTCTGGACCAGCTGTCCTGGCTGATGCCTGCACGCTGGGGTTACGCGGCGGCCGCGTCGACGGTCGACCTGCGACACCTGGTGCCGCCGACGCTGCTTCCCCAGGACCAGTTCTGGCAGCACACCCGCCACTTCTGGCTGCTCGACATGGGCATGCTGGCCGGGCTGACGGTCTCCTACGCCTGCTTCGTCCGCTGGAAAATCCGGCTTCGGCGCTGATGCATCCGCCCAAGCGCGAGACGTTCGACCTGCGCGCCCGCACCAACACCGACCCCAAGGGCATCGTGCGGGCGGTCGACCGTTACACCGTCCGGCCGTGGGGGCTCTACCTTGCCCGCCCGACCCCGGGCCGTGTCCAGTTCCACTATCTCGAGTCGTGGTTGCTGCCGTCACTCGGGTTGCGCGCCACGGTCTTTCACTACAACCCGGGCCACGAACGCGACCACGACTTCTATCTCGATGTGGGCGAGTACACGCCGGGTCCGGACCAGTGGTCGTCGGAAGACCACTACCTCGACCTGGAGGTCCGCACGAACGCGGGGCTCGATCTGACCGACGTCGACGAACTGCTCGACGCCGTCCGGCATGGTCTGCTGACGCCTGAGGCCGGTGAGTTGGCGGTACGGCGAGCCATGCACGCCGTGCAGGGCTTGGCCCGCAACGACTACGACCTCAACAGCTGGCTGGCCGGCGACGGCATGCACCTCGAATGGCATTGACCGGCGTCTTCTCCGGGCGCTCGGCACGAAGCTCCTTTCCGGCTGGCATCCACTATCCCGCCGGTGCGCTGCGCAAACGCGCTCGCAGTGCTGCGGCGGTTTCCCCGGCGGGGACAAACGGGTATGGGGCACTGATGGCTTTGAGTAATCACCGGCCTCGTCGACGGACCGGGCCCAGCCCCGAGCCGCGGGGGCGCCGACCGCGGCGATCGGGCAAGCGAGGCCCGTTTTTTGTCGTCCAACACCGCAGGGCGCGCGAAGACTGTTACGACTTCCGCCTCGAGATCGACGGCGTGCTGGTGTCGTGGGTGATCCCCCGCGGTCCGGACGTCGAACCGCAGGAGGGCCGAATTGCGCGCCGCACCGAAGACCGTCCGCTGGACGAAGGCGAGATCGACGACGTCGACGAGGACCTGATTGTCTGGGACCGCGGCACATACGCCAATAAGACCGGGCACGAGATGACGACGTGTCTGGGCCGTGGGCATCTGGCGTTTCTGCTCGACGGCGAGAAGCTGCGCGGCTGCTACGCATTGACCCGGGTCCGCGAAGGTGACGAGGAGACGTGGCTGCTGGTCAAACGCCGCGATGACGTTGCCGACGCGGTGAACCGCCTCAAGCGCGACCGGTAATCTAAGCGGTCATGGGCACGATGCACAGATGGTTGGCAGTCGCCGCAGTGGTTGCCGGTGCGCCGCTGATTCCCGCGACCGCGCACGCCGATTTGCACAACATCACCTATGTCGCACGCGTTGACGGGGTGGCTCCCGGCAGTGTCGCCACCTTCATCACCGCCGACAACCAGACCAACATGGCCCAGCTGAGTACCCTGCCCGGCAACACTTTTCAGGCCGACGCCGTGCTGCCCGATCCGCGTATGGCCGGCATGCAGGTAGCGGTCAAGTGGCCGTACTCGGCGAATGTGCACTGCGAAATCGACGTCGACGACAAGGTATTCGTCCAGGTCGACCAGGTGGTCCACCCGGCGCCCGGCAGCACCGATCCGATGAACGGCGTGCTGCCCTGCGGCGCTCCGCTGCCTAACCCGGCTCCTTAGGTCGCCAGCCCGACGCGTCCGCCCACCCCCACGCCTTGCGGTAGGCGTCGGAGAGCCACGGCTTCTTGGCAGCGGGATTGGCGATCAGCCAGTCGACCAACAGCAGCGCGAACTGCTGATTGGGCCAGCCGTCCACCCGCAGCTGGACGGAGGTCGGCCGGCCGGGATCGGCTGATTCGTGAATCCGCTTCTGCCACAATAATTCATCGCCAGTGTGGTCGAACTCCGCGATGGTGCTGCGGGCGTCCCGCGTGCTCTCGTCGCGCGTGATCGGCCGCGGCACATACCCTGCGCCCCGCAACGGCTCGGCCAACTCGTCTGCAGCGTCCAGTGAGGCGACCGTCACCTGCATGTCGATGACGTCGTTGGCGTCGCAGCCCGGCACCGCCGTCGCGCCGGTGTGGTCGATGCGCACGGCGCGGTGCCCGCAGGCTGTGCGCAGCCTTGCCGCGATGCGGCGGGCCTGGTCCGGCCACGACGGGTCGTAGGGCACCAGCACCGGGCTCGCGCGGGCCGGCTCACCGGCCTGAAGGTTTCGCGCGAACGGCAGGATCCGCCGAGACCACAGCTCGCGGGCCTGATCGACCAATTCGTCTGCGCTGCCGGTGTTGTCCAGCCACACGTCGGCGACCGCGCGACGTTGTTCCTCGGTGGCCTGCGCGGCGATCCTGGCCCGCGCGTCCTGCTCGGTGAAGCCGCGATGTTCGATCAACCGCTGCACTCGCAGGTCCTCGTCGGCGTTCACGATGATCACCAACGGAAACATCGGCCCCATGCCGGATTCCACCAGCAGCGGAATGTCCTCCACGATCACCGCATCATCGTCGGCTGCCTCGATCAACTCGGATCGACGCTTGCCGACCAGCGGATGCACGATGCCGTTCAACGTTTGACGCTTCTCCTCGTCGCTGAAGGCAATAGCGGCCAACGCGGGCCGGTTGAGCGACCCGTCGGACAGGATCTGCTCGCCGAACGTCTCGACCAGCTTGGCCAGGCCCTCGGTGCCGGGTTCGACGACTTCACGGGCGATCACGTCGCCGTCGACGACGATTGCGCCGAGATCGCGCAATGTCGAGGACACCGTCGACTTCCCGGCGCCGATACCGCCGGACAGGCCAATGCGCAGCACGGCACCAGTGTCTCAGGGCGCGACCGGGCCGACCTGCCCGGCTCACCCCGGAGATGACGAACGCCCCGACTCGTCTGAGCCGGGGCGTCCGCGAGGGTCGGTCTAGGCGCTGCCCGCGAGCTTTTCCCGCAGGGCGGCGAGTTGCGCGTCGCTGGCCAGCGAACCACCGCTGGGAGCGTCGTCGCTCGACGAGCTGCTGGACTGCGGACGGGAAGCCTCTTCGGCCTCGGCAGCGGCGAACTTCTCCATCTGCGCGGTGTGCAACTTGTGCCGACGCTCGGCCTCCGCGTAGCGGGCCTCCCATTCGGTGCGCTGCGTGTCGAAACCTTCGAGCCACTCGTTGGTTTCGGCGTCGAAGCCCTCCGGGAAGATGTAGTTGCCCTGGTCGTCGTAGCTGTCGGCCATGCCGTACTTGGCGGGGTCGAACTCCTCGGTGTAGTCCTCGTTGGCCTGCTTGAGGCTCAGCGAGATCCGGCGGCGCTCCAGGTCGATGTCGATGACCTTGACCATCGCGTCGTCGCCGACGGTGACCACCTGGTCGGGCACCTCGACGTGGCGCTCGGCCAACTCGGAGATGTGCACCAGGCCTTCGATGCCCTCTTCGACCCGGACGAACGCACCGAACGGCACCAGCTTGGTCACCTTGCCGGGCACGATCTGGCCGATCGCATGGGTCCGGGCGAAGTGCCGCCATGGGTCTTCCTGAGTCGCCTTGAGCGACAACGAAACCCGCTCGCGGTCCATGTCGACGTCGAGCACCTCGACGGTGACCTCATCGCCGACGGTGACAACCTCGGACGGGTGGTCGATGTGCTTCCAGGACAGCTCGGAGACGTGCACCAGGCCGTCCACCCCGCCGAGGTCGACGAACGCGCCGAAGTTGACGATCGAGGACACCACGCCCTTGCGGATGGCGCCCTTCTGCAGCAGGTTGAGGAACTCGCTGCGCACCTCGGACTGGGTCTGCTCCAGCCAGGCGCGACGAGACAGCACCACGTTGTTGCGGTTCTTGTCCAGCTCGATGATCTTGGCTTCGATCTCCTTGCCGATGTACGGCTGCAGGTCGCGGACCCGGCGCATCTCGACCAGCGAAGCGGGCAGGAAGCCACGCAGGCCGATGTCCAGGATCAGACCACCCTTGACGACCTCGATGACGGTCCCCTTGACGGCTTCGTCCTTCTCCTTGAGGGCTTCGATGGTGCCCCACGCGCGCTCGTACTGAGCGCGCTTCTTGGACAGGATCAGTCGGCCCTCTTTGTCCTCTTTGGTGAGAACCAGGGCTTCGACTTCATCGCCCACGGAAACGACCTCATTGGGGTCGACGTCGTGCTTGATGGACAGTTCGCGAGACGGGATGACGCCTTCGGTCTTGTAGCCGATGTCGAGGAGAACCTCGTCCCGGTCGACCTTGACGATGGTCCCTTCCACGATGTCGCCATCGTTGAAGTACTTGATTGTTTTATCGATGGCGGCGAGAAAATCCTCGGCCGAGCCGATGTCGTTGACGGCTACTTGCGGCGAGGTGATGGTGGGACTCGGCATATTGTTGGGTTGCTCCGGACAGGGTCGGTTGAAGGGACAGGTCGAGTTACCCGTCGAGGCTACTCGACTGTGCACACGCTGGCCAAACTCGACTCGGCCCACGATGCGCCGAACGTGCATTCACGGCGAAAAGTCGACCGGATTTCGGCGCCGTTGCACCGGCTTTGAGCACGCTAGTGTGCGGCGCTATCCCAGCTCGGCCCGTAGCCCACCGAGACCTCCAGCGGCACGTCAAGCGGGTAGGCACCGCCCATCTTGTCGCGCACCAGGGCTTCGAGTTGCTCGCGTTCACCCTCCGCGACCTCGAACAACAGCTCATCGTGGACCTGCAACAGCATCCGCGACGCCAGCCCGGATTCGGTCAGCGCCCGGTCCACCTCGATCATGGCCACCTTGATGATGTCGGCCGCGCTGCCCTGGATCGGCGCGTTGAGCGCGGCCCGCTCGGCGGACTCGCGGACCTGCCGATTGCTGCTGTCCAGCTCGGGCAGGTAGCGGCGACGACCCAGCACCGTAGACGTGTAGCCGTCCTTGCGGGCCTGTTCGACAACACCCTCCAGGTAGTCGCGTACCCCGCCGAACCGGGCAAAGTACTGGTCCATCTGGTCTTTGGCCTCTTCGGTGGAGATCTTGAGCTGGGCGGACAACCCGTAGGCGCTCAGCCCGTAGGCCAACCCGTAGGACATCGCCTTGACCCGGCGCCGTAGTTCGCCGGTGACTTCCTCGATCGGCACCCCGAACGCCCGCGACGCCACGAACGAGTGCAGGTCTTCGCCGGTGTTGAAAGCTTCGATCAGGCCCTCGTCACGGGACAGGTGCGCCATGATCCGCATCTCGATCTGGCTGTAGTCGGCCGTCATCAACTCCGCGTAACCACTACCGATGACGAATGCGTCGCGGATCCGCCGGCCGGCGCCGGTGCGAATCGGAATGTTCTGCAGGTTCGGCTCGGTGGACGAAAGTCGGCCGGTCGCCGCGATCGTCTGATTGAACGTGGTGTGAATCCGGCTGTCTGCGGCCACCGCTTGGAGCAGCCCGTCCACGGTCACCTTCAGCCGGGTGACGTCGCGGTGCGCCAGCAGGTGCTGCAGGAACGGATGTCCGGTCTTGTCGAAGAGCGTCTGCAACGCGTCCGCGTCAGTCGTATACCCGGTCTTGGTGCGTTTGGTCTTCGGCATCGCCAACTCGTCGAACAGAACCACCTGCAACTGTTTCGGCGAACCGAGGTTGATCTGTTTGCCGATCACGGCGTAGGCCGCCTCGGCGGCGTCGCGGATCTGGTCGCCGAATTGGCTTTGCAGCGAACTCAAGTGGTCCAGATCAACGGCGATACCAACCGATTCCATGGCGGCCAGCACCCGTTGCACCGGTAGCTCCATCTCGGCCAACAGCGACGTGGAGTCGATACGGTCCAGCTCGGCATCCAGCGCGTCGGCGAGGTCCACCACCGCGCGGGCCCGTAGCACCGCGGTCTGGACGGCCTGCCCGTCGATGTCCTCACTGTCGTCGAGGAGCGAAAGTTGTTGTTGTTCTGATGTTTCCGCGCGCAGCTCGCGGCGAAGGTAGCGCAGCGACAGGTCGTCGAGGGTGAAGCTGCGCTGCCCGGGCCGCACCAGGTAGGCGGCCAGCGCGGTGTCGGAGCTGACCCCGTTCAGCGTCCAACCGCGCCCGGTGAGGTCGTGGATGGCCACCTTGGCCTCGTGCAGAGCTTTCGGCCGCTGCGGGTCGGCCAGCCATGCCGCCAGCGCCGCATCGTCCTCGGGCGTCAACGTCGTGGTGTCGATGTAGCCGCCGTCGCCATCGGCGGCGGCGATCGCCAGCGCGGTCGCGTCCCCGCCGTACGGCAGATGCGTCCCCACCACCGCGAGGCCGGCGCGGCGACCGTCTGCGACGTGCTGGGCCAGCCACTGTGCGACCGTGCCGGGCTCAAGCGCTCCCCCGCGCACCTCGAATCCCTCGTCGACCTCGGGTACACGTCCCCCAGCGGTGGCCAGTGTGTCGAACAGCCGATCGCGCAGCACGCGGAACTCCAACTGGTCGAACAACTGGTGGACCTGGTCGCGATCCCACGGCTGCATCCGCAGCGTGTCCGGCGTCTGCGCCAACGGCACGTCGCGGACCAGTTCGGTGAGCTCCCGGTTGCGGATCACGCCGGCGAGGTTGGCCCGCAGTGCGTCGCCGACCTTGCCGCGCACCGAATCGACGTCGTCGACCAGCGCCTGCAGCGATCCATATTCCGCAATCCACTTGGTCGCGGTCTTCTCGCCGACACCGGGAATGCCGGGCAGGTTGTCGCTGGGGTCACCGCGCAGCGCGGCGAAGTCGGGGTACTGCGCGGGCGTCAGGCCGTACTTCTGCTCCACCGAGGCCGGGGTGAAGCGGGTCAACTCGCTGACGCCCTTCACGGGATACAGCACGGTGACGTCGTCGTTGACCAGCTGCAGCGCATCGCGGTCACCGGTGACCACCAGCACCCGGTAGCCCTCTTTGTCGGCCTGCGTCGCCAGCGTCGCGATCAGGTCGTCGGCTTCGAAGCCCGGTTCGGCGAGCACCGTAATACCCAGTGCGGCAAGGACTTCCTTGGTGACGTCGATCTGCCCGCGGAACTCGTCCGGGGTGGTCGAACGGTTGGCCTTGTATTCCGGAAAGCGGTCGGAGCGAAACGTCTGCCGCGACACGTCGAAGGCGGCGGCGATGTGCGTGGGCGCCTCGTCGCGCAGCAGATTGATCAGCATCGCGGTGAACCCGTAGACGGCGTTGGTGGTCAACCCGCCCTGGGTCTTGAAGTTCTCGGCGGGCAGCGCGTAGAACGCCCGGTATGCCAGCGAATTGCCGTCCAGCAGCATCAGTGTCGGCTTGTCGTCGGCGGGGCTCACGACTCAACTCTAAAGAGTCGCCAAGATCGCTGCTGGCACCGGCCGACAGCCTGATGCGGGGCCACCCAGTCGGCGACGAGCTACCAGGTGGCTCAGCTTCGATGTGCGGAGTATTCCCGGGCGCGGCGCTTGACCGATTCGCTGGCCTTGCTGAGCGACCCGGCATCGAATGGCGGCTGCGGGTCATATTCGATCATCAGCTGACTGGCTTCGGCAGCCTCACGGTCGACGAGCAGTTCAGCAAGCCGAAGCGCCATGTCGATCCCGCTGGAAACCCCGGCCGCGGTCAGTATGCGCTCCGGCAGGTGCTCGACGACACGGTGCGGCACGTAGCAGGCGCCTAACTCGTTGAGTAGTTCAGCGGCGCCGAAGTGAGTGGTGGCGGTCAAGCCATCCAGCAGGCCGGCGGCCGCGAGCACCAGCGCGCCGGTGCAAACCGATGTCGTAAACCTGCTGTGGGCGTGGGCATCTCGCACCCAATCCAGAACCGGCTCGTCGTCGATGAGTAGGCGGGTTCCGATGCCGCCGGGAAAGATGACCACGTCGGGTCGTCTCATCTCGTCGAATGTGGCGTCACACGTCATTCCGAGCATCCCGTTATCGCTGCGCACCTCGCCACGTCGATGACCGAGAAACACGACGTCGATGGATGGGATGCGCTGCAGCACCTCGTAGGGGCCGATGGCGTCCAATGCGGTGTACCGCGAAAACAGCGGAATCGCGACCTGCATGGCTCCTTCTTTCTACCGAGTCTTCCCGCGGCCGGGAATCGCTGCCTGTCGGCTGGTTACCCTTCGGGGTCCATGGCCGTGGCCTGTTGGCGCGAGAAAAGACCGGTCCGCTGCGCGAGGATGCCATGCTGTCATGGAGATGCCTGCCTTGGGGCGGTTACATTTCTGGTCGGTGCTCAACAACAGACCGCAGCCGAGAACTGCAACACGTTTCAGTTTCGCGGTAGCGCTGGGTAGGCTGGCCCGGTGCCCGACGTCACCAAAACAGAACCGGCCATCGATGGGTGGTTCGCCACCGATGACGCCGACAACGCCCATCTGATCGGCAGTAAGTGCCCGTCGTGCGGCACCTACGTCTTCCCGCCGCGGGAGAACAACTGCCCCAATCCGGCCTGCGCCAGCGACACATTGGAGGCCGTCGCGCTGTCGCGGCGCGGAACGCTGTGGAGCTACACCGAGAACCGGTACCCGCCGCCTGCGCCCTACCCCGCGCCAGACCCCTTCGAGCCGTTCGCCATCGCCGCGGTGGAGCTGGCCGACGAGGGAATCATCGTGCTGGGCAAGGTGGTCGAGGGCACCCTGGCGGCCGATCTGAAAGTTGGCATGGAGATGGAGCTGGCCACGATGACTCTGTTCGTCGACGACGCGGGCGTCGAGCGGCTCGTGCATGCGTGGAAGGTTGCCCCGTGATGAGCACTCCCGAGCCGCTCTACATCCTCGGTGCCGGTATGCATCCGTGGGGCAAGTGGGGCCGCGACTTCACCGAATACGGCGTCGTCGCTGCCCGTGCCGCACTGGCCGAGGCCGGCCTGGACTGGCAACAGATCCAGCTGGTCGCCGGTGCCGACACCATCCGCAACGGCTACCCGGGCTTCATCGCCGGGTCGACGTTCGCGCAGAAGCTCGGCTGGAACGGCGTGCCGGTCAGCTCCAGCTACGCCGCCTGCGCCAGCGGCTCGCAGGCGTTGCAGAGCGCACGCGCCCACATCCTGGCCGGCTTCTGCGACGTCGCGCTGGTGATCGGCGCTGACACCACCCCCAAGGGCGCCTTCGCCCCGGTCGGCGGCGAACGCAAGAACGATCCGGACTGGCAGCGATTTCACCTGATCGGCGCGATGAACCCGGTGTACTTCGCGCTGCTGGCCCGTCGCCGGATGGACCTGTACGGGGCGACGTCGCAGGACTTCGCTCAAGTGAAGGTGAAGAACTCCCGACACGGCCTGCAGAACCCGAATGCCCGCTACCGCAAGGAATCCTCGATCGAGGACGTGCTGGCCAGCCCCGTCGTCAGCGACCCGCTGCGCCAGCTCGACATCTGCGCCACCTCCGACGGCGCGGCCGCGCTGATCGTGGCCAGCGCGGAGTTCGCCCGTCGGCACCTCGGCTCGCTGGACGGCGTGCCGTCGGTTCGCGCGGTGAGCACGGTGACCCCGCAATACCCGCAACACCTGCCCGAATTGCCGGACATCGCAACAGATTCCACCGCAGTGGTGCCGGCGCCGGAGCGCGTCTTCAAAGACCAGATCCTCGACGCCGCCTACGCCGAAGCTGGTATCGGGCCTGAAGACGTGAGCCTGGCCGAGGTCTACGACCTGTCCACCGCGCTGGAACTCGACTGGTACGAGCACCTGGGATTGTGCCCCAAGGGTGCGGCCGAGGCGCTGTTGCGCAGCGGCGCGACCGCCATCGGGGGCAAAGTGCCGGTCAACCCGTCGGGTGGATTGGCATGCTTCGGTGAGGCCATCCCCGCTCAGGCGATCGCGCAGGTCTGCGAGTTGACCTGGCAGCTGCGGGGTCAGGCAACCGGACGGCAGGTCGAGAACGCGAAAGTCGGCGTCACCGCGAACCAGGGCCTGTTCGGCCACGGCTCCTCGGTGATCGTCGCGCGCTAGCTTTGTTGTGCCGGCGCCACTCCAGCGTGACGCTCGGCGTCGACGGCCACTCCAGCGTGACGCTCGGCAGAGCCGCTAGCTTTTCGTCTCGTCGGACGTGTCCAGCGTTTCGAGGACCACTTCGGCGACGTGCTTCATCGTGGTGCGCCGATCCATCGCCGCCCGTTGAATCCACTTGAACGCCTCGGGCTCGGTCATGCCCTGGTTCGCTTGCAGCAGACCCTTGGCCCGCTCGACGAGCTTGCGCGTCTCGAGGCGATCTGACAGCGATTCGACCTCACGCTCCAACGCGCGGACCTCGCGGAATCGGCTGAGCGCCACCTCGATCGCCGGAATCAGGTCCGAGATCGTGAACGGCTTCACCAGGTAGGCCATTGCGCCGGCGTCCCGGGCTCGCTCGACCAGGTCGCGCTGGCTGAACGCGGTCAACACGACGATCGGCGCGATGCGCTTGCCGGCGATCTCCGACGCGGCGTCGATGCCGTCGCGGCGCGGCATCTTGACGTCCATGATCACCAGATCGGGTTTCAGCTGTTCGGCAAGCTCGACAGCTTCCTGGCCGTCGCCGGCCTCGCCGACGATCTCGTAGCCCTCTTCGCGCAGCATCTCAGCCAAGTCGAGCCGGATCAGCGCCTCATCTTCGGCGATCAGGACCCGGTGCGGGGTGCGCTCGTCGTCGTCGGTCATGAGGACATTCTGTCGTGAACCGCGGTATTCCTCGACTTCGGGGCTGTGCGTCGGCTCGCAGCCACCCATCCTCTAGGGTAGGAGGCCGTAGTTCGCAGGCCCTCGTATCCCAACTGGCAGAGGAAACGGATTCAAAACCCGTCCAGTGTGAGTTCGAATCTCACCGAGGGCACTTGTCACCGAGGACGAGCGATGTAGTTCGCTCGTTCAGTTCGGCGTCGGGGTGAGTTGGTGTTGTTGGCGCATGAAATCCCGGTAATCGGACTGACACTGTTGCATGTCGCCGAATTCGCTGCATTGGTCGTCGTTCTGCGGCTCGTCCATGCACATTTGCCAGTAGTAGTCGCTGCGGCGAGGATCGCAGTATGGCCCGGTGTAGGGCAGCGCGTGCGCGGCTGGCGCGAGGCTGACCGCTGCGACGACCAGTGGGACTGCAGTGGCGAAACGTTTGATCATCATCCCTCGATGATGGCCGCAGGGTCCGACAGCAAGAGCCTGAGCAGCGGTGGGTGTGAATTCGCCGGAGGGGCACTCGGGGCAGACCGATGGCGGCGGCGATTGACGCTTGCTGTGCGGCAGGACGCCCCAAGACGTCGCACCACCCGTTAGGCTCTGGCTGTGGTGGCCAAGCGGTGCGCCGCCCGACAACCAGCAGGTTCGAGGCGAACACCGGACTGTATAGCGGCAGTGCGGGGGCTACCTCGCGCCCGAACCCAGGTTTACACCGAGCGCGTCTTGCGTCGTCGTCGAATCCTGAATCTCACCGCGACGATGGCGGTGTTCATCAGCGCCGGTTTCGGCGTGGTCCAAATCGCCGCATCGCCCCACCTGTGGTGGACCGGCATGGTCAACATTGTGGGCGCGGTCATCTACGCCACCGTGCCGATGCTGCACCGGTTCGGCGAGTTGATCCCGCCCCTCACCTTCATCGGTACCGCCTACCTGTCGATCTTCACGATCTGCTGGTTTGTCGGCACCGGTTCAGGGTTGCAGTTCTACTTCCTGGTCGCGGCCTGCCTGGTCGTGCTGCAACTCGGTGTGGACCGCATTTTTCTTGCCGCGATTCTGGCCGCCATCGCCGCCGGCATGGTGATCACGTTGCAGTTCCTGGTTCCCCGCGACACCGGCGCCCAACCGGTGTGGGCTTTGTCGCTGAGCTTCGTCGTCACCACGATCTCGGCCTGCGTCATGGTGGTGACCACCGTTTGGTACGCGGTGCGCGAGATCGTGCGCGCCGAGGCGGCGATGGAATTGGAGTACGAACGCTCCGAAGCGCTGCTGGCCAACATCCTGCCGGCCAGCGTCGCCGAACGCCTCAAAGACCCGGCGCGCAACATTATTGCCGACAAATACGAGGACGCCTCGGTGCTGTTCGCCGACATCGCCGGCTTCACCGAGCGGGCCAGTTCTATGCCACCGGATCAGTTGATCCTGTTCCTGGACAAGCTTTATGGCGATTTCGACGCACTTGTCGACAAGCATGGCCTGGAAAAGATCAAGGTCAGCGGCGACTCCTACATGGTGGTCAGCGGGGTCCCGCAACCCCGGGCCGATCATGTCGAGGCGCTGGCGGCTTTCGCACTCGACATGGCCGAAGTCGCGCGCGTTCTGCGGGATTCGCGAGGCGAACCGCTCCCGCTGCGAATCGGTTTGGCGTGCGGGCCGGTAGTCGCCGGCGTCGTCGGTTCACGCCGATTCTTCTACGACGTGTGGGGCGATGCGGTCAACGTGGCATCCAGAATGGAATCCACCGACTCGGTGGGCCGGATCCAGGTGCCTGAAGATGTCTATCGGCGGCTGAAAGACGATTTCATCCTCCAGGAGCGGGGCGATGTCGAGATCAAGGGCAAGGGGCCCATGCGCACCTGGTATCTGATCGGGCGCAAGCCAGACACCGGTTCCGGTGACGTGATCGCGAAGGCACCTCAAACGGCCGGGGTCTGATACCTCGCAAATGTTTCGCCGCGGCGGCTGTGTGTGGGAATATTCGAAACATGGAAACCACTGCTGTTCCAAAGTTATTGCCGCACCTGTGGAAGTCGACTCTGCTGTCCGGGCTGCTGTCGCTGGCCCTCGGCATTCTGGTCTATATTCTGCCCGGAGATTCCATCGTCTTCGCGGCTGCTCTGTTCGGCGCCTATCTACTGGTCACCGGTGCCGCGCAGGTCTTCTTCGCGTTCGCCCTACACGTCTCTGCCGGCGGCCGAGTGTTGCTGTTCATCAGCGGGGCAGCCTCACTGGTACTGGCAGTGTTGTGTTTTCGGCACTTCGGCCAAGGCTTCGCGATCGTGTTGCTCGCCATCTGGATCGGCATCGGCTTCATCTTTCGCGGTGTCGCGACGACGATCTCGGCGATCAGCGATCCTCATCTGCCCGGCCGCGCCTGGCAGATCTTCTTGGGCCTGGTCAGCCTGCTGGCCGGCATCGTGATGCTCGCGTCCCCCCTGGAGAGCATCGACATTCTCACCCTCGTCGTCGCGCTCTGGCTGATCGTGATCGGGGTCTTCGAGATCGTGTCGTCGTTCGGTATCCGTGGCGCCTCCCGGCGGATGGAGAAGGCGGTGGCCGGCGGACCGCCACCCGCCGCGTGACGACCTGTGATCCGCCGCACGTTGCCGTAGCGGTAGCCACGGCTTTCTACTACGCTTCGTCGTAGGTGAAGAACATCCCGCTTTCAGGGAGATGAAAGATGAACGTCGTCGACGTATCGCGGTGGCAGTTCGGCATCACCACCGTCTATCACTTCATCTTTGTGCCGCTCACCATCGGCTTGGCCCCGTTGCTTGCGCTCATGCAGACGATCTGGGTCGTGACAGGCAAGGTGGCCTGGTACCAGCTGACCAAGTTCTTTGGAAAGCTGTTCCTGATCAATTTCGCGATCGGCGTCGCCACCGGAATCGTGCAGGAGTTCCAGTTCGGAATGAACTGGAGTGAGTACTCCCGCTTCGTCGGCGACGTCTTCGGCGCTCCGCTCGCGATGGAGGGGCTGGCCGCGTTCTTCTTCGAATCCACTTTCATCGGTTTGTGGATCTTCGGCTGGAACCGGCTACCCAAGCTGGTCCACCTGGCCTGTATCTGGATCGTCGCCGTCGCGGTCAATGTCTCCGCCTTCTTCATCATCGTGGCGAACTCGTTCATGCAGCATCCGGTCGGTGCTCACTACAATCCCGCGACGCATCGTGCCGAGCTTGACGACATTGCTGCGCTGCTCACCAATAACACTGCGCGAGCCGCCTTTTCCCACACTGTCACCGGTTCGTTGCTGACGGCCGGCACCTTCGTTGCCGCTGTCAGTGCGTGGTGGCTGATGCGTTCCGCCAGATCCGCACCCGCGGCCGGTACGTCGGGCGCCGGCGCCCACGAGATGTTTCGCCCCGCCGCCATCCTGGGGTCTTGGATCACCCTGATCGCAACGGTGGGGTTGTTATTCACCGGCGATCATCAGGGCAAGCTGATGTTCGTTCAGCAGCCGATGAAAATGGCCTCCGCGGAGTCGTTGTGCGACATCGCGACCGACCCAGACTTCTCCGTCTTGACCGTCGGCACCCACAACAACTGCGACAGCATCACCCGCCTGATCGAAGTGCCCTACGTGCTGCCGTTTCTTGCGCAGGGCCGCATCCACGACGTCAGATTGCAGGGTGTCCGCGACATCCAGCAGGACTACCAAAAGCGGTTCGGGCCGAACGACTATCGTCCCAATTTATTCGTGACCTACTGGTCTTTCCGCGCGATGATCGGGTTGTTGGCGGTTCCGGTGCTGTTCGCGTTGGCGACATTATGGCTCACCCGCCGCGGCCGATTCCCACCTGAGCGCTGGTTCGGCAGGCTGGCCCTGATGACCATCCCCGCACCTTTCCTGGCCAACATTTCCGGCTGGGTGTTCACCGAAATGGGCCGTCAGCCATGGATTGTCGCGCCGAACCCGACCGGTGATCAGCAGATTCGGTTCACCGTTCAGGAAGCCGTTTCGCACCATGCATCCGGTGTCGTAGTCATCTCACTGGTGACCTACACCATGATCTACGCGATGCTGGCGGTTGCCTGGTTCTGGCTGTTGAAGCGGTACGTCGCCGAAGGGCCGCGGGAACATGACGCTGAACCAGCCCCGCCCCGTTCGCCGAGCGATGTCGAGGTCGCGCCGCTGTCCTTCGCTTATTGAAATCCGCCCAGAAAAGGAGCTGACCGATGGGACTGCAGCAGTTGTGGTTCGGCATTATCGGCCTGCTCTTTCTCGGCTTCTTCATCCTGGAGGGCTTCGACTTCGGCGTCGGCATGCTGATGGAGCCGTTCGCCCGCGTCGGTGCGGGCGAACGGGAAAACCATCGCCGCGCCGCGCTCAACACGATCGGGCCGGTATGGGACGGCAACGAGGTATGGCTGATCACCGCGGGCGCAGCCATGTTCGCCGCATTTCCGGGCTGGTATGCGACGGTCTTCTCCGCCCTGTACCTACCGCTGCTGGCCATTCTGGTCGGCATGATCCTGCGTGCGGTGGCGATCGAATGGCGCGGGAAAATCGACGACCCGGCCTGGCGCACGGCCGCCGACGTCGGTATCGCCGCCGGTTCGTGGTTGCCGGCCGTGTTGTGGGGCGTCGCGTTCGCGATCTTGGTGCACGGTCTCCCGGTGGACGCCGCCGGGCGCGTCGACGCGTCGATCACCGATCTGCTCAACCCCTACACGCTGTTGGGAGGTCTGGCGACCGCTGGGCTGTTCTTGTTCTACGGCGCTGTGTTCGTCGGCCTCAAAACCTCGGGCGCCATCCGCGACGACGCACATCGCTTCGCCGGGCGGTTGTCGCTTCCGGTGACCGCAGTCGTTGGAGCCTTCGGGCTGTGGACTCAGCTGGCCCACGGCAAAGACTGGACCTGGTCGGCATTGGCGGTCGCGGTAGCCGCGCAACTGGCTGCGGTGGTGTTGGTGCGCAGGCGCGCATCCGACGGCTGGGCGTTTTTCAGCGCGGCCGTCGTGGTGGCCGCCGTCGTCGTGCTGATGTTCGGCACGCTCTACCCGAACCTGGTGCCGTCGACGTTGAACAAGCCATGGAGCCTGACCATCTACAACGCCTCGTCGACTCCGTACACGCTGAGGATCATGACGTGGGTGACGGTGGTCATGGCCCCGCTGACGATGATCTACCAAGGCTGGACGTATTGGGTTTTCCGGCAACGTGTCTCAGCTGACCATATTCCGCCGGCGACCGGTTTGTTGAGGCGAGCCTCCTGAGCAGAGCTAGCCGGGCACCGCTGGATCCACGGCTTTGGCGCACGTCAGGGCCACTGCGAACGTACCTGGCCAGGTCGGTGGCGTGCGGTCTGGTGATCTCCGGATGTGCGATCGCATCGGCAATTCTGCTGGCGCACATCGCTTCCCGATTGATCACCGAACCGTCTTCCGCGCGGGATCTGACGCACTGGACGCCGGCGTTGGCCACCCTGCTGACGGTCTGGCTGGTGCGCGCAGCGGCGCAGTGGCTGCAGGCCCGCCTGAGTCAGCACGGCGCGAGCACCGTCATTGCCGATCTCAGCGGCCAGGTACTGACCGCCGTCACCTCGCGACAACCGCGTCAACTGCACGCTCAACGTGACGTGGCGGCCGCGGTGGTGACCCGCGGACTCGACGGCTTGCGACCGTATTTCACCGCGTACCTGCCGGCCCTTGTCCTCGCGACGATTCTCACCCCGGTGAGCACAGTCGTGCTGGGGCTCTATGACCTCGAATCGGCGGCCATCGTGTTGATCACATTGCCGCTGATTCCGATCTTCATGGTGCTGATCGGCGTGGCGACCGCCGATCGGTCCGCGGCGGCACTCGCCGCCATGGCAACCCTGCAGGCCCGGCTGCTGGATCTGATCGCAGGAATACCGACACTGCGGGCGCTGGGCCGCGCCAACGGACCCGAACGACGCATCGCCGAACTGTCTGCCGCCCACCGCCGCTCGGCGATGTCCACCTTGCGGATGGCCTTCCTGTCGTCTCTGGTGCTCGAACTTCTCGCCACCCTCGGCGTCGCAATGGTCGCAGTCAGCATCGGTCTGCGGTTGGTGTTCGGTGAGATCAGCCTGAGCACGGGTCTGACTGTGTTGCTACTCGTGCCGGACGCCTTTTGGCCGTTACGCAAGATCGGAGTGGAGTTCCATGCCGCACAAGACGGTCGGGCGGCCGCCGACGCGGCATTCACCTTGATCGGGGATTCCGCCGTGGCTCATGCGGGTTCACAGACGGTGCCGGCGGCCGGCGCGGCGATCGTTATCGACGGACTCAGCGTCGCCGGTCGTGACGGACTGTGCCCGCACGACGTCAACGCGGTGATCCGGCCCGGCCGGATCACCGTGCTCACCGGCGCCAACGGAGCCGGCAAGAGCACGACGCTGGAGGTGATCGCCGGAATCACCCTCCCCACCAGCGGCCGGGTCACCGTTGGCGGCGTCCCGCTCGCCGATCTCCGACCGTCGGATTGGTGGCGGCAGTTAGCGTGGCTGCCGCATCGCCCAGTGCTCTTGCCGGGAACCGTAGCCCAGAATCTGACCCTCTTCGGTCCGCTGGAAAGCCTTGATTCTGCCTGCGCCGCATCGGGCTTCGACCAAGTGCTGGCTGAGTTACCGGATGGCTTGAACACCGTCATCGGATCCGGCGGCGTGGGCCTTTCACTGGGACAGCGGCAACGGCTGGGCTTGGCCCGCGCGCTCGGCTCATCGGCGCCGGTGTTGCTTCTCGACGAGCCCACGGCCCATCTCGATGTCACCACCGAATCGCACGTGCTTCGCGCGGTGGCCGAACGAGCCCGTCGCGGCGCCACCGTTGTCGTTGTGGCGCATCGCGAACGGGTCATCGCGATCGGTGACGACGTCGTCGTGGTGACCGGTGCCGGGGAGGTTCGTCATGCGCTCAACTGAGCAGCTTTCGACCGCCGCGCAACTATTGCGCCCGCGGCTGGCGGGCCTGGTCGTCGCGCTGGCGCTCGGGACGCTGTCGGTGGCCAGTTCCCTGGGATTGGCCGGGGTGTCGGCGTGGCTGATCACCCGAGCCTGGCAGATGCCGCCGATCCTGGATCTGTCGATCGCGGTGGTGACGGTGCGTACTCTCGCGATTTCCCGTGGCGTGCTGCACTATTGCGAACGGCTGGCCAGCCACGACACCGCGCTGCGCGCCACCGGCACCGCCCGGGCGCTGATCTACCAACGACTCGCGCGCGGCCCGGCGGACGTTGCGAGTCGGTTGAACACCGGCGAACTGGTGTCGCGAGTCGGATCAGACGTCGACCAGTTGGCCGACGTATTGGTCCGCACACTGCTACCGGCCGGCGTCGCGGCGATACTCGGGCTTGCGGCAGTGACTGCCGTCGGCGTCATCTCGGCGCTCGCGGCGGCAGTGCTGGCGGTCTGCCTGGTAGTCGCCGGCGTCGTCGCGCCGTGGCTGGCGGCCAGATCTGCCACGGCCCAGGAAAAGATTGCACGCCAGCGTCATTCCCGTCGCGACGTATCGGCGATGCTGGCGCTGGAGCACGCGCACGAGCTCCGCGTGGCCGGCAGGTTGGCAGACGTCATCGCCGAGTCGCAGCGTCGACAGCATGAGTGGGCTGATGCCGTCGATGCCGCAGCCCGGCCGGCGGCGCTCGCACAGGCGATTCCGACGGCCGCGGTCGGTATCAGCGTTCTCGGCGCGGTCATCGCGGGAATCCAGCTGGCCGGTTCAGTTGCTCCCACCACGCTTGCCGTACTGATGCTGTTGCCGCTGTCGGCATTCGAGGCGACAACGTTGCTACCCGCGGCCGCCGTCCAGTTGACGCGATCACGGCTGGCCGCCGGCCGTCTGCTACCGCTGGTCCCATCGGCGGAGCCTGCCGCGACGCACACCGGGGTCTCGCCGTGTCCCGACGCGCGACTGCGCGCGAGCAACCTGGTCGCCGGGCAGCCGGGCGGGCCGGTATCCGCCGCGGTCGAGGTCGATCTGCCCGCGGGCGCCAGGCTGGCGATCACCGGGCCGAGCGGTTCCGGCAAGACGACGCTGCTGATGACACTCGCCGGGCTGTTGCCGCCCGCCAGCGGCGACATCACCCTCGGCGCGGTACCGCTGCACGCTTTGCCGGAGAGCGAGCGGGGTTGTGCGGTCGGTTTTTTCGCCGAGGACGCCCATGTATTTTCGACGACTGTGCGGGACAACCTGTTGGTGGCCCGTGGTGACTGCCCGGATGATGCCCTAGTGGACGCGTTGCAGCGCGTCGGTCTGGGCACCTGGCTGTCCGGCCTTGCGACCGGTCTCGACACGGTGTTGTCCGGCGGCGCACAAGCACTCTCGGCGGGCCAGCGAAGACGTCTACTGTTGGCCCGGGCACTCATCTCACCCGCGCGGATCGTGTTGCTTGACGAGCCGACCGAGCATCTGGACGCCGTCGACGCGGACGCCGTCCTGCGCAGCCTGCTGACGTCGGGGCCCGATGCGATGTTCGGGGAGCGAACGGTCGTGGTGGCTACTCATCACCCCACCAGCAATATTCGGTGTCTGGAAATGCGTCTCGGCACCGACGCGTACTCTGGCCGACAGTCGTCCATGTCGCCGGATCAGGAAGCGAGCCATGACCGGATCTTCGGATCTGCCGGTTAGGACTCGCGCAGTAATTGATTAGGTTTTTCGGTTTGGTTTGTCCACACTTGTGGTATGACGCTGCCTGCTGTGGACTCCGATCCGGTCGCCGCCCGTTTGTTGTTGATCCGCCCGCATCT
>Ga0080006_1144859_pt1 | contig 29625 bp, 22 predicted proteins | sample RS3BMetagenome_FD_69209 | JGI IMG/M metagenome (GOLD analysis project Ga0080006, IMG submission 69209) | Ferric oxide microbial mat and aquatic microbial communities from Rainbow Spring, Yellowstone National Park, USA - RS3B (SPADES... ...
CGGGGGGGCGCCCCCGCGCGGGGGGGGGGCATTGCCGCCGTCCGCCCGGGGGCCCGCCCCCGGGCGGGAGCCGGTGCCGCTCTACGGCGGGACCACCGCCTGGCCCGACGAGGCGGGGGGGGAACCGCCGGGGGTCCTCGTCGTGGCCTACCCGAACTACCTCGGATGCCTCGAGGACCTGGCAGAGGCGAGACGGCGGGCCGACGAGCACGGGGCGCTGCTGGTGGTCGTCGCCGACCCGGTGGCGGCCGGGATCCTGCGCTCGCCGGGCGCCCAGGGGGCCGACGTCGTCGTCGGCGAGGGGCAGCCGTTCGGCACCCCGCTCGGTTTCGGCGGTCCCTATCTCGGTCTGTTCGCCTGTGCGATGGCCCAGGTGCGCCGGCTGCCCGGACGCCTGGTCGGCGAGACCGTCGACGTCGAGGGAAAGCGGGCCTACGTGACCACGCTCCGAGCGCGCGAGCAGGACATCCGGCGGGAGAAGGCCAGCTCGAACGTGTGCACCAACCAGACGCTGATGGCGGTCACGGCGGCCGTCCAGCTCGGCTGGCTCGGCACGGCCGGTCTCGCCGAGGTGGCGCTGCGCTGTGCACGAGGTACCCGCTACGCCCGCCAGGCCCTGCTCGAGATCGACGGGGTCTCGCCGCTCACCGGCGACGCCCCGACGGTGCGGGAGTTCGCCGTCGAGACGCCGGTGCCGGCGGCCACCGTGCTGGCCCGGCTCGCTGACGAGGGGTTCCTCGGCGGCCTGGCCCTCGACGCCCTCGTCGGCGAGGAGGGGGACCTGTCGGTGGGCCCCGACGAGGCCGCCCACGGTGTGCTGGTGGCGGTCACCGAGCGCCGGACCCGGGCCCAGATCGACGCGTTCGCCGCCGCCTTCGACAAGGCGCTGCGGTGACGGCGCCGGGCGGCCGTGCGTCGAGCGCGCCGCTCCTCGGCCACGACGCCGAGCCGACGTTGTTCGAGCTCTCGAGCCCTGGGCGCTCCAGCTGGCAGCTTCCGACGACCGGCGTGCCGGCGTGGTCGCTCGACGAGCTGGTACCGGCCGAGCACCGGCGGGACGACCCGGTCGAGCTGGCCGAGGTGTCCGAGCGCGACCTGGTGGCCCACTTCACCCGCCTGAGCCACCGCCAGTTCTCGGTCGACCTCGGCGCCTACCCGCTCGGGTCGTGCACCATGAAGTACAACCCGAAGATCTGCGACACGGTCGCCGCCCTGCCCGGCCTCGCCGGGGTCCACCCGGGTGCGCCGGCGTCGCTGATCCAGGGCTGGCTCGGGTTGCTCGTGGCCCTCGAACAGGCCCTGTGCGAGATCACCGGCATGGCCGGGGCCACCCTCCAGCCGGCGGCCGGTGCCGCCGGTGAGCTGACCGGCCTGCTGCTCATGCGGGCCTGGCACGACGCCCACGGCGAGCAGCGGCGGTGGGTGGTGATCCCCGATTCGGCCCACGGCACGAACCCGGCCTCGGTGACCCTCGGCGGCTACGAGGTGGTGACGGTGCCGAGCGACGACCGCGGGTGTGTCGACATGGCGGCGCTGCGCGGCGTCCTCGACCGCGACGTCGCCGGCATCATGCTCACCAACCCGAACACCCTCGGCCTCTTCGAGGAGGACATCGCCGCCATCGCCGAGGCGGTCCACGAGGTGGGCGGGCTCCTCTACTACGACGGTGCCAACCTCAACGCCATCCTCGGTGTCGTCCGCCCGGGGGACATGGGCTTCGACATCGTCCACCTGAACCTGCACAAGACATTCGCCACCCCGCACGGCGGCGGCGGGCCCGGCGCCGGGCCGGTGGCCGTCTCCGAGCGCCTCGTCGATCTCCTGCCCGGCCCCCGCGCCGTCCGCCTCGACAAAGACGGTGGCGAGCGGTTCGGGTGGGAGGTGCCGTCGCGCTCGATCGGGCGGGTCCATGGCTGGCACGGCAACGCCCTCGTGCTGGCGCGGGCCCTGGCCTACATCGGCGTCCACGGCGGCGACGGCCTCCGCCGGGTGGCCGAGCGGGCGGTGCTGAACGCCAACTGGCTCCGTGTGCGACTGTCCGGCGTCTACGACGTGGCGTTCGACCGGCCGTGCATGCACGAGGTCGTCCTCTCGGCGGCCTCGCTCCGCAAGCAGCACGGGCTCCGGGCGCTCGACGTGGCCAAGCGGCTGCTCGAGGAAGGGTTCCACGCGCCGACGGTCTACTTCCCCCTCATCGTCGAGGAGGCGCTGATGGTCGAGCCGACCGAGACCGAGAGCCTCCAGACCCTCGAGGCACTGGCCGACGCCCTCGAGCGCATCGCCGACGAGGCGGCCGACGGCACCGGGTCGGCGGCGCAGGCGCCGCGCACCACGCCGGTCCGCCGGGTCGACGAGGCCCGAGCGGCCAGGACGCTGGTACCGACGTTCGACGCCCGGCGCTGAGCGCCTTGCGGCGCCGGGCTTGGTGGCGCCGCTTCCTCAGGTCAGGCCGGGCGCACCCCGCCGAGGGCCCCGAGGCAGAACGCCCAGAGCCGGTCGGCGATCGCCTCGACCGGCTCGTCGGTCCCGGCCGAGTCGTAGTGATGGAAGACGGCCATCGTGAGCTGGGTGACGAGCCACGCCGAGTACTCGGGGTCGACGACGTGCAGGGTCCCGGCGAGCGACGCCAGGCAGATCTCTTCGACGAGGAGGTCGGTGAAGGGCTGGGTCGCCTGCGACACCTCCCTCGGGAAGAGCGTCTGCAGGCGCCAGTGCTCGACGGTGATGAAGCTCGGGCCGCTCCCGGTCCGAGGGAGCGAGAGCACCGCCGAGGTGACGTAGTGGCGCAGCCGGTCGAGCGGCGCGCCGAGCGCCGCCGCCTCCTCCCGGTACTGCTGGCACGACTCGTCGATGATGTCGGCGATCACCGCCAGGAGGAGGTGGTCCTTGCCGGGGAAGTGGCGGTAGAAAGTCTGGAGGGCGATCCCGGCCTCCCGCACGAGCTCCTGGGTGGTGAACGTCGGGCCCTTGACCTCGATCAGCCGGCGGGCGGCCTCGACGGTGGCCTTGGCCTGCGCCACGCTGCGGCGGCGCGACTTCTGGACGACCGGCGAGCGGTCGGCGGCGCGTTCGGCCCACGAGGACCCCGGCGCCTCGGTTCCGGGCACCTCAGTAGGCCTCCGAGCTGTAGACGACCGCCCCGCCGAAGTGCGGCGACGAGTGGCATGCCAGGGCGACCGAGACGCCGTCGCGCTGGCGCGGGCCGGCCCGGCCGGACAGCTGCAGGTAGCACTCGAGCATCTGGGGCACCCCGTGCATGCGGCCGTTGCCGAGGGCGCCGCCGCCGCTGAGCACCGGCATCGCACCCCTACGGTCGCTGTCGATGCCCCCCTCGAGCACCAGCCGGTGCGCCTCGCCGACCGGGCACAGCCCGAGCGACTCCATCCAGAAGTAGACGAAGGGCGAGAAGCCGTCGTAGACCTGCGGCAGATCGACGTCGCCCGGTTCGATCCCGGCCCGCTGCCACAAGCGCCGCGCCGTCTCGCCCCCGACCTCCATGATGTCGTCGAGCGGCCAGTGCGCCTGCAGGCGGTGGCGGACCGGGGCGCCGGTGGCGTAACCGGCCACGTACACCGGCCGGTGTGCGAGGTCGCGGGCCCGCTCGGCCGAGGTGAGGACGAAGGCGGCGACGCCGTCGACCGGGATGTCGCAGTCGTACCGGCAGATCGGGTCGTTGAGCATCGGGGCCGCCAGGTACTCCTCGGCGCTGAGCGGCCGGCCGTGCCAGTAGGACCAGGGGATGCGTGCGCCGTTCTTGCGGGCCTCGGCCACCACGGCGGCCATCGCCTCGCGTCCGGCCCCGTAGCGCTGGATGTACTCGTTGTAGGCCAGGGCGATCATGGCGAGCGGGCCGAAGTAGCCCTGGGGGACGGTCCACTGCTGGTCGCCCCTGGCCTCGGCGAGCGGGTTCTCGTGGTAGCGCCCCGGCGGGTTGTGGAGCGCCCGATGGACGAGGACGTAGTCGGCGGCGCCGCCGACCACGGCGTTGACCGCCATCGCCACCGCGCCGGGGATCTGGCCGAACCCCTGGAAGCCGGCGGCGTAGGCGGGGTTGGCGCCGAGGTGGCCGGCCAGCCAGTTGGCCGAGACGATGCTGATCCCGTCCTCTGCGGCGTGGGCGCCGGCCGTCGGGAAGAGGCTGGCGGTCACGAACCCGTCGACCTGCCCGACGGCGAGGCCGGCGTCGGCGATCGCCGCCCGGGCGGTCTGCACGGTCAGGGCGCCCAGGGTCGTCCCGGCGTGGCGCACGACCGGGCTGTGGGCGTAGCCGACGATCGCCACCCGGTTGCTCGACGCCATCCGCCCGCTCACCGGCGCGCCTTCTGCTCGGCCAGCGCGAAGGCGGGCACCGCCACCCCGGCGCCGACGTCCTCGAACGCCAGGCGGACCGGCGCGCCGAGGTGGAGGGGGACGCCCGGACCGTCGAGCAGCCGGCCGATCACCCGCAGCCCCGGCTGCACGGCCAGCTCCACATCGACCAGCACGAACGGCAGGTCGTCGTCGAAGCCGGGGAGGAACGACTGGCGCATCACCGTCCAGGACCGCACGACCCCCGACCCGGCGACCGGGGCGAACTCGGCCGGCTCGGTCGACCCGCAGTGCGGGCACACCACGTCGGGAGGGTGGGTGAATCGCCGGCAGGCGACGCACCGGGCGAGCACCAGCTGGTGGCGGGCGGCGGCGTCCCAGTACGGCGCCGACTGGTCGTCTCGGACCGGCACCGGCCGGCGCGCCGTCACGCCCCGATCCTCACGGCACCACCCCCGCCTCCTTCAAGGAGATGATCTCCTCCCAGGAGTAGCCGAGCTCCACCAACAGCGATTCGGTGTCCTCACCGTGCTCGGGGGCACGGCGGAGCGCCGGCGGGCGCCCGTCGAACTGGACCGGCACTGCCGGCAGCCGGTAGGCGATCGCGCCGTCGACCTCCACGTCGCCGAGGTAGCCGTTCGCCGCCACCTGGGGATCGTCGAGCAGCTCGGACACCGACTGGAACGGCGCCCACGGCGCGTCGATCCGGCCCAGCAGCTCGGTCCACTCCTCGAAGGTCCGCTTGGCGAACTCGGCGTCGAGCTCGGCCACGCACGCCGCCGCGTGCTCCCGGCGGGCTGCCAGGTCGGCGAACCGAGGATCGGCGAGGAGGTCCTGGCGGTCGATCAGCCGGCAGAAGTCCGGCCAGTACCGGTCGGCCTGGAGGAACATCAGCAGGATGTGCCGGCCGTCCTTGGTCCGGTAGCTGGTGGTCACCGGGTTGACCAGCGGACCCCGGCCTCCCGGCGCCCGGGGCTCGTCGCCGACGAGGGCGGCGAGGATGTCCGACGACAGCGTCCACATGGCGGTGGCGAGGAGCGAGACGTCGACGACGGTGCCGGTGCCGGTGCGGGTCCGCTCGAGCAGGGCGGCCGCCACGCCGAAGGCGAGGGCCATCGCCCCGTTCCGGTCGCCCATGGCACCGCGCTGCATGATCGGGTAGTCGCGCTCGGGCGGGGTGAGCACGTGGCCGACGCCGCCGCGCGACCAGAAGGCGGTGGCGTCGTAGCCGGCCTGGTCGGCGTCGGGGCCCCGGGCCCCGTAGCCGCTGCCCCGGGCGTAGACGAGCCGCGGGTAGCGGCCGGTGATCGTCTCGGGGTCGAGCCCGGCCCGCCGCAGCGCCGCCGGGCGCATGTTGGTGAGGAACACGTCGGCCGACTCGAGCAGGCGGTGCACGACGCCGGCGCCGGCCTCGCTGCGGATGTCGAGGGCGATCGAGCGCTTGCCCCGGTTCGCCAGGGCGAGCGACAGGTTCACCCCGCCACGGTCGGTGCCGATGCCCTGGGTGGCCAGCCCGCGGTAGGGGTCACCCTCGATCGGCTCGATGTGGACGACGTCGGCCCCCCAGTCGGCGAGGAGGGCGCCGGCCACCGGGACGAAGACCCACTGGGCCGCCTCGACCACCCTCACACCCTCGAAGGGGCCTCGGGCACCCGGGGTCCCGCTCACGAGTCGAAGACCACCGGGATCGCCGTCGCCCCGCGCTCGTAGAACCCGACGAAACGGGGTTGGTCGGCGTCGGGGTCGAGGCGCAGGTTCGGCAGGCGGTCGAGGAGGGCGTTGATGGCGATCGTCATCTCCGCCCTCGCCACGTGCTGGCCGAGGCAGACGTGGGGCCCGCTCCCGAAGGCCAGGGTCGGCCGCGGCGGGCGGGTGATGTCGAATCGGTCGGGGTCCTCCCAGCGCGCCGGGTCGCGGTTGGCGGCACCGAGGCAGAGGTGCAGCACCGAGCCCTTCGGCAGGCGGGCGCCGTGGAAGTCGACGTCGTCGGTGACCCAGCGAGAGAACATCGGGTCGGTGGGCTGCCAGCGGACCGATTCCTCGATGGCGTTGCGCAGCAGCGACCGGTCCCGGCGGACCGCCTCGAGGGCCTCGGGCCGCTGCAGCATGGCGGCCAGGGTGATGCCCATCTGCTTCCACGTCGTCCCCGAGCCGGCGGCGAGCAGCAGGGCGGAGAACGAGTAGATCTCGGCATCGGTCAGCCGGTGGGTTCGCCCCTCGTCGTCGGTGACCTCCGACGCCACCAGCACGCTCAGCAGGTCGTCCTCGGGGCGCTCCCTGCGGGCGGCCACGATCGGGGCGATCATCGCCACCAGCTTGGCCGGCTTCCCGAAGGCCTCGCGAACCTCGAGGGCCTGGCCGAACGGGATGCCGAAGCTGCCGGTGATCGTGAGCACCGGGATGGCGGCGCAGAACTCGACGTTCAGCTCGGCCCGTCCCGAGCCCTCGAAGGCGTCGATCAGGGCGTGGACCGTCCGCTCGACCCAGTTCTCGGCCCACCAACCGACCTTGCCCGGGGCGAACGACGGCTGGACGAGGGCCCGGTAGCGCCGGTGCTCGGCCCCGCCCATCGACAGCATGCTGTTCGTCGGCCCGACCTCGCCCCGCTCGAGGTCGACCGCCTCGGCCGAGGAGGCGAAGACCTCGGGGTTGCGGTAGGCGTCGTCGCACGCCGCCCACGAGAACGCCGAATGGTGGACCCGGTCGGGCTCGGGGAGGCCGTGGAACAGGAACGCCTCGGCCGTCTTCGACAGCTCGTGGACGGTGCCGGGGTGGACCTCCGCCCGCTCCCGCAGCGCTCGCCAGATCGGGTAGGGGTCGTCGCGGTAGTGGCCGCCGTTGCCAGCGTGGACGTTGCTGCTCAGGTCGAACAGCTGGCGGACCCGGTCGGGGTCGAGGAGCTGTCGGGACCCGCTCATCGGAGGCTCACCGGGCGACGTAGCCGCCGTCTATCGGGAACAAGACGCCGGTGACGTTGGCCGCCCGGTCCGAGCAGAGGTACACGGCGGCCTCGGCGCAGTCCTCGGCGGTGATCGGCCTGCCGAGCGGGTGCATCGACCCGGTGTGCCGGGCGATCGCCTCGAGGTCGACGCTCGAGGCGTCCATGCCCCCGGCCGACATGAAGTTGGTGTACGGCATCCCGGCGGGGCAGATGGCGTTGACCCTGATCCCGAACGGGGCCGTCTCGACGGCAACCGCCCGGGTCAGCTGGTGCACCGCCCCCTTGGTCGCCCCGTACACCGTGCCGCCCCACCCGACCAGGCCGGCGACCGACCCGGTGTTGAGGATCACGCCGCCGCCACCCTGCTGCTTGAACCGGATCACGGCGTGCTTGCAACCGAGGAACACCCCGCGGAAGTTCACCGCCGCCAGCCGCTCGAAGTCCTCGACGGTGTGGTCCTCGAAGGCCATCCCGAGGCGGGGAGTCGGGATCCCGACGTTGTTGAACATGATGTCGAGCCGACCGAACCGCTCGGCGGCCCCGGCCACCAGCGTCGCCACCTGGTCGTCGGCTACGACGTCGCAGCGCTCGGCGACGGCCGTCCCTCCCGCCTGCTCGACCTGCGAGACGGTCTCCTCGGCGCGTCCGCGGTCGACGTCGGCGCAGACCACCAACGCCCCTTCCTCGGCGAAGCGCAGGGCGGACGCCCGGCCGACGCCCGATCCGGCGCCGGTGACGATCGCAGTCTTGCCCTCGAGCATCGAACCCCTCTCGGATCTCTCGGCGCCGTCGGGGCGTCGTTCAGGCCGTTGTCGCGGCCGGGGCGGCGGCCGGCGACGTGGCCGGCGGCTCGGCCGGGGTGAAGCGGTAGAGCCGCTCGGCGTTGCCCCGCAGGAGCTTGTACTGGGTCTCAGCCGGGAGGTGCCCGACGACCTTGCGGGCCGTCGTGATGCAGTTCGGCCACGTCGAGTCCGAGTGCGGGTAGTCGGTCTCGCACATCACGTTGTCGTCGCCGATCTCCGCCAGGCTGGCCACCCCGTGGTGGTCCTCGATGAAGCAGCCGAAGACGTGGTCGGAGAAGAGCTGGCGCACGTCCAGGGTGTCGAGGTCGACGTCGCCGGCGGCCCCGTGGTCCATGAACCGCTGTCCCTTGGCCACCCAGTGGCGCTGCTTGTCGAGGACCTGCTCGGCCCGCTCGAGGAAGTAAGGGATCCAGCCGATCTCGCCCTCCGACAGGGCGATCTTCAGGTTCGGGTACCGCTGGAAGAGCCCGCTGAACAGCCACGACAGCATCGCGCCGGACGTGCGGACCGCCCCCCAGGCCAGGTTGGCCATGAACGGCGAGTCGGGAGCGATCTGGGGCACCTGCGAGGACGAGCCGACGTGCATCGACGCCACCATGCCGAGCTCGTCGGCCGTCGACATCACCGGGTCCCAGTAGCGGTCCTTGTCGTGGATCGTCGGCAGCCCGAGCGGGGCCGGGTTCTCCGAGAAGGCGAACGCCGTCACCCCCTTGGCCGCCATGCGCTCCATCTCCTTGGCCGCCAGCGGCGGGTCCCACATCGGGATCAGCATCAGCGGGATGTAGCGCCCGGGGGCGGCGCCGCACCACTCCTCGACGACCCAGTCGTTGTAGTGCTGGAGGCACTCGAAGCCGAACTGGCGGTCGCTCGCCTCCATGAATAGCTGGCCGCAGAAGCGGGTGATCGTCGGGAAGCACAGGGACGCCAGGATCCCGGCCCGGTCCATGTCCTCGACCCGGGCCGCGGCGTCGTAGCACCCCGGGCGCATCTCCGAGTACGCCAGGGGCTCGGGGGAGAACTCCTCCTTGGACTTGCCGGCGCAGGCCGAGAGCCCCGAGCTCGGGTAGCGCTTGCCGTCGTAGACCCAGTAGTCCATCCCGTCGACCTGCTCCATGTGCGGGGCCCGCTCCCGGTCCTTGGTGGCCACCCGGTCGATCCAGAGGTTCGGCGGCTCGAGGATGTGGTCGTCGACCGAGATCAGCCAGTCGAGGTTCGGCTCGGTGCTCATGCTCCCTCCACGGACGCTCATGCCGGCAGCTCGCCGACGACCATGTGCTTCACTTCCTGGAAGGCCCGGATCCCGTCGACCCCGCGCTCGCGGCCGAGCCCGCTCTGCTTGTAGCCGCCACCGGGGGCGTAGGCGCTGAACAGCGACGTGTTGACGTTCACCGCACCGGCGCGTATCCGGCGGGCGACCGCCGTGGCGGCGGCGACGTCGGCCCCGTAGACCTGACCGGAGAGCCCGTAGACACTGTCGTTGGCGATCCGGACCGCGTCGTCGAGGTCGCGGTAGCCGAGCACGCCGAGCACCGGACCGAAGATCTCCTCCTTTGCGGCCGGGTTGGCGTTGTCCGGCAGGTCGAGCACCGTCGGCTCGAAGTAGTAGCCGCGCCCCAAGGCCTCGGGGCGGCCGCCACCGCACACCACCTTGGCGCCGTGTTCCTGGGCCAGGGCGACGAAGCGCTCGCAACGTTCGCGCTGCGCCCGGCTGATCAGGGGCCCGACCATCGCCGCCGGGTCGCTCGGCGGCCCGACCTTCAAAGACCCGAAGGCCGCCGCGGCGGCCTCGAGCGCCTCTGCCTTGTGCTCCTCGGGCACGAGCATGCGGGTCGCCGCCACGCACGCCTGGCCGGCGGTCATCGCCACGACCTGGGCGGCCCCGGCCCCCACCCGCTCGAGGGCGTCGGGCAGGTACACCTGGGCCGACTTGCCGCCGAGCTCGAGCGCCACCCGCTTCACCGTGGCCGCCGCCTGGGCCAGGATCCGCTTGCCCACCGAGGTCGAGCCGGTGAACGAGACCATGTCGACCGCCGGGTCGGTCGTGATGAGCTCGGCGCCGGCCGCCCCGGGCTCGACGATCACGCTGAGGACACCCGGTGGCAGACCGGCCGCCTCGGCCGCCATCCCGAAGGCCAGTGAGGAGAGCGGGGTGAGCGGGCTCGGCCGCAGGATGACCGAGTTGCCGGCCATGAGAGCCGGGATGAGCTTCTGGAAGGCCATGATCACGGCGCCGTTGTACGGGGTGATCGCGCTGACGACGCCGACCGGCTCGTAGCGGCGGATGCTGAGGGCGACCCTTCCGGCGACGAGGTCGTCGACCGGGACCGGGTTCGCCTCCTCGGCGGCCAGTGACAGGTAGAGGTCGATGCTCTGGCGCCCGAAGGTCATCCCCATGGCGAACTGGGCGCGCTCGGCGAACATCGCCGGCTGGCCCGCCTCGGCCACCATGCTGGCGACGAGCGGGGCGCGCAGTGCCTCGAGGCGGTCGAGGAAGGCCCCGAGGACGGCGGCGCGCTCGGTGGCCGGCCGGTCGGCCCAGTCGCCGTCGTCGAAGCTCCGGCGGGCCTCGCCGATCGCCCGCTGCACCTCGACACGGGGTGTCACCGACAGCTCGGTGACCGTTGACTCGTCCGCCGGGTTCTCGACCGGGAAGGACTCGTCACCCTCGACCCAGCGGCCGGCGACGTAGGAGCGTCGCTCCTCGAGGATCCCCCCCACAGTCACGCCACCCCGCCCCCTCTCATGTAGATGGATATTCTACCATTCAAGGGTACGGCGTACGTCGTACCGATCACCTGGGGAGGGAGCACTCGGTGGGACATCTGCGCACACGCCTCGGGCGGATCCTGGTCTGCGTCGCCACGATGGCTGGTCTGGCCGGTGTGAGCATGCTGGCCTCTCCCTCGGCGGGCGCCGCCGGCGGTGCGCCGATCAAGATCGCCATGGTCTGCTCGTGCTCGGGCCCCGCCGGTCCCGAGTACAGCGGGGCCGAGAGCGCCTTTCTCGCTCGCATCGACCTGCAGAACGCCAAGGGCGGCGTCGACGGCCGCAAGATCGCACCGTTGTTCTTCGACGACCAGACCAGCCCGTCGCTCGACGTCACGGCCGTCCAGAACGCCCTCTCGAAGGGAGCAGTCGGGATCGTCGCCGTCAGCGCCTTGTTCTTCGCCGGCGCCAAGTACGCCCAGCAGGCCGGGATCCCGGTCACCGGCACGTCGTCGGACGGACCCGAATGGGGTACGCCGCCGTACACGAACATGTTCGCCGCCGACACCGGCAGCATCGACACCAAGTACCCGGTGAACACCCTGGGCGGCAAGTTCCTGGTGGCCCACGGGGGGACCGTGCTCGGCAGCTACGGCTACGGGATCTCGCCGTCGTCGACCCGGTCGGCCATCGGCACCGCCGACTCGATGAAGCTGGCCGGCGGGAAGGTCGGCGTGCTCGACACGTCGATCCCCTTCGGCAGCGTCGACTTCACCACCGAGGCGCTCGTCGCCAAGTCCCACCACGTCAACGCCATCTACGCTGGGATGGACAACAACTCCAACTTCGCCCTGGCGACCGCAATGGTGCAGGCCGGCGTCCACCTGAGGGCGGTCACCTTCCCGACCGGCTACGAGCCGAGTGCGGTGACGTCGTCCGCCTGGCGCTACCTCCAGGGTGACTACTTCGAGTCCACGTTCCACCCGTTCCAGCTCCCCGACGCCGGCACCAGGCAGATGCAGGTGGCCCTCGAGAAGTACGCCCACTTCACCAAGAGCGAGTTCCCGAGCTTCGACCAGTACGAGGCCTGGCTCGGGGCCGACCTCATGATCACCGGGCTCGAGCGGGCCGGCCGCGACATCACGCCGTCGTCGATCGTCCATGCGCTGCGGCACGTCACGTCGTACAACGGGAACGGCCTGCTGCCCGAGTCGATCGACTACGCCACCATCTTCGGCCACGACCTTCCCAAGCTCTGCGGCTGGTTCCTCCAGGCCAAGCCCCACGGCTTCGTCCCGGTCTCGAAGACCCCGTCCTGCGGGACCGACGTCCCCGGGACGACCACGGTGACCGGCGGCTGACCCGGCCGCGACCGGGACAGCGCCGGCTGCGCCGGCTGCGCCGGTGGCGAATCGGTTTGTAGCCTGGACTTTTGCCACGACGCCGGTCATGATGGGCAGCCGAAGGGGGGAGAGACCATGGCACGCAGGCGGATGTGGCTGTACGGGGGGCTCGCTTCGGTCGTGGGGGTGGCCGTCCCGGTGACGATGGGAACCGGCGGCGTGGCCCAGGCGGCCAGCGCCCCGGTGGTGGCGACGCCCTCGGCCGGTGGTGCGGTGATGGCGCCGGCCGCGACCTCGGGTGGGGCGACCTCGACCACCACCACCCGGTCGGTGAACTCGGCGGGCTACCTGAGCTCGCCGAGCGGCGGGATCACCGCCTTCGCGGCCACCGTCACCGTGCCGACGGTCACCTGTGCTGCCGGCGAGACGACCTCCAACGACGCGTCGGTCCAGGTGGGCGCCACCGAGTCGTCGGGCCCCTTCGGCATCGGGAGCTTCGTCTTCCTGAGCTGCAACAACGGGACGGCGTCGTACGGCGCCAACCTGTTCGCCTCGACGAAGGGCAAGCCGCTGGCCGGTCCGGTCCTGCCGGGGGACAAGCTCGTGACCACCGTCCACCTGACGACGGTCAGCGGGACGACCACCGCCACCGCCAGGATCGTCGACCTCACGACCAAGGACGCCGCCACCATCAAGACGACCACCACCGGGATCCTCAGCTCCTCTGGGTGGGACATCTTCCAGGAGGCCCAGGGCCAGCCGGTGGTGAACTTCGGCACCCTCCACTGGTCGAACGCCAAGGTGAACGGCGCCACCCTCGGCTCCACCTCGCCGCAGCGCTTCGTGTTGGTGAGCGCCACCGGCAAGACCGGTCACGTGCTGGTCTCGACGTCGCTGATCAACTCGACCGGGAAGGGCTTCACCAACAAGTTCGTCGCCGCCTCCTGACCCGGCGGCCCGGCGCTCGCCGGGCAGCCGGTGTCGTTCAGTCGAGCAGGTCCGGCTGCTCCCGCACGATCCGGCCGAAGAGCGGTTGGAAGCTGAACCACCCGGGCAACGTGGGAGCCGACCTGGGTCTCGGTGAGCGCCGCGTGCCCGTCGTCGATCAGGACCGGCGTCCCGGCCGCCGAGGCGAGCAGCTGGGCCTGGCAGCGATCCGCTTGCCCTCCTCGACGTCGAGCACCACACCGGTGAAGTCGTCGAACAGGGCGTGGTCGCCGTAGAAGGCGCAGGCGTCCTGGGTGATCGGCTCGAGCAGGCGGCCGAGGGCCGACCAGGCCTTCCCGTGCACCGAATGGGCGTGGGCGGCCGCCATGACGTCCGGGCGGGCGGCGTGGACCTGGGAATGGATGGCGAAGGCAGCCGTGTTCACCGGGTGGTCACCCTCGACCACCTCGCCGTGGTCGTCCACCAGCAGGAGGTCCCGCACCCTGATGTGCCCGAAGTGGACCCCGAACGGGTTGACCCAGAAGTGGTCGGGTGGGGGAGCACCTCTGGCATGTCACGTCCGCTGTCGTGCCGGTGGTCCGTCGGTCCCAGGCTACGGGCGCGACACCCACCCGTCGGTCCGCATCACCGGGACCGGCCCGGCGGTCACCTCGACCTTCGCCTTCGACGTCCACAGAGGTCATCAACCGCGGCCAGCCCGTCGTCGACTTCGGGACCCTGCACTGGTCGAACGCCACCGTCAACGGCAGCCCGCTGGCCGCCGTCTCGCCCGCCCCCGTGGTAGTGGTCAATGCCACCGGCATGACCGGCCCACGTAGGTCGTCGCGGCGTGTGCCAACGTCAATTTCAGCCTGGAGAATATCGACAGGGAACGGTTGCAATCCAACGAGGTTCGGGTTATACCACCTTCGTTCCTCTTTGTTGAGGGACCAGAGACAGAGAGGGAAGCTTATGGATTCGCTTCCCCTCTTTTGGCACGGAGTTCGTGAGGCGGGACCTGTCGAATAGGCCTGGTCCCTGTGCGAGAGGGGCCACGTGGTTGATGGCCACGATGTTACGCGCCTATATATCCGCCAAGCCCCGCTTGGCCGGTCTCCCAGTAACATCCGTAAAGTAGCGCGGCTCCTGGCTCGATCTCTTCTCGGCACCGTTCAACTAATGGCGAGCATCGTGGCGGTTGGCACGGTGACCATGGGGTTGACGCTGGTGCCTCAACATCTCCAGCCTGCGGGCGCAGCAGCCTCGTGGAATGTTGCGCCAACACCGGGATCTGGAACGCTCACGGCCACGACGTGCGTGACCAGTAGCGACTGCTGGGCGGTAGGGTACTTGGAGTCATCCAACGATTACGAGGGTGCTGACACGGCGTACATTCTGCACTGGGACGGAAGTACTTGGAGCGAGTCCCAGACGCCGGTGAGTGGATTGGCGGGCACGTCGCTCGTGGCGGTGACCTGCGTCTCGAGCGATGACTGCTGGGCAGGTGGGCCGGGATTGATGCTGCACTGGGACGGTACTTCCTGGACGGATTCCACCTCTGCGGAAGGTTCATGGTTTAACGAGGCGGTTTCGTGCGTTTCCAGTAACGACTGTTGGGCAGTGGGTTACCAGGAAACGTACAACGGCTACGTGGACGTTTCGACCCCGGTTGTCCTCTTCTGGAATGGATCGACGTGGGCAGAGAGTGTGCTTTCGACCCTAAGCGGAGGAGTGCTTCAGAGCGTCACCTGTCTGCGTTCAGACCTCTGCTGGGCTGTCGGTGGTGAAGGTGGAACGCTAGCCATGCTATGGAACGGGAGTGATTGGATTCGGATCGCCACGCCAGACGGAAGTGGAAACGTGAACTTCCTGACAGGAATTAGCTGCCTATCACCGGATGAATGTTGGGCCGTCGGAATCCACGGCACATCCCTCGCCGATCCACCATTGGCGCTCTACTGGGATGGGTCGACGTGGAGCCAGGTAGCAACTCCAGATGTCAATATGAGCCCAGGCATTCTCCCCGGTGGGGATCCGACGGCCGGCGACGTATCGAGCGGGAGCGTGTCATGTCTTTCGGTCACAAACTGCTGGGCTGTAGGCACTACGGAAACCTCCTACGGAACAACGCAAACCTACGATACGTGGGCGATGAACTGGGATGGATCGTCCTGGCAGACTGATCCGACAGTTCCAGATCCAAGCTCTGGAGGTCAGAATCAGAACGAATTGTTTGGCGTGGCATGTGGGACGGCTTATGGATGTTGGCTCACAGGTGTATCGGAGTCAGTAGGGCTGTATAATCCGACCACCTTGGCAATAAACGGCCCTGGAACCGATCTCCCTCTGGTACCGCAAGGATCCCCAGTGGGTAGGGACGCCTGGGGTGGGTGCGGATGCGTGACCGGCTCTACCAGCACCGACCCGGTCAACCTTTCCGACGGCGACTACTACACGTCGGCGACCGACCTCAGCCTTCCGGGCGCGGGCATTCCCATGACGTTCACCCGAACCTACGACGCGGAGGAGGCGCAAGCGGAGCAGGCGGCGGGCGCCACCAACGGGCCGCTCGACTACGGATGGTCCGACAACTTCGCCATGTCGTTGTCCTTCGACAGTTCGAGCGGGGTCGCCACCCTGACCGAACCGAGCGGTGCCGAGATCACCTTCCAGCAATACGCGACCGGCGCCAGCGAACCGGGGTGGTGTCCCTCGGATGCGTCGTCCAGCATCTTTTGCCCGACGGCGCCGCGTTTCCTGGCTACACTCAGTCTCAACGGGTCGACCTGGACCTACGTCGATCAGACCGCCAGCCCGATGACCTACACGTTGACGGGCGCGAGCATCGCCACCCTGACCGGGATCGCCGACGCCAACGGCGACACGCTCACTTCCACGCCCTACGCCCCCGGGACGGGCCAGAACGCGTGTCCCTCCGGCGACAGCTGCACCGCCTGGGTGCCGGGCGGCGCCGCCATGCCCGACGACCAACTGGTCGAGGCGTTCAACTCCAATAGTCGGCTGGTCGAGGTCTTCGGCGCCGACGCCCAGGACCCGCAGGTCACCTTCAACTTCGGGGGGACCGGCTGCAGTTTCGGGAGCGGACAACCCCTCGAGCTGTGTGGCGCTCGGGTGACCGGGCAGGCCAAGACCACCTACGCCTACGACACCACCAAGGCCTCGCCCTACCAGTACGACCTGGTGAGCGTCTCCTCGCCTTCCAGCTCGACGGTGACCAACAGCTACGACGCCGTGGGTCGGGTGGAGAGCCAGACCATCACGACCGGCTCGAACACCGAGGTGATGGACTTCAGCTATTCGTTGCCATCGGCCTCGTGCGGCACCGCCGGGACCTCGACCACCACCGTGACCGACTACCCGAACGGGTCGGGCGCTGGGAACGTCTCGACCTACTCCTTCGACAACTGCGTCGAGGTGAGCGCCACCAATGCCACCAACGACACCACCGTCTACTTCCGGGACCCGATCACCCTCCAGGCCCTCGGCACCCTCGACCCCAACGGCGACGCCACGATCAGCTCACTGCAGAGCTACGACATCCAGGGGGGTTCCGAGTCCAGCTCGGCGAATCCCACCCTGACCACCGATGGCGCGGGCGACACGACGCAGTACGCCTACACCTCGGCCAACCTCGTCTGGTGCAAGGTCGACCCCGCTGACTACGCCAACGGCGTCAGCTGTCCGAGCATCGAACCGTCCTTCCCCCCGACATCGGGGACCGATTTCGGGATAACCCTCACCTGGTACGACAGCCAGAACGAGGTCGTCGCCACCCGGGACCCCCTCGGCAACACCACCACCTATGCCTACACCTCGGGGGTCAGCGGGGTGCCCAATGGCCTCGAGTACTGCAGCGTCGACCCGGTCGACTATGCCGCCGGGGTGACCTGCCCTGCCTACACCGATCCGCACGTCACCGGGACCACCACCGAGACCTTCGACGCCGCCGGCAGCGTGCTCACCTCCACTGACGCCGATGGCAACACCACCACCAACTGCTACTTCTCCGAGAGCGCCTCCGGTCAGTGCGCCTACGACGCCCCCAACCCCGGTGGACCGGAGATGCTCTACCAGTCGACCGACCCCGACGGCACGGTCACCACCTACTCCTACCAGAACGGTGACCAGGTCACCCAGAAGGTGCAGAGCTTCGGCTCCTACTCGGCCACCACCGTCTACGGCTACGACGCCGACGGCCGCCAGTACTGCGTGATCCAGCCCCTCGCCTACGCCCAGGGCCACACCACCTGCCCCAGCCCTCCGTCCTCCCCGCCGGCCGCCGGGGCGGACCCCTGGCCCGGGAAGACCATCACCATCTTCGACGCCGACAGTCGGCCGATCGACGTGGTCAACCCGCTGGGCGGCGTCACCCAGTACGAGTACGACGGCGAGGGCAACAACGTCTGCACCGTGCAGCCCTATGCCTACGCCCAAGGGACGACCTGCGACTTCTCCCTGCCGCTGTCGACCCCCACCCCCGGCAACGACAGCTACCTGGGTGCGGCCATCGACACCTACGACGGTGACAACCGGCTGATCCAGGAGACCAACCCGCTGGGCGGGATCACCACCACCTCCTACGACGCTGCCGGCAACGTGAACGAGACCCAGGTGGAGTCGGGGGCCCCCGGGGCTCCCACCGTCACCACCGACACCTCCTATGACGCCGACAACCGAGCGACGCAGGTCTCGGTCGACCCCAACGGGCCCAACCCCTCGGTCACCCAGCAGGCCTACGATCCCAACGGCAACGTCTTCTGCTCGGTCTCGGCCAATGCGGTCACCTCTGGCAACTATCAGTGCCCGACCTGGCAACCGAGCTGGATCACGTCCCCGCCCAACCCGACCAGTCTCTACTCGACGACGCCCACTGCCAGCCAGGCGGAGAACGTCACGACCACCTTCTACGACGCCAACGGCGACCAACTCCAGACCTCCACCGCCGACAGCACCCAGGTGAACGGCTCGGCGGTGGAGGACACCTCGATCACCCTCTACGACGCCGACGGCCATGCCTACTGCAGCGTCGACGCCGACAACATGGCAGCGCGGTTCTCGGGCGGCACCAGCTACCCCTACGGAGGTGTCTGCCCGGCGCCCCAAACCAGCCCGCCGTCTCTCGGCAGCGATCCCTGGCCGGGTGCCACCGTCACCGTCTTCGACCCAGCGGGGCGTACCCTGTCCACCACCAGCCCGGTCGGTTACACCACCGTCGACGCCTACGACCCGAACGGCAACGTCACCACCTCGACCAATGGAGCCGGCGCGGTGACGACCAACTGCTACTACTGGGAGAGCTCGGCCGGTTCCTGCGCGGCCAACGCTCCCGCCGGTGGTGGCTCAGCCTCGATGCTGTACTCGACCTCCCGGCCGCCCTCCCAGGCCGATCCAACCGGTGAGGTGACGACCGACACCTACTTCCCCGGCGGCGCCATCGAGACCTCCACGACACCGGCCGGTGAGACGGCGACGGGCTACGACGCGGCGGGCGACGTCACCTCGCTCACCTACTCCGGCGCGGCCTCGGGCTACAGCGCGGCGCCGAACGTGACGAACACCTACTACCAGGACCGATCCAAGGAGAAGATGGTCGACGGCTCGGGGACCACCAAGTACGCCTACGACGACGCCGGCGACCTGACCTCCGACCAGTTCACTGCCGCCGCCTCCCCGGGTCTCGCCAACCGGACGGTGCAGTACAGCTACTATGCGACCCAGGTGCCCGAGACCGTCGTCTACCCCTCCTACGGGTCGACCAGCAACCCGACCGCCACCTACACCTACGACGCTCTGGGGAACATGGCGTCGGTCCAGGACTGGCTGAGCAACACCACCACCTTCGCCCACGACGCCGACGGCAACCTCACCGACACCGTCCTCCCCAACGGCGACCAGAGCTCGGTGACCGTGAACCCCGGCGACGCCATCACCGGGGTCACCCTCGAGACCCAGGGCAGCTCTCCCACCGTCCTCGACAGCTTCGCCTACACCCGCGATGCCAACGAGCAGGTGCTGAGCGAGACCGATAGCGGGGGCATGAACGGGACGCAGACCTACACCTACGACGCCGCCAACCGACTCGGATCGGTGAACGGGACGACGCAGACCTATGACGGTGCGCAAGATCCGACGACCTTGCCCGGGGGATTCATTGGCGCCTACGACGCCTCCGGGGAGCTGTGCTGGTCGGCCACCGCCAGCGGCACCTCGTGCACCTCCCCTCCGAGCGGTGCCACCACCTACACCTATGACACCCTCGGCGAGCGCACCACGGCGACACCTCCATCCGGTGCCCAGCCCACCTACGCCTACGACCAGCTCGGACGGATGGTGGGCGAGGGCACGACCAGCGGCGGCAGCTACACCCAGTCCGCCAGCTACGTCTACAACGGCGACGGGTTGGACCTGGGCAAGGTCACCTCCGGCGGCGTCACCACCTACGCGTGGAACACGACCACATCCGCGCCAGAGCTCCTACAGGGCTCGGGGGAGGACTTCGTCTACGGTCCGAACGGTCAGCCGGTGGAGGAGATCAAGAACTCGACCAACGCGCCATCCTTCCTCACCACCGACCAATTGGGGAGCACTCGGGTGCTCACGGGAACGACGGGTTCCGTCGTCGGTTCTTACGTGTATGACGCCTTCGGCAATGTCACGCACACCGGCTCGGTCAGCAGCATCATCCAGTACGCCGGTTCGCTGGCTGATTCGAGCACCGGGTTCTCGTACCTGATCCACCGATACTACGACCCGGCGACGGGGCAGTTCCCGACGGTCGATCCCGCCGTTGCGACCACGGGCCAGCCGTACCTATATGCCGGCGACGACCCGGTGAACAAGACGGATTCGAGCGGAGAATGGGCGAACATCTGTCATGGACTGCTCTGGATCGGTTGGGCAGCCAGCCCATTCCTTTGTGCTCTTGGCAGCGGGATTGCCACGCTTCCTGGTCCGACCCTGTATCGGTTTGGACAGGCCTACGAAGATGCTTCGGGGCTGCAAGCGGACGCGGAAAGAGCTGAAACTGCTGGCTTTCCATTTGGCGTTTCCGTCTTCGACCGCAAACCCAGTTCACGGACAGACTACTCCACTGCGCGCACTGCCGAGGTTGAGGAGAATTTCCACATTGCGAAGACAGGATCGAACCCTCATCACTACACGATCGTGCTTTCCAATCCCGTAACAGGCGAAGTGGCAAGGACCTTCAATAGTCTCTTTGGCCGCACACCCCCTGCCGAACTGTCTCCAGAATTCGTGGCTGGGTGCACATCAGGCTTCGGTTCGAACACGACCAGCATCTCAAACGGCCTGCTATGACCGGTTCCGCAACACCCCCAGAAGTTGCCACCGTAACGGTTATCAAGGCCGGATTCGTAGAGCAGACATTGAACGAATGCATTGCATACATAGTCCGAGCCAACGGGTCTTTAGAGGTTGATCGCTTGAATGGTTCTAAAGAGTCATTCGCTGTCGAAGAGTGGATCGACGTCCGCATGGAGCCCGAGAACCAGAGTTCGGATCGCTGAGTGTGTCGAAGCGACTGGCGCACCGCCTCCGGCGGCTTGCCCCTGACCAAGGTTGGCATCCCTCCGCGCCAACACCCGTCGACTGTCCGCCCCATGAACTGGCGCAGCTCGCCAGCCACAAGCACGGACTCCGAGGCTCAGACCTCCGGTAGTTGACCGAAGAAGCGGGCGCTGACCTGGGTCATCTGCAGGGGCCAGACGTCGCGAAATACCGTCAATATATGTGTCCATCGGCTATGATGGGCAAGTGGGCAACGCCGCCGAGCTGCCGGGAATGCCCGAGCCCTACCAGCTCACCTTGGTGTCGTCCGACGGAGAGACCGTCATCTATCGGGGCCCCTACGTGGTTGGCCGCTACGAAGACGACGACGTCGCCCTGCGCAACCTCGTGATCGTGTCGCTCCGCGAGGCGGGCCACTCGGGCAGGGAGGTGGCGGCGTGCTTCTCGTTGACCGAGGAGACCGTCGCTCGGCTGCGTGCCCGGACGCGGCGCGAGGGCTCGGCCGGTCTCCTTCACCACGCGGGCCGGCCGCGCACGCTCACCCCGGCTAAGGCGGCCCAGGCCCGATCGTGGTCCGACGACGGCCTGCCCAACGCACAGATCGCCCGGCGTCTCGGCTGGAGTTGGCGCGCTTTGACGGACAGGTTGCTTGTGTTGATCATGCCGCCTGACGGTCGGAGTTGTGGTGGATGGTTGCTTCGTACTCGGCGGGGCTGCGATACGCGAGCGAGCTGTGAAGCCTCCGGGTGTTGTACCAGCCTTCGATGTACTCGAAGATGGCCGCCCGCAGCCCGGCCCGGGTCGGCCATGCCCGGGTGTCGATCAGCTCCCGCTTGATGGTGGCGAAGAACGACTCCGCCACGGCGTTGTCCCAGCATTCACCGGCCATTCCGACCGAGAGGATGACGCCGTTGGCCCTGGCCAGCCTGCCATAGTCCAGGCTCGTGTACTGGCTACCGCGGTCGGAGTGGAAGATCACACCCTTGGGCGGCCGGCGCGTCACGAACGCCATCTTCAGGGCGTCCTCGATCAGTTCGGTGCGCATGTGGTCGGCCAGCGCCCAGCCGACCACCCGGCGACTCGCCAGGTCGATGACCGTCGCCATTCTGTGGAATCTGCCGTGTCAAGTCCCCCTGGCTCGGCGTGCCGGTCGCAAGCGGACGTTGGGGAGCTCGGTTGCCGTGACGGTGGTGCCGAGCGATCGTGGCGAGGCGCCCGCCGGGCTGGGCACCGCGCTCAACCGGTCGACGAGCGCTGCGAGAGCGATGTGGCCGTCTTCGACCGCTGCCCGCTCGTCGTCGGTGAGAGGGACGGCGACGAGCATCCGCTGGAGGTGCTCCTTGCCCTCGAGGAGCTGAGCGCGGCTTGAGAGCTTTGGGATGTAGAAGTCGCAGCGCGCGCAGGCCATCCGGTGCGGGCATTGCTCGAAGAAGCTGTAGCTGCAGTAGCCGTGTCCGAGGTCGTAGTGCTGCCAGGGAACCCCGGCGCCCGTCTCGCCCGAGCTGACCGCGTCGCGGTCGATGAGGACCTCGATCGTGCGCAGGTTGCGGGCAAAGTATCCCGCCTCGCTGTAGGCCTTGGAGAGCGTGGCGGGGCTGATCTTCGCGTAGTGCTGCGTGCTCGCCGGGCTGCGATGTCCGAGCCAGGCCTGTAGCTCGAACAGCGTCATCGGCTCCTTCGCGTTGTAGAGCTGGCTGGCGATGGTGGAGCGGGCCCGGTGACTCGTGATCCTGCCGCGCACGTCCGCCGGTGGAACGCCGGCCTTGGCGCACAAGGCGGGGATGATCGTCCGATTCACGTAGTTCCGAGCGACCGGCTGGGCACGCACGGCGAACAGGATGTCGACTTGCTCGGCGGTCTTTCGATCGAGCGTCTTCGGCTGAGGCGGCCGAACACGCTGCCAGGCCTCGATGGCCTGACCGAGGAGCGGATCGACGGGCTTGGTGAACGCGGTCCCAGTCTTGTGCACGGGCACGTCGAGCAGGCAGACGGCCTCCGCGGCGAGCACATCGGACGCGTCGGCGGGAATCGGGTGCCCGTCGTGGCGCCAGCGGACGCAACCAACACGGAGCCGGGTGATCTCATCGGAGCGCAGGCCACTGAAGAGCCAGGTGAGCGTCACTGCGCGGATCAGCTCCATCGGGTAGTACGTCCCCGCGGAGTTGCCCGGTAGGTCGTCGGCCTCGAGGTTCAACCCGGCCCAGAGCAGCTTGGCCCAGACATCGTCAGCGATCACCCGGGGGTCGGTCTCGATGAGGACGGCGACGCTGCGTGGGACGGCGAGCGCGCGGGCTGGGTCAAAGCGCCGGGGGACCCACTCCCACTCCTGGCAGTCCCGAAAGAAGGTGCGGCTCGCCATGAGGAAGTGCGCCTTGGTGCGCGGCGAGATCAGCGCGCCCTCCCGGCCCGCCAGCGCATCCCGCCGCTGCACGTAGTCGCCGACCGACATGCGGTCGATCGCGGCCACCCAGGCGGCGCAGGTGGCCCGCGTCCACTGGCCGGGCTCGGTGATCTCGGGATGCTCCGCAGCAAGCCAGCGCCCCGCCTTTGCCATGATCGTGCGGATGATGGCTCGCACCTTCGGCGTGAGGGTCGAGGTGGCGTGCCAGCGCTCGACCCACTCGACCCAGGCGTGGTCCGCGCCCTCGATGACCGGGGCGGCGTTGTAGCCGGCGCGCACCGGTCCCTCGCAGTGCCCGAGGGCGGCCACCGCGCGCTGGAGCGCGTAGAGGAGGGGCAGCTGGTAGCCACTCGTGGCGGGATGCACGCGCAGCCGCGTGAAGGCCTCGGTGCCGAGGTCCTCAAGCAGCGGACTGTGGTTCAGGAGGAACGCCTGACTGAAGGTGCCGCGCAGCTGATGCTTTTGGAGCAGGGTGCCGCGATAGCCCCAGGCATCCAGCGTCTCGGTTGCGTGGCCGATCGAGGACTCAACGACGTCGGCGCCAAAGACGAGCTTCGCGAGATGGAGGCGATTGAACGTCCCGAGCTGCTCGAAGCGGTCGAAGCCGGCGATCAAGTAGGCAAGGGCGATGGCGAAGGGGCGAACCGTCGTCTCGGTCGGCAGCGCCCGGTCAGTGAGGAACGTCTCGGCGCTCGAACCCATCAGTTCGCCCCACTCATCGGCCGTCCATGCCCAGTAGGAGCGGCCGAGCACGAGGCAGTGCTCCAGCACCACTCCGACGGCGTGCAGGCCGGCGCGGCGATGGCGGACGTCGTCGCCGTGGTGCAAGGCGGCACGCGCCGCGTCGAGTGGCGTCACGAGACGTTCGAGCGCCCGCCAGGACGATGCCGTCCGACGTGGGACGCCCCGGGAGCGGTTGCGCCGCAGCCCCTGTGGGCCGAGCGCTTCGAGTGCACGCCGCTCCGTAGGGCTCAACCGGGCGGCGCGGTCGAATGCCGCGAGATCGATGCCGGCCCATGCTGCGCGACGTGATTCCTCCTGGAGATCTGCGGCGACGCCCGCGGCGCTCACTTGTCGTCACCATCGACAGCGGTCTCCGTCAACAGGCTGATGCGCCAGGCATGAATCTCCGCCATTCCTCGATTGAGCTTGTCGGAGAGCTCTCGACCCGAGAGATGGATGTAGCGCAGCGTCGAGTCCGTGCTCCGATGCCCCGCGAAGGTGGCAATCGCGTGCAGTTCCCACCCCATGCGAGCGAGATCGGTCAGGCAGAGGTGTCGCGTCGTGTGCGTGGAGAACTGCGGGACGGCGGCTGTAAGCGCCACGCGGCGCACGACCTTGGACCAGGTCCACAAGCTCAGCGGCTCGGCGTGGTTGCGCCGGGACTCAGACAGGAAGAGGGGACCGCGGCTCTTGCTGATCGTCGTCCGATGGGCGAGGTATGCAGCAAGGAGCACACCGGTCGCCGCCGAGTAGGGCACGCTCCGCCCCCGGCGGGTCTTTGTCGTCTCGGCCCGGACGCGCACCATGCGATGTGCCGGGTCGAGGTCGTCGGTGCGGAGCGAGCAGAGCTCCTCGCGCCGAAGCGCGGCGTCGTAGGCGAGGGCGAGCATCAGCCGGTTGCGGATCGGCTCCTCGCGAAAGACAGCCAGCACGTCGAGCCATTGCTGCTCGGTGGGGATCCACGGCAGCTTCACGAGCCTCGGAACGAGCGGTCGGGCACCGCCGATGCCATGCCGGGCGCCGTAGCGGCCGCGACCGACCGGGTTCGAGTCCCGGAGGCCCTCCTCGACAAGGAAGTCGTAGAACAGCCGCACCGGGACGAGTCGCTGCTGGAGCGTGGAGTTCGCAAGACCGCTCCCGGAGTCGAGTGCCACCGTTTTTGCACCGAGGTGGCTCGGACGGCTCGTTAGCTCCCGGACGAAGCTCGCGACGTTCGCCTTGCCGGCCAACAGCGGGTCGACGCCGTCGCGCTCGCAGACCTCGAGGTACTCGGCAAGCCCGCGCGCATACGCGTCGATCGTTCGCGGCGCCCGGCCGAGGTCGGACCAAATGCGCAACCACGTAGCGGCCTGTTCGTGACGGCCGAGGACCGGCCACTTCTCCTCCAGATGGACTGCCAAGGCGTCGTCGACCTCTCAGCTCGTGGGATGCAGGCGGACCATTCAACCCCGCCGCTTGATTCCACGTAACTAATAGGTAGGCCCAGCCCTCCCAGGTCATGACGTAGGTGATGTCCTATGCCGACCGTTGGACTATGCCGATGTTGTTCGCGGTCTGCAGGTCATCGGGCGTACCGAAGTCCTGGAGATCGGCATAGTCCCGGCGTCGTGAGCACGCTTCAGACACATCGATTGTCTGGAGGTGAGGTTCGTGACGAAGAGATCGCCGACGGCCCGGCCGTATCCGGTTCGGGTCCCGAAGGTTGCAGTGGGCCCGCTAGCGCCGGTGGTGCTGGCCGAGTGCTCGCAATGGCTGACAGCGAAGGGCTACTCGTCGGGCTCCGCGGCCGCGGTGGTGAACCTAGCTGAGCGACTGAGTATGTGGATGCAGACAGTCGGCTCCGGGGTCGACAACATCGACGAGGAGCTCCTCGCGCGGTTCGTGACCGCGGAACGTTCCCAGGATCTTCCCTGTGCCTCGGTGACACGGCAGATCGGCACGCTCCGTCGATTCTTGGCGGCTGCCGGCTATCTCCGAGCGGCCGAGGTCAACGAAAGGCGACTGACACCTGCACAGGCCGCGGTGAGGGATTGGTGCTCGTGGATGCGCGTCCAGCGCGGGCTGACCGCGAAGTCCATCGCTACCTACTGCTACTACGCAGCGGGCCTCCTGGACGAGGTGACCGCGGCAGACGGGTCGGTGCTGTGGGACCGGCTCGACGCGTCGATCGTCAACGCGTACCTCGCCGATCGGGGACGTCCCTACGGGGTTGTCACTCGGGCTCACATCGTCGGCTCAGTCCGTGGTCTGTTGCGGTGGGCGTTGAGCACAGGCCGCTTTGACCGGGAACTGACCGCCGGGATCCTCAAGCCGTCCGGGACCAAACGGTCGCTCCCTCGGGGAGTGGCTGGCGAGCAGGTCGCGGCGTTGCTGGCCATCTGCGATCCGGCCACCCCGATCGGGGCACGGGACCGTGCCCTCGTGTTGATCCTGGTCCGGCTCGGCCTACGGGCCGGCGAAGTCGCCCGCCTGATGCTCGACGACATCGACTGGGTTAGCGGACATGTCCGCGTTACCGGCAAGGGCCGCGACCATGTGCTTCCACTGCCCGTCGACGTGGGACAAGCGTTGGAAGCCTGGCTGCGGCTTCGGCCGCCCGCTTTGGACCGGGCCGTGTTCGTGCGCACCCGAGCCCCGCGCCAGATGATGACGGTCTCGGGGATCTCAGGGGTCATCGCCCGCCTGTCGGAGGTGGCGGGCATTGACCCGATCTACGCGCACCGGCTGCGGCACACCGCCGCGATGGACGTTCTGGCCGCGGGCGGCACGCTGAGCGAAGCCAAAGAACTGCTGGGCCACGTCTACACCGTGACCACGATGACGTACGCAAAAGTCGACCTGGCATCGTTACGCGAGCTGGTCGTTCCGTTCGGGCAGGTGCCGCGATGACGTCCCTTGCGAAGCCGCCGACGACGTTGCGCGAGCGCCTCGATGAGTACCTGGTGATGCGGCGGGCGCTCGGGTTCCAGCTCAACGATGTCCAACGGCAGGTCGGTCTGTTCTGTACCTGGCTCGAGGCCCGCGGCCAGACCAAGACCTTCACCATCGATGAGGCCGTGACCTGGGCCCGGCTCAACCCTGACGCGCATCCCTCGTGGTGGGCGACACGACTGTCCTTGCTGCGGCGCTTCGCGGCCTACCTCAACGCCAACGGTGTCGACGTCCCGGTCATCCCGGGCGGCCTGCTTTCGGCCCGGAAGCCCCGAGCGGTGCCCTTCATCTACAGCCAAGACGACCTCAATGCGCTCCTTGCCGCCTGTGGCCAGGTGTTCAGCGACGAGCGGATCGCCGCGACCATGCGCATCGCCATCGGGCTGCTCGCGGTCACAGGACTGCGGATCGGGGAAGCGCTGAACCTTCGCGTCGACGACATAGACCACGTCAATGACGTGCTGACCATCAGGGCGGCGAAGTCTGCTGATCGGCTCGTGCCGATCCATCCCACGACGACTGCTGCGCTGGTGCGCTACATCGCACTGCCTGCCCGCGCAGCTACTCGTCCTGACCCCCATGGTCCGGTCTTCGTGACCGCCAAGGGAACCGCGTACGTCTACGTCACCTTCCAGGGAATGTTCCGGCAGGTCCGGGAGGCAGCCGGACTGACACCGCGCGGCCGAGCACGTCCCCGCCTGCATGACCTGAGACACACCTTCGCCACTGCGCACATGACCGCGGCCTACGCCCACGACGGCGACCCCGACCGAGTGCTGTCGCTGCTCGCGACCTGGCTCGGGCACTCCGACGCAGCCCACACGTATTGGTACCTGTCCGCGACCGGCGAGCTCATGGCCCTGGCCGCTGGACGGCTCGAACCCACCCCTCACCTCGCCGAAGGAGATCGGTCATGACCGCCCTGGCCACCAGTTTGCAGACCTACTTTGCCACGTTCGCCCACGACCAACGTGACCTCTCGAGCAACACGATCGGCTCCTACCGCGACACGTGGCGGATGCTGCTGAAGTACCTGACTCTGACACTCCGAGTCCCCGTCGAAGCGCTCGACTTCGACGCCGTCAACGCGACGAACATCGGCGGATTCCTCGACCATCTCGAACGAGAACGAGGCAACAACGCAAAGACTCGCAACGTTCGGCTGACCGCGATCCGCTCTGTGCTGAGCCGGGCCCTACCCGACCACCCCGAACACGCAGCAACGATCACCCAAGTCCTCGCGATCCCGCCCAAACGCACGACCAGGCCGGTCGTCGAGTTCCTTACCCCCGAAGAGGTCACAGCCCTCCTCGACGCACCAGATCCGACGACCTGGACCGGGCGACGCGACCGCACGCTGCTGGCGATGACCGTGCAGACCGGCCTTCGCATCGGCGAGGTCTGCTCACTCACGATCGACGACATCCACCTCGGCACCGGCCCTCATGTCACCTGCACCGGCAAAGGACGACGCCAGCGCATCACCCCGTTGACCCGCACGACCGTGAGCGTTATGGCGGCCTACCTCACCGAGCGGACCGTCCGGCCCGGGACCGCGCTGTTCTGTGGCCCCCGCGGGCAGCGGCTATCCCGGGACGCGCTCGAGCATCGCCTCGCCAAGCACATCGCTGCTGCAGCAATCGTCTCTCCCAGCCTCGCCGGCAAACACGTCACGATGCACACCCTGCGCCACACCGCAGCGATGACCCTGCTCGCCGCCGGTGTCGACGCCGCGGTCATCGCGCTGTGGCTCGGACACGCCGACACCCACAGCACCGACGCCTACCTCCACGCCGACATGGCCATCAAGCAAGCCGCCCTCGACCGCACCCGACCACCAGACGTGACTCCCGGGGTCTACCGCCCCGAACCCGACATCCTCGCCTGGCTCGCCTCCTTGTGACTATGCCGATCTCCAGGACTTCGGTACGCCCGATGACCTGCAGACCGCGAACAACATCGGCATAGTCCAACGGTCGGCATAGGACACCCAATGCCGATGTCGGCATTGGATGTCGCCGACGTAGCGCCGGTCGAGCTCGGTGCAGGGCCCGAAGTGGCGCTGGATCAGGTCCTTGGCCCGCTCGGCGGCCGGGTCGGGCACCGTCGTCTTGCGCCAGCGCTTCTTGCACCGTCCCTCGAGACCAGCTCGGCGCATGAGGCGGCGCACCCGCCGCCGCCCGCAGGCAACCCCCCGCTTGACGAGCTCTTGGTGTACCCGGGGGGAGCCGTAGGTTCCCTTGGACTCGGTGTGGACGGCGGTGATCTTCTCGGTCAGCTCGGTGTCGGTCAGCTCCCTCTGCGAGGGGACGTCCTGCTTGCGCTCGTAGTAGGCGGCACGGGAGACCTTGAACAGCTCACAGCAGTGCTTGACGCTGTGACCTGCAGCTTCCTCCGCCTCGATGAAGGGGTCCATCTTCACCGGGTCTCCTTCGCGAAGAAAGCCGTCGCTCGCTTGAGCAGGTCGACGTCGGCCTGCAGGCGCTTGTTGTCCCGCCGAAGCCGGGAGAGCTCCTCACGCTCTTCGGTGCTCAGGCCGGGACGCTCGCCGGCGTCGATCTCGGCCTGGGCCACCCACCTGCGCACTGCCGACGGCGTCAGGTCGAAGTCCCGGGCCACCTCGGAGATCGACCGGTCACCGGCTCGACACCGGTCCACGATCTCCGACTTGAACTCCGGGGTGTACGACCTCCGGTCGCGGCGCTTGCTCCGCTCCATGGTCTCCATGATGGGCATCCTTTCCGGCGCTGCGCGCCTTCTGGTGGATGTCCGTCAGACCGTGCCAACTCCACCCTGACAAGGGCCGGTCGAGGGTCTGGGTGAGGGAGAACTCGGACTGCAAGATCGAGACGTCGTAGCGGTAGCCGGCCCGTCGGTCGGCTCCGGTGAAGGGGTGGGGCAGGATGCGCAGCCACTTGCGGATGAGACGGTCGATCTGGGCCGGGCCGAGGCGAGCACAGATGCGGTTCAGGCGCTTGGGATCTTCGCACGAGA
>Ga0080006_1136287_pt1 | contig 29617 bp, 24 predicted proteins | sample RS3BMetagenome_FD_69209 | JGI IMG/M metagenome (GOLD analysis project Ga0080006, IMG submission 69209) | Ferric oxide microbial mat and aquatic microbial communities from Rainbow Spring, Yellowstone National Park, USA - RS3B (SPADES... ...
TGTCTACCCGGCGGCGATGCGTTATGCCGGACCGCGGGAAGCCATCTTTCACGCCCTCGTTCGTCGCAACTACGGGTGCACACACTTCATCGTTGGACGAGATCACGCAGGGGTTGGTTCGTACTACGGGACCTACGAGGCACAGGGAATCTTCGGACAGTTTCAGGACGGAGAGCTCGGCATACAGCCTCTGTTCTTTGAAAACAGTTTCTACTGCGAGCGCTGCGACGGGATGGCGTCCGAGAAGACCTGCCCGCACGATGAGGCGTCGCGATTCATCTTGTCGGGGACTAAGGTGCGCGCCATCTTGCGCAGCGGGCAACGGCCTTCACCCAAATTTACACGCCCCGAAGTGGCCGATGTACTGGTGGCCGGTTTGAGGGAGCGGACGATGGAGGTGCTCTCATGACGGATGCCGTTCAGAATGTCAGCGCCGGCGACCCGGTGGACGAAACGTCGCCGACGAAGGTCTCCAAAGTCGAAGTAATCAAGCGCGAAGGGCACCAATTGCGCGGTCAGATCGCGGCGGAATTGGCGTCCGATGCGACCCGTTTTACAGAGGACAGCGTACAACTACTGAAATTTCACGGAATGTACCAGCAGGATGATCGAGATGAACGGGCGGCTCGTAGACAGGAAGGCCTGGATCGAGCCTACTCGATGATGATCAGGGCGCGCATCCCGGGAGGCATTCTCTCCGCTGATCAATACCTCGCGTTCGATCGGCTTGCTGATGAGTATGGCAATGGTACGATGCGGATTACGACGCGGCAAACGTTTCAGTTGCACGGGATTCTAAAAGGCGACATCAAGCAGACTCTGCGCTCGCTCAATGACGCCCTCGTCACGACACTGGGTGGGTGCGGAGATCAGGTTCGCAACATCTTGATGTGCCCTGCGCCACGGGCGGATGGGTTACATGATCAACTGCGTCCCTATCTGCTGGCGCTTGTCGATGCGCTGTCGGCCAAGACGCGGGCCTATCACGAGATCTGGCTGGACGGGGAGCGGGTGGAGAGCCCACCACCAGGGCAGGAGGAGCCGTTTTATGGAGCGACCTATTTGCCGAGAAAGTTCAAACTTGCCCTGGCGATCGAGGGAGACAACTGCGTCGACGTCTATGCCAACGACCTCGGGATTGTGGCTCATCACGACAACGGGAAACTGACTGGTTTCACCCTCCTGGTGGGCGGCGGAATGGGTCGAACAGCGGGCAAAGAGGACACCTATCCGCGTCTGGCCACACCGATTGCGCGGATTGAACCCGCTGAACTGGTCGAGGTCGCCATCGCTGTTGTGGGCATTCAGCGGGACTTCGGGAACCGCAGTGAGCGCCGCTACTCCCGGTTCAAATACCTGCTTGATGAGCGCGGTGTGGACTGGTTTTGCGAGGAGCTCCACCGGCGCCTCGGCAGGGTACTGGCTCCGGCCGGCAATCTGGCATGGGGGGAGACCTCTGATCACCTGGGCTGGCACAGTTCTGGGGGCGGCCAGTACTACTTCGGAATTCACGTGCAAAACGGCCGCCTGCAGGACACGCCGGGCAAACGACTGAAGTCAGTGTTGCGAGAGTTGGTGGCGACATGGCACCCGACCGTCCGCATGACTTGCGAGCAAAATATCTTGCTGACTGATTTGTCGGAGCCAGCGTATGACCACATCAGCAGAGCGTTGGCGCAGTCGGGGGTCAAGCGCGTGGAGGAGATTTCGGCGACGGTGCGCCATGCCATGGCGTGCGTGGCTCTGCCGACATGTGGGTTGGCGTTGGCCGAATCGGAGCGTGCGTTGCCAGCTGTGCTGGCCGAGGTGGAACAGATCGTCGATCAATTGGGCCTTTCCCAAGAGGTGTTCAGCATCCGCATGACAGGGTGTGCCAACGGCTGTGCACGACCCTATATCGGCGACGTGGGTTTCGTCGGGCGTAGCCCTGGACTGTACGATATCTTTTTGGGAGGAGATTTCACGGGGTCCCGACTGAATGCCCGATATCAGGAGTTGGTTCCGATCGCCGAACTTGCGACGCGTATACACGGGTTGCTCCTGGTTTTCAAACGGGAGCGGGTGCAGGGCGAGCGCTTCGGAGATTTCTGCCAGCGGGTCGGATTCGAGTACTTGCGCGGGACGACTGGGGTACCTGTGTGACCGATATCGGAGTTCTCTACATCGGGCACGGAACGCGGAGTGCCAAGGGGATTGCCGAAACGAGGGAGTTCTGTCGCCAGGTGGATGCTCACCTGCGAGCTCGTCTGCCTGCGGACTTTGTATCGCAGGTGAGCTTCCTCGAGCTTTGCGCACCTGACATTGGCGCAGGCTTTGATGATCTGGTAGCCCGCGGAGTCAGGCTCATCGTGGTGCAACCGCTGCTGTTGTTTGAGGCGGGGCACGCTCTTCATGACATACCGCTGCAACTCCAGGCGGCCTCGCGGCGGCACAAGTCCGTAGCGGTGCGCTGCGGTCGGCCCTTTGGTGCGCAACCTGGGTTGAAGATGGCCGCTGCTTTGCGGCTTGGCGCGGTGACAGGTCAGTCGTTGCGCCAGTTGTCGGACGGCGCTACCATCCTGTTTGTGGGTCGTGGCAGTCAGGACGCATCGGCGCACAAGGAGTTTGAAGCAGCGATGGGCTGTGTTCAGTCTTTCGTGGTCCGTGATCTGGCGGGCAGATCGCGTCGAGGGGGAGACGCTGGGGCTCCTTTTGCGGACGAGGTGAGGTTGCCCTTTGTCGCTTGCACCCTCACGGGACTAGGCCTGTCGTTTCGTCAGGCGCTGGCTGGGATCTCGCGCAACTCTCTGGTGATTCTGCCGTACTTACTGTTTTCCGGTAGGCTTATGGCAGAATTGGACCAAGCGCGCACGGACTGGCAGACGGCTCATCCCGACCGGGAGTGTAGCCTGACGGAGCCGCTCGGGACGCACCCTCTGGCCGCTGTGGCAGTGGCGGACCGGATTATGCTACCATGAGGCGGTACTGGTGATCAACCGGGTCTGCCCGGATGGGGAGGATGATCGGCTGTGGGAATGGCACAGATGATGATGGAAGAGTGGCTTCGCCATCGTGCGGTGCTGCCTCAGATTTTGGCGCAGGTTCCACCTGAAAAAGTAGGCTTTCAGCCTTGGGAGGGCGCCATGTCCTTAGGCAAATTGACCGTACATACCGTTGCCTCCACCCATTTTTTCGTGAGCGCCGTGGCTTCTGGGGAATTTACCTCGCAAACACCTCCGGAGGTGTCGTCCATGGAGGAACTTTTGCAAGTTGTCGCCGACTACACAGCCAAGTCAAAGTCTGTGTACGAGAGTTTGAGTGACGCGCAACTGCCCGAGATGCTGGAGGCCAAGTTCATGCACCTGACCTTGCCGAAGCAAGCCTTTCTCGCCTCGATGCGGGACCATGAGGTTCACCACAAGGGTCAGCTCTTTGTGTACGCCCGTATGGCGGGTGCCAAAGAGATGCCGTTTTTTGTGTCGCGTGGCTGAGCGCGCGAGGTTTTGCATCTCCGACACCCTCTTTGCGCCGAAAGGCGCGAGGGGGGTGTCTCTTTTCTGCGAAACGGAGGCCTTCGGTGCACTTGACTCGGTCGCGTGGCGAGCCTGGACTACGGGGCAGGGCTGTCTGCGATCACAGGGAGGTTGAGGGTAGCGACACATCCGCCATCGACTCCTACTGCGAAGGAGAGCGTGCCTTGCTGTTCCTTGATGATAGACTCACTGATCCAGAGATCTTGAGAACGCGAAGGGTGTGGTGACAAGCTCCAATCGGGTCCGTCTGAGTCAGTCGACGTCGCGAGGGACGGTCGGAGGAAACCATGGTCCTGAACGCGGATGGTGAGTATCGCAGGGTCCACGTCGCGGTCGCAAGAGACGACCACGCTTGCATAAGGTGGTGAGGCCTCAACTGCCTGTCTCACCACGTGGATCAGGGCCTGTATCATGCGGCATTCATCACAGAGAATCGAGACACAGTGCAAATCGGATGGCTCGAGTCGAAGGGTGACAGACCGGCTCGTCGCCGCGGTCGCCAAAACGCTGAGCGCGTTCTCGAGCAGTTCGATCGGATTGCACAACTTTGGTTGAGTCTGGCAAGGGCGAGCCACGTTCACGAAGTTCTCGACGATGGCGTTGAGGCGATCAATCTCGCGGAGCATGATCGCCAGATAGTTTGCAGCAGACGCTTGTCTCTCCGGTCGCTGCAGCATCTGCGTGAACCCGCGCAAAGTGGCCAGCGGGTTGCGAATCTCATGGGCAAGGCGAGCGGCGAGTTCTCCGAAGACGAAGAGCTGGTCGCGCTTACGATAGTGAAATGACAGGTCACCTTCCAAATCAGGCTCACAATCGAGGCGTACAGGTTGTCTGATTTCATGGTCGGGTTCCAGAGTCGAGGGCATGCCAAAACCTCTTTCTCTCTATCATGTCACTGATCAGAGTGTAGCATGATCGAGCGCTCTCACTCAATCCCACCTTGTCACCCGGGGTTCCTGAACGGTATGCTAGACTGCGAATAAACTGGCGCGGCTGAACTGGATAGTGACGTCGAGGGAGGGGAAAGAGGATGTGGGAGACGATACCCGTTGCCACACTCGGCCTGCTTCTCGACCGCGTGATCGGGGACCCACGCTGGTTCCCGCACCCGGTGGTGGGCATCGGTCGCCTCATCGCCTTGTTGGAGCGGCGCTGGAATCGGCCCGAAGCTTCACCGCAACGTCGGCGGTGGAGTGGGGTGGCACTTGCCGTCGTGGTCGTCTCCGTCGCAACCCTGATTCCTTGGCTCATCTTGGCTTGGGTCACGGCCCACGCGCGTTGGCTCGCGGCTTTGCTTGAGGTCTGGATGGTGGCGACGACCATCGCGTGGAAGGGCTTGCGTCAAGCGGGACAAGGCGTGTTTAGAGAGTTGGCACGTGAGGATTTGTCGGGCGCCCGCTCAGCCGTGTCCATGATCGTGGGTCGCGACACGGCTTCCTTGCCAGAAGACGAAGTCGTCCGGGCGACGGTCGAGACTTTGGCCGAAAATCTTGTGGACGCGATCGTGTCACCGGTGTTCTTTGCGCTTGTAGGCGGCGCCCCCTTGGCCTGGTGCTATCGCTCGGTCAACACGCTGGATTCCATGGTCGGTTACAAAAATGCGCGGTATCAGGATTTCGGATTCGTTTCGGCACGGCTAGACGATATACTGAACTACATTCCTGCTCGCTTGACGGCTCTTTTGTTGTGGATGGCGATTGCGCTTCGCGAGGGCATCGGCACGGCGCGGCGCGGATGGCGGATCTATCGGCGCGATGCACACAAGCACCCGAGTCCCAATGGGGGCATACCGGAAGCGCTGGTTGCGGGTGCCTTGGGGGTGCAACTGGGCGGGGAGAACGTCTACCAGGGTGTCATCTCCGAGCGCGCGCGCATGGGCGATGCGCAGCGGCCCTTGGTGAGAGGGGATATCCAGCTTGTGACGGGCTACCTGGATACAGCCAGCGTCCTTCTGGCGATGATTTGCCTGCTTGTCAGTGCCGTCGGCTGGGTGATGTGAGTGGACGCGGGGTCAAGCCAGGCGACACGGTTCAGATCATAGGCGGCCGGTCTAACCAAGTAGAACCGGAAGGGGTGCGTGACCGTTGATGATTCACGGCGGAGACATCGTTACATATAGGCAACGATCCGGACGCCGGGCGGAGGACATCCTGGATTGCAGCGCCAATATCAATCCACTGGGTGTTCCGGCTTCCGTGACGGAGGCATTGCGCGCAGCACTGCCCGCTGTGGGACACTATCCCGATCCACAGCAGCGCGAGACCAAAGCGATTTTAGCCGCGCGTTTTGGGGTCGCTCCTGAGACGATCCTCTGTGCAAACGGGGCGGCGGAAGCCATCGACCTCCTGACCCGCTCCATCCGTCCGAAGCGTTGCCTGATTCTCGATCCCGCCTTCGCCGAATACGAGATGGCCGCTTTGCGAAACGCGTGTCCGCTAGTCCGGATCCCCATGGTCTTCGACCCTGGGCGCGGTGATTTTCCTTGGGGATCGATTGACGCGATGGCAAGAGAGGGGGACCTCTTGTGGATCAACAATCCGCATAATCCACTGGGTATCGGTCAGCCCTTTGGCGTCTGGTCATCTCATCTGACTGAGCTGATGGAGCGCGGAGTACAGGTCGTGGTGGATGAGTCCTTTTTGGACTTCCTTTCTCACGACAGCAGCTGGACGGCGATGCATCACGTGGCGGGCATGGCGCACTTGAGTGTGATTCGGTCGGCTACAAAGGTCTTTGCCATGCCGGGTGTCCGGTTCGGTTTTGCCATTGTGGCACCGTCTCTGGCCGAGGCGATCGAACGCACGCGAGATCCGTGGTCTGTCAATTCCCTTGCCCAAGCTGCGGCTGTAGCTGCCTATCAAGACACGGGCTATCTGGAGCAGACGCATCGCTGGCTGGAACAAGAGTTAGACTTCGTGACAGGCACGTGGGGCCGAACCGGTCTCTTGTGCGGCGACACCCCTGTGACGCCGTACTTGCTTGCGCGCTTCCCCGACCACGAGGTGGCGCAGCGCGCGACTAGGGTCCTGGAAGGGGAAGGCATCTTCATCCGGGACTGCACCTCGTTTCGCGGCCTCGACGGCGCCCATCGCCGCATCGCCCTGAAGCGACGTGAAGACAACGAACGCGTGTGGCGGCTCGTCGAGTCAGCCCTGTAGCGACGGATCAGCTGACTTCGGCCACTGTCTTAGTCTGGGAGTCGGACGGAAGCGACGCCAAGCGAAAGATGTTAAGCGCGACAGGGATGCACAGGAACAAGATGGCCACTGCGCCGATGATGATGGTTCGAATCGGCAAGATGGGAAGAAGTGCACCACCGACCAGCACCGACAGACCCGCGGTGAGTGTAGGCAATATCATCTGCAGACTGATCACGCGCCCTTGGATCTCCAGCGGAACGGTATTCTGACGCACCGTTCGCACGGCCGTGATCAAGCTGATGAGTCCCATGGAGACGATCAGGACGCTGACGCCGACCATGATTAGACTGGTCGAGAAGGCGTAGGGGATGAAGCCGACCAACAGCACAAGCGCACCGATGGGCACGAGGACAATCGGTTTCCAGCGACGGGCGTAGCGTGCGTTGATCATGCCCGCCACCACCATTCCCAAACCGTTGACGGCGACCACGATGCCATAACCGCTCGCTCCAAGATGAACGGCCCGGGTTAAAAATAACGCTTCATACGCGCTGATCGCGCCTGTCCCAAAATTGAGCAGAGAAGTCATCCAGATCAGGTTGCGCATGACCGCATTCTTGCGCAAGTAGCCGAGTCCCATACGGACATCGGCCCAAAAGACGCGCATTCCCTTGCCTTTGGCGGTAACATCCTCCTGCTTCGGCAGTGGCAGCGGCAGCAACGCGATCGTCAGAGCGGAGAAGAGAAACGAGGCGCCTTGCGCCACGAACGGTAATGACACGCTTTGCAACGTCAACCATCCACCGAGCAGCGGACCGATGAACGTAGCCGATGCGTTCACGGTACTCATGATCGAGTTCACTTGATGACGATTGGTGTCGGTGGTCAGAGACGAGACCATGGGTTGCGAGGCGGACATGAAAAATGTTCCCGCGGCGGCATTGACGAAGACCAGGACAAAGAGCCAGTTGGAGTGCAAAACGAGGGGCATCATCCCGGTGGCGACTGCACACAGCAGTTCCCCGATCACGGCCGTGCGCTTGGCCCCAAGACGATCGGCCAACGACCCAGTGAACCACTGCATGATGAGCGGCGCAATCAAGCCGATCATCCAAAGCCACGTGAGATCGTACGCCTGATGTCGGGCCAGGATAAAGGTCAGGGCCACAATGTAGAGTTTGTCGCCTGCTGTCGAGATGAATCGACCGGCGTAAAGTGTAAGCAGTGAACCGTTATAGGCGTTGTCTTGAGACAAGCTGTTCCCCCCTGAGCTGTTTCTCTCTTTATACAATAACGGCGCAGCCGCTTATTCATCCTGCAGACGGTGGCGCGAGAGCGCCAGCCTACCGTCGATCTGACACATACTGGGTCCGCTCATCATCTATATCGCTAGAGTAGAGAAACATTTGTTTTGTGTCAAGTGTTTGGAGAAAACGTGTAATTTTCATGGAGCCTAGGGGTTGGATCGACTCTGTGCCCACCTGAAATTGTGACCGTTTTGTCGAAACGCATTTTCTTGTCGAATGTTTGTGCATTTGGATGTAAGATAGATAGTGTAAAATGTGGCGTGTGAACACGTAAAGGGGTTTGTGTGTTGATCGGCTACGCAGTTGCGAGCGAGTCGCGTGAAGCGCGCGGGGAAAGTGTCGCCGGCTTTGGGAGTGCCCTTTGAATCAGCGTAAACAGAAGTGGGGCGCGCGCAACCTGTCGTATGGAACGCGAGGGCGAGACGCCGCAGGCACGGGCCTGCGCCTTGGGATTGGCCTTGTCGTGGTTCTTTTTGGCTTGTTCGTTGCAGTTGATCAGAATCTGTCCGCGTCGTTGACCCGTCTCGACCGATTGGCGCGGGTTGCGGGCCAAGTAGCGACCCTGCAACGCGCCATGATGATGGAAAGGGCTGGTCAGAGGGGCTATTCCCTGACCCATGAAGCGGCCTTTCGAGCGATGTTCGATGAAGGCTCGCTAGTGTTTGACAGTGAATCCCGAAAGCTCGAGGCAGACGCGCTCGATGCTTCGGTTGGGAACCTGGTGTCGCGCTTGCTTGTGGATGGACGAAGATGGCGACAGCGCGTAAGCCTGTCGGCCGTTGCACCTAGTCTGCGTGCGGGGGGGTCCACCGCTTACCGGCGGGAAGATGCAGAGACTGTCTTCCGGGCCTTTTCGCTCCTGGCGAATCGCACGACGACCCGATTGGACGCGGAACGTGAACAGACGCTGATGCACTTGAGAAGCCTGATTCAGGGTCTCTTCGTGATCGTTCTGTTGGCCGTTGGCCTCGTTTTCATGCTCGTTTTGCTTGCGTATTGGCGGGAAAGTCGAGAGCGCACACGACGTGAGCAGGGGTTGCGCAAGATGGAACGGCGGTTTGCCGAGGCTCAGCGCATCGCTGGGGTGGGTGACTGGGAGTGGGAGATTGTCGACGGCGAGTTCCGATTTCGCCACTGGTCGCAGGAGGTGTATCGGCTGCTTGGCGTCGACCGCCATGAACGCGTGGAGGAGTCGACATTGGCTCGGGTGATCCATCCTGCTGACTATCTCCGCTTTCGCGAGTCGATGCACCGCCTCCGAAGGGGAGTCGTACACGACGTGCAGTTTCGCGTGGTCAGGAATCAGGAGGAACGGTTCCTGCGAAGTTACGGTGAAGTGCTGTGTGATGACTTGGGGCACATCGTTGGGGCTGTTGGAACCGTGCAGGACGTCACGGATCAGATCCGCACCCAGCACATGGTTCTCGAGTCCGAGAAGTTGGCGATCGTCGGACAACTCGCCGCGGGTGTTGCCCACGAAGTCCGCAATCCATTGACGGCGATCAAGGGCTTTCTGCGGCTTTTGCCGAACGCGTCTCCGATGGTGGCCCAGCGTTACCGCGAGATCATGATGGCGGAGATCCGGCAGTTGGAGCGCACGGTCGGGGAACTCCTCATTCTCGCCAAGCCCGAGGCCGTACAGATGCTTCCGGAGCGAGTGGAGGTATATCTCGGCGAAGTCGTCGGAGTGCTGGAAACCGATGCGCTAATGCAGGGGGTGATCGTTGAACTCGAGATCGCGCCTGGAGTCCCTGCGGTGTACTGCTCTGCCGCACAGATGAAGCAGGTATTTGTGCACGTCATGCGTAACGCCCTTGAGGCGATGCCGCAAGGGGGTCAGCTGGCCGTGCAGGCCAGGTGCGTAGGCAAGGACCTTGAGATCACCTTTAAGGACACCGGAGTGGGCATCTCACCGGAGCGTCTGAGCACACTGGGAGAACCATTTTACTCGACCAAGGAAAAGGGTACGGGAATGGGGCTGTTGGTCACAAGGAAAATACTGGATCATCATGGCGGTGGGATCTCGATCGACAGTCAGGTGGGCGAAGGGACCACAGTCACGATTCATCTGCCGCTCTGCACGCAAGACGTTCAGTTGGCCAGGTAGATCATGTTTTGTTCAGGATGCGCACTGGGGCACGGGTCTGCTGAGGCATAACGAACGAAAAGGGATCGCGTTGTAAAATTCCTTGATCTTGTCACTTGCCAAATGCGTGCGTTGGGGGGATAATGATGGCAAAGAAATGACGGAAAGACATGATGGCTGGGATCAGGGTGATGGTCGATGAGTCGGGTGATCAAGGCTTTAGGTGTCAGTGTTATGCTCGCCAGCACGATGGTGCTTGGCGCTGTTCCTGCATTTGCAGCAAAAGCACCGGTTACGCGGATGCAAACGTCCGCGGTGCCAGCTTACCCACTGTTTAACAATCTCAAGGTAGAAGCGGCAAAGTGGAGTTATGCGGATGAGCTTCAGTATGTCCAGTCCTTGCGACCCGAAAGTGCCGAAGTCCTCATCAAACCTTTTCAGGCCCCCAACGGTCAACTGTTCTTTTGTGGTGTGATCTCATTACCTCATCGGCAGCGGTTGTACTTGGTGAATCGTGAAATCTTTACGAGTTTGGCCAAGTGGCGGAGTTACATTCAGGATGCATCCGACTTTGAGTTGATCGGTCACACGCTCGGCGTCTATACGGGACCGATTACGGTCACCATTCAAGGCCCCGGGCAAAAGCCCGGAGAGAGACATTTGGGAACTTCCGGACTTTTTTGAATGCGTCAGTATCATGTAGCGCAGCACTCTCTATCCCGCGTGAGGGCATCAGTGTATGACAGTTTCCGGAGGTCTTGATGAGGCACGTAACGAATCGACGCAACGTCACCATCGCTGTGATGGTGGCTACTTTTTTGACGGCTATGGACAGTACGGTCGTCAGTACGGCAATGCCCACGATCGTCAGTGATCTGGGAGGTATTCGTCTAATCAGCTGGGTCTTTGCTGTGTATCTTCTCACGTCATCCGTGACGGCCCCGATTTGGGGGAAGTTGTCCGACTTGTTTGGCAGGAAACTGATCTTTCAGATTGGAACCTCGATTTTTCTGTTGGGCTCGATTCTGTCAGGGGCCTCGGCCAGCATGGATCAACTGATTTTCTTTCGAGCCTTTCAGGGGATTGGGGCGGGGGCTGTATTTCCCATTACGCTGACGATTATCGGGGATATCTATAAGTTGGAACAACGTGCACGCATGCAGGGAATGTTCAGTGCTGTCTGGGGTATTGCCGGAATCCTGGGGCCGCTTGTGGGCGGATTTTTTGTCGATACCCTGTCCTGGCGATGGATTTTCTATATCAATATCCCAGTGGGTCTTCTGTCGATGGCGCTGATATGGGTGTTTTTACAGGAGGAATTCGAGAGACGCCCGCATAAAATCGACTACCTTGGCGCGGCTACTTTCGCCGCATCGGTCACCTCGTTGCTTTACGCACTGTTAAGCGGTGGGCAGACGATCGCCTGGGATTCTCCACTGGAGTTTACGCTCTTTGCGGCTTTTGTCGTGTTTCTGGCATTGTTCATCCTGATCGAAGTCAAGGCGCCGGAGCCGATGTTGCCACTCAGTCTGTTTACGTTACGAGCCATCTCGGTCTCGAACGTCGCCAGCTTGTTTGCGAGCGCGGTGATGATCGGACTGTCGGTGTACCTCCCCCTTTGGATCCAGGGCATCCAGGGGCACAGCGCGACGAGCGCCGGCTTGACACTGGCGCCGATGTCGATCGGCTGGCCGATCGGGTCTACCCTGTGCGGGCGCATCATGTTCCGGCTCAATCCGCGGCGGAGCTCCGTGCTCGGGGCGGCGTGCGTGCTGATTGCGGCCGTCTGGCTGGCGACTGTGGCACCTTCGACGCCGTACGTCGTGCTGGTGGTGATTATGCTCATCGTTGGCTTCGGCTTCGGGTTTGCCATGACGATCTTCACAGTGTTGGTGCAGTCGGCCGTCGGGTGGAACTTGCGGGGGGCCGCCACGGCGTCGAACCAGTTCGTACGGTCGCTAGGCCAGACCCTCGGCGTTGCTGGTTTTGGCACATGGTTCAACTCGGCGCTGCTTCATCCTTCCGCCGTGGAGGCGGGGCGCTTGCCAGCCGGAACCACGATCGGGGTGTTCAACCAACTTGTCAACCCGGCGTTCGCCGCGCATTTGCCGCCGAGTTTGCTGCCTGTTCTGCGGTCGATCCTGGCGTCAGCGTTGCATAGTGTGTTTGTCGTAATGGCCGTCCTGGCCGCGGTGTGCTTTGCTGTGGTGTGGGTCATGCCGCGCGTCTTTAGTAAGGAGGAAGGGGACAGAAGCGTCGTGTCCGAGGCTGCGCCTTCTGCTTGATCTGCTCCGCCTGATCGCCTCTGACGAACATTTTCTGTTATATTGGAGAGGTGGAGACTCGCCTCGCCCTGAAGGGTTGCGTCAGGGCGATGAACCGTAGAGAGGGAGTGACTGAGCAATGAAACTGGGCGTTTTTGCTGTTTTGTTTGCGCAAAAGCCGTTCGAAGAGGCGTTGGACTACATAGCGGCAAGCGGTCTTGAAGCGATAGAAATCGGTTGTGGGGCATTTCCGGGGAACGCGCATTGCAACCCCGAGGAACTGCTGGCTGACGAACACAAGCTGCGTGCGTTTCAGGAAGCTATTGCAGCTCGCGGATTGGAGATCAGCGCGCTGAGTTGCCATGGCAACCCGCTGCATCCCAATCGCGAGATCGCGAGGGCGCATCATGAGGCGTTCGAAAAGACCGTATTGTTGGCGGAACGACTGGGCGTCAAGACGGTGATCACGTTCTCCGGTTGCCCTGGGGAGTCTGAGGGGTCAAGATTTCCTGTGTGGGTAACCTGTCCTTGGCCCGATGACTTTCTTGAGGTCCTGGACTGGCAGTGGAAGGAGAAGGTCATTCCTTACTGGCGTGAACAGGATGCCTTCTTGAAGGCGCACAACGTCCGCGTCGCGATCGAGGCCCATCCGGGCTTCGTGGTCTATAACACCGAGACCATGCTACGCCTGCGCCAGGAATGCGGGGATAGCATCGGCGTCAACTTTGATCCCAGCCATCTCTTTTGGCAGGGGATGGATCCCATCGTGTGTATCAAAGAGCTGGGCCAGGTCGGGGCGATCTACCACTTCCACGCCAAAGACACGATGATCGATCCGCAGAACACCGCAGTCAACGGGGTTCTCGATACGAAGAGTTACCGGGACGAGTTGAATCGGTCATGGATCTTCCGTTCTGTCGGCTACGGTCATGGGGAGGAACTCTGGAAGCAGATCATCAGTACCTTGCAACTTGTCGGTTACGAGGGTGCCATCAGCATCGAGCACGAAGACAGCTTGATGTCTGTTGAAGAAGGGTTTCAAAAGGCGGTTGCCTTCTTGAAAAACGTCCTGATCAAGGAGCGTATCAAGGAAATCTGGTGGGCGTGATTCGCGCTGATTCACACTGAGGGGTCGTACCATTTTCAGTAAAAAGCTGACCGACCGGGGGTTGATCGCCGGTCGGTCAGCTTTTTACACACGTGGCTTGTGGTGAGACGGAGATGCGCTTAGCGGGCAGGTCCCGCCACGCCGAGGGATCGCAGGTACTCGATGCTGATGCGAGCGCTGTCGAGCGAGTCGCCTGGGCAGATATCCTGTTCCACGAAGTACCAGTCCGCTCCGCAGGCATCTCCGGTCTCGATGATCGCAGGGATCGGCAGCGTCCCGCGACCCAGTTCGGCAAATGTACGGCGATCGTCGGCTGTCATGTCCTTCAAATGGATGAGAGGACAGCGCCCCTTGAAGCGAGAGATCCACTCCGTTGCGCTGCGACCCGTGCGTTCCACCCAGTACACGTCGAGCTCGGCCTGCATCTGCGCGGCGGCAGTGGCCTTGAAAAGATAATCGTGGGCCGTCTGGCCATGGCCGTCTTCCGTTGTAAATTCGAAGTCGTGGTTGTGGTAACACAAGGAGAGTCCGTGCCTGGCATACTGATCGCCCAGTTGCGCAAGTCGCGCGGCGAGCACCTCATACTTCGAGAACGGCTCACGGTCTTCTGGTGCGAGCCAGGGACAGACCACATACTTCAGCCCAATTTCGTGGCCGAAGGCAGCGACTTCCTCGACCTTTGACAACTCGGCCAAGCCGATATGGGCGGATACCCCGCGCAGTCCCAGTCCGTCCAGCAGACTGGCCAGCTCCTTGGCCTCCATGCCGCCGAATCCCGCAAACTCGACGCCGCTATAACCCAGCTTCGACACCTCGCGCAAGGTTCCGGAAAAATCAGTCGCGGTGCGGTCCCGCAGGGTAAATAACTGAATCCCGATGTTGTGTTGCTTCTGTTGAATGGAACCTGTCATGGCTATGTAGCCTCCAGTGGGTTGACCCTTGGTCCGGGATTTTCGCGTCTTGGCGCAAGGCGATTCTACGGTTTGCACGAAGTGGCGCTGAGAAAAGGATAGCAGAACAGAGGTCGCGATGCCATGGGGACGACCCTGGTTCTGACGGTTTCGAACGCAAGATCGTGTTTATGTCATTTTTGTTACGTATAGATACCGATCGTGTAACGAAGGGCGCGGAAGCGATTTCGCGCGGTGGAAGCGGCCCTGAGACCGCGTTATACCCGAAAACCATTTCGTTCCTGTTGCCTTGAATAGTACTTGGTCAAAATTTCTCATGTAAGCGCTCTTGCATTTTCCGTAGAGTCGTACTATGATCAATTTGTCGAAAAGATTGGTCGAAAGCGGTACACCCTTGAAATCTCCACGTAACATAGGGGGAGTCGCGGATTGATTTCGGCCGAAGTAACGAAAAGCATTTCGGAACGGCATCTGCACTTCATTATAAGGGGGCATTACAGTTGAAAAAACGAACCATAGGCATGTTGGGCGCATCAACGGCAGTGTTGGTGGCTCTGACAGGTTTCTCGCAGGTTGGGGCCTCGGCCACAACCCATGCGCTCGCGGCATCGATGACGATGAAGCGTGCGATCGCTAACGAAAAACCATTGGTCATCTTGGCCTCTCCCGTCGGACCTTGGACCGATAACTTCAGCCCATGGTCGAACGAAGTCGGTGACACTGGCCAGATCGGCTTGATCTACCAACCGCTGGAGTACTTCGATGCTGTGACGACCGCGAAAGTGCCGCTGCTCTCCACGGGGTATTCCTGGAGCAACGGGTACAAGACTCTGACGGCGAACCTTCGTCACGGCGTCAAGTGGTCCAACGGTTCAGCGTTCACTTCGGCTGACGTGGTGTTCACCTTCCAGGAACTGAAGAAGTATCCGGATGCAGACGGCAACGGTGATTGGAACGTCCTCAGTTCTGTTGTTGCCAAGGGCCCGTATCAAGTCCAATTCAACTTCAAGACGGTGAACGTGCCGTACGCATCGTACATCCTGGGGCAGTACATCATCCCGAAACAGCAGTTCGCCAACCTTGGTGACCCGACTAAAGCGATCATCAAGAACCCGATTGGGACGGGGCCGTATATCCTTCAGAGCTTCAACTCGCAAGACATCACGTACTATGCCAACCCGCAGTACTGGGGCGGCGAGCCAGCCGTCCGCACGGTCGAGTACCCGGCCTTCTCGGGCAACGACAGCGCTGACCTCGCTTTGGCCAAGAGTCAAGTTGACTGGGCCGGGATCTTCATTCCAAGTATCCAGGCGGTGTACGCTTCCAAGAGCCCGTACCACAAGTACTGGTTCCCCGCTGGCGATGTGACCATGTTGTACACGAACATGTCCGTACCAGGCCTCAACGACTACGCGGTTCGCGAAGCGATGAGCCTGGCGATCAACCGCACCCAGTTGGCCAATGAAGGCGAGTATGGGTACACGACAGTCGCGCTGCCGAGCGGATTGCTTCCTTCACAAGTGAGCGAATGGCAAGCAAGTGGCCTGCCTTCCGCTTTCACCATGAATGACCAGAAAGCGGAGCAAATCCTGATGAAGGCCGGTTACAAGAAGGATTCTTCAGGCATCTTCGCGAAAGATGGCAAGGAACTGTCCTTTACGATGCAGGTTCCCACTGGTTGGACCGACTGGGACACGGACGTTTCCCTGATGACTCAAGAGATGGCTCAAGTAGGCATCAAGATCGTGCCGGAAGTCGAGGCGCAAAGCACCTACTTCAGCAACATCTTCAGCCCCAAAAAACAGTACCAGTTGGTCATTTCCTGGACCAATCCGGGCCCGTCGCCCTTCTTCCTGTTCAACAGTATGTTCAATCCCAAGGGTGGGAGCTTCAACGAGTCCGAAGTGAACAATCCGCAGGTGACAACCGCCTTGACCCAGTTTTCCTCCAGCGGCAGCTTGGCCGTTCAAAAGAGCGCCCTTGCAGTCATGCAGAAGTATCTGGCGACGCAACTGCCTGGCTTGCCACTGTTCTACGGCTCGACCTGGTATGAGTACAACGACCAGAACTACACCGGTTGGCCAACTGCTGCAAATCCTTACATCGATCCGGCGCCGTATAACAGCGTGTCGCAGGCGATTGTGCTCATGCACCTCAAACCGCGCACCTGATCACACGTTGTCTGAATCGACGATGAGGAGACAGAGTCCTTCTCTGTCTCCTCATCGCAGTTTTCTCTAGCGGAGGTGTTATCATGCGTTATTACATTAACAAGGTGGGCTTCCTGCTGATCTCCATCTGGGCCGCCATCACCATCAACTTTATCTTGCCGCGGATGATGCCTGGTAATCCCGCCGAGATTATCTTCGGTAAATTTCAAGGTCGTTTGCAACCCTCGGCACTGCACGCCATGATGATTGAGTTCGGCTTTAGCAACGCCCCTTGGTACATTCAGTATTTTCAATATCTGGGCAATATCATCACCGGACACTTCGGCATCTCCTATTCGTACTTTCCGGTGCACGTCAAGACGATCATCGAGCAGAGCTTGCCCTGGACGCTCGGTGCAGTGGGCATTGCGACGTTGCTGGCTGCCATCATTGGCACGTTTGGCGGGATTTTCATCGCGTGGATCCGGGGCAGTTTTCTCGAGAAGGCGATCCCGATCGTGGGTATGTTCTTTCAGGCGACGCCAGCGAACTGGACGGCTTTCATGCTGCTGTTTTTCTTCGGGTTCGATTTGAGCATATTTCCGATGTATCACGGCTTTGGTTCCGATGTAACTCCGGGTTTCAACTGGCCTTTTATCTCCAGCGTCATCGATCATGGAGTGCTTCCCGTTGCGACGGTGTTTTTGACTGGTGTCAGCGGATGGATTGTCGGTATGCGCGCCAATATGATCAACACTTTGGGCGAGGACTACGTGATTTTTGCTGAGGCCAAAGGGGTCTCCAAGGCGCGACTGATGTTTTCCTATACCGCCCGTAATGCCTTGCTACCGCAAGTGACGTCGCTCGCGATCGCGATCGGCATGATCGTCAACGGGTCCATTCTCATGGAAACAGAGTTTAGCTATCCGGGTATTGGCTTTCAGTTGAACAATGCCGTGTCGGGTGAAGACTACCCCATGGTGCAAGGGATGTTCCTTATCATCGCTCTGTGTGTCCTGTTCGCCAACTTTATCGTCGACCTGCTGTACTCGAGACTCGATCCGCGGGTTCGCACAGGAGGTGCCAACTGATGATCGCAGAAGCGCCGTCCATGAATGCTCCTGTCGTGCGAGCCCGTCCGCAACGACCCAAGAAGTTTGTCAACCTGAGAAAGTTTGTCCGTCATCCGTTTGCCATAGCCGGGATGAGCATTCTGGGCGTTTTCGTGATCCTGGGCGTCTTTGCCCCGATCATAGCCCCGTATAACCCGCAGGCCTCCATCTTCATCCCGATGCAGGCACCGTCCTGGCAGCACCTTCTGGGAACCACCAACACGGGCCAAGACATCTTCTCGCAGTTCGTGTGGGGCGCTCAGACCACCCTCATGGTCGGACTCGGTGGCGGTGTCATCACCGTCGTGCTGGCGCTCCTGATCGGGATGACCGCGGGCTATCTTGGTGGGACGGTGGATGCGATTCTCAACACCATGTCCAACATCTTTCTCGTTCTGCCAAGCTTGGCTCTGTTGATCGTGATCGAGTCCTATCTCAAAGGAACGAGCCCCCTGATCAACGGCCTCATCATCGGCTTGACCGGTTGGGCGTGGGGATCCCGTGTGTTTCGAGCGCAGACGATGTCGTTTGGCAGTCGCGATTTTGTCGTTGCGGCCAAGTTGTCAGGGATGTCCAACTTGCGGATCATGTGGACCGAGATCCTGCCTAACATGTACTCGATTATCGCGTCCAACTTGACGTTCGCTTGCCTGGGAGCCATGCTGGCGGAGGCGGGTCTTGCGTATCTAGGTTATGAAAACCTGAATGCGAACAGTTGGGGCACTCTGCTCTACTGGGCAGGCAACGGAGGCGCGATGCTCTCTGGTGCGTGGTGGTGGTTTGTTCCTCCGGGCGCGGCGATTGCCTTGTGCGGGATGAGCTTTACAATGATGAATTTCGCCATGGACCAGATTTCCAATCCGCGCCTGGCCACCTTCAAGAAGAGGAGGAAACCCCGTGTCCAGTCGAATTCCGGTATTGGAGCTTGAGGATGTTTCCGTCGCCTATGACACACATAACGGGCCGGTACAGGCAGTCAACCGCGTTAACCTGAAAGTCTATCAAGAAGAAATCGTCGGCTTGGTCGGGGAATCGGGGTCGGGAAAATCGACGCTGGCCTATGCCATCATGCGTCTGCTGAAAGGTGCTGCCTTCTTGCAGAACGGGACGATCAAGGTCATGGGCAGAGACATCTACGCGATGTCACCCAAGGAATTGCAAGCCTTTCGGTGGGCGCAGATGTCGATGGTGTTTCAAAGTGCGATGAGCGCTCTGAACCCCGTCATGACGGTGGAACAGCAGTTCATCGACACACTCCGCAGTCACAACAAGCAGATGACCCTAGAGCAGTGCCGCATGCGCGCGGCTGAACTCATGGACTTGGTACGCATCGATCCCAAGTATCTGGCCAGTTATCCTCACCAGTTGTCGGGAGGCATGCGGCAGCGCGTTGTCATCGCCATCGCGATTGCCTTGGAACCGGCGTTCGTGATCATGGACGAGCCGACTACAGCGCTCGATGTCGTCGTCCAACGCTCCATCCTGGATCAGATCCAGGCCATCCAGCGCAAGGTTCACTTTGCTGTCCTGTTTATCAGTCACGACTTCAGCTTGGTCGCTGAGTTGGCCCAACGGGTGGCGATCATGTACGCAGGGCGCATGGTCGAGGTCGCGGATAGTGGAGCGCTTACGCAATCCGAGAATCACCATCCCTACACGGAAGGGCTCCTGCGTGCCATCCCAAAACTCACGGCTGATGAGATTGTCATCGAAGGCATCCCCGGGCACCCGCCTGATTTGGTGAGCCTGCCTTCCGGTTGCGCGTTTCATCCGCGCTGTCCGTATGTTACGGATGAGTGCCGTCAGCAGCGACCGAGCCTCTATGAGGTGGGGACGTCCGAGGTCGAGTGTCATCGGTATGCTGGTGAGAAGGTGGTGCAGCATGTCTAGTCCTGTGATGCAAAAAAATGCGCTCGCTGTGGGGCAACCCATGGTACAGGTCGAGGACCTGGTCGTTCGCTTTCCCATCCGTTCCGGTGTACGCAAGGCCTGGATCACTCCTGTCGACCACGTGAATTTTACGATTGGTCGCGGTGAAGTCCTCGCGCTGGTTGGGGAATCCGGGAGTGGCAAGACAACGATTGGCAAGGCGCTGATGCGCATCGTGGAGCCGAGCGCCGGCAAGATCGTCGTGGGTGGCAAGGACATCACCCACATCAAGGGCCGTAGCCTGGCGGATTACCGGGAAGATGCCCAGATGATTTTTCAAGACCCGTTCGGTTCGTTGAACGCGGTCAAGACGGTCGAGCAACACCTTTACTTTCCGCTCAAGAAACACCGGCAATTGCGCGGCGACGACTTGTATATCAAGGCTGGAGAGCTGCTGGAATTGGTCGGCTTGACCCCAGTTCGCGAGACCCGCATCAAGTTTCCCAACGAACTTTCAGGGGGTCAAAGGCAGCGGGTTGCGATCGCAAGGGCACTGGCTGTCGATCCGAAGTTCCTGGTTGCGGATGAGCCGATTTCGATGCTCGATGTATCCATCAGGGCGGGCGTCTTAAAGCTCATGAATCAATTAAAAGATGATTTTAAGCTGTCCTATCTGTATATCACCCACGACTTGGCGTCAGCCCGCTACTTCGGAGACCGCATCATGGTCATGTACGGCGGCCAAATCATGGAGACCGCGGATTCTCGGGAGTTGATCCGACGCCCCACGCATCCCTACACCAAGTTGCTCTTGGCAGCTACACCGGGCAACCCGATCAGAGAGAAACTTCCTGAGACGAGTAACCTGGCGCCGAATCTGTTGGAGGGCCGCACCGGCTGTGTGTTTGCGAGTCGCTGCCCGCTCGTCACGGATCGCTGTCGAGACGAGATGCCGAAGCTTACCCTTTTGGAGACTGGGCATTCGGCGGCTTGTCACTACGCAAGTTGATGTGATACCGGGTGGGAGGGAATGCGATGGCGACGATCAAAGATGTGGCCAGGCAAGCGGGCGTGTCCGTGACCGCTGTATCGCGCGCGCTGAACAATTACCCGGATATCAGTGCCAGCACGAAGTCCAGAATCCTCAAAGTGATTGAGGAGTTGCGCTACTATCCCAAGGCATCGGCCAGGCACCTTGTGACCCAACGGACTCATACGATCGGCGTCTTCTATCCGAGTTTCGACGGCCCGGGCTTGCGTCAGCCATTTATCGCCCATGTTCTCGATCAGTTCAAGAACCGGATGGGTGACGCCGGCTACGATATCCTGCTGTTTAGCAACACAAGGGCGCCATTTGATCATTTTGATCTTCTGGAGCGCGTTCGCTACCGTGACGTCGATGGGGTTCTGCTTCTCGGCACCCCGGATGAATCCATTCAGCAACTGGTTCAGGCTAACGTCCCCCTCGTGGGCGTTGATCATTCTGCCCAGTGCGCGCGTGGTGGCTCCGTGAGCTCCGATAATCGACGCGCCATCCACGACTTGGTCGGTGTCTTGTACGACAACGGCTATCGCAAATTGGCGTTCGTACACGGGCCCTTGGATCTTCCAGTGAGCATGGAACGGCTTCAAGGCTTTTATAGCGGCATGTCCGTCATCGGGTTGACGCCCCGCTCAGAGTGGGTCTACAATGGTGATTTCTCGCTCGAAGGGGGCGAACGCGCCGGTACGGAGCTGCTGCGTTGCCAGGACCGTCCCGATGTCGTCGTCTGTGCGGCTGACGTGTCGGCGATCGGCGTCTTGCGCTCCTTTATGAAGGAAGGGATTCGGGTCCCGGACGAGATCAGCGTAGTGGGCTTCGACGACATCGACGCCGCGACGTACGTCTACCCGCAACTCACGACGATCCGTCAAAACAAAGACGAGATGGCGGAGTGTGCGGCGCGTATCATGGTGCAGCTGATCGAGAACGAGAGTCAGGATATTCCCATGCACTACGTGTTGCAGACCGAGTTGGTGGTGCGCGAGAGCACCCGGCCACTGTACGTCAGACCTGCCTACTTTACACCGCGGGTGGCCGATCTTTCGCCGGGTGTGTACTCCGGGTAGGGACCGCGGCGAACACGCCTGCGGTCAAGACAATGGACGTAACGAAAGGAGTCACAGGATGACTGAGCATGGACGACACGAGTTGACGCGGTCTTTTCCGCCGCATTTTACGTTTGGGGTAGCGTCCGCTGCCTATCAAATCGAAGGAGGGGCGACAGAGGGTGGCCGTGGGCCGTCGATATGGGATACGTTCAGTCATACACCCGGTAAGGTCAAGGGCAACGAGACTGGAGATGTGGCCTGCGATCATTATCATCGATTTGCGGACGATTTTGCGTTGATGGAGCGTCTCGGGTTTCGTGACTATCGTCTTTCTCTGTCGTGGCCAAGGCTGTTTCCTAACGGAAAGGGGCAGGTGCATGCAGCGGGGGTCGACTTTTACGACCGCTTGCTCGATACCATGCTGGAGCACGGCATCACACCTTTTGTGACGCTGTACCATTGGGATCTTCCGCAAGCCCTTCAGGACAACGGGGGCTGGGCAAATCGCGACACGGTGTATCGTTTTGAAGAATACGCGGGCGAAGCGTTCCGACGTTTTGGTGACCGCGTCAAGTCCTGGATCACCCACAATGAGCCTTGGTGCACCGCCGTACTCGGCAACTTGTTTGGCGAACATGCGCCTGGATTGCGAGATCTGAAAACGACCTTGGAAGTGGCTCATCACGTCTTGTTGTCGCACGGGCTCGCCGTGCGGGAGTATCGTCGCCAGGGACAGCAGGGACAAATCGGGATCACGCTCAACTTGAATCAGGTGTATGCTGCTTCGGAATCGGAAGAAGATCGCGGGGCACAGGTGAGAGCTGATGTATTTTCCAATCGGTGGTTTCTTGACCCGGTCTTGAAAGGTCAGTACCCCGAAGAGATGGCCAGTTGGCTTGGTGGTTTTCCGGCGGCGCTCAAAGCCGAGGATCTGCCGATCATCGCTGAGAAGTCAGACTTCTTGGGGATCAACTTCTATTCGTATGCGGTTGTCAAAGACAATCCAGGGGACAAACTCCTGCAGGTGCAACACGTGACGCCTCATGATCGCGTGACGGATATGGGATGGCCTATCAAAGGGACCGCACTGACGGACCTGATGGTCCGGCTACGCTCGGACTATCAGGACATCCCACTGTATGTTACCGAAAACGGCGCCGCCTATCCTGACGTCCTCGAGTCCGGACGCGTGCACGATGACGAGAGAACCGCCTATGTGGCTGAACATCTGGAGGCCTGCGCCGAGGCACTGCGTCAAGGGGTAGACCTGCGCGGCTACTTTTTATGGACCTTCCTGGATAACTTTGAGTGGGCGTTTGGGTACGAGAAGCGCTTTGGCATCGTGTACACGGATTATGCTTCACAGACGCGCTACCCTAAGGACAGCGCGCTCTGGTACTCCGAGCTTTTGGCCGGCTTTCGGGATCATGTCCTGCAGACGGTGCAGCGTTAGACGGTGGCAAAAGGCTTCTGTAGCAGGGCTGAATGTTGACGATCGCAAAGAGACGCGGGTAACAGACCGACGTCTCTTTGCTGTTTCGGGACGATCAGGAATGATCCGGTCGGTGTTCCGGGTCGCGGTAGGAAAATGTCGCGCAACACGTCCCACGACTCGTTCCCACGACGTCGTTGCCTACCGTCTTGACCATGATCGCACTGGCGGTGCAATGCATTGACTGGTTGTACACGCACTCTTCAACGGCGCACTTCACTGCGCTTGGCATCGGCACTCACCCCCACGAGTAGCATGTGCCGGCCCAAAGAACGCTATGTGCCTCAGTCGCTGACAAGCTTTCCCGGATTGAGGATCTGCAGTGGATCCAAGAGGTTTTTGATGTCGCGCATGACGCCGATCGAATCCGAGTGTTCGATCGTCTGGAAGCGGCGTTTTCCAAGACCTACACCGTGTTCGCCAGTGCAGGTTCCGCCGACTGCCAGGGCATGCTCGACCAACTGCTCATGGATGCGGTAAGCGGCGGCGACTTCTGTTGCGTCGTCCGGGTCGACGACGAGCACGGCGTGAAAGTTGCCGTCGCCGACGTGGCCAACGATGCCGCCTGGGACGTCCGACTGATCGATCAGAAGTCGCGCGTTTTCGACGGCATCGGCGAGCTTTGACAACGGCACGCACACGTCCGTGGCCAGATGGCGTTTGCCAGGGTACTGTGCGGTGAAGGCGGTGGCGGCCACGTGGCGGGCGTCCCATAGCCGTCGCCGCGCTTCTTCTGTTTCGACAAATTGGAATGCGGTGCAGCCCTCGCCTAGACAAATCTCGCGCACAGGTTCGATCTCTTGCGCCAGCCCGGCTTTGCTTCCGTGAAATTCGAAAAACAGCGTGGGCACTTCGGGGTAGGAGGTTCCCTTGAAACGATTGACGCCGCGCAGGATGTGGGGATCGCACAGTTCCATCCGGGCGACGGCGATACCCGATCCCATGACGGCTGTGGAGGCACGGACACAGGCAGCGACGTCGACAAAGGCGGCGCGCGCGGCGACAACCTTTTCCGGCAGTCCAAATACGCGCAACCACAGTTCTGTGAATACTCCCAAGGTGCCCTCGGAACCGACAAAGAGCCCCGTCAGGTGATAGCCGGAAGAGGACTTGGCGGCCAGGGATCCAGTATGCAGTAAGCGCCCGTCCGACAGTACGACCGCCAATGCCCGGACTTGGTCGCGCATGACGCCGTAGCGGACTGTCGTTGTGCCGCTTGCATTCGTGGCGGCCATGCCACCCATCGATGCGTTGGCACCTGGGTCAACCGAGAAGAAGAGCCCGTGCCGGCCCAGCGCTTCGTTAAGTTGATCCTTTGTGACGCCTGGCTGCACCCGGACGAGAAAGTCATCAGGACGGATTTCGAGGATGCGATTCATCCGCATCAGATCCAGGCTGATTCCGGCCTTCACGGGGATGGTGTGTCCTTCCAGGCTGCTGCCGACGGCGAAGGGAGTGACCGGTACGCGCCTGTCATGCGCATACCGCATGATGGCTACCACATCCTCGCTTGATTCGGCAAATACGACGACATCGGGCAGCACCGGTGGATGGTAGGATTCGTCCCGCGCGTGGTGAGCCCGCTCCGTCTCGTTGACCGTCACTTGATCAGGACGCAGAAAGGCCCGCAGGTCTTCGTCAAGGCTCATTGGCTGTCTCCGCCTCTCTCTTTCAATGAATAATGCTGCCTTCATTATACTCCCGCGCACAGCGTGATCGGCCGCAGGAAATTCGCCATGATTTCGTCCTACCTCCGACACATTCTCTATGCGGCTGATGCGATAAGAAGTATAATAGGATTCGTCCCATCCAGAATAACGGCGCAGACGGTGGCGCGAGAGCGCCATGTTACCGTCCATCCAGAATAACGGCGCAGCCGCTTATTCATCTCGCAGACGGTGGCGCGAGAGCGCCATGTTACCGTCCATCCGAAATGTTTTCAGTCAGTGAGGGATGCTCGATGCGTCGACGCTATGTGTTGATGTTGGCGGGCATGGTGCTCGTCGCCGCAGTGCTCGGGCTTGGGCTCCGTAATTCGCTCGGGAACGAGCAGACCGCTCAACAGAGACTCTGGGCCATTGCCGCGCTGCTTCATGCGCCCGGAGACACCACAACGCAAACTGTCGCGACGTCGACCGTACCTGCGGCGTGGAGGATGCGAGCGCAAATTCAGGAACTGCTTTCACAGGGTGAGGGCAGCCAAGCCGTCTTGGCGACGATGGAGTCGGAGTACGGCCCCAGTTCCCTGGCGGACCCCTCGGCCAGCGGTTTTGGCGTCTTCGTCTGGGTGCTACCCGTATCCTTTCTCGCCGTCCTCGCGTTGGCACTGTTCGTGGCGCTCGTGTGGCTCCCCAAGCGTCGGTCAGCGCAAGCAGAGAGGGCGACGGCGGTCGCTGACGGGAGTGACAGCCTGCTTTCAGAGGACTGGCGCCAGTATCTATAGTGGTCATGTGACCTGGGAGAGGAGGAAAGCAAGTGACGGCGCGCACACGTCTTTGGATTGCATTCGGTTTTGTGGCGACGGTTATCATTTGTCTGATCGCGGTTGGTGTGGCCAAGTCGATGAGTTACGATTTGACTGTGACACAGGTCCTTGGCACCCGGCCCGGCCCTGAGGTGCCCGTGACCGTAAGTGGGCAGATTGTCGGTGGCACGGTGTCATGGCTACCGAATCACGAGAGCCTGACGTTCGCGATCCATGATCAGGGGCAGCCCGGTGAACTGTACGTGACCTATCACGGCTTGCGGCCCGATGATTTTACCAACGGTTGGCCCATCGTCGTGTCCGGAACTGTAGAGCGTACAGGCGTTTTGAATGCCACACAACTTCTCATCAAGTGTCCGTCCAAGTACACGGCGGGGTCGAACACGGACACCTATACGTCCAGCAATACCTAGTCAAGAGCACAAGTGGGTCATCCATCCGGTATTCTAGGGTCTTTGGCGAATCAGGAGGTCTGACATGTTGGTCGGAGATGTCGGCCGCAGCGCTCTGTTTTTGTTGATCTTTGTCGTTCCCTGTTCGTTGATGCTCGGGATCGGGTCGGTTTGGCGCAAGAGTCTGCGTTTGGGATCCGCCGCACGCTGGTCCGTCGTCGTGCAGTTCGTCTTGATTGCGGTGGCATCGGCCTGTCTGATTGATCTGCTGGTCACGTTGAATTTTCGCTATGTGTATGTAGCCGATTACACGAGCCACGGACTTGAACTGCTCTATCGCATCGCGGCATTCTGGGGTGGCGATGCGGGTTCGCTGTTGCTCTGGGTGCTGGTGTTGTCACTGTACCTCCTGGTCGCGAGTCGCATTGGCCATGTCCACAGTGAGCAGATGATTCCCGCCGTGATCGCGGTGATGTCCTTTATCTTGCTATTTTTCATCCTCGTCCTCAATTTCGTCGCCAATCCGTTTGTGGTGTCGGCCGTCGCACCGGCCAATGGCAATGGCTTGAACGCATTGCTGCAAAATCCCGGCATGACAGTTCACCCTGTCAATCTGTACCTTGGCTATGTTGGCTTTACGGTGCCGTTTGCCTACGGAATGGCGGCGCTCTTTCTCAAGAAGACGGACGCCGTCTGGCTGACGGTGACCCGCAAGTGGACCTTGATATCGTGGCTCTTTCTCAGTTGTGGCATCCTCTACGGAGCTCGTTGGTCCTATGAAGAACTGGGATGGGGCGGCTACTGGGCGTGGGATCCCATTGAGAATGCAGCGCTGATGCCGTGGATCGCAGCGACTGCCTTTTTGCACTCGGCGATCATTCAGGAGCGGCGTGGGCAACTGAAAAAGTGGAATATCGTGCTGGTCAGTCTCACCTATCTCCTGACGATCTTTGGCACTGCGCTCACTCGCGGCGGATTGCTTTGGTCCATCCATGCCTTCGCCAATGGACCGGTGGGGACGGTGTTCATGTCATTTGTGGGCGTCATGTTTGTGCTGACCGTCGCGATGATCGCGTGGCGGTTTCCGACGCTCACGCCTGACGCCCGCTTTGAAGCGGCGGTCTCGCGCGAGACGGGATTCATGATGAACAATTTGCTGTTTATCGGTGCTTTGTTCGCGGTGTTCTGGGGGACGCTGTTTCCCCTCATCTCGGAGGCGGTGACCGGTTCGCAAATGCTGGTGAGCGGTCCCTTTTACGATTCGGTCGTCCTGCCGATCGGCACCGCCTTGGTCTTGTTGATGGGCGTGGGCCCACTCTTGGCGTGGCGACGGTCGCGATTGGGACGACTCGGCGCGATGCTGGTCTGGCCTTTGATCGTGGCGATCGGTATTGGCGTGTTCACGTACGCTCTGGGATACCACAATCTGCTGTCGCTGGTGTCTTATATGGCGGCTGGGTTTACCGTCGTGGCGACCTTCATGGAGTTCATCCGCGCCGCCGTGGCACGCGTGCGCGTCACCCATGATCCGCCGCTGCCATCGATCTACTGGCTTGTGGCGAACAATCGCCGCCGCTATGGGGGCTACGTGGTCCATATGGCCGTTGTCATCATGGTGCTCGGGTTTGCGAGTACGGGCGCGTATGCAAAGCAGATTACGGCCAACATGGCCCCGGGCCAAAGTGTGTCGGTCGGCAATTACCTGTTGACGTTTCGCGGTCTGCGAACGGTGGATAGGCCCGGTAAAGAAGAGTTGCAAGGGGAGATGCTCGTTCAGACCCTGCATCCGTTCGCCACGCTGGGGGTGCTGCTGCCGAGTGTTGATTTTTTCATCAGTGGCGACCAGCCAACCACTAACATGGGGCTGTACAGCTTGCCGCTGGACGACCTGTACGTGGTCCTCGATGGATCCGATTTCAAGACAGGCCAGTCGTTGTTCGAGATTCACCTGAACCCACTTGTCGGTTTCATCTGGTTTGGAGGCTATCTCTATGTGGCCGGAACGTTCTTGAGCTTGTGGCCTGAGCGTCGCAAGGGGCGTACTCGAGCGCTGGCCCAGCGCGGACGTGAGGCTGCTCTGGTCGATCTCGCGGATCTCGAGTATGACTTTCGGATGGGCAAGATTGACGAAGCGTCGTATCAGCGCACTCGCTCGCTTCTCGCTGGCACGGTGGCGGACCTCGACTCGCCCATGAGCAGGCGGTCCCGTCTCGAGCAAGAACTCGCGGCGCGCCTCGCGATGGTTCCCGTCAAGGGGGAGTCATGATGACGAACCTGCGCGCAAGGCGAGCACAGGGGAACTGGTCGGCGACCAGCGTACTGGTGCTTTTGGGGATGCTGACCGTAGCTGTCGTGCAACCTGTAAAAGCGCACGCTGACGCGCTTTCGCAAGCTGTGTACATCAGTGCCATTGAGATCGTGGCCATCCCTTCGAAAGACGGCAACACGGCGGAGATTGTCGAGACCGTGGCACTTCATAACGGCACCGCGAGGCCCGCGGCGTTCGCCGTTATGGTGCCACAGGGTGCCACGGACCCCGGCTTCATCGCGGCGCAAAGCAAGGGCTGGTTCTACGGAAAGGGCGCATTTGTCAACGAACACGTACCAACTGGGAACTCGACCCTCGTCGTCAGTATGCAAGCGGCGCTTGGCGGGCAATCCGCTGACTTGACGTTTACCGAACCCGTGGATGTGCAGGCGCTGTTCTTGATCGTGCCGCAAGGGGCACTGTTTGTTTCTGCCCAAGGTGGCTTTCTGACGTCTTCGGATACGTTTGTGACGGGCAAGGTGACGTATCGGCGGTTCACGAAGTTCGATCTTCAGGCGGGTGTGCCTTGGTCAATGAGTCTGACGCTACTTCCGACGGCTGGCGGGCGCCAGACGCCTCTGCCCCCTGACCAGCCTATCTTGAACGCGTACAGTAGCCATTCGGTCGACCTCGAGGCCACAGGCAACCTGCTGCTGGCGGCGGCTATCCTGGTCGTGGGCATGATCTCGATTCGTCGCTCGGGTGCGGGGAACGGGTCGTTGGGACGCGAGGGACGCGAACGGCTTGCGCGACTGCTCGTTAGTCGCGAGGTGGTCATGCGTGAGTGGACTGATTTTGAACGCGCGCATTCGCAGATGTCATCGTCTTCGGCGGATTCGGCGGATTCTGCGACATACGAGACGGGTCGCGAGCACTATATCGAGCGCGCGCTTGCGATCGACCATGAGCTCCGGATTCTGGATCCGGGAGGGGGTTGACGTGGCGGCGATCGTTGAACTGGCGGGGGTTGGGAAGGAGTTTGCGGAGCGCTCGATTTTGCACCATGTCGATTTTGAATTGAACGCCGGGGAAATCGTCGCCCTGACGGGCGCGAACGGGACGGGGAAGAGTACACTGCTGCGGATCATGGCGGGGCTTTCGAAACCGGGCGAGGGTCGGGTGCGGTTGTTTGGCAAAGAGCCGGGGTCCTGGTCCCGGACAAGGATCGGCGTGTTGTTGGAAGAAGGGTTCCTATACGGCGATTTGACGGCGCGTGAAAACTTGGTGTACTACGCTCGGCTTTACGGGGTACAGAGGCCGGCGGACGCAGCGAGCGAGTGGCTGGCGCGAATTGAGTTGACGCGGGACGGGGATGAACTGGTCAAGACATTCTCCAAAGGCATGCGTCAGCGGCTCGCGATGGGTCGCGCAGCGTTGCACCCGCCCCCGC
>Ga0080006_1082331_pt1 | contig 29615 bp, 37 predicted proteins | sample RS3BMetagenome_FD_69209 | JGI IMG/M metagenome (GOLD analysis project Ga0080006, IMG submission 69209) | Ferric oxide microbial mat and aquatic microbial communities from Rainbow Spring, Yellowstone National Park, USA - RS3B (SPADES... ...
GTGTATGTCCTTCATGTGAGGATACGCGGTACGCCCCATAAAAGGCGGGAGACATTTGCAAGGAAGAGAACTGTACCGTGGAGGTAGGTGCGGTCGCCGGGATTTGAACCCGGGTTACCAGCTTGGAGGGCTGATGTCCTAGGCCAGACTGTCCTCATACAGAGATCTGGACGACGACCGCATTACCTTTGCGGCACCAGGGACGCTTTTTAATCATTGATTCCAATATTGTGCATGCTTCTCAATCTCGTACAGCAGTCTGGAAACGACAACATGCGCCTCGAGAGATTTCTCATGAATCCTAACCACATCGTCGAGCCCCTTGACGACCTCTTCCGAAAAGTGCCCATGAGGGAATCCGCCTACCACAAAACACGGTCTACTTCTTCTTGCCGATTCTATGCAAAGCTCCTGCAGGTCTCGCTTCCGCCCAAGCGTTGAGAGACCGATAACAAACTCTGGTCGTATCGCTTCAAGGAGCCCCCTGAAATCAGAGTTGAAGACCCTTATCAGGGGCCCTGCGTTTCTTTCCGAGAGCGCCTTCTCCATAAGACCCCTGAAGCGTATGTAGTTCTTTGGAACCCTTGTCCTCTCATGGAATTCGATAACCTCACCTGCCAAGGTATGGATGTAGACCTTCAAGAGGCCTTCATCATAAAGGGGAGAGCAGGTAGCGCTGAGCACAGTGGCATGGACAAGGTCTGGCCTGCCACGCTTGAAGCCGTCTTTCAGTCTTGTCATGGCAGAGTGGTGAAAGCTTCTGTCGAGCAGCATCCTTGACGGCTCGATTCTGCGGCGCATGGCGTCTCTCGAAACAGCAGGGTTTTTCCAGAGCTCACTTGGGACCAGCTCCAAGGAGGCGTCAGCTATTATGAGGTGGAGCTTCAACAGCGCACTCTTCCGAAGGCAGAGTTAATTCCTTTGCAGTCGAGGCAACGGACGTGAAGAAGAAGACAGGAAAGGAGGAGGCTATCAAGGTAGCTGATGCAATAATCTTATCGGCCATTGATGAGTCCCACAAAGACCTGGAGCTGGCCAAGAGACAAGCCGATCTTGCCAGGAAAGTTTCACTCCGGTTCAATCTCAGGCTTGGCTACCCACTGAAGCGGTTCACATGCCACGGCTGCAAGTCGCTCATAGTCCCCGGCGTCAATGCCAGGGTTAGGCTCCAGCCTGGAAAGTCAATGAAGCTACTTATCACGTGCCTTGAGTGTGGCCGCGTGAACAGAAAACTCCTAAGGCACGCTTAAATACAGTTGGGCGTGGGTCTGAAATTCCGCGAAGCGATTAACCTTGGTTAATGTGTACGACGTTCCAGCTGAGAGGCTCCTCAGCGCCCTAGCGGAGCGGCTGAAGAACACACCAGGGCTCGAGCCGCCGCAGTGGGCCTCATACGTCAAGACTGGCTCGCACGCTGAGAGGCCTCCCCAGAAGCAGGATTGGTGGTACGCGAGGGCTGCATCCGTGCTCAGGAAGCTGTACCTCCACGGCCCTCTCGGGATATCCGACCTGGAAAGGGCGTACGGTGGAAGCAAGTCTGTAGGCTACTTCCCCAAACATCATAGGGACGCTGGCAGTTCGATACTCAGGAGAATACTGAAGTCGCTTGAGCAGGCCGAGCTGGTTACCAAGACACCCAAAGGAAGGGTGCTCACCCCGAAGGGGACAGCACTCCTGGACAAGTTAAGCGGTGAGGTTTTCACCGCGCTTGTGGAGACAAACAGGGCGCTCGCGAGGTACGGCTGAATCATGTCCGCACCATCTCAGCGGCAGGGTGAAAGGGAAGAGCTGGAGAAGAAGGCCATTACAGAAAATGTGCTGAGGATGGCGTTAACTTCAGAGGCCAGGCAGAGGCTGGCAAACGTCAGGATGGTCAAGCCTGAGCTGGCAAGGGCAATCGAGGAATATGTCTTTCAACTCGCTTCAAGCGGGAAGCTTAAGAGGGTGATAGACGACGAGCAGCTGAAACAGCTTCTCCTTTCACTCCAAGGCAGAAAGCGGGACATCAAGATAAGGTGGATCTGATGGCAAGGGTGAAGGACACATCGAAGAAAAACAGGCTGATGAAGGCGACGAAGCAGGCGAAGTCTGTCCCCACATGGGTCATAGTCAGGACGAACAGGCACGTAAGGACGAACCCGAAGCAGAGAAACTGGCGGCAGAGGAAGCTGGGTCTGAAGTGATGGGGCATGTCTGAACAAAAGCAGGAGCCACTGACAAGAACATACGTCGTCCCGCTGAGGGGTGCATTTGAGGCTCCTCCTTACAGGAGAGCCAAGGTCGCAATTCGGCTGATCAGGGAATTTGCCACAAGGCACATGAAGGCGTCTTCAGTCAAGGTTGATGAAGAGGTGAACAGGCTGATCTGGGCCAGGGGTATAAAGAGCCCTCCAAGGAAGCTCACGCTTGAGATGGAGAGGGACGAGGACGGCCTTGTCTCAGTGAGGCTCGCCCCTGAACCAGAATGAGTGTATCAAATGGGACTGCAGCTGATTGATATCTACCGTAGCCCAAACATCGGCATATTCATGAGGGCGAACGACAGGCATCTGCTCGTGCCGAAGGGTCTGGCGCCGACCAAGCGGGAGAAGTTATCACAGAGTCTCGGTGTTGATGTTCACCAGGCCTCAATAGCCGGCTCGAGACTAATCGGCATACTGTCTGTCATGAACTGTAACGGGATACTTCTGTCAAGGCTCGCTGAGCAGGAAGAGGCAAGGGAGATCCTCACAGCGACAGGACTGAACGTGGCAAGGCTCGAATCGAGGTACACAGCAGTGGGGAACCTTGTAGCCGCCAACGACAGGTACGCGCTCGTCTCTCCGATTCTTGAGCAGCGGGCCGTGCACCAGGTACAAGACGTTCTTGGCGTCGAGGCCTTCAGGTACGCGATTCACGAGTACAATCAGGTTGGCGCCTTTGTAGTCGCAACAAATAGCGGCGCAGCCGTCTACCCCGGGCTTAGCGACGAAGAGGTGGCCGAGGTCGGAAGGCTGCTCGGGGTGGAGGCAGAGCCTGTTTCTGTCAACGGGGGCGTCCCATTCGTGGCCTCCGGTTTGGTCGCCAACTCGAAGAATGCCATAGCCGGAAACCAGACAACAGGCCCCGAGCTTGTATTTATAACGAGGGCCCTGAAGGTATGAAAAAATTGCAAAAGGGTGGAGCATCGGTATGAGCGGCGAAACCAGCGACGAAGAAAGACTGAACTCCCTCGTCGTTGAGGTAAGGGTCCTCGAGGGCACATACAACGAGCTCTCAGCAAGGCAGAACTTCCTGGAGCGGATTCTGGTTGAGAGCAGGGCAGCGCTCGACGCCATAAAGGGTCTGTCCGAGTACAAGCCTGACGAGGTCCTCCTCCAGATAGGAGGCGGTGCATTGGTAAGGTCTAGCCCGCCCTCCATAGATAGAGTCCTGGTTGGAGTTGGGGCGAACGTCGTACTGGAGAAGAGCAGGGACGAGGCAACTGCAATGCTCGAGAGCAGGGTAAAGGAGATCGAGAACTCTATAGTGACTCTTCTCGGCCAGAGAAACCAGATAGCTGAGAGGATAGAGGCCGACAGGCAGCTTATGCAGGCAATACTCAATCGCCAGGCTCAGAAGGGCTAGAATTGTTCGACAGACTGAAAGAGGCCTTCTCCTCTATAACAAACACGATCAAGGAAAAGAAGCTCTCCGAAAGGGAACTGGATGACGTTCTGTTTCAGTTCCAGCTCTCGCTTCTCGAAAACGATGTCGCCCAGGAGGTTGCGGAGAACCTCATAGGACGGGTGAAGGAGGACCTGAGAGGGAAGAAGGTCGAGAGGTCCCAGGATATAGCAGAGCTCGTGAAGAGCAGCCTGAAGGCCTCCCTCCGCGCAGTCTTCGAGAAAGCGGGCACAATCGACGTTTTCGGGAGGATAGCAGAAAAGAGAAATGCGGGAGAGCCCTTCGTAATCCTGTTCCTCGGCATAAACGGGACAGGGAAGACAACCACAATAGCCAAGTTCGCAAACATGCTGAAGAAGAGGGGAGTCTCTGTGGTAACTGCAGCGGGTGACACGCACAGGGCTGGAGCGATTGAGCAGCTCACGGAGCACGCCAACAGGGTGGCAATGAAGGTTGTCTCCCAAAGGTACGGCGCCGACCCTGCTGCCGTTGGAAGGGATGGCCTCCTGTACGCCAAGGCGCATCACATAGACGTGCTGCTGATAGATACTGCGGGCAGGATGCAGACCAACCAGAACCTGATGGAGGAGATGGCAAAGATAGTCCGTGTCGTAACACCAGACCTGAAAATCTTCGTGGCGGACTCCCTCACAGGCAACGACGCTGTTTCGCAGGCTCAGCTCTTCAGCAAGTACACCGGCTTCGACGGCGTGATACTCACAAAGGCAGACGCGGACGCCAGAGGGGGCGCAGCGCTCACCATCACGTATGTAACAGGCAAGCCAATCCTCTACCTTGGAGTTGGGCAGGGGTACGACGACCTCGTTCCTTTCGACCCTGACGAGTTCATAGAATCCTTATTCAGCTAGAGTCGAACCTTTATCCACCTGCAGACAGTGCACAGGCGTGCGCGGGAAGGATTTTCTCACCCTGACCGAGTTCGAGCCGGATGACCTGGCATTCGTCCTGAAGCTCTCTGCAGCGTTGAAGAAGGGCAGGAGCAGGAGGCTCGGGGCAAGGGCTCTGACTGGCAGGTCAGTCGCTCTCATATTCGAGAAGCCGAGCACAAGAACAAGGGTAAGCTTCCAGGTTGCGATAAGCGAGCTGGGTGGTAACACCGTCAGCTTAAGCTCGAATGAACTTCAGCTTGGGAGGGGGGAAACGATACAGGACACCGGGAAGGTCCTGTCACGTTACGTCCATGCCATCATGGCACGTGTAAACAGACACGACGACCTTGTCTCCCTCGCCGCCGCCTCGTCTGTTCCTGTGATAAATGGGCTCAGCGACACGCATCACCCCGTTCAGATACTCGCAGACCTGCTGACCCTCCTTGAGCGGAAGAGCAGGCTCAAGGGCCTGAGGGTTGCCTGGGTTGGCGATGGCAACAACGTCTGCAACTCATGGATCTACGGCGCTGCCCTCACAGGGATAGAGTTCGTGGCAGCCACTCCAGAGGGCTACAGGCCTCTACAGTCCGCAGTTAATTGGGCACGATCGAAGTCTTCAAAAACAGGAGCCAGTGTTTCCATCACCGCAGAGCCAAAGGAGGCTGTGAAAGGCGCCGACTGTGTTATCACCGACACGTTCGTCTCGATGGGCTTTGACAAGGAAAAGGAAGAAAGGTTGAGTGCCTTCCTTCCCAAGTACCAGGTCAACGAGGGGCTGATGGCACTCGCCAAGAAGGACGCTCTCTTCATGCACTGCCTGCCAGCCCACAGGGGCGAAGAGGTCACACCTGGCGTGATCGACGGCCCTCACTCGGCGGTATTTGACGAGGCAGAAAACAGGCTGCACACAACCAAGGCTCTGCTCTGCTTCCTCCTGCTTGAAAGAAAGGCAGCAAGGAAGCTGGCTGAAGGAATCTGAGAAGGTATTTCGAAAGGTTCACTCCATCGTCCACCACCTCACACCTTCATTTACGAGCGGTCTTGCCTTTCTCCTCGCCCCGGTGCTACCACTGTCCCGAATCTGCCGTCGAACATAACAAGTCTGTGACAAGGAATGGCAATCGGAGTTGGATTCGCTCTACGCACAGGTTGATACACACATCGTCCGCGAGGGGCTTCAGAGCTTTATCAACTCCAGCCCGAATGTACTGGCTAGCCCCAAGATCTTCTCCTTATGCGTCCCAAGTCCCTTCCAGTCGAGCACAGCGTACCTCACAGGCCTGCTCGTCTTCGACAGCATCTGCCCAAGTATGTCGCTGTTTACGTGCTCGAGGGAATACTTCGGAACGATATGAGCCAGAGCGAAATCTGTCTCAAGCAGCAGCTTGTTGAACTTTTCTGGATAGTGGGTGCCGCCGAAGGCAACTGCCACCTTGTCCCAGGTCTTCCCCTTCTGGAGACTCTCGACGAGGGCACCAGCGACAACATTCGCTGCCTTGCTGTCCTCCCAGTTCCTCTCCGAGGAGCCTATCTCGACGAACATGACGGGCCTCGATAGCGAAGTGGGACCGTGGTGCGTCGCTTCTATCGTTACCTTGTAGCCTTCAGCCTCCGCTCCCCTCTTCGTCAACGAAATGATGTAGTTCTTCAGGAGGTCCGGGTCTACCCTGCCCAGCTCCATACCACGTCCACCGAACCTGCTTTCTGTGGAAAAGTTGCCCGTTGTGTGCGCCGTCAGGGATGGTATCCCAGAGGACGCACTGTGCCTTGACAGGAAGATGTAAGCTCTGGGATTGAAGTACGAGTCAAGGTCCGGCGGGTCTATGATGATGCTGTCGAAGGTTGCAAGCAGGTACGAGTCTTTCTGGAAAACCTGCTTTCCCAGGAGCTGAACACCAGTCGGTTTGAAGCCGTATGTCTCCACCAGTGCCCTGGCTAGGTTCATAGATGCTATGTCTGCTGTCGAGGCAACTAGAACGGTGGCCGGGCTTCCAAGGGTGCTCAAACTAGGTACCGCCGAAACGTGTCGGTATTAACACTGCACGCTTAAACCCATATAAACAGGACACATTTCCTGAGCCGAGAAATGGGTGCCAGGGACTTCCTCAGGTCCGTAGCCTCTGTGTTCAGGCTCTCAAGGAAGAGTGACAGGTATGAGTTCGCTCTATACCTCAAGCTCGTCGCGCTGGGAATCCTTGTGGTCGGGACGATAGGCTTCATAATAAAGCTGATCGGCAACATATTCTTCGGATAGGACGCCGGAGAGACCATAACGTTATAAGAACCACAAAAATCGGCCTCCCGCAAGGTGCCACACTCATTGAGTGAACAGGAGAGAACAAGCTCGATATTCCCTGTCAAGACGACAGGCGGTCAGGAAAGGACTGTGGCCACTTTCGTCGCCAACAGGGCGATACAAAAGAAGAAACCGATCTACTCTATACTCGCACTTGATACTTGGAAGGGTTACGTCCTGTTCGAGGCGCCCAACTCCCAAGTGGTGGACGAGAGTATACAGGGGTTCAAGCATGTTAGGAGCAAAATACCAGGAATGATGCAGTACAAGGACATAGAGAGGTTCCTTGTCACGAAGTCGATGGTTGCTGAGCTGAACGACGGCGACATAGTTGAGATAGTGGCTGGTCCCTTCAAGGGGATGCGCGCCAAGATAAGCAGGGTGGAGCAGGCAAAGCAGGAGGTAACGGTGGTTCTCCTCGACACTCCTTACCAGCTACCAGTGACAGTTGACGCTGCATACCTGAAGATAGTCGAGAAAGCGAAGCTAGAGACAGCGAAGTGATGATCAGGGATGGTTGAAAAGAAGGTTATCAACGCACTTGTGGCAGGTGGCGAGGCGACGGCTGGTGCCCCACTTGGCCCTGCCCTAGGGCCGCTCGGTGTCAACGTCCTCGCGATTGTCAACGAGATAAACAAGCAGACGAGCGACTTCAAGGGGATGAGGGTCCCTGTGAAGATAGAGGTTGACCCGGAGACAAAACAGTTCACAGTCAGCGTCGGTACGCCCACGACCTCGGCTCTTATAGCGAAGGAGGCGGGCATAGCGAAGGGCTCGTCAAAGCCGAACACCGAATTCGTGGGCGAGCTGACGTTCGAAAAGGTGGTGGCGATAGCGAGAAGCAAGATGCAGGACTCGTACGCGAAGTCGTTGAAATCTGCTGTTAAAGAGGTCGTCGGGAGCTGCGTGAGTATGGGCGTGAAGGTCGAGGGCACAGACCCGCGGGAGTTCATGAAGCAGCTAGAGCAGGGAAAGTGGGACAGCAAGCTGGACTGACCATCGAAACTCTTTTAATGGCTTCACAGGGGCTCGGACTGGATTTCGTGATTAGTGGATGCTTTCGACCCAGCAGGTCGCCGAGTTAGTCAAGAAGGGGAAGGAGCAGTCCAAGGAGAGGAAGTTCACCGAAGCAGTTGAAGTGGTGATAACACTGAAGGATGTCGACCCCAAGAAGACAGACCTCAACATAAACGAGATAGTGTATCTGCCCCATCCGGTTGGAAAGGAGGCCCGCGTCTGCTTCATCGGGTCGGGCGACCTTGCTGTGAGGGCCAAGAACGCCAAGGCAGCCGTGATAGACCCGGCACAGCTCGAAAACTACGCTGGGAACAAGAAGGAGGCGAAGAGGCTTGTCAGGTCCTACGACTTCTTCATCGCCGACACATCCCTAATGCCAAGGGTCGGGAAGATACTCGGGCAGTACCTGGGACCAAAGGGAAAGATACCGACCCCTGTCCCACCAAACGCGCCCGTGGAAGCAATTATCCAGAGGCTGAGAACGGCCGTGAGAGTAAGAAACAGGGGGTCACTTGGAATTGCCGCCAAGGTAGGCGACAAGACGCTCCCAGACCACCACCTTGCTGAGAACATCCTTGCAGTGGTGCAGACTGTCTCGAAGAAGCTACCGAACGGAGACAGGAACATAAAATCACTCATAATCAAGACAACGATGGGAAGACCTGTGAAGCAGGCGGTGGAGCAGAAATGAGTGAGACAGTCCAGGTACACAAGCCAAACCCCAAGAAGGCAGCCATTATCGAGAAGGTTGAGAAGCTAGCGAAGAGGTACCCCGTTGTCGCAGTCACAGGCCTTTCGAAGGTCAGGGCAAGCCAGCTGATGGCAGTCAGGAAGGCTCTGAGGGGAAGGGCTGAGGTCTACGTGGTCAAGAACAAGCTTGCCACCATGGGCCTGAAGCGAGCGGGCATAAAGAACGCCGACAGTCTCCTGTCCGGACTGACTGGACAGAACGCACTTATCTTCTCCGAGCTCGACCCCTTCAAACTCTTCCTCACCATAGACAAGAGCAAAGTCTACCTCCCTGCGAGGGCGGGCGATGTCGCACCGGAAGACATAGTCGTCCCGGCTGGAAACACAAACCTTCCGGCTGGTCCTGTATTGAGCGAGTTCAGAGAAGCAGGAATACCGACGAAGATAGAGGCTGGTAGCATCTGGGTTACGAAGGACTCGGTTGCAGTAAAGAAGGGGCAGGTAATCACGCCCAAGCTAGCAAGTCTCCTCTCTAAGCTGGGGATCAAGCCAATCAAGGCAGGACTCTCCATCACACTTGCCTACGAGAATGGACTGATTTACAGCGGCGATGTCGTGGCCATCGACCTGGAGAAGTACAGGCAGAGCTTACTCGAAGCACACAGCTCATCCAGGGCGCTTGCGATTCTGATCGGGTACGTGACAAAGGAGACAGCACCCGACATACTCGCAAGAGCATACAGGGAGGCCGTAAGCCTCGCCGTGGAGGCAGGCTACATCACAAAGGAGACAGCGCCGCTGGTGCTGGCTAGGGCAGAAGCTGAGGCTTCAGCTCTCCTTATCAAGGCAAAGGAAAAAGGGCTAACCTAGACTGCCTTTCAGGCCTAACCGAAGAGTGAGGCGAGCCCCTGCAGTGCTTCCTCTTCTTTCTTCTCCTCTTCCTTTGGCTTCTCTTCGACCTTCGCCGGAGCAGCCTGCTGCTGACCGCCAGCCGCAGGCGCCACTGCCATTGCGGCAGCATTCTTCAGCGCTTCGTCTATGTTTACCTCACTGAGCGCAGATGCAAGCGCCTTTATCTTCACCTCGTCGGGTGTCACGCCGGCCGCCTTGACAACACTCGCTAGGTTCTCCTCGTTTACTGGCTTACCGAGCTTGTGCAGAAGGAGTGCGGCGTATATGTACTCCAAGGCGATTCGCCTAGCCGCCCAGCGGTTAATATTTAAGATTTTGATTGAGGGCCACCCAAGCTTAATTACCGTATGGGACCGAGCCCGAGCCAAACAGTGAAATCCAGCCATTGAAAGAGCAGAAGGAGGCGCTCCGCGAAAGATTCTCCGCGAATTACAGGAAGTACTACATGGTGGACCTCTTCAGGAGGGAAGGCTTCGTCAGGAAGAAATGCGAGAGCTGTGGCAAGTTCTTCTGGACACTCGACGGAGATAGGCGGAGGTGCGATGACCAGCCTTGCTCCCCCTACACGTTCATAGGCAGACCCCCGACGAAGAAGAGACTGAGCAGGGTGGAGTGCTGGAAGGCTATTGAGTCGTTCTTCGTGAAGAACGGGCACACGAGCGTCAAAAGGTATCCTGTTGTGAGCCGCTGGCGCCCTGACCTATACTTCACTGTTGCCTCCATCATAGACTTCCAGAGAATAGAGTCGGGCAGAGTCGTCTTTCAGCTCCCTGCAAACCCGCTTGTCGTCCCTCAAATGTGCCTCAGGTTCAACGATATCCCAAGCGTGGGGGTGAGCGGGAAGCACTTCACTTCATTCGTCATGGTCGGTCAGCACAGCGTGGCAAACAAGGAAGGGTACTGGAAAGACAGGTGTATCGACCTGGATTTCGAGCTGATCACCAAACAGTTCGGCATTTCCCCCAACGAAGTGACTTTCAACGAGGACGTTTGGGTCGGGTACGGGGCCTTCGGTTACTCCCTCGAGTACTTCGTGAGGGGGTTGGAGCTTGGAAACGCGGTATTCACTGCGTACGAGGGGGATATGAGCCGTTACAAGGAGATGAAGGAGAAGGTGGTTGACATGGGTGCAGGCCTCGAGAGATTCACCTGGATCACACGAGGCACCCCAACAGCGTACGATTCAAACTTCAGTTATGTCCTCAGCAAGATGAATGAGATGACAGGCATAACACTTGAGAGCGAGCTGTTCACGAACTACTTCAGGCTTGCGGGCAGGATGAACGTGGATGAATTCGGGTCCCTCTCCAAGCAGAGAGGCATCATAGCCAAGGAACTGGGTCTCGACGACAGGACGCTGGAGAGGCAGATTGCACCGCTTGAGGCTTCGTACGCCGTAGCGGACCACGCCCAGACTTTGCTCTTTGGCATAGCTGATGGTATGCTTCCGAGCAACTCTGGGGGCGGATACAACCTGAGGATAATCTTCAGGAGGGCAATGAGCCTGATCAGGAGGCACGGTTTGAAACTTTCGCTCATGGACGTGGTTAACTGGCACATAGACGACCTCTCAGCGATGTACCCCGAACTGGCAGAACACAGGGAGGATGTCGCAAGGGTTCTGGATGTCGAGACTTCAAGATACGTGTCGTCCTCAGAAAGGGTGACGAAGATAGTGGCATCCATCTCGTCGTCCGGGAAACAGCTCTCCACAGAAGACCTGATCAGGCTCTACGATTCGGACGGCGTAACGCCGGAGCAGCTGGTCGACGCTGGCGTGAACGTTTTGCTTCCCGAGGACTTCTACGAGAAGGTCCAGTCGAGGCACGTCACCAAGAAGATGGAGGTTGAGAAGCCCAAGTTCGACACAACAGGACTCCCAGCAACGAAATTGTTGTACTACAACGAAGACGAGGCATTTGATTTCAGTGCCAGGGTTCTCGCCGTTCTCGGCGGCAGCTATGTCGTTCTGGACAGGACTATGTTCTACCCACGCGGAGGCGGACAGGAGCCCGACAGGGGAACCATTGGTAGTGCAAGGGTCGTTGACGTCGAGAAGTACGGTGACATTGTGCTCCACAGGATAGAGGGCAAGGCACCCGAGAAGGGCGCCCGCGTGCTCTGCAGCGTTGACTTTGGGCGAAGGTCAAGGATAACCAGGATACACACTGCAACTCACATCCTGAACGGCTCGTCCAGGCAGGTTCTTGGGCCGTGGGTGTGGCAGCACTCGGCCTTCAAGGAGGAGAATTATGGCAGGCTCGATATCACCCACTTTTCGCACCTCAGTCAGGCCGAGGTACAGAAGATAGAGGACACGGCGAACGAGGTAGTGAGGCGCAACCTACCGGTGAAGGCTTTCTTCATGCAGCGGAAGGATGCCGAGGAGAAGTATGGCTTCAGGCTGTACCAAGGCGGCGTAGTGCCGGCTAGGATGCTCAGGATAGTGAACATCGGCGACTGGGATATAGAGGCTTGCGGTGGGACACATAACAGGTCGACTGGTGAGGTCGGGTTCATCAAGATAACAAGGGTAGAACGGGTCCAAGACGGCGTCGAGAGGATAGAGTTCGTCGCGGGCGAGCCTGCAGTGAATTACATTCACACCATGGAATCCACACTCGACGAGCTTTCCTCCCTGCTGAACGTGCAGAGAGACAACCTCACAAAGGCAGTCAGGTCCCTCACGTCCGAGCTCGAAGAGGCAAGGTCAAGGGCAGAGGCGCTGGGCGCCAAGCTTGTAGAGCTATCCGTTCCCCAGGTCGTCTTACAGGCAAGGAGGGTCGGGTCGGTAAAGCTATATGTGGAGAAGCAAACGGAACTGGGTGAGGCACAGATTATTGCTCAGGGGTCCAAGTGCGTATCAGCCGAACCTTCCCTAGTCTACGTTTCTCTCTTCTCAACACCAAACTCGGCCCGCGTCATCTGCTTCGTGGGTGATGCGGCGAGGCAGGCTGGGCTGTCCGCAGACGAGATTGCAAAGACAGCGGCCAAGGCACTCGGCGGCTCTGCTGGTGGTTCGGCCACTTTCGCCCAAGGAGGCGGGCCAAACTCTAACCAGGTTTCTGAGGCGGTTGCTGCGGTGGAGAAGCTCGTAGAGGCCAAGAGTCGAACGAATTGAGAGTTAGGGAGAAGTACTGGCTAAATGTCTGGGAGGACAGACACGTCTTCGAATCCGAGCCGGTGAAGGGGAAGAAGAAGCTTTTCGTTACAGTGCCATACCCATACATGAACGGTCCAGTTCACGTCGGGACTGGCTTCACATCAGTACGCGTGGACATCTACGCCCGCTTCAAGAGGATGCAGGGGTACAACGTGCTCTTTCCCTGGGCTTGGCACTGGACGGGGCAGACGATAGTGGGGCTGAGCTACAGGCTCAAGAAGGGAGACGCCGCCGTGAGGCGCGCCTTCGTCGAGATAGATGGCGTACCAGAACACGAGGTTGAAAGGTTCACCGACCCAGAGTACCTCGCATCCTACTACACAAAGGTAAGCAGGCAGGTGATCAGGGACACAGGCTTCTCGATTGACTGGAGGAGGGAATTCAGGACAATCGACCCGGCATACAAGAAGTTCGTCGAATGGCAGTACCTCAGGCTGAGGGACCTGGGATACGTGGTACAAGCGACACACCCTGTGGTCTGGTGCTCGCACGACCAGAGCCCAACTGGAGACCACGACAGGATGGAAGGAGAGGGTGTTTCACCGGAGGAGTTCAGTTTGATAAAGTTCCAGCTTGGCGAGTCCCTGCTCGTGGCAGCTACTCTGAGGCCCGAGACAATATACGGTGCCACGAACATCTGGGTCAACCCCGATGCGGAATACACCGAAGCAAAGGTCGATAACGAACTCTGGATTGTCAGCTCCTCAGCACTGACAAGACTATCCGAGCAGAAACACACAGTCACCTTGATGAGGTCTTTCAAAGGGAGGGAAATCGTCGGTAGATACGCCATGGCCCCGCTGACAGGCAGGTCGCTCCCTGTGCTTCCTGCCAGGTTCGTTGACCCTGACCTGGGCACTGGAGTGGTCTACAGCGTGCCGGCACACGCACCGTACGACTACGCCGCTCTTAGGGAGCTGAAGGAGGGGAAGGCAGAGGCGGACACGAATGTAAGACAGATAGCGAGTTCCATATCTCCCATCTCCATACTCACTCTGAAGGGATACTCGGATATTCCGGCGCAGGACATCGTCTCGAAGTATGGTGTGACAGACTCGCTCGACCCAAAGCTAGAGCAGGCGACAGAGGAGCTGTACAGGATGGAATACCACGCGGGAGTGATGAAGCAGAACTCTGGCCCTCTTGCCGGACTCCACACATCAGAAGCCAAACAGAAGGCCATAGAGCTACTCTCCAAGACAGGAAGGTTCGGCACCATGCTCGAGCTGCCCCAGAGGGTGGTGTGCCGGTGCGGCACAAGATGCTACGTCAAGGTCCTCGAGAACCAGTGGTTCCTGAACTATTCAGACAAGGAGTGGAAGAAGAAGACAAGGACACTTATCGAAAAGGCGAGCGTGATGCCACCCGAGTCGCGGGAATGGTACTACTCCACTATAGAGTGGCTGAAGGACTGGGCGTGCGCCAGGCGCTCCGGAATGGGTACAAGACTACCATGGGACAAGGAGTGGATAGTGGAGACTCTGAGCGACTCTACCATATACATGGCCTTCTACACCATAAGCAAGTTCGTGAACCAGGAGAAGGTGAAGCCAGATAGTCTTACGCCCGAGGTGTTCGACTACATATTCTTCGGAAAAGGCAACATCGTCTCTGTAGCCAAGAAGGCCAGACTAAGCGAAAAGCTCCTGAGGGATATGCGCGACGAATTCGTCTACTGGTACCCTGTCGACCTCCGCAACTCTGCAAAGGAGCTGATACCCAACCATCTGACCTTCTTCGCCTTCCATCACGCTGCACTCTTCGGTGAGAGGCACTGGCCAAGAGGGTTCAGCGTCAACGGCATGATCCAGATAGAGGGTCAGAAGATGAGCAAGACGAAGGGTAACTTCGTCACCTGGAAGGCAGCAATGGAGCAGTTCGGCCCGGACGCCTACAGGCTTGCCCTGGCGCTGACAGCCGACGGCATGGACGACGCTGACTGGAGGGCAAGGAGCGCCGAGGACTCGAAGGCAAGGGTGGATGCTCTGATTCCGTTCGTGAAGAAGAGTCTGAGGGGATCGGTCAGGCGCGAACCGGACACGACGGACTCATGGCTTCTCTCCGCAATTAACAGAAGGCTGACAGCCATCGCCGAAGCGATTGACTCAATGAAGATCAGAAGAGCCGCCTCAATCGCGTACCTTGAGACATGGAACGATATCAGGTACTACCTGCGGCGAAGCGCGAAGCCGCGTAGGCAGACGCTACAGCTTGTCTTCGGCGCATGGGTGAGGATGATAGCGCCATTCACGCCTTTCGTGGCCGAGGAGCTACACAGGGAGCTAGGAGGAAAGGGGCTTGTGAGCCAGGCAGGCTGGCCATCCCTAAAGGACTTCCCAGTGGACCAAGAGGCAGAACTCGCTGAGCTCGCAGTGAGCAGGGTGATTGAGGACTGCAGGAGCCTTCTGAAGGTACTGAAGGGGCCAAAGAGAAAGGTAACCGTCTATGTCGCGTCGTCCGAAGTCAGGCGGCTATTTATTGAGCTAGCGAAGGCGAAGAAGGAGGACATAGGTGCCATCCTGAAGAAACACACGGCCGCAGGAGTAGACGCCTCTAAATTGTTCAGGCTGAAATACGAGCTTGGGGACGACCTGGTGGCCAAGCTTGCGAGCGTGCCGCGCTTCGATGAGTTCAACGCGCTCGCGGAGGCGAAGGAGTTCATGTCCTCTGAACTCGGGGTACAGGTGGATGTACTGAAGTTGGATGGAGAAGCGACAGGCATACCGAAGGCGAGAGAGGCGCTTCCTCTGAAACCAGCGATTTACATCGAATGATTACCTTGTGAGAACTACCATAAGAAGTGCGGAAGCGAGTGAGAGAGATGCAGCATACCCGAAGGCGGCGAAAGGGGAGAAAAGAATCCAAACCCAGCCAACTGTGACGCTTGAAACCAGGTCCCCTATGCCGTTGACAGTGTGCAGAAGTCCATAGCCCGTCCCCCTGAGCTGTTCCGGCAGCAGGTCTGCAGCGAAACCTGCTTCGCTCGTGTCCACAAACGCAACATGCAAGCCAGCTAGTGCGAAGACCAGCGCCAGGCCTGCCAACGAAGCACCCACAAAGATGATTCCAATTGCGCTTGCACTGAACAAGACGTAGCCAGCCACAAGCAAATTCCTTTTTGACCACCTGTCTCCGAGCTGACCCACTGGGTACGACGCAACCGAATAGACTGCGTTTAGAAGCCCATAGAGACCAAACGAAGCCAGTGAAGCCTGCGCAGAGCCAAGCTGGGGCGCCAGTATGTCACGCGCCCTCAATACAAAGAGAGTGTTCGCGAAGTTCGCTATGCCGAATATACCTGCGCCTGTTACGAACATCTTGAACCTCCTCGGCAGCATTCCTATTGACTCGCCGAACCCAGGATTTCGCGTGCCCTGGTCGATTTTGTAGCCCGCGCTTGCCTCCCTCACGACAAGGAGCACGATCATGAAAGCGACGATTCCAGGTACAAGCCCAACAATGAAGATCTGAGAATAACTCAGGTACGCCCCAAGCACCAGGGCGAGCAACGGCCCGAGCACAGCGCCGACTTGATCCATGGCACGCTGCAGGCCGAACGCCCTTCCCACCTCGCCACTGTCAACGGACTCGGCGATCAGTGCATCCCTCGGTGGCCCCCTCAACCCTCGGCCAAACCACGCCAGTGTCTTCAGCACAAGCACCTGGACCGCACTACCCGCTATCCCAATCACTGGGATCAGAATGCCTGTCATGAGGTAACCAATATTGATGAGAGGTTTTCGCCTTCCGAGCCTGTCGCTTACGTATCCCGAGAACGACTTCGAGATGCTTGACGCCCCGTCAGAAATCCCCTCCACAAGCCCAAGTGTCAATGGTGAGCCACCGAGCGTCACGACTAGGAGAGATGGTAGGACGGCGTTACCCATCTCGTAACTCAGGTCTGCGAACAGGCTTGTGAATCCCATCGCCAGTATATTCCTGTTCCTCCACACCCCATTCCTGCTTTCCTCCATCGTGCCCGGGGTAAACAAACCCGGTCATAAACGAAAAGTAAAATCAGGGGCGAAAGGGTTCCCCACGCTTCGCGGTAGGCTCCCTAGCCCCCTATTCTGAACAGCTTTGTTCCGCAGACAGGACAGCTACCCGTCACTGCCTTCTTCCCGTTCTTCATTGTTGTGTTCTGCGGATTCTTCACTTCGCGCTGTGCCTTGCATTTCACGCAGTAGGCCATTGTCATTGTGATTGCGCCCTTCGTGCGGCCGAATCGAGTATAAACAATCGAGGCCAACTTTTCCTCTCAAACAGTTACACCGATATAGACCTCCCTCAGTGTTCAAATATGGTTCAAACTGCTGGCCTGCTGGTAACCATGGACGGGGCAGCCTCGGACCAAGAGCTTCTACGTGTAGCCATGGTCGGCGTGTCTGACGAGTACACCGACTATGTCCTGTACGACAGGCTGTCAAGCAGGGTATCGGGTAACAACCAGTTCTCGAGCATCCTGAAGAGCCTTGCAGAGACAGAGTACAGACACTACGAGTTCTGGAAGAAGTACGTTCCAGACGTCGAGCCAAAGGTCAGCCTTCTCAGGGTGTACTTGGTCATACTCCTCAGGTTCATCTTCGGAATAACTTTCACAGTCAGGTACCTCGACAGGCACGAGTCTGCAGTGATAGCCCAGTACAGGTCCGTTGCTAGCCTGATACCCCAGGAGGACAGGAAGGCCTTCGACGAGATGCTCTCGGACGAGGAGACCCACGAAAAGGAGTTCAGCCAGAAGATAGAGAGCTCTTCCATCAGGTACATCTCATTTGTGGTCCTTGGCCTTGCTGACGCGCTTGTTGAGATAACAGGCATCCACGCCGGGTCCCTCGGGATATACAATTCGACGGAGATAGCAGGTCTTGCTGGCGTCATAGCCGGCGCTGCAGCCTCGCTCGCCATGGCCTCGGCAGCCTACGCGCAGGCCAAACAGGGCTTCCAGGGGTCTGCCAGGCTCTCAGCAATATACACAGGTGTATCCTACTTTGTCACAGCCGTGATACTCGCGTCGCCCTATTTCCTGACAAAGGTGATGGCAGAGGCACTTGCGGCATCGCTTCTTCTCGCTATCCTGATAGTCGCTCTCTCCACATATTACAGCTCGGTCATATCAGCCAAGCCATTCAGCAAAGACTTTCTCGAGATACTCGGCATCATGCTTGGCGTTACAGTTGTACTCTTCCTTTTCGGATACTTTATCAGAATAACCACTGGAATAACTGTCTGAGGATCACGGGAGGCAGACCGTTGGGCGTGGTTGTAGGGTGCTGCGGTCTTGCTGGACTCGGGCTTCGAGAGTATGCAAAGAGGTTCTCAGTGCTGGAGGTCCAGTCAACATTCTACAGGCTCCCAATGAAGTCCACAGTCGAGAGGTGGAGAAGGACTGCACCCAAGCTCATCTTCACAATGAAGGCATTCCAGGGCATCACGCATCCACCAGATTCGCCCACGTGGAGGAAGGCAGCGCGAGAGCTCGAGGGGGTCGACCCAGCAGAGGTCGGGCTTCTCAAGCCTTCGGGGTTCATAAGGAAGTCCTGGGAGAGGACTGTAGACATCGCGATGTCGCTCGGTGCAAAGGTCGTCGTGGTTCAGCTACCACCGTCCTTCAGATACAGCATGAGTAACATGTCAAGACTGGGCGAGTTCTTTTCCTCAGCTGATTATGGCTTCACACCCGCTGTCGAGTTCAGACACGAGTCCTGGTTCGGGAGGCTTGAACTTGCTCGAAAGGCTCTCGAGAAGTGCGAGGGGGTTGTGGTCACAGACCCGCTTAAGGTAACGCCTCCAACCCAGCCGATCCAGTATCACAGACTTCATGGTGCCGACGGGCTTGTCAACTACAGGCACAGGTACACTGATGACGAGCTGAGGGAGCTCAATAGACGGATCGCTTGCGCCGAAGTCTATGTGCTGTTCAACAACCTCTCGATGAAAGAGGATGCCGAAAGGTTCAGCATGATCGTCGGTTCCAGCCGAGCCGGCACCTGAAAGCGCTGCCTTACAACGAACAGCCTACCCGCCAAGGGCGCGATCTGGCAGCAGCCCAAGTTCAACATACGGCGCAAGTTACAAACCCGGCAAAACAGGCGTGCTGGAAAACACCCAGCACCTGCTCTACTAGGCGCCCCGTGTTGGCAGCCCTAAATGAACTCTAGAAGCGAATTCAGGACGAGCTGCCTATCTCCCCTCAACCACTTCGTGAATTTCGTCTGCTACCAGACCATGGGCTTCCTTGTGTACCCTGTTGGGGGCCTTGCTGTCGGGGGCATTGACAAGGCAGAAGACAGATTCAGACTTTTCGTCAACCCAGTATTTCAGAAATTACACGCCGTATTTCGCTTGGTGCTCTAGGTCTTTCTTGTGAGCCTCAGCGACCGCCTTTGCTTTCACACCCTTGACATTCTTGTGCACATCCAGATATAGTGGCATATTCAATCTTTCCATTCTTTGCTATTTAAGTGCAGCGGGCCCTGTGGAGGCTCTGTCAAGTTAAGGCCTCCGAGAGGGTCTCGATGAACCTCTGATACTCGGGTTGCTAGTCGTCTTACCTGACGAGGCTGTGGAAGAACCTGAAGACGCTGACCCAGTTGCTGACGTGATTACTGTCGTGTCCCTCCTTCAAGCACGGGAGGAGGTCGTCGAAGTTCTCCAGCCTGTCCTTCAGGGCTTGGTTCATCCTCTCGATGAGGTTCTTCCACTGGATAGACGCGATGCTCCAGCCTCAGCCACCTGCACGCCTCAGGGTACCACACGCCCTCGTGAGTGCAGACTGGCTTGACCCCGTACCTCCTCCTGAGCTCCTCCAGGAAGAGGTAGACGTACAGGGTGGACTGATTGCAGGAGATGCGGAACCCAAGGAAGACCTTCAGCATCGGCTCGTAGGCCACCCAGACCCATGCCTGTCCACGTCGAACCTGTCGCAGACTGGGGCGAGCCTCTGGACCCACGACCTGATCGCCTCGTGGGACCTCTGCATCAACGGCTCAAGAATCCTTGATGCCCCCTCAAACTGTTTGAGCAGAGGTAGACATACACCCCGTAAAGAATCAGGGGGAGGGATGTCTCTCACCTGTCATGAACTTGGAATGTTCCATGAGGCGTGGAAAGCTCATCCCAAGATACCGTCAAGAAGCAAAGAGAATAGATAGGTCAGTCAATCCTTAACTTGACAGAGCCGAATCTTTCGAAATACATCAATGCGAGTTTTCCCGATAATGCCCTTTCCGCTTGCAAAAGATACTAAACGATGAGACACATAGGCATGCTAGAGAAGAGACGCACCGCACTTTGCACAATTTCGACTGTTCTTCTCATTCACATAGCCGCATTTGTTGCAGCGCGTTCGGAATGGAGAAACCTCCTCCGCTTTGCTTACCTCGTAGTACTTGGCAGCTTCAGTCTCCCAGACGCCGCTCATGTCCTTCTTATTTTGTTCATGCCGTGAACGATATATACATACTTCGCTCCACCACGACCGGGAACGCGGTCGCGGTAGCCAGAGTCACTCTATCAAGCCCTTACCTGTATGCGTTACCCATTTGCCCGCTCAGGAGCACTCTTAAGCCACTTCCATTATAGCATCCCCCCTCTCGTTGGCGATTGTGGGCGTCTGGGAGGCGCCCTTAACACTCGTCTTGAGCTTCGCATCTATGTTGTTGAAGAGCCAATAGAGAATGACTTTGCCGAACCTCATTATGTATGAACCAGACTTTCCTTCCTCTTCATTTGCCGAAGTCGGTAAAACAATCCCTGAACCTTCTGGTCGGACCATCCTCGAAAGTCTGCTTGGGCGATGTGTGCGCGAGGTCGCAGTAGTGGCCGAGGGTCCTCAGGCAGACCTCCGCTGTGACAGGAGAGCTGGCGGCTGGACTGTCGTGCCATCTCCTTACGTCGCTGTCGGTCAGTAGATGGCCGTATTCTGACATGTTCATCATACACGAGATTACGAAGAGGCGTTGTAACAAAGGGTTCGCTTAAGATTCTAAGCGGGCCCGGTGGGATTCGAACCCACGACCTACAGCTTAGAAGGATCGGCGTGACACTCTGCCGCGCTGTCCGTACTGCGCTACGGGCCCACACCAACCCGATTCAGATTCATGATAAACTTTAGTTCCGCCCGCGTTTGGAAGAGTTTTAATCAGCATCGCCGAAAACAGCCGTACTTGGCAAGCACCCAGAGGCGTCTGTTCGGCACCAATGGGATAAGGTTCATTCCCGGTGTCTCACACAACCTCGATTTCGCGATAAACGTGGCCGAAGCGATAGGCACGTATTTCGCCGAGGGAGAGATTCTCGTGGGTAACGACGGGAGGCTCTCGAGCCAAGCCCTGGAAAATGCCCTCGTCTCCGGCCTCATGAGCTCAGGGAGGAACGTGGCTGAAGCGGGACTCGTTCCTACCCCTGCCCTCCAGTACTTCGTGAAGACCTCTGGCTTCAGGGGAGGCGTCATGGTGACGGCCTCTCACAACCCACCGCAGTACAACGGCTTCAAGGTGATAGGGCCAGAAGGGGTGGAGATCCCGAGGCTCGACGAGCAGAGGATCGAGAAGATATTCTTCGACGGTTCCTCAAACAAGGCAGACTGGAAGGGCGTGGGTGTGGCAAGACAAGAACAGTCTGTGGTGGCAAGTTACATCGTTGGCGTGCTTTCCAAGGTGAACACGAAACTCATATCGGACAGAAAATTCACTGTCGTGATGGACCTCGGAAACGGGGCGCAGTGCGTTGCTGCTCCATACATCGTAGAGAGGCTCGGGTGCAAGTTGATCACACTCAACGGCGTGGTCGACGGGAACTTCCCGGGACGGGGTCCGGAGCCCACACCCGAAACGCTCGGAGACCTCGCTGTAGCGACAAAGTCGGCAGGAGCTGATCTTGGTGTCGCATATGACGGCGACGGCGACAGGGCAATATTCTGCGACGAAAACGGTAACGTGATGTGGGGCGACCAGACCGGATGCCTTCTCGTAGACTACCTTCTTGAGAAGAACCCCAGTAGCACTATCGTGACGCCCATCAGCTCCACGCAGGCGGTCGAGATCGTTGCTAGGAAGCGGGGCGCAAAGGTCGTCAGGACAAGGGTCGGGAGCGTCGACGTGTCCCGCACGATGCTCGAGAGGAAGGCGCTGTTCGGGTTCGAGGAGAACGGTGGGTGCATATTCTCTCCTCACATCACCGTCAGGGACGGCGGGATGACAACGGCGCTAATGCTAGAGTGCCTCGCTGCGAGGGGAATGGCCTTCTCCAAGGCAGTCTACGCTGGCATACCTAGATTCTACCAGGCAAAGACAAAGGTGGAGGTGGACAGGTCGAGGCTCGACGCAGTGCTACACCGCGCCGAGCGAGAAGCTAGAGGCAAGGTCGAGAGGATGGACGGTCTTAAGGTCTGGACGGACGAGCACTCCTGGGTTCTCATAAGACCCAGCGGGACGGAGCCTGTCGTCAGGATATTCGCAGAATCTGAGACTCGGGAGAAGGCAGACGCACTGCTGAAGAAGTTCGCCAAGGTCGTGAAGTCAGCGTCATCGTAGGTGAACCCACCCCTTCCTCTCGATTTCCCTTGTCCGCCCGCCTGCGACCCTGAACACGCTGCCCTTTTCTTCTGTCGTCACACCTATCACACGGATGTCTCCACCAACACGCCTGACAGCAGCCTTAGCCTTCTCAATGTCTTTCTTCCTCATTGTCCCCACGATCAGGTACTCTTCACCGCCGTAGAGCGCAAGTTCCTCGACAGAGAAGCCGTTCTCGTTGGCGAATCGCACAACATCGTCTGCGACAGGGATCTCGTCGATTCTGATCCCAACACCACTCGCTTCGGCTATACTGTGCAGACAGACCGCCAGTCCGTCGCTCGAGTCTATTGAGGAGCTGAGGAACTTGGACAGCGCAATTCCCACCCTCAGCGATGGTGTCGGCCTAGTTACGCTCTGAACGGCCCTTCTCCTGAACTCGGCGCCCGCCTTTGCGCCTTCCATCATTATCTTGAGTCCAGCTGCCGGATACCCAAACTCTCCTGTGACGACAACAAGGTCACCTGGCGCTGCCCCGTCTCTCGTAACCACGTCTTCCGCCCCTCCGATCATTGTGCAGTCTATCACCAGGTCGTCTGCCTCGTTTGTATCACCTCCCACCAGTGTCAGCCCCCACTCAGCCGCCGCATCCACGAAACCCCTGGCCAGTCCTCCAACATCCTTCGCTTTCATACCCCTCGGGATGCCAAGCGATATGGTGAAAGCTGTTGGCGCGGCTCCCTTGGCGGCGAAATCGCTCACACACATCGCCACCGATTTCCTAGCCGCCTGCCTGCATGTCATCCCGGCCGGGACATCTGTCCTTCGAACCAGCATATCCGACTTCATAACAATGTTCCTCCCGGGAATGGGCAGCAGCGCCACATCGTCCCCTATCTTGGAGAATCCGGCTGGAGGGTCAGGGAGTTCCTTGACTATCCGCCTTATTATGTCAAGCTCGTCCAATCTCACCTGCTCAGCCCCTTCAATTTCTTGTAGAACCTGTTTGCTGCCTTCCTCGCCTCAGCCAGAGTTCCAGCCTCGGCCGAAACTCTGATGACGTCTTCGGTCCCGGAAGGCCTGACGAGCACCCAGCACCTCTTGGACAACCAGATCTTGACACCGTCCGTCGTGTCCGCCTCCGGGTGCTTCCTGGCAAGCCTTCTGACCACCTGGGCCGCCTTTGACCTCTTCATCGGAACAGCGACCCTGTACTGCTTGTAATCCCCCACGCTCTCGTAGAGCCTTGCACCTTCTCTCTTCAGGGCTGAGATTATCGTGAGAGCAGCCAGCATCGAGTCCCTGCAGTAGTTGTAGCCGCCATCTATTAGCCCGCCGCTGCTCCCCTCGCCCCCTATCTGTGCTCCTCTCTTCTCCATCTCGCTCACCACGTTTGCTTCCCCCACCTTCGACCTGAAGACCTCGCCCCCCGACCTTGAGACAACCTCATCCACAGCCTGGGTTGTGTCGACCGAGACAACCACCCTCTTCCGCTCCAGAGATGGAATAATCCTTGAGATCGCAAGTGTAAGCATGTAATCGCCGCTTCTCTTTCTCCCCCTGTTGTCCATTATTACAAGCCTGTCGCCGTCGCAGTCAAAGGCAAGGCCTATGTCGCACCTGTTCGCGATCAGAATACTCCGCAGCATGGAAAGCTGGTCGGAGACGGGGTCGATGATTCTGCTAAAGATACCAGGCGAGTCCGCCACTGTGAAAGTATTGCAACCCAGTCTCCGAAGCATCCAAGACGCATCCCGGATTGCGGCCCCACCGCCGAAGTCCGCGGCAACCCTCACCCCGTCGCACGAGCCCTCGCCGAACCTCTCAACCAGGTCTGTCGCGTACGCATGCCTCGAACGCTGCTTTACGCGACCTTGCCTGTACCCGCCTCCAGACCATGCCTTCGCTTCCACAAGCCTTGCCGACTCATCTTCCCACAGGCCTCTCCCCCCAACAACGAACTTCAGCCCATTCCATTCTGGCTCGTTGTGCGAAGCCGTTATCATCACAGCAGGCATTCCGCTCAGCCTGCTCTCTCTGAAGATGGCGGGCGTCGTGATGACACCGTAGTCGTAGACCGTTGCGCCCCTTGAGAGAAGTGCGGCCAGCACAGCCCTTCTCATAACGTCTCCTGTCCTTCTTGTATCTCGTCCAACCAGGTAAGCGTCTGAGCCTGTCGTGCTTGCAAACTTGTCGGCGAAGCCTGCAACCTGAGCAATCATCATGTCGTGGTTCGGCACGCCTCGTATTCCGCTCACAGATGTTATCAACGACCGCTCCCCGTGTTAAACAATCACCGACACTAAGTAAAGTCTTTTTGGTCTCGGTTCTTTTGATTGTGCAAGGCCGGAGCAGCCTCGTGTTGAGACCTATTGGGTTCAAGGTCAAAAGGAAGACTGTTATCGGCGAGTACAGGCTCGCGGATGTCTTCATGGGCCTCGAGTCTTCGCCCGCACTGTCGCGTGTCTTTGGCACCAGGGCAGAGATGGCCAAGGTGATAAAGCACTTGAAGCTAAACGTAGAGGACACTGATTGGGGACTGTGGCTCGACAGGGACACGGGGACGATATGCATAGGTCAGAAGCACCTCGCCACGGCGCCGGCTGGCTTCATCTATCTCGACGTCATCCATGTCTTGGTGCATGTGAAGCAGTTTCTTGAGGGAAAGGAGCTCTACGACCAGGCATTCGAGTACGTGGACAGGCCAACGGAGCTGGAGGCCTACCGCTTCACCGTGGCTGAGGCAAGAAGGATGGGAATGAAAGAAGAGGAGATACTGAGGTACCTGAGGATGGACGCTGTGGACGACACAGAGCTTGGAAAGTTGATGGAGAAGATAGGGGTGAAGGTCAGGCGATGAAAGACGATATCAGCCTTCCTTTGCCGGGAAGCCTGGCCTAACTAGCTTCTTCATGTCGAGCAGCCTGTCTATCTCTTTCTCTTTGTAGCCAAGCTCCCTGAGGGCTTCCCTTATTGAGAGACCGGCCGAGAGCTTCTTGCCGAGGGAAGCTGCCCTGTCGTATCCAATTCTGGGTGATACAACCGTGATCAGGGCCTGGCTGCTTTCGGCATACTTCATCAGCCTGTCCTTCATTGGAACCAACTCGTCAATCACCCTGTCTGACAGCTTCCTCATGGCCTCGGAAATCAGTCTCGTCTGAAGCACAACGTTGTATCCCATCAATGGAACACCCATCGCAAGCTCGAACTCGCCGAGGGCAGACGCGAACTGATTCGCAGCGTCCAGCCCCACAACTTGAGCGCAGGCCAGGAGTGCACTCTCAACCGTCACCGGGTTCGTCTTGCCTGGCATTATGCTGCTTCCGGCCACCTCCTCTTGAGTCGGTATGTCGACCTCCCCAAGTCCTGTGAATGGGCCGGAGTACATCAGCCTCAGGTCCTGACAGAGCCTGTACAGGTCGAGGGCCAGTGTCCTGAGCGTGCCACTGTAAAACAGAACGTCTGTGAGCAGCCTTATCGCCCTGAACCTGTTCGTCGCGCACCTGAAGCGTATCCCCGTCTCCTTCCTGAGCTCCTTTACGACTATCTCGCCGAACCTTGGGTCCGCGTTTAGCCCAGTCCCCACGGCGGTACCTCCAATCGGAAGCTCTACCATCAGTTTCAGGGCATACATGACTAACTTCAGATCTCGCTCGAAGGCGTCAGCATACGCGCCGAACTCCTGGCCTAGGGTTACTGGGAGTGCATCCCTGAGATGAGTCCTTCCTGCTTTGTAAACCCTGGCCATCCTCTTGGACAGTCTTGAAAGGCTCCTGACAAGAACCTCTATCTCTGGAACAAGCTCGCGCCTCGCTGCTTGGACAGCGGCCATCCTGATCGCCGTCGGGCCGACATCGTTCGATGACTGGCTCATGTTAACATGGTCGTTCGGGTGGACTTTCTTTCCGGATGACTGGGAGGCAAGTTCGGCCACGAGCTCGTTCACGTTCATGTTGAGCCCTGTACCTGACCCTGTCTGGAAGACATCGACCACGATCTGAGAATCGTGCTTCCCCTCGGCCACTTCTCTCGACTTTATCGCTATCTCGTTGCCTATGACGCCATCGAGCTGGCCGAGCGAGACGTTAGCCCTGGCCGCAGCATACTTCACCATGCCCACAGCCCAGACAACCTCACGGGGGAAACGCGTGCCAGTGCTCAGGAATACACCCTTCGAGCCCTCGACGTATTTCATTGCTTGATGCGGCATTCGCTCTCCTCTTAAATTCTTCATTCAACCACAGCTCGGCATGCTAGGAACAGTGGAAGAGGAGGTACGCGCTCAGCCTGGAGCGCTAAAGAGTCTTCTCGGCTCGAGTATCAGAAGAGTCCCAGCAGGGTCCATCTTCACAGGCGCTGGCGATTCTTACATTGCAGCTCAATGTGCTTGCGCCCTGTCTTCCTACAGCTGCACTGCGCTTGACCCGTACGAGCTCCTCGCATCGCCAGACTTGGCTGGCTCGCGAACCGTTGTTTTCGTTTCATCTTCTGGCAGGACACGGTCCAATGTTGCCGCAGCCAAGAATGTCGGCAAGATAGCAGCAGAGACAATCGCAGTCACAGCGAATAGGCACAGTCCCCTGGCTGACGTCGTTGACGAGGTCGTGTTGCTGCCATACAGTTACAAACCAAGACTGCCTGGGACGCTTTCATTCTCGCTCTCTCTTCTCTCCTGCCTCAAGCTGGCTTCCGGGTCAATCCATGTAGACTTCTACCGCGCCATGAAGGGTGCCGAAGCAGCCCGAACAAAGCTCCTCTTCTCCGACAAGGGTACCACCTTCTTCCTTGGGAACGGTGCAGCCTACTGGGTTTCGGCCTACGCCGCCGCGAAGATGCAAGAGTTCTTTGGCGCTCCAGCGAGGCCGGTATACCTCGAGCAGTTCAGCCACATGGACCTCTTCTCGCTCGCTAGGGGAGACGTAGTGAACGCCTACTCCATTTCAGACCCGCTCAGGTTGGGTTTCAGACTTGTCAGCTCGCTCAAGGAAGAAGGGTATTCCGCCAGTTACATACGCTCAAAGGGCACCAGTCTGGCAGAATCCGTCTTTCATTCTGTCTTTCTAACCCAGCTCTCGGTTGCAGAGAGGGCACGCTCGAAAGGGCAGAAGGTGCCCTACTTCCTTCTTGCGAAGAAGAAACTAAGGATAAGCGATGCTATGATCTACTAGTGATCTACTAGTGTCCGCCACAGCCGCACGCTTCGGCGTGGACGTTCGGGTTTTCTATCTCGAACCGGGCGGTTTGCCTTAATTGTTCATGGGGCCTAATCTCAAGGAGCGAAACCCCAACCATGCCCCCCCAAAACCCTGGCTCTACCGGCAGCGGCTCGAGTCCCTTTTCCAGCACAGGTCGGTCCAAGACTGGCTCGGAAGGAACCCGAAGAAGACGGACTTCTACATCTTCCAGGCATACCTGAAGTGGAGGAAGGAGAAGGGCCTCGACGAGGACCCGGACAAGTGGATTGAGGAGTGCCTGAACGGGAACAACCTCACCCTGGTCAAGCACCTGCGGACCCTCCTCGAGTGGGCCTAGGGCCCCTCCCTAGACGGCCTCGCCGACATCTACAACCACGCGGAGAACGGTGGGAGTTCAACAGTCTATGATGTCTATGTGTACGAGTTCACCAAAGGAACTGTCTGCAGCGTAATCGACCAGAGCTTCACTAGTTTCACGGCCCCCTACTACGGGCAATTCATTGTCGAACGTCCCTCCTTTGGAGGGACACTCGCACGTCTTCCGGAGTTCGGCTCGGTCACAGTGACTGGAGATGTATACTATAGTGGTGCCTTCCAAGGGATCTACGGACCCTACACCAGTGGCTGGTACATCGAGACCTTCATGAATAACGGCCAAGGCCAGAACATCGGCATCTCGTCGGTCTCCTCTAGCAGCGCATTCACACAGACATGGTTGACAAGCGCCGGAACGTAGGACAGCTTCACGCCCTCTTTTTTCGGAAGCCTAGTATGTTTGCTGCGCCTTTTCCTTGTTCGCCAGGTCGTCGATCAGCTTCATCAGCACCAGGCCCCGCTCTGTTATCTGGTACATTTTGACGGTGCCGGACTGCGCTATCACATGTACAAGGCCGTAATTCTCCAAGACCCTCAGCTGGCGGTCGACCTCCTTCCAGTCCATGCCGGTGACTTGGGCGAGTTCGAATCTGTGCGTCGGTTCCTCCAAGCTCCGGAGCAATTGCAGCCGTCGGCCGCTGCCGCGCATCTTAATCATCAACTTGTACACGTCCCCCTCGAAGCCTTGTCTGGCAAAGATCCCCCTTCCAGACTTCCCCAACCAGAAGGTCGCGCCGACAACGCTCCAGCCCAAGATGGAGAGATGCGGGGCATATGTCCAGAAGAAGGACAGGAGACTAGGAGTCCCTTTCTGCATCGGCCCGTTAAACGAAGTCGCGGACAGGACCGCTAGGACCGTTTCAAAGGAGGCAAAGACGACCAGTGGAATCAGTGCAGTTAGGAACCTTCTCATGCGATGGCCGGAAGGGCAGAATCTCATATCAACATTTCCCATACGAATCGGGGAAAATGACATCTATCCTGGCAGCTATGCGAATGCCATGCAAAGGAAAATCCTTGTTGGAATTATCGCGGTACTCGTAGTCGCAGCAAGCGCTACAGGCGGCTACATCTTCAGCACCTCATACGGCGCTGGGAGAAGTTCCTACTCGTGTCCAGCCATCTTCGCCACAGTTTCGTTCCAAGACGCGTCAGGCTTCGTCGCAGTTGTCCATCCACAATCAGGCACGACAGAATTCGTGCTGGCCCCCAACACCTCAGGTCATGTCACGCTGTCATACAGCTCGGCTGACAACATCCTCACGGACTCGATGTTAGGTGGTGGCGTGGCTGTCTGGTACGTGGACACATCAGACGGGTTGGTACAAAGAACTTCGAATATCGAAGTAGTTCCGGTATCAACGCAAGGTAATGGCACTCACACAATGCTGGTCAAATACACCATCAGCGCGGCGACGAGCGAGGGCCTCTACCTGATCGGCTTCCCCTCCACCTGCCGGAGTGCCTTGGTGAACGTCGGCACGGGTGCCTACGTGGGCTCCCTTCCTTGGTAGGCGTCCAATTATTGTTCACGCACGCAGTCGAAACGCGTCCCATGGCAGTAATGGACGAGGCGCTGCCCGTCAGACTTTAGAGTGTGCTTTGACCAGTCTCCAGGAAAGCTAAACTAGGGCTGCTAGCCCTTCTGGGTCTACTTTCTAGTCCGCGCAGCCGCCGTCACGACGAAGTAGACCATAAACCGAGGAAATAGTCGGCAATTGGCTGCTGAGGTTGTCAAATAGGACGCGTCTATTACGGTGTTTATTTCTGGTGAAATCATATATCTACTTTTCCCATATTCCTCTGATACTGTTCAAATAATCTCACCTCCTGGAATGGCCTTCACTCCCTGATGCCACCTGAGGTGATTATACCAGAGCATGAATAGGTTCAGGAAGACAGTCAGGGATCTTATCT
>Ga0080006_1165524_pt1 | contig 29597 bp, 28 predicted proteins | sample RS3BMetagenome_FD_69209 | JGI IMG/M metagenome (GOLD analysis project Ga0080006, IMG submission 69209) | Ferric oxide microbial mat and aquatic microbial communities from Rainbow Spring, Yellowstone National Park, USA - RS3B (SPADES... ...
CCCGCGTCCTCGCGCGCTGGTTGCCGCGATGTCCGCTATGCCATCGCGATTGCCACTGTCGGCCTCGTGGATCGTCGCCACCTCCGCGACGTCCGCGAGCGCTTCAACACCTGCAGGCTGAACTTGGAATCCCGCAGTAGTGCTAGCGCCCTGATAAGCCTAGAATTGGCCGGATGGCGTCGCCCCGTGGTCGGTCCCCGCGCATGCGTGTCCCCGTGCTTCTCATCCGCTTCATGGGGTTCGACGGGGCCAGGCTGCGGTTCGTCGAACAGTCCGACCCCCTCACGGAGCAGACGCTCCCGTTGGCCGCCAACTGTCACGACGTTGCACGGCAGCTTCGGAGAAACCGGCTGTGCAAGGCCGTGGTCGCGAACGGTACCATCATCTCGCTCGAACCAACGCGCACCATCGGCGGGTAGTCGGGCGCGGCCTGCATCGCCCGGCGCGGTTACTTCCGTAGGCCGAGCAGACGCAGCACACGAAGTAGCGCGCGAACGAAGGCCATCCTGTTCAGGTAGGCTTGCAAGTCTGCGATGGTCTCGTCCTGCTTTTCCTGCTGCTTGTCGGCGTTCGCGTAGTCCTGCTTGAGGAAGGCGTCTCGGGCCGCTCGTCCGTACTCACGCGCCCGGTCCAAGCGCCATTTCACCTCGGGGTCCATGTTGCGCAGGATGTAGGCGAGCCGCCGCCGAGTCAAATTAGGACACTACCCTCGTGCGGCGCATCCCTGCGCTCGTCTGGCGTATCCCTACGCTCCTTTGGCGCATCCGTTCGCTCGCTTGGCGAATGGCGAGGCTCCCCTGGCCGATTCCTTGGTTCGCATGGCGTAGGGCTTCGTTGCCCTGGCGCACGGCTTCGCTCGTGCGGCAGACAGCAACGCTGGCGTGGCCGATCGCGTTGCAGGTCTGGCGCCCGGAGTCGTTCGCTCGTTCGACGGCGTGGCGCCTCCTGCCGATCGCGCCGGAATCCTGGCCGATGGCGACGCTCGCCCTGGCGGACGCGTGGCTCGATTGGCGCACTTCGTGCCGCGTAGACGGGCGCAGGCTCCCCGTTTGGCGCATTCCGCGTGAGAAGACGTGCCCTGCTCGCCTCGACTGGCGTATCGTGAACGCCACGATCGGCCGCGCGACGCTCGATCGCGCGCCGGCAACGGAGAGCCATGCGCTACCTCGTCTCGTCCAGCCCTTCGCAGACGATCGTCCTCGCCCGTCAAAAGCTGGGGCTCACGCAGAAGGAGATGGCCGCCGCCGTCGGCTCGTCGACGCGGACCGTGACGCGCTGGGAGAGCAGAGAGTCGACGCCGGCGGACTTTCACTTCCACAAGCTCGCCGCGCTCCTTCACCCGGTCGACGCCGCGCTCGCGCACGACGCGGCCCTCGCAGGCGGCAAGACGCTCGAGCAGCTCGGCATCGTCGCTGCTCCTCCTCCGCCGGCGCCTCCGGAGCCCGCACCCGCGCACTCGGCAGCGCCGTCCGCGTCGCGGGATGCGTCCGCGAGGCACGCGGCGTCCCCCGCCGCGCCGCCGCTGCTCCCGCGCCTGCTCGTCGATGCCGTCGTCTACGCCGGCCTCGAAGCGCTCGAGGGCGTGCGCATTCCGCTGGGCACCGTTCGCGCCGTCCTGTTCGCCGCGTTCGCGCGCGCTCGCGACCTGCGCCTCGACGCCGGCGAGGTGGCCGACGCGCTCGCGCGTCCTGCTCCCGAGCCGCCCGCCGTCGTGGCGCCGGCCCCCGCTCCGCTCGCGTCGTCGGCCGCCGCCGCGGCGCCCCCGCCTGCGGAGCAAGCCCCGCCCGCGCGCCCGCCCTCCCCGGACCGGCCGAGTCGGCGGAGACGCCGGAGGTGACGGGGTTCGTCGCGCCTCCTCAGCCCACCAGCCGCACCTGCTTGCCGATGGAGAGGACGCTCGCCGTGCGCGGCTCGGGCAGCGCGGCGAACTCCGAGCGCATCGGAATGCCGTCGACGGCGAGCGCCAGGATGCACGGGCTCGCGTCGTAGACCCAGGCGATGTTGGCAGGCAGCGCGTACTCGACGCCGCTCACCGCGTCGGCGGTGCGCACGATGACGCGCTCGCCGGGGGTCATCGACTTGGCGCTCGCGACGAGCAGCGCCGCGGCGCACACGTAGCGGACCTCGACGGGCAGGATGGTCCCCTCGCCGATGAGCTGCGCGGGCAGGGCGTTGGCCGGACGAGCGCACGTCCCGGGCTCGGGCATCTTGAAGTCGCCGGTCACCAGCTGCATCAGCGAGAGCAGTTCGAGCTGCTCGTTGCCCGACAGCGGCTGCCCCAAGGTCGCGTGGCGCGCCTTCAGCTCCCAGAACCGCACGAGGAACCCCAGCTTGTCGATCACGGTGTCTTCTCGCTTGGTGGTCCGCTGCCGGTTGGACGGCGCGGGTTTGCCGCCTATTCGCTCTGCCGTGGTGCAGCGCCCGTGCCACACCCCGCCTGAAACCAATACGCACCAGAAACGCCCAGGATCCGCGGTCGCCGCGGCCAGCCGGACGCGGCGGCGCGTGCGCAACTGGCCATCCGCGCCGCGGCGCGTAGCGAAATGCTGCCGCGCGCGCGCGAGGGGCCATGATCCCGATGCCATGCACGCGGGCGGCCACCCATCAGCGTCGACGTGGCGCGATGTAAGCCGGCCGCGGTAAAGTGGACGCTGGTCCCGTGATCCACGATGACGTGCTCAGCGCCATCGGCCGCACGCCGCTCGTGCGATTGCGCCGCGTCGTCCCGCGCGGATGCGCCGAGGTGGTCGCGAAGCTCGAGTTCTTCGCGCCCGGAGGGAGCGTCAAGGATCGCGCGGCGCTCGCGATGCTGCTCGACGCCGAGGCGCGCGGGCTGCTCGCGCCGGGCGCGACGATCGTGGAGGCGAGCGCCGGCAACACGGGCGTGGGGCTCGCGGTCGTCTGCGCGGTGCGCGGCTACCGCTGCGTCATCGTCGTGCCGGAGACGACCTCGAGCGACAAGCAAGCGGTGCTGCGCGCGTTCGGCGCGGAGGTCGTGCACGCGCGCGCCGACGTCGAGCCCGACGATCCGAGCGGGTACATCGGGCGCGCGCAGGCGCTCGCTCGAGAGCGCGGGGCGTTCATGCCCGATCAGTTCGAGAACCCCGCCAACCCCGGCGCGCACTACCGCACGACGGGGCCGGAGATCCTCGCCGACTGCGACGGCGCGCTCGACGCGTTCGTCGCCTGCGTCGGCAGCGGCGGCACGCTCGGCGGCACGGCGCGCTTTCTGCGCGAGAAGCTGCCCGGCGTGCGCATCGTCGGCGCCATGCCCGAGCGCGGCGCGTGCGCAGGCGATCACGGCCGCACCGTGGTCGAAGGCGTCATCGACGACCTCGGCGATTGCGCGCAGCCGGACGTGCGCCCCGACGACGTGGTCGCGATCGGCGACCGCGAGGCGGTGGCGATGACGCTGCGCCTCGCGCGCGAGGAGGCCGTCCTCGGCGGGGGCTCGGCCGGCGTGGCGGTGTGCGCGGCCATCCACGTCGCGCGTCATCTGGGCGCCGGCAAGCGCGTGGTGACGATCGTGCCCGACACGGGGAGAAACTATCTGTCGACGTACTTCGACGCCGCCTGGCGGACCAGGCGCGGTGTCTAGATGAATCGCCTCCTGATCGTCCCGATCGCTCTGGCCGGTCTGCTCTGCGCGTGCGCGGAGCCGAAGGTGTCGCTCGCGACCGGGCCGCGCGAGTACGTGCCGACCGACTACCCGCAGGTGCTCAACCGCTGGACGCGCGAGGAGAGCCTCATCGCGTTCTCGGAGCTGGAGGACAAGCTGACGGTCACCGCGACGTTCGAGTCGTGGGACTTCCGCTGGGCGTACGTCGTTCGCTACGCCGACGACTACCGGCTCACCGTCGAGCAGCGCCGCGAGCTGCTCGAGCGCACGCTGCGCGAGACGGCCAACGACTACGAGTTCTACGTCGCGCTCTACGGCAGCAGGTGGCGCTGGGCGGACCTGAGCCAGCCGACGAGCGCCTGGATCGTGCGCCTCATCGACGACGAGGGAAGCGAGACGGCGCCGTCGGCCATCGAGCCGATCGTCAAGCCGGGCCCGCTCGAGTACCGCTACTTCCCGTACACGACGATCTGGCGTCACGTGTTTCGCATCCGCTTCCCGCGGCAGACGCTCGACGGCCGGCCCACGATCGCGGCGAACGCGCGCTGGTTCGGGCTTCGCTTCGCGGGCGCCGAGGGCAACGAGGAGCTGCACTGGGACCTGGAGGAGCCCGGGGCTCGCGCCGCCGCGCTCGGCCCCGACGAGCACGCGCAGGCGCACCGCTGACCGGGCCTACCCTCCCGCGAAGATCTCCAGAAGCGGCGGGCAGGTCACGAGCAGCTCCTGGGCGACGCCGAACTCGGCGAACAGGACGAGCGCTCCGCCCTTGGCCGCGCGCGCGGTGGACGGCGCGGGCGCGGCCTGCAGCACCTCGCCCGGGAAGAGGAACTCGCCCGCGCGCAGCACCTGGCCGAGGGGCGCGCCGGTCGGGTCGACGAGCTCGAGCTCGCCCGCGCCGACGACGAGCAGCCCGGGGATGGGCTTGCCGGCGGTGGCGAACACCTCGTGCTCGACGAGCGCGCGCAGCGTGAGGCGGCGCGTGACGTCGGCGCGGAGCGAGGCGTCGAGCCGCTCGCCGAGCGGTCCCATGGTCACGCCCACCTCCGCCTGCAGGCGGTCGGCGGCGGCGCGCAGCTCGTCCTCGACCCACGGGCAGGTGCGGAACGCTTCTCCGACGGCGCGCTCGTCCCAGGTGGCGACGCGCGCCTGCTCGGAGGCGGCCACCAGGCGGATGGGCGCGACGTGATCGATGGTGCCGCGCGCGCGGAGCACGGAGCCGGGCCCGAGGCGACGCGCGGACGCGTCGACGATCGTGGCGGCGAGGTCGACCTCGCCCTCGAGCACGAGCGCGAGCGCGAAGCCGGAGACCTCCTCCTCGCGCGTCAGCGACTTCACGGCCGCGGCGAGCGCGAAGGCGTCGCGCGCGTCGTCGGGCAGGTCGCCGAGCGCCTCGACGGAGGAAAGGTCGAGGGTGCCGGCGGGCGTGAGCGCCGATGCGGGCGCGGGCGCGGGCGCGGGCGCAGGCGCGGGCGCGGGCGCAGGCGCGGGTGCAGGCGCGGGCGCCGCTGCCGGGACGCTGCGCACCGAGGCCGACTTCGTCGAGACCGGCGGCGCGCTCGTGACGACCTCCTCCTCGTCGAACGCGGCCGCCGCCGCCGGCGCGGGGGGCGGCAGAGGCGCTGGCGGCGCGTGCGTGCGCGGGCGCACGGGAGGAGGAGGAGGAGCGTGCGGCGGCGGAGCGCGCGGTGCCGGCGGCCTCGGGGGCGGCAGCGCGGCCGCCTCGGTATCGCGCCCCCTCGTCGGCGCCTCGTGGTCGGCCCACGGATCGAGCAGGCCAGCGTGCTTCTCCGCCGCCGTCGGCACGTGGGAGGCGCGGTCGCCGCTCGCCTCCGACGCCGGCTCGAGCTCGATCTCGGCCGTGCTCGGCTCCCCCACGTCCTCCTCGCCCGTGGCCGGCGGCTCGCCCTCGACCGGCTCCCCGGCCGCCTGCCCGCCCGTCGACCGCAGCAGCTCGTCGACCGCCTCGGCCGCCGTCGGCGCGTTCGGCGGCGGACGTGACGACCCGTGCGAGACCGCCGCGGGCTGCGGGTTGTGGGCCATCCACTCGGCGAGCTCCGCGGCGTCGCGAGCGAGCGCGAGCGCCCGGTCGTCGTCCTGCGCCTCGCCGGCCGCCTGCGCCGCTCGGCGCAGCCACACGATCGCGTCGACGCGCTCGTTTCGCTTCCAGAGCGCCTCGGCGGTCTGCAGCGCCCAGGCGACGTCCTCGGCGTCGGTGTCGAGCGCGGGCGGGATCCCGACCATGGGTCGGGCCTATTCGTACCACGCGGGTCAGTGGCCGCGCACGAGGTACACTTTGCCGTCGTCCGACCCGAAAACGACGCTTCCGTCGTCCAGCAGCGTGGCCGGCGCGTCGACGTCCCCCCCGGTGTGGAAGCGCCAGAGCAGGTCGCCGCCGGCGTCGACCGCGTAGAGGTCGTCGTCCTGCGTGCCGAAGAGCAGCGCCCCGGCCTCGTCCTCGAGCGCGCCGCCGTGCACGCCGAACTCGCGCGCGCCCGTGCCCTGGATGCGGAAGTCGCCGCGCACCGAGCCGTCGGCGGCGCGCAACCGCACGAGGCGCGGGGTGGGGCCGTACACGCCGGCGAGCACGTCGCCGTCGCGCGCGATCGACAGGGTGCCGCGCACGAAGCCGCCCACGTTCGCGCGCCACACCACGTGCCCGTCGTCGGCGTCGAGCCGGACGACCTCGTCGCCGTCGGTCCCGACGAACGCCGCGCCGTCGTCGCCGATGGCCGGCGCGCCGTCCACGTCGGCGTCGAGATCCGTGCTCCACGCGAGCGCCCCCTCGGGCGACAGCGCGTACGCGTGGTGATCCTGCGACCCGAACACGACACGACCCGAGGGGGCGATCGCGGGCGCGGTGAACACCTTGCGCCTGGCGGCGAAGCGCCACTTCACGTACCCGAGCGGGGTGACGTCGTACACGACGCGCCCCGCGGCGAAGACGACCGAGCCGTCCTTCGCGAGGACGGGCCCCGTGTCGGCGTCGCCGTCGGTGTCGAGCGTCCAGCGAGTCTTGCCCTCGGGCGTGAGCGACACGAGCTCGTGCGCGTCGCTGCCGGCGTACAGCGTGCCGTCGTCGGCGACGCACGGCGTGGCGTACGCGCGGTCGCCGAGCGACACGGTCCAGCGCGGCGTGCCGTCGGCCCGCGCCAGCGCCGTGAGCGCGCCGCCCAGGGACGCGGCGTAGAGCGTCTGCCCGTCGGGCGAGACGGTCACCTGCGCCTCGACCGGGCCGCCGACGTCGCGCGACCAGACGACGCTCGGCCGCGAGACCGGCACGCGACCCGCCGCGCGATCGGTGTGGTGCGCATCGCCGTGGAGCATGCGCGCGTCGCGCACGCCCTCGATCTTCGCCGGCGGCGGCCCGCCGCCCACGCCGTGCGGTCCGGCCGTCGTCGCCGCGCGAGCCGCCTGCATCGTGGCCACGGTCGCACGCGCCCGCGCGGCCTCCCGCGCCCGCCACTTGAGCGCCGCAGCCGTGAGCACCATCGCCGCGAGCACCGCGACGACGACCAGGGGTACGCGCCTCACGCGCGGTCTATATCAGCGCGCCTTGGCTCGCGCCGCCCGGATGCGACGCTCCGATTCGCGTGCCTCATCGATGCCGAGGGCGTGCGGCGCCTCGTCCGGACGGCGGCGCGCGAGCCAGCCGATGAACGTCATGCCCGCAAGGCGCGCGTTGTCCGGGATGGCCGGGTCACGCATCAGGCGCATGATGTCGGCGATCAACCGCATTCGCTCGCTCTCGTCGCCCACGCTGCTCCCTCCCATCGGCTCTGCCGAGGACGTTCGCCGCACGACGACGGAATCCACTCCGGGATCCCCTTCGTCGTCGGCCCCACCGAGCGCTCCCCTCGGCCCTCTCTGGTCGGTCCGGGACACGTGCCGGGGAAGCATAGCAAGGCCGACGCGTCCGTCGAATTTGTCAAATCGGGTCGATGAGGACCTCGCGGTCCTTGGCCCCGTTGGCCGGCCCCACCAGCCCCCGGCGCTCCATCATCTCCACGATGCGCGCGGCGCGGTTGTATCCGAGCTGCAGCTTGCGCTGCAGCCACGAGGTCGAGCAGCGGCGCGTGTCGGCGACCAGGCGGACGGCGTCGTCGTACATCGGATCCTGCTCGGCGTCGTCCTGGGGGGGCGCGTCCTCGTCGTCGCGCGGCTTGAGGATGTTGTCGTCGTAGAGCGGCTCCCCTTGCGTGCGCAGGAAGTCGGTCACGCGCTGTACCTCCTCCTCGCTCACCCACGGGCACTGCACGCGCTTGGTGTCGTTGGTGCCATTGAGCTTGATGAGCATGTCGCCCATCCCGAGCAGGTGCTCGGCCCCCTGCTCGTCGAGGATCGTGCGCGAGTCGACCTTCTGCGAGACGCGGTAGGCGACGCGCGTCGGGAAATTCGCCTTGATGATGCCGGTGATGACGTCGACGCTCGGCCGCTGCGTCGCGAGGATGACGTGCATGCCGGCCGCGCGCGCCTTCTGGGCGAGGCGCGCCACCGCGGCCTCCACTTCCTTTCCCTGCTGCATCATCAGGTCCGCGAACTCGTCGACGACGATGACGACCCAGGGCAGCTTCTCGGGCAGCGGCGCCTCGCCTTCGTCGCTCCCCTTCTCGGCGGGGATCGCGTCGGGCAGGCCGTTGTGGTCCTTGGCGACGACCACGCGCGCGTTCGGGTTCTTCGCCTCGCCGCGCGCAACGCGCTCGACCCAGGCGTTGTAGGTCGCGACGTTCTTGGTCCCCGCGTCGGCGAAGAGCTGGTAGCGGCGCTCCATCTCGTCGACGGCCCACTTGAGCGCGGTCGCCGCCTGCTTCATGTCGGTCACGACCGGCAGCAGCATGTGCGGGATGCGGTCGAAGGGCGCGAGCTCGACGACCTTCGGGTCGACCATGAGCAGCCGCAGCTCGTCGGGCGAGCGGCGATAGAGCAGGGACAGGAGCATCACGTTGAGGCCGACGCTCTTGCCGGCGCCGGTCGCGCCCGCGACGATGACGTGCGGCATGCTCGCGAGGTCCGCGTAGACCGGGTTGCCGAGGATGTCGCGCCCGAGCACCACCGGCAGCGGCACCTCGAGCGACTGGAACCGGCGGTCCTCGATGAGGTCTCGCAGCACGACGCGCACCCGCTTGTCGTTGGGCAGCTCGAAGCCGATGCGGTTCTTGCCCGGGATGGGGGCGACGATGCGCACCTTGCGCGCGAGCGCGAGCGCCAGGTCGTCGGCGAGGCCGGCGACCTTGGACACCTTGGTGCCCGCGGCGGGCGACACCTCGTAGGTGGTCACGGTGGGCCCGGGCAGGATGTCCTCGACCTTGCCCTGCACACCGTAGTGCGCGAGCGTCTCGACCAGCTTGGTCGCATTCGCGAGGAGCTTGTCGCGGTCGATCGCCAGGTTGGGATCGACCTTCTCGGCGACCAGGAAGTCCATGCTCGGCAGCTCGAACGCGGAGGGGGGCTTGGGCGCGTCCTCGGGCGCGGCCTGCTCCTTCTCGAGCGCGGCGGACGTGTCGACGATCGTCGGCGCCGCCTTGCGGGGGCGCCTGGGCTTTCCGGGCGCCTCGATCGACGCCGCGATGGGCGCCGCGGGCGAGGGCGTGGGGGCGGGCGCGACGTCGGTGTGGTTCTCGGTGTCGTGCTCGGGCGCGGGCGCGGGCGCGGACGCGGACGCGGGTTCGGGCGCTGGCGCTGGCGCGGGATCGGGATCGGGATCGGGATCGGGATCGGGATCGAGCCCGGGCGCGGCCTCGGGCTCGCGCGCGGTCTCGGCCGCAGACGCCGTCGCGCCCTCGCCTTTCGGCTTGCGCCGCCGCTTCGGCGGCGCGGGCGCCGCGGTGTCGTTGCCCACGAGGGCCCCCGCGATCCCCTCCTCGAGGTCGAGCGGCAGCGCGGCGACGATGGCGTCGTCCTTGGGCGAGGTGTCGATGTTCGGCTCGCGCGCGAGCCGCTCGATCTCGTTGCGCTCGCGCTCGAGCGCCCGCGCCTGGCGCCACGCCTCGCCCAGGGCCTTGCACGAGGCCGCCGTCCACGCGGCCACGCGGGTCGCCACGCGCGCCACCAGACGCGCCAGCGCGATGAACGAGAACGCGGCGCGCCCGATGAGGATGAGCCCCAGGCACGCGAAGCCGACCAGGAACGATCCGGCCGTCGAGAACAGCGAGCGCGCCAGCTCGCCGAACAGCTCGCCCACCAGACCGCCGGAGGGCACCGACCCGAACGCCGTGCGCCCGGGGCTGCCCACCTGCACGAGCGCCGCGGTCACGATCGCGATGAGCAGATCGCCCGCGACGCGGCTCGGCGTCGCCACGCTCTCCTTGCCGCGCACGAGCGGGATGCCGAGCAGCAGCAGCTCGAGCGGAAGCGCCCAGGCGACCACGCCCACGAGGGACACGAGGCCGTGCGCGCACAGCTCGCCGACCGGGCCCACCCAGTTGCCCTGGGGGTAGGAGGCGAGCGCGAGCGCCAGAAAGAGCGCCAGCGTCCAGCCCACGAGCGCCGCCACCTCGCGCGAGCGGCCGTACGCTGCCGCGCCGCGCCCGAGGATCGTCGGCACGCGCGTGTTGGCGGGCGGCCGAGGACCGGCGCTCGCGGGGAGGTGACCCGGCGGCGCGAGGAGAGTTTCGCCGGATCGCGCGCGCGTGCTCGCGTCGCTCGGACGCGCGCGCGCAGGGTCGCTCGTCCGCGGGCGTGCACCCATCTCGCCCGCCGGCGGGCGTGCACCAACGTCGCCCGTCCGCGGGCGCGCACCAAGAAAGAGGCCGGGGACCGCCATCGCCTACGTTGTCCTACACCCGACGCTACGCCGCCCTGCGGCGATGAGGCAACTTCCCGAAACAATTCCTGCTCGCGCGGCCGGCGGCGGCCGGCGTAGCATCGGCGCACGATGGGACGGACGGGACGCAGGTGTCGTCATTGGTTGGCCGCGACGGCGCTCGCGATTTCGGCGCCCGCGGTCGCAGGGCTGACGAGCGGGTGCGCCGTCAGCGAAGCGGACGTTCACCGCTGGGAGACGACCGAGGCCGGGCCGGAGAAGCTCTACGCGATCGTCACCCACGACAAGTACGCGTGGTCCTTGCGTGACGAGGCGGCGCTGTCGCTCGTGCGCATGCACCCGCGCAACGGCAAGCGGGTGGGGCTCGAGTACCTGGCGCTCGGCTACGACACGTCGCAGGGCAAGGTGCAGGGCGCGCTGTCGGTGCTCACCGAGGAGGCGCGCCGCCACATCGTCGACGACATCACCCCCAAGCTGGTGGCGGCGATGACGCAGCCGCCACCGCCCAAGGCCGCCGAGGGGGCGGCGGCGCAGCCCGACCCGAGCATCCCCTACAAGGACGCGTCCTTCGCGCTGCTGTCGCACGAGCCGCCGCTGGTCGTCGACGAGAAGTCGAAGGGCGACATCGTCGCCGCGCTCACCCAGTGGGTCCAGACCGACTTCGAGGATCGCGTCGACAACGGCGACCAGCAGTTCGGCGTCGAGCAGATCATGCGCTTCCTCGGCGCGCCGAGCGTCAAAATGCTCCCGAGCACGATCACGCTCGACTCGACGAAGGTCGACAAGGCCTGCCAGCTCATCGCCGACATCGGCGACGACGACACGAAGAAGCGCGCCAGCGAGGCGCTCGTGGGCATGGCCAAGCAGATCGACTCGAGCGCGTGGCTCGACAAGCAGCGGGCGCTCGTCAACGAGGCCAACGCCCAGGCGAAGATCAGCGCGACCGCGGCGCAGGTCTCCGCGCAGCTGCAGCAATACCAGGAGCAGGAGCTCGTGAAGGTGTTCGCCGACATGAAGCGCGTCGGCGGGCGCCCGGTCGTCGAGTATTGCCTCGGCTTCGCGCGCGACAAGAACAAGAGCGAGAAGATGCGCGTCGACGCGCTCGCCGCGCTCGAGAACCGCGTCGACCGCACCAACCCGAGCGACGTCAACACCATCTTCGATCTGGTGAAGGACGACTCGACGCCCGACAAGGTGCGCGGGATGGCCATGGCGCGCCTGGGCGAGCTGCCCAAGGACATGGTCGTCCCCAAGCTCTACACGCTGTTCGACAAGAAGTGGCAGGTGCGCATCGACGCGGCGCGGCTGGTGCTCAAGAGCATGACCACCAAGGACGTGCCCGATTTCATGCGGCACCTGCCCGAGAACGCCAAGACGAAGATGGCGCTGAGCGAGCCGATCACGTACGGCGCGCTCATCCTGCAGATGGACCAGTCCGCGCCGGCCGGCGCGCCCAAGGCGCGCGACGTGCTGAACCAGTTCCTCGGCTCGGGCGTGCTCGGGGCGAAGCTGACCGCCGCCGGCTCGTACTACACGGCGAAGAAGTCCGACGCGGGGCCGGTGCGCGCGCTCGAGGGCGACAAGACGCCCGTGCCCAAGTGCAGCGACGCCGACGACTGCGGCTGGAGCTGCGACGTGCCCAAGCCCGGGTCCAAGGACAAGGAGACCAAGACCATCACGACCGTGGGGGAGTTCGTCCAGTGGTGCGTCGAGCCGTCGCTGCAGTAGGAGGCGACGCTGTGCAAACGGGCCCGGGGTCGGTACTCTAGGGCCGAGGGAAAGCTCGCGTTGCGATGAGCGCCGATCCGAACAAGAAGAGCGCACGGACGTTCCAGTGTCGCGACGTCCTGTGGGAGACGTTCGAGCAGATGGCGCGCGAGCTCGAGTGCAGCGTCGATTACCTCATCAACGAGGCGATGAAGCAGTACGCGCGTCAGCGCAGCTACGGCGGCGGCGCCGCGCGAACGCCGTACCCGGCGCCCGGTCGGGGGGTCGAGCAGCAGCAGCCCACGAGCGATCGCGGTTACGGCCCGCCGCCCTCGCCGGCAGCCGCGCCCCCGGCGATGCCGCCGCTGAGCCGTCCGCCCGCTGGCGGTCCGCTGCCGCCGCCACCGGGCGGTCGCGTCCCGCCGCCCGGCCGCCCGGCGCCGCTGCCGATGCCGCCGCCCCCGCGCGGCGCGATGCCGGTGCCGCCCCCGCGCGCGCCCAGCGGCATGGCGATGCCGGCCATGCCCGCGGTGCCTCGCTCGGTGCCGCCGCCGGCGCCGGGTCCGCGCAGCGTCCCCCCGCCCCTGCCGCGCGGGCCGACGCCCGTGCCCGGAGCGCCGGCGATGGGCAACGGCTTCCCGGCCGCCCCCGCGGTGCACGCGGCGACGCTGTCGCTCATCTACCAGGGCGAGCGCTACGCGATCACGAAGGACCGCTTCGTCATCGGGCGCGGCAAGCAGTCGAGCGATCTGACGCTCAAGGACCCGAACGTCTCGCGCCAGCACGCGATGGTCGAGTTCCAGAACGGCGTCTACTTCATGGTCGACATGGGCTCGACCAACGGGGTCGAGTTCAACGGCCAGCGCATCGCGCGCAAACAGATCGCCGAAGGCGACGTGTTCCGCATCTGCGATCACGAGATCATCTTCACCTACCGCTGAGCGGTCGCGGGGCGACGGGAGGGCCGCCATGAAGGTCGCCGTCGTGGGCGCCGGGGCGCTCGGCAGCGTGTACGGCGCGCACCTGGCGCTGCTCGGCGGCTGCGAGGTGACCGTCGTCGGGCGCTCCGCCGGGCCGGCGGCCCCGGTGCGCCTCGAGCGGGTCGACGACGGCGAGGTGCTCGTGTGGGCGCCGGCGCGCAAGACCGACCGGGTCCCGGCGGAGGCCGACGTGGTGCTGCTGTGCGTGCGCTACGAGCAGCTCGACGACGCGGCCGGGCGCGCCGCGGGCGGGAGCGCGCCGGTCGTCGTGATGACGCCGATGATGCCGCAGGACCACGCGCGCCTCGCCCGGGCGCTGCCGGGGCGCGTGCGCGCGGCGATGCCGAGCGTCGTGGCGTACGCCAACGAGGCGGGGGCGATCCGACACTGGCTGCCGCGCGTGGCCACGACGCTGGTCGAGCCGGGCGATCCGCCGGGCGCCGAGCAGGAGCTCCCGCGCCGCCTGGAGCGCGCCGGCGTGCACGCGAGGCTGCAGACGGGCGTGCTCGAGCGCAACGTCGCGACGACCGTGTCGTTCATCCCGCTGGCCATGGCGCTCGACGCGGCCGGGAGCATCGACGCGCTGCTCGGCGACGACGCGCTGCTGTCGCTCGCGTTCGCGGCGGTCCAGCAGGGGCGCGAGCTCGGGCGCGCGGTCGGCAAGGCGGAGGCGTGGGCGTCGATGCTGCTGCGCTTCGTGGGGCCCCGCACCCTCAAGGTCGGCGTCGGCGTCGCGCGCTCCCGGGCGCCGGAGGCCGTGCACTACGTCGAGGAGCACTTCGGGCGCAAGCTGCGCGCCCAGAACGTGCTCATGGCCGGGCGGATGGTGGACCTCGCGCGGGAGAAGGGCGTCCGGCACGACGCGCTCGAGGCGCTTCGGAAGCGACTCGCCGACGGGTGAGGCACGGCGGGGGGCGCGGCTGGCGCGGCCCCTCAGCGGTTCGCCGCGGCGACGTTGTCGACGGTGCCCTGCAGGTCGGCCGGCTGGATGGCGACGATCTTCATCGTCCGAGGGTCGACGACCACGTCGGTCGGGAAGCCGTTGCCGCTGCTCGGCGCGCCGCCCCACAGCTTGAGCGTCCACTGCGGGTCTGCGCACACCGCCCCCGTCGTCAGCGCGTACTCGTTGCGCCACGACTGCGCGGTGTCGAGCGTCGCCGGGTCGGTCTGCTGGTCCTGCGCCATCAGCGTGACGTAGCGGACCCCTTCGTCCTTCCACGTGGACCCGAGCAGCGGCGCGATGGCCTGCGCCTGCTTCTGGCAGTCGGAGCACCAGGTGGCCGACTCGTCGAGCACCAGCGCGCGCACGCCGCGGCTGCCGTCGCAGTCGAAGAAGTCGGTGACGGAGACGCGCGTCGGCTGCGCGGCGTCGTCGACGTACCCCTGCCAGGCGAGCGATGGATCGACGACGGCGCCGACGTCGGTGCCGTAGGGGCCTGCGGGGTACGCGCAGGCGCCGGACGCGCCGGGAGCGCCGGTCCCTCCGCCGCCTCCGCCCGAGCAGCCGGCGGCCATCACCGTCGAGAGGAGCGTCGCGAGGGCGGCGGGTGCGAGGCGCACGCCCCAAGTATGACCGCGCCTACCGGCAGATGTCGAAGCCGGGAAGCGACTGCTGGCTCGGGAGGCAGGCCTGCCCGCTCGGGCAGGTGCCGGCCACCATCGGGTTGCAGAGCAGGGTGCGGCCCATCGACGGCTGGCAGTCGTTCCGCGACAGGCACTGCACGCTCGACGCCATCCCGGTCGAGCCGTTCACGAGGCAGCAGACCTTGCCCGCCATCCCGGCGGCCTCGCAATCGGCCGTGTCGTCGCACGGGATGGAGAGCCCCGGGCACGAGCCGGTCGCGGTGCACGCATCCCCCTGGTCGGTCTTGCAGCACACCTGGCCGGGGACGTGGCAGTAGCCCGCGTTCGGGCAGTGCACGCCCGGGTCGCCGCCCTGGGCGTCGGGGCGCGCGTCGACCGTGGAGCCCGAGTCGTGCGACTCGGTCCCGGCATCGGCGGCGGTCTTGGGAGGAGCGGCCGCGTCGGCCTCCAGCAGGTCGCTGGGGGCCGCGCCGCCGCAGGCGGCCAGGGTGCAGGCCAGCGGGAGGACAAGCCAAGCGAGGGTGCGCATGCGTACAATCCTTCCGGAGAAATATGCCTGAGCCGGGCGCGGGGGCCAACCCGGCGCCCCCCTTCGCGCACCCGCCGGCTGCGTGCTAGAAGGCGCGTCCTCCATGGCCGAGCCCCACGTGCAGATCGACCGCGTGTTCGACGCGCTCGACGCGGCGGCCCTGGCGGCCGAGGGCCGACCCCAGCCCCGGCTCGTGGAGCCCCTCTCGGTCGACGAGTTCCGCGCCGCCGCGAAGCTCGACCCGAAGGCGATTCGCGACCGGCTCGACCGCGTCGTCATGGGCGAGGATCCCGAGCGCGGTCTGGACGAGCTGCTCGAGGCGGGGGCGCTGGCCGCCATCTTCCCCGAGGTGCACGCCATGGTCGGCTTCGGCGACGGCGAGTGGCGGCACAAGGACGTGTGGAAGCACACCAAACAGGTGGTGCGTCAGTCGGTGCCGCGGCTCGAGGTCCGCTGGGCGGCGCTCTTCCACGACATCGGCAAGATCAAGACACGCTCGATCACGCCCGACGGCAAGGTCCACTTCCTCGGTCATGCGGAGGTGGGCACGCGCATGTTCGACAAGCTCGACCGGCGCATGGGCCTCTTCGTCCGCGAGCCGCCGCTCAAGGAGACGGTGCGCTTCCTCATCTTGCACCACCTGCGCGCCAACCAGTACTCGCCCGACTGGACCGACAGCGCCGTGCGCCGATTCGCGCGCGAGCTCGGGGCCCACCTCGAAGACCTGCTCTGCCTGGCGCGCGCCGACATCACGACCAAGCGCCCGGAGAAGAAGCGCCGGGGGCTGCAGCAGATCGAGGAGCTCCAGCAGCGCATCAGCGGGCTCGCCGAAGAGGACGCGCGCGTGCCGCCGCTGCCGAGCGGCATCGGCGACGACATCATGAGAGCGTTCGGGGTGCCGCCGTCGCGCAAGATCGGCGAGGTGAAGAAGGCGCTCGAGGACGCCGTCGCCGCCGGCGAGATCGCGCCTCACCAGCCGGCCGAGGCGTACGTCGAGTTCGTCCGCGCCAACCGCGAACGCTTTGGGATTTGAGGAGAGAGCCGCCTGGCGGCTCTCCGTCACTGCGAGCCCTTGGTGGCGCGCTCCTCGATGGCGGCCATCGCGTCGTAGAGCTCGTGGTCGCGGTGCATGCACGGGTAGCAATCGCTGCGGCCGAGGAAGCCGCAGCCGCGCGTGGCCTGGTATTGCTGCAGGATGGGCAGCAGGCGCGCGTCGCCCGCCTGGCCGGCCTGGTCGAGCAGCGCGTGCTTGTCCTCGCACGAACGCGCAGCGCGGAATTCGAGCAGCACCGCGAGCGCGGGGCTGGCGCGCCGGCGCACGTCGTCGAGCTCGAGCGAGCGCCTGGCGCGCGCCGCCGCCTGCGGGTAGAGGCGCCCCGAGGCGCCGTAGGCGATGTCGTAGAGGATGTCGATGCCGCGCATGCCCATGCGCGACTCGAGCAGCACGAACGCGTCGTCCTGCGCGTCGCGGAACAGCGCGGCGTTGCGCACGTCCTCCTGGAGCTTCACGTCGGCCGACGCCTTCGGGTCGGCGGCGAGCCAGAGATCGGCCTCGCGCATGGCGCCCGGCGTGTTGCGCGCGCCGGTGTAGGCGCGCTCGAGCAGCATGTGCACGTCGGCGCGATCGGGGTCCTTCTTCTCGACGCTCGAGAGCTCGTCGATGGCCGTCGCGAAGTCGCCCTTGTCGATCTTGGCCTGGGCGGCCGCGATGACCTCGTCCTCCTTCGGATCGGCGGGCTTCGGCGGCGCGGCCACCGCCGAGCCGCTCGCGCTCGCGGTGGTGCCCGAGGCGGCGGGTGCCGACGGGTGGTGCGCCGACGTCGCGACCACGAAGACGAGGAGGCCGATGACGATGGCCCCCAGCGTCGATGCCGCCAGCACGATCATCCGCGGCGTCACCCAGGGCGGCGCCGACTTGAGGACGTTTCCGAGCGAGGCCCCCACGAGCGACGCCAGGCTCTGTTGCCCGTGCGCGGGCGCGCCCGGGAGGCTGATCCCCGGCTGGGCGAGGTTCGTCGGCCCGAGCGCCACCGCCGATCGCGGTCCGGTGATGTCGGCGCCGTGAGACACGTGTGCGCCGGAGAGAGACGGCGTCGACCCGAAGCTCGCGCGGCTCGGGTGCCCGCCGAGCGACGTGGGCGGCGGCAGCTCGACGATGAGGCCGCGCGCCGTCAGCTGCATCGTCGCCGCGTCGAGCGCGTCGATGAGCTGGCGCGCATCCGCGAACCGCGCGGTCGCCTCCTTCGCGAGCAGGCGCGTGACGATCGCGTCGATCTCGGGCGGCACGTTGGCGTCGGGCGCGCGATCGGCCATGCGGGGGATGGGCGCGGTCACGTGCATGCCGAGCAGCGTCACCTTGCTCTCGTGGTCGTAGGGGCGCGCGCCCGTGATCATCTCGAAGGTCATGACGCCGAGCGCGTACAGGTCCGCGCGCGGATCGACGGCCTGCCCGAGCGCCTGCTCGGGCGCCATGTACTCGGGCGTGCCGTACACCATGCCGAGCTGCGTGAGCACCTGCCCGGGGGCCTTGGCCTCCCCCACCAGCTCGCCCACGGGGACCTTCGCGATGCCGAAGTCGAGCACCTTGACGAAGTCGGCGTCGCCCTCGCGGGTGACGAGCATCACGTTCTCGGGCTTGAGGTCGCGGTGCACGATGCCGAGCGCGTGTGCGCGCGCCAGCGCGCTGGCGATCTGGCGCGTGACGTGGAGCGCCCGGCCGAGCTCGAGCGGGCCCTCGGCGACGGCCTCGCGCAGGCTCTTGCCCTCGACGAACTCGAGGACGAGAAAGAACGACCCGTCGTCGAGCTTGCCGAAGTCGGTCGCCGACGCGACGTTGGGGTGCTCGATGTGCGCGGCGGCCATCGCCTCGCGCTCGAAGCGCGCGACCACTTCGGGCAGCCGGCTCATCTCCGGGTGCAGCACCTTGACGGCCAGGCGCTTGCGCATGTGCGTGTGCTCGGCCTGGTAGACCGCGCCCATGCCGCCCTCGCCGATGAGCCGCTCGATCATGTAGCGGCCGCTGAGCACGACGCCGACGAGCGACGCGGCGCCGCCCGGGCGCATGCTGGGACGATCGCTCTTTCGCCCCTCCCGGCCGGGCGTCCCGCGCGACCCCTCGGCCCTGGTCGCGGGGGTGCCGGCCTGTTGGCCGGCCGCCCGGTAGCCGTCGCGGTCGGAGGGGGTGCTCATCGTCAAGCCGGAGCATGCGGCGGGCGAGCCCGCCGCGCTACTCGTCCAAGCTTAGCCCCGCGGTCAGGGACAGTGCGAACGAGTCTTCTCCCATGAACGGCTCGACGAACGGCAGCGACGTGCTCACCGCCCGCCCCGACGCGCCGTCGTCGTACATCGGCCCGAAAAAGCCGACCCCGAAACGCCCGCCCAGCTCGGCAAACAGCTCCCACGGTCCGCGGACCTTGTACCCCACGCCGATGCCGAGCGGCACGTCCAGCATGCCGCCGAAGACGTCGCCGTATGCGACGTCCACGCCGCCGCCGTTCGGGTCGGTCTCGGCGTGCTGGTAGCTCGTCTTGTACGTGTACGCGTAGCCGAATCCGGCGAACGCCCAGGCGCGCCACGGCGCCGTCAGCAGCGGCGGGGTGAAGCGCACGTGAAGCCCGCCCTCCCAGAACGTGCGCGTGCCGCGGTCCGACGTGGGGGACGCGTCCGTCGCGGCGTACGCGCCCAGCCGCACCATCGGCACGAGCGCCACGTGACCCTGCACCTGAAAGACCGGGCCGGGCTGGGGGCTGGCCCCGGCCGCATCGCCGCCCGTCGTGAAGCGGTCGATCGCGCCCGCCTGCGCGCCGAGGTCCCAGTGCACCTGCGCGTCCGCGCGAGCCGACCAGCCCAGCGCCGCCCCCGCCAGGGCCGCGGTCGCGAGCCATCGCCGGGTCGTTCTCACGGCGGCCCAGGTTAGTTCAATTCAAGCGAAGCCGAAGCGAAGAACGTGGCAGCGCCGCGTCCGCACGCCCGAAAGCGTGCGGAAGCACACCATGACGAGGTGCCGCGCTGCCACGCTCTGCCGTGGCCGCGACTACGAGCCGGTGACGACCGTGCAGACGTTGCCGTAGATGCCGAGGACGCTGAACGCCTTGTGATCGACGCTGGCGACCTGGGTGATCCCGCCGTCCTTCTTGGCGGCGTCGATCGAGCCGTCGCCGATCGCCACGATGCCGAGGATCGACATCGCGCAGGCCTCACCGGTCTTGTTTCCGGTGCCCGGGCCGACGCTCGAGCCGAGCGTGTAACCCGAGTAGAGGCCGCCTTGCACGATGCCCGGCCCCGCAATCGCGCAGCCCGAGACCATCGCCATGCCCGCCGCCAAACCGAGAAGCGCTGCCAGTTTCTTCATTGTCGTCTCCTGGTCGTTGATGGAGCCGGTCCGTCGACGGCGCGCGCGAAGGCGGCCAGCGACCGAACTGCTGCCGTTTGAAGCCCCCGCGGTACGTCGCCCCTGCTGAATCGATGCTGCGGTGATCCGCAGATGCTCGGGGGGGTGATGCGGGCGAGAGCCTAGGCCAGTGTCAATGAGAACGGAAGAGATCAGTGCGGTTCGACCGGCGGACGCTGCTCGAAGCCGAGATCGATGGAGACCCCACGGAGCAGGTAGTCGGTGTTCCCGAACCAGCGCCACAGGTACTCGCCGTACGCGTGGGCGCCGACGCGCACGGGCCCGAGGTGAACCCAGAGCCCCGCCTCGGCGCGCGGCGAGAACATCTCGGCGCTCCAGTGGGCGTGGAACACGTCGACGGTCACCGTCGAGAGGCCGCCGCCCACCTCGGGCTCGAACGGACCGAGCGCCATGGCCACGTAGACCCGCTGCAGGAGCGACAGGGCGTACGACTTGGAGTCGAGGATGCGCAGCGCCGGCTCGTTCGAGTACGTCAGGAGAAACGGCAGCACGTACGTCGTCGAGCGGACGCCGAGGCCGATCTCGGAGCCCTGGGACCAGTCGGGTCGGGCGCTGCCGATCGGGCGATACCACACTGGCGCGTAGTGCAGCTCCAGCACCGAGCGCTGGTGCTCTGGCTGCCAGGCCGACATGCTCCAGGCGAGGAGGAGGGGGGCGAGCGTCAATCGCGCGCCATCAAGCGCTCGCAGCCGCGAAAGTCAACGGCTACGCCGGCGCGGGCGCGGCCACGGTCCTGCCCCGAGAGGACCACGTCGAGCACGCGGCGGACCGGGCCGGCGAGCGTGATCGAACCGTTGAAGAGCGCGGACGCAGGTGGTGTCTTCGGTCCTTCAGAAATGGTTCGGACTCCGAACTATCTCCCACCCCGACTTTCGCCGAAGAGCCGATTTTTCTTCGCGTGCGATGTAGCGGGCTTGCGACGAAGCGGACCGCAGGCCTTTTCATGGCGTCCCCGCTCACCGCGCGCGCGTCCACCCCGCGTGCTTGCGTCGCGCGTACCGGAAGCGGTCCTCAGTTCAGGACGGTCGCCTTCGCGCGCAGCTCCTCGAGCCGCTGGCGGATGCTGCCGGCGTCGGGCGCCTGGGGGACGAGCTCGAGCAGTCGCGACAGGTCGGCGCGCGCGGCCTCCACGGCCCCGAGGCGGGCGGCCAGCAAGCCACGCTCGCGCAGCGCCGGCACCGAGTCGGGCGTCAGGCAGATGATGCGATCGAGCGCGAGCAGGGCGCGCGCGAAGTCGCCACGCGTCGCGTAGATCCATTTCAGGTTGATGAGCATGCGCACGAGCATCGTGCGCGGGCTGGCGGGAGCCAGGTGCTCGGTCGTCGACAGCGTCTGCGACGGGGCGGCGCGCGCGAGCAGCTTCTCGAGCGCCGGCGTGTCCAGACGACGTCCGGCGAAGAACGGATCGACGACGACGGGGGCGTCCTCGCGTCCGGGCGGATCGACCCGCACGAGGAAGTGCCCCGGGAAGCTGACGCCGCGCGCCCGCACGCCCACGCGCCGCGCCACCTCGACGTAGACGAGCGCGAGCGACAGCGGGATGCCGAGCTTGCGATCGAGCACGTCGGGCAAGAGGCTGTTCTTCGGGTCGTAGTAGTCCTGCTCGTTGCCGCGGAAGCCGAACTGCCCGTAGAGGTGCGCGGAGATCGCGTCGGCCTGCGCCTCGGCAGGCAGCAGCGCCAGATCGCGCGCGACGAGGGGCGCGGACAGCTCGTCGAAGCGCGCGAGGAGGCGATCGACGTCGAGCATCGCGTACGCGTCGCGCGCGATGAGCGCGGCGCCGGTGGCGACTTCGATGCACTCGTCGGGCAACGCGGCGAGCTGCTCGAAGCTCGCCGGCCGCGGCAGCTCGCCCGGGCGGGGCGGCTCGACGAAGGCTGGGCTCCCCGCCGACGGCGTCATCGAGGTCGACATCGAGCCATGGAATGCACCCTTTCGGAGCCGCCTGCAAGCGGCCCTTGACTCCGCATGGCAGCGTGCGCGATTCGTCTCGCCCCCGCATGGCCCCCAAGCCCTCGAACGGTACCGCTCTTCGCCGTCGCTTCGACCACGCCCGCGACGTCACCCCGCGCGCCATCACGGGCCGCGAGACGCCGCACGAGATCGTCACCCAGCGCTTCCCGGCGTACGTGGGCCGGCAGGAGCGCACGGCCTACGAGCTCATGCGGCGCAGCGTCGAGCAGGACTGCGCGATTTTCCTGACGTTCAGCGGCGCGATGACGCCGGCGGGGCTCCACCAGTCGTGCCTCATCCCGCTGCTCGAGCGCGGCATCGTCGACTGCATCACGACGACGGGCGCCAACCTCTATCACGACGCGCACCGCATCATCGGCCACCGCATCCGCGAGATCGACCCGACCGCCGGCGACCTGCAGTACCGGCTGGCGCGCATCATCCGCATCTACGACCTCGGCTTCTGGGAGGAGACGCTGCTCGAGACGGACCGGCTGTTCTCCGCCATCCTCCGCGGCCCGGAGTTCCAAAAGCGGATGACCACGCCCGAGCTGCACTACCTGCTCGGCGCGCGCATCGCGCAGGTCGAGAAGGCGCTCGGGGTGAAGGAGCCGTCGCTGCTGTCGACCGCCTGGCGGCTGGGCGTCCCCATCTTCGTCGGCGCCGTGCAGGACGGGTCGATCTTCCTCAACATCGTGAAGCTGAAGCGCCTGCTCGGCGAGACGTTCCGGCTCGAGATCGACGTCAACGACGACGTGTTCGAGATGGGGGCGATGCAGCACCACTGCTTCGCGTCGCTGAAGAAGCGCATGGCCGTGTGGATCCTCGGCGGCGGCGTCCCCAAGAACTACACGCTGCAGGGCGAGCCGCTGCTCGATCAGATCCTCGGGGTGCCGACGCACGGCTTCGACATCGACGTGCAGTTCTGCGTCGACCCGGTCGACAACGGCGCGCTCAGCTCGTGCCCCGCCGGCGAGGGCCACACCTGGGGCAAGGTCTCGGCCGAGAGCGTCGAGACGGGCAGCATGTACGTCCACTCCGACGTGACGGCCGTGTTTCCGTGGCTGACGTACGCGCTCCTTTCGGATCCCAAGATGAAGCGCAAGCCGCTCCGCCTCTACGACGGTCGCGCGGGCGCGGTGGCCACGCTGCAGCGGCAGATCGACAAGCGCAGCAAGGAGCTCGCGAAGACGATCGACTTCCCGCTGGTGGGCGGGCGCGCGCGCCGGCGCTAGACACTCGGGCATGCTGACCGAGCCGTCGCTCGACGACGCCAGGCGTGCGATCCGCGACAAGAACGATCACCTGCGCGCGCTCGTGCACGTCCTGCCGGAGCCGCTGCGGCCGCAAGGCGCCGGCGACGGTCCGCTCGCCGGCGTGCCCTACACCCTCAAGGACACGTGGGACACGCCCGGCATCCCGACCACCGGCGGCTCGTGGCGCCACCGGGCGCGCGTGCCGGGCCAGGGGTCGCCCGTGTACGACGCGCTGTCCTGCACCGGCGCCGTGCTGCTCGGCAAGAGCAACTGCTCGGACCTCGCGCTCGCGTGGGAGAGCTTCAATCACCTGGTGGGGCCGACCCGCAACCCGCACGACGCCTCGCGCTCGGCGGGCGGAAGCTCGGGCGGCGCGGCGTGCGCGGTCGCGAGCGGGATGGCGGCGTTCGACTGGGGGACGGACTTCGGCGGCTCGGTCCGCATCCCGGCGGCGTTCTGCGGCGTGACGGGGCTGCGCCTGTCGAGCGAGCCGTGGCCCGTCGACGAGCACCACTTCCCGCGGCTGTCGCCGAGCTTCTACCGGTGGGTGGGCATGGGGCCCATCGCGCGATCGGTGGCGGGCTGCCGCGCGCTCGTGCAGGCGATGCGCCCGGTGCGTCGCCCGTTCGACGAGGTGCGCACGCGCCTCGACGAGGTGGCGCTCTACGCGCCCGACCGCGCGTGCCTCGGGCGATGGCCGACCTTCGTCGCCGACGCGGCGCGCGCGCTGACGGGCGCGGGCGTCCGCTTCGAGCTCGAGCGCACGCTGCCGCCGCCGGCGCGCGTCAACGAGGTCTACAACGCGTACGTCTCCAGCCACTTCGACGACTTCTCGTCGACCGGAGAGCTCGAGTTCCGCGAGGGGCTCGCGGCGGTGCTGCTCGGCCTGGCCACGGCGGGGCGGCTCGACAAGCGCGTGCACCCGACGACCGGCGCGCTGCTCGCGCTGATGGCGCTCGGCAGGTGGACGCTCTACCGCGACGCGGCGCGATGGGAGGACGCGCTCGAAGACGTGCGCGCGCGCGTGCGCGCCGTGTGGGCGAGCGGACGCCTGCTCGTCACGCCGACGACGACCAGCCTGCCGCCGCGCCACGGTCGCTCGGCGCTCGACTGGTCGGTGCTGGCCTTCACGAAGCTCGGCAACCTCGTCGACGCGACGGGCATCGCCATTCCCTTCGGGCGCTTCGAGGGGACGTCGCTGCCGCGAAGCCTGCAGATCCTCGGGCCCCCCGGGAGCGAGCACGCCGTCATGGACCTGGCCGAGCGGCTCGAGGGCGCGGCGCGGTAAGATGAATCCTCGGACATGTCCCGCCCCACCCGAGCGCCCGCCGGACCGCGCCTCCGGGAAGCCGGTCCCGACTCGCGCCGGCGCCCGCCGACGCGCGGGCCGTCGCGGCGCATCGAGGCGACCTTCGGCTTCATCGATCTGGCGGGGTTCACGGCGCTGACCGAGGCGCACGGCGACTTCGACGCGGCGGACATCGCGACGCGCTTCGCCGAGCTGACGCGCGCGTCGCTCGGCGTGGGCGATCGGCTCGTGAAGACGATCGGCGACGCGGTGCTCCTCACCTCGCCGACCCCCGCCGGCGCGATCGAGCTCGTGGACCGGCTGCTCACGGCCGCCGCCAGCGACACGACGCTCCCCGCGCTGCGGGCCGGCTTCCACCACGGGTCGGCGATCGAGCGCGACGGCGACGTCTTCGGCGCGGCGGTCAACCTCGCGGCGCGCGTCGCCGCCGAGGCGTACGCAGGCGAAGTCCTGGTCACCGAGCCGATCGCGGAGGTCGCGCGCGAGCAGGGGATGCCCGTCGTGGAGATCGGCCCGGTGGCGCTGAAGAACGTCGGCTCCGCGACGGTCCTGTCGTCGCTCGGGTTCATGGTCGGCGCGATCGAGTCGGCGATCGACCCGGTGTGCCAGGCGATCGTCGACCGCCGCGCCGCCGCCGGGCAGCTCAGCTACCAGCAGACGACCTACTGGTTCTGCTCGCTCACGTGCGCGGCGGCGTTCGCGAGCAACCCGCAGTGGCACGTGGCCGACGCGGAGAGCCGCCGGCGTTGAGCGCGGCTCAGTCGAACGCGAGCGTGGACATGAGCTCGTACAGCGCGAACGCCGCCTCGGGCGTCCTGTGCTCGAACGCGAGCCCGGCGCGGTAGGGGGGGTCGCCGGGCGCGACCCACGCCACGCGGGCGCGCAGGACGAGCGGGTCCCAAAGTGTCGGCGCGGTGAACGACACCGTGACCGCGTCGCCGGGCGCGAGCCGCTGGTCGACGAGCACGCGCGCGCCGCCCAGGCCGAGGTTCTCCACGGGCGCGTGGCGCTGCCAGCCCGAGCTCACGTGCGTGACGAGCGCGCGCAGCCGCACGGCGCGACGCGCGTGCGCACGAAACGAGCCCGACCGGCTCGAGGGCGTGCCAGGGGAGCGGCCGCTCCCGACTGCCTCCATGCGCGAGCCCAAGGGCACCTGAGAGCCAGCGTATCACGTCCCGCCGCGGCGCCGCTCGCCGAGGCGGGCGACTCGGTTGGCCTTTTCTTGGCCGGGCGAGTTACGATGTCTTCGAATTCCGACGGGAGACGACGGCGCGATGACCCAGGACACCCGCAAAGATCGCCGCGTGAAGATCGTCAGCCTCAACGTCCGCTACAAGAGCGCGACCGTCGACGAGTTCATCGAGAACCACGCGCACGACGTGAGCCGCGGGGGCATCTACATCAAGACGGCGAACCCGTTCCCCGCGGGCACGCTGCTCAAGTTCGAGATCCGCCTGGCGAGCGATCAGGCCGTCATCGCCGGCGTCGGCCGCGTGGTCTGGAAGCGCGACGCGGCGTCGGCCAACGGCGAGCGCCCCGCCGGCATGGGCGTCAAGTTCATCAAGATCGACGAGCCGTCCAAGTCGGTCATCGACCGGCTGATCAACACGAAGAGCGACGCCGGGAAGGCGTACGAATCCGAAGCGGAGGTCGGCGCGCCTCTGGCGTCCGAGACCCCGCCGGCGGCGGCCGCGAGCGCCGCGCCGGAGAAGCGACCGGTGGCCGCGGTTTCGGGCGACCTCGGGCCGCAGCGCACGTCGACGCAGCTGGGGATGGGCGCGACGCCGGTCGCGCGCAAGGCGACCATGCTGGGGCTGGGCACCACGTCGTCGCCTCCGCCGAAATCGGAGTCGCCGGCGTCGGCGGCGGCCAAGCCCTCCCCCGCGCCCGCGGCGGCGCCGCAGCCCGCCTCCGGCGGCGGCACGGGCATGTTCCCGAAGACCGACCCCGAGAAGGACATGCCGCCCAAGCAGGAGCAGACCGTCATGAAGCAGGCGGCGGAGCTGCTCGAAGAAGCGCTGCGCGAGGCGGGTGGCTCGCTCGAGGAGCTCGGGACGAACCCCCTCTTCTCGGGCGGGGCGGCGCCGTCGGCCGGCGCGTCGGCGGCCGAGGAGGACGGCAAGGGCAAGGAGGCCGCCGACAGCCCCGCCGCCAGCGACGCGGGCGACGACGAAGCGAGCAAGGCGCGCGCGATGGTCGCCGAGATGGCGCCCGCCGCGAAGAAGACGACGTCCGAGCCGCCGCGCACCTCGCGCGAGTCGCCCGTGGCGAAGGCGCCGGAGCGCGACAGCGCGCCGCCGTCGAGCGAGGGCAAGCCCGTGAGCAGCCGCCCGGCCGCCGCGGAGCGCGCCTCGGCGCCGGCGAAGAAGGGCGGCTCGGGGGCGCTCGTCGTCGGGATCGCCGCGGCCGCGGCGCTCGCCGGCGCCGTGTTCCTCTACCGCGACAACCTGTTCGGGAGCGGCGCGACGGCGCCGTCGCCGTCGTCGACCGCCGCGCAGGCGGCCCCCATCGTGTCGACCGCCGCGGCGACGACGACGGAGCCGCCGGCGCCCACCCCCCCGCCGAGCGCCGCCGAATCGGCCACCGCAGAGCCGGCGGCTGCTTCCGCGAGCGCCGCCGCGCCGGCGAGTGCATCGCCGGCGGCGCACCCGCGGCCCACCACGGCGTCGCCCGCCGCGACTCACGCCGCCCCGCCCGTCGCCGCCACGCCCCCCGCGCCCAGGCCGAAGCCGGCCGCGGTCGAGCCCGCGGTGCCCAACACGCCGAGCCCCGCCACCGCGGCTGCGGCCGAAGCGTCGTCGCCTGCGACCGCCGCGCCCAGGCCGAAGCCCAAGCCCAAGCCCGCGGCCGCCGACGACAACCCCTATTGAGCGGTCACCGCCTGCGCAGGAACGGGTTCTGCGCTCGCTCGTCGCCGATCGTCGTGTCCGGTCCGTGGCCGGTCACCACATGCGCGTCGTCCGGCAACGTGAGCAGCCTGTCGTGGATGGATCGCAGGATCGCCTCCGAGTCGCCGCCCCACAGGTCGGTCCGGCCGATGCTGCCGCGAAAGAGCGTGTCGCCCGCGAACACGTGGGTCCGACCGCCTTGCGTCACCACGAACGAGCAGCTCCCCGGCGTGTGCCCGGGCGTGTGCAGCACCGCGAGCTCGATGTCCCCGGCGCGCAGCGTGCGTCCGTCGATCAGCGCGCCCTCGATGTCCGCGCGCGCGGGCGCGGCGCAGCCGATGAGCGCCGACTGCACCGGGAGCAGGTCGTAGAGGAAGCGGTCGCGCTCGTGGATGCTGGCGCTCGCGCCGGTCGCGCGCTGCAGCTCGGCGGTGCAGCCGACGTGATCGATGTGCGTGTGCGTGTGGACGATCGCGTCCACCGTGACGCCCAGCGCGCGCAGACGCGCCTCGACGCGCTCGAAGTCGCCGCCCGGATCGACCACGATGGCGCGCTTCGCCTCGAGATCGGCGACGATCGAGCAGTTGCAGCCCAGGGGCCCCACGGCGAGCGTCTCGACGTGCACGCTCCCCGTCTAGCACGGCGCGCGACGCACGTGCCGCGGCGCACGGCCGCGCTACATTGTCCCGGCCGATGCACCCGCCGGCGAACCTCGGCGAGCTGCTCGCCTGCGCGGCCGTGCTCGCCGCGGCGCCGCTCGCGGTCGGCATCCTCGTGTACGTCGCGCGCGCGCTGGCACGCGCCGGGCTCGGCCCCGTCTACGGCGTCAACTACCCCTGGTTCTCGAGCATCCACGGCAACTCCGAGCGGCTCGCGCGCTTCGTCGAGCGCGTGCGCCGCGAGACGGGCTGCGGGCAGGTGGACCTCGTCGCCCACTCGCTCGGTGGCCTCGTCGCGATGGAGTACCTGCTGGCCGGCGGCGCCTCGCACGTCCGGCGGCTGGTGACCGTCGCGAGCCCGCACGCCGGCGTGGTGTGGCGCGGGATCGTCGGCGCGTGCGGCGCGGACATGCGCCGGGGCTGCGCGTTCCTCGTCGAGCGCGCGAGCCGCGCGGTGCCCGTGCCGTGCCTGAGCATCTACTCGACCCACGACAACATCGTGCACCCGCCGGCAACCGCGACGCTCTCGACGCGCGGCGCGCGCGACCACGCCGTGCCGCACCTGGGGCACCTGGCGCTCCTCTTCGACCGCGAGGTGGCCGACGCGATCGTCGCGTTCCTCGGGGCGCCGGCGCTAGCGCAGCCGCTCGAGCCGGCGCGCCAGCTCGTGGGGACGTAGCGCCGGCGGACCCGTGTCCTCGTCGTCATCGACGACGACGTCGTCGCTGGGCGGCTCGGCGTCGACGGCGCGGCCCGCCGGCGTGGAGGGTGCCGGCGGCGGGCGCGACGGCTGCGCGGGCGCAGGTGCCTCGGCGGGCCGCGCGGGGCGTCGGCCATCGCCGAGCGCGGCGCGCAGCGCCTCGCCGCGCAAGGCTCGTGGAGCGCTGCTGCTCGGTACTGCGTGCGCCACGCCGGGATCCGTGAGCCCCGCCCTCGCCCGCGTCAATCGCGTGCCGTTCGCCCACGGGTGACGCGCGGAGCGGCAGGCCGGCGCGCGCGACGGATCGCCACGCTGCCACGGCGCAGCGGGTGGTGGTACGCGCCGGCGCTCCGGCTGCGCCTGGCGGGCGATCGGGCGGGCGACGGACGACGGCCGTTCGTCGAGATCGCGATCGAAGGCGGGGTCGACGGCGCGGCCCGCAGGAGGAGCAGCGGTTGTTCCGGCTCGTCAGCGGAGAGGGACGCGCCGCGGGCTGAGGTCGGGCTCACGTGCCGATTTCGCCGACGCGCGCGAATCGTGCAAGGGCCTCCGCGGCAAGATGGGCGGCGTGCTCGGCAAGAAGATGCGCGAGCAGGACTGGACGGTCCTCCGGGTCGGCGGGATGTGGTTTCAGGACCTCTGGACGTACGACTTCCGCCGCACCGAGATGTGCGTCATCCCGTATGCGACCCAGGAGGGCGAGCGCTGCCCGGAAAGCGCAGTCTGCCCATCGTGGGCGGCGCGCCGAAGGTGCCGGCCGGCGCGCACGTCCGGACCGTCGGCGAGGACTGAGCCGCGCTGGCTAGTCGGCGTCGATCTTCATGCACTCCGGGTCGATGCGCACGTGGCGCATGCGCCTGGTGACGTGCACGGAGGCGAGCCCGTTGCCGCCGTCGTCGGTCACCCAGACGACGACGGCGCCGTCGGGCCCGCGCGGGACCGGGACGGTCGCGCCGGTCGCCACCGCCGCCGCCTCGCCCTTGCCGTCGCCGGGGTGCTCGCCGTAGTAGAGGTGCACCGCGTGCGTGCACTCGTTCGCGAGATCGAGCGGGCGCTGGAGCGCGGGGCGCGTCTCGGCGGCGGGTGAAGCGCCGGGGGCGGACGCGGCGGGCGCGGGCCCGGCCGTCGTCGCGGAGGTCGCGGCGGCGGAGGCGGGGGGGGCCCCCCCGGGCGCGGGGGGGGGGGGGGGGGGCGCGGCGGGGGGGGGCGCGGCGAGGGGGGGGGGGCGGGCAGGGGGGGGGG